>Ga0302278_10000180_pt1 | contig 83607 bp, 63 predicted proteins | sample III_Bog_N3_2_FD_194543 | JGI IMG/M metagenome (GOLD analysis project Ga0302278, IMG submission 194543) | Peat permafrost microbial communities from Stordalen Mire near Abisko, Sweden - III_Bog_N3_2 | ecosystem: Environmental > Terrestrial > Soil > Wetlands > Peat | place: Sweden: Abisko...
AACTTCCGCCGCAAATCATCCTCATAGGCTCGCGCCATAGCTCTCGCGTCGCCGGAGTTTCGCCATACACAGATTACACTATCGGTGAAAATGCTCTAGACAAAGACAGGGCAAGTGCTTATATCCTTCGCACTCAGTTATAGCACTTCGCTTTGCACCTTTACTAGTGCAAATAAAATCTGTGAACCACCTGTGACATGAGCCGTTACTGCGAGGTAGCTTCTTCTTCCGCTTCGGCCAAATCGGAGGCGGCGCTGAGGGCGGCGGCCTTCTCTTTCCGCAAGGCTTTGAAGGCGCGGTATACGAAGGAACCCATGTACCAGCCGTCGATGTACTGGTAGGGGGTTTCGCCGGTAGTGTAGTGGCCGCAGGGAAGGGTGCGCGACTCGAAGTCGAGGCCGATGCGCTTGAAGGACTGGAGCACTTCCAGCGAATACTGAAGCGGGAAGGTCAGGTCGTAGTTGGCGTGAACGACGAGCACCTTCTTGAGCGAACCAGCAGCTTCAGGGCTGACGATCTTGTCGTAGTAGCTGCACGGGCTGGTGGCGGCCCACAAGGCCCGAGTGCGGTCCTGCGAGAGGCCAGCCTCGGCGAGCGCCTGCTGGATGTGGCGGGTGCTCTGGCCAGCCCAGACCACATCGCCGAAGGCCGTGGACGCGTGATTGAAGACATTCACACGGATGCGTGGGTCGTGGGCGCTGGCGAGAAAGGCGTAGCAGGAACCGAGGCTGGTTCCCAGCACGCCGAAGTGCTCGTAGCCCTGCTGCTGAAGCCAGTCGAGGCAGCAGCGGATGTCGACGACCGCCTGACGGCAGGCGGAGAGGGTCCGGCCAATGTTGGCGCTGACGGCGTAGTCGGAGCGCTCCAGCTCAGCGGGACGGCGGATGTCGTGGTAGGGCTGAGAGAGGCGCAGCGCCGAGATGCCCATCTTGTTGAAGATGGTGCAAAGCGAGTTGTGGCTGAGGCCGTCGGCATTCCACTGGGGGATCACGATGATGGCCTGTTTGGGCCGGTTGGGATCCGTGGACTCAGGCGCCGGGTACCAGCGTGCATTCACGAGGTCGTTTTCAGGGTAAGGGGTCCGCTCCGGCGAGGTGAAGCGCAGATACTGGGCCTTGGGGAGCTTTCCGTCGTCGGCCTGCTGGCGGAGCGCGGCCTCCTGGGTCAGGGTTTCAGGGCGGACGTTGGTGGGATACAACTGCGGGAAGCGCTCTTCCAGACGGAAGTCGGTAGGGCGCTTGTAGCCGAAGAAGCTTTCGCTGTGGCGAATGAGGAACTGGTTGATCAGAACCAGGGCGGCCTCGGAGAGCGATGGGTCGGCGGCGACTTCGGGGCCGGGCAACGCCTCAGCAAGACCGTTATCGCGAAGAAAAGGCTCGACCCAGTCGAATCCCCACTCCAACGGGCGCACGACGCGATTTTCATCGCGCGTGGTCAACCGCGTTTCCCATTCGTACATCCAGCGTGCGTATTTCTGCTTCAGCATTGTGTTAGTTCAATTTTAGCAGCGCACGGCTGCGGCCGATGCGCCCAAATGGACATGGTGCTCAAACCGTTGAGTTTGCCCGCTTGAGGGCAATATACTCCGCCGCCAGCCAGCCCAGACTGAGCAGCGTTATCAGTCCGATGACCACCTGCGAGATGACGCAGTAAAGGCACCAGGTCTGCAGAACGTACTCTTCGATGAAGGTGAGGCGCAGGGCGAAGCCGAGCCCGGCCAAAGTGGCGAGAAACAGCAGCGCGCGCTGGCGAGCCAGGGCTAGGCCGGCGAGCGCCAGATAGCCGGCGATGCCGATTAATGCCACGGGCAGGCCGGCGATCTCTGCAAAGGGGCTGTGGTTCACGATGCCGCAGTCCCACCGCTCGTTGATGGAACAGGGCTGGGCATCTTTGCTGTAATGCACCTGCACAGCCAGCCCGGAAACGACGATACCGGCTACGGCAAGCAAAGCAATCAGGTAACGCATCATTATGATTCTGATGCTACCAGAGCGCGCCGGCACGCTACCATGGACGGATGGACGAGCGAGCAAGCGGACATCCGCGCGTGGCTTTTTTCGGGGGCAGTTTTGACCCGCCGCATTTGGGTCATCTGGCCGTGGCGCGGGCTGCAAAGTCGGCGCTGGGACTGGACACTGTGCTGTTTGCGCCGGTGGGCGCGCAGCCGCTGAAACCGCTGGGCTCGACGGCAGCGTTTGCAGACCGCGTGGCGATGACGCGGCTGGCAATCGCCTCAGAGGCGGGGTTTGCCGTCTCGCTGGTTGACGGGCCCAAGCCGTTTGGCGCGCCGAACTACACGCTGGAGACGCTGCTCAGGCTGCGCGGAGAGCTGCCGGGCGGGGGCACGCTGTTTTTCCTGATGGGCGCGGACTCGTTTGCGGGGCTCAGGGGCTGGCATCGGGCCGCCGAGATTCCGTTTGCGGCTCGGCTGATTGTGGCGTCCCGTCCGGGCCAGAAGCTGGACGATTTGATGGCCGCGCTGCCCGGGGGATTGGGGATTGAGGCCATGGCAGTGCAGCGGGAAGTGAAGACGGGGATTGAGGTTCGCTGCTATTCGGTTCGTAACCAGACGGGCGAAAGCGCACCTTTTTTCCTGCTTCCGGGCCTCGAAATCGAGATCAGCGCTTCTGATATCCGGGAGCAGGCGCGTGGGGGAGCTGGCGGTTCAGAGCCAGGACGGGCACTGGTTCCCGGCTCCGTTTCGGAGTACATTCGCGCTCATGGCCTCTATCAATAACTTGCTCCGGCACGAATGAAAGGCTACGATGGAGCACGGAGAGCGATTGCATCGAATGACGACCGAAACGAAGCAGCAAACACGCATTCAAGTGCAGGCCGCCGCGGCAGCCTGTGAAGAGAAGAAGGGCATAGAGACCCGCATCCTGGAACTCGATCCCATCGACTCGGGGCTGTCCGATTTCTTCCTCATCACCTCGGCCAGCAACGACCGGCAGGCCGTCGCCATAGCCGACGAGATTGAGCACAAACTCAAGAAGGATTTTGGCGTCTTCCCGCACTCGGTCGAGGGCCGCCGCAAGGGCGACTGGATACTGCTCGACTATGTGGACTTTGTGGCGCATGTCTTTCTGGCCGAGCGGCGCGCCTTCTATGACATCGAGCGTCTGCGCAAGTCAGCTCGGCCGCTGACTCCGGCGGAGTTTGACGCCGAGTTGAAGGCCGAACTGGCAGCCAAGACTCTGGCCGCGCGCGGCAAGAAAGCTGGCGCGAAAGCGAAACCGGCCGCTGCCAAGGCAGCAGTTGCGGCTAAGCCGAAGAAAGCGGTCAAGAGTGCGCCGGCGGCAAAGAAGGCCACAGTAGCGAAGAAAACAGTTAAGGCCACCTCTGCGAAGAGGCCGGCTATGAAGGCACCGGCGACGAAGGCAGCTGCAAAGAAAGGTCTTCCGAGAAAGACTGCGCCCAAGAAAACTTCCGCCAAGAAGTAGTTTCCGCACAGCTAGAGTATTATCAGTGTTCCTTTAGGGTTGAATTCGTGGTCTCCCATCCATTTCACAAAGAACGTGAAATGGATGGGGCACGGAGCTTCGTTACACCATCCGGAAAACGCTATAAGAGGCAGGGCGGAAGACACGGTTCACCCTGTCGTGGGGCAGGACCAAGGGATCTCCGCACACAAGTACATATTTCATACGTGAAGCTATTCAGAGAAAGAAAAGGGGACCTGATCGCTCAGGTCCCCTTTTGCTGTTTCGGTTAAGTTGGGTTAGAAGGTGATGTGCAGACCGAAGCGGACGTTCCTTGACTGCTGGTAGGCGTAGGGCTTGCCATACCAACTATTGGTGGTAATCGGCCCGTCGCTATGTGTCGTGGTTCCGTTCAGCGAGCCGGTATTCATCGCAGCGGTGTAGTCATACTTGCTCATGGCCGCCGAGTAGAAGTCCAAGCCGTAGGGCAGATACAAGCCACCAGGCTTGAGGTAGTTGTGGGACGTGTAGTCCGAGTCGATCTGCTGCCAGTACTCTACAGCCGAGTGCTGGTTCCACAGGTTGGTGAAGGTTGCGTCGAAGCTGACTGTCTTCGACTCGCCCAGCTTGTAGGCCTGCTTGAAGTTGAAGTCAGAGTCCGAGTATACCGACGTGCGCTTGACATAGGGCGCGCTGGTGGTGATGGCGCCCGAGGTCACGTCCTGACTTACGTCAATCCACTTGCCGCGATTGACGATATCGACCGGGAAGCCGGGCTGACCCGTGAAGGAGTAGCCCACATCGATCTGGCTGGTGAGCGGCGTGCCGCTGTAAATCGACTGGAAGAGGCCGAAGTCGGTCGTGAACTTCTTGAGCCAGCGCAGATCGTAGTAGACGTAGCCCTTGAGGGCGTTGGGACGATCGGTGGGCAGCAGGCCGCTTGACGATCCGCCATTGGCGTTCGAGCTGAAGTATGGCTCGTCGAAGGCGCGGCTGTCGTTGGGAGCGTTGCGGCCGCCGGCGCCGTCAGAGATGTCGGAGCTGGTCAGGCCTGTGTAGTTTCCGCGGAATTTGCTGTACGTGTAGGAGAACATGCCCGCCCAGTTGTGGGTGATGGACTTTTCGAGCCGGAACTCCAGGCCGTCGTAGCTACGTTCAGCGGAAGCCAGCTTCTGCTCGGTCGGGCAGGTGTTGTTCACGCAATCCGGCGCCACGCCGTACAGGAATGTCCAGTAATCGTTGAAGGTTTTGTCCACGCCCTTGCCGGGGTTGACGATCACAAAAGTTTCGCCGCCCAGATCGCCATTGAAGATGGCCTGGTCTTCGATGGCGTCATCCAGCCTTCTGCGGTCCCACCTGGCTTCGAAGGCCAGAACCGGGTTGATCTGGTAGTCGACGCCAAAGTTGGTGTCGTGCTGCTGGTAGGGTTTGAGGTGAGGAGCCACGCCTTCTTCCGTGAGCGTGCAAGTGGAGCACGTCGTCGGGTTGGTGCGCATGTTCTGGCTCTCAAGGTAGTAGAGGGATGCAGGGGCGCCCGCGTTGCCCCAGTTTACCTGGGCATCGCTTCCCGTGCCCACGCAATACTGGCCGTTGCTGTTGAATTGCGGGGTAACGCCTGCCAGTGTGGAGTCCTGCAGACCAAACCAGCACTGCTCCCACATTGCGCCGCCGAAGGTACTGATGGCCAGGTTCAGCTTCATCTGGTCGTAGTACTTGCCATAGCCGCCGAAGATCTTCATCTTGCCGTTCTGGAAGACATCCCAGGCAGCGCCGATACGAGGAGCAAACTTTTGTCCCCAACCGAAGTTGATGGGATTGGTGATGGACCCGACCTTCGGCTGGTTCTCAGCCGGCAGGTTCTCTTTCTCCAAGCGGAGGCCGAAGTTGACGGTCAGGCCGTGCCCGAGGGTCCAGGCGTCCTGAGCGAAGAAGCTGTGATTCCAGGCGGTCGCGGTACCGGCTGTGCCGTAGTCGTTCACGTCAACGACGCCGTAGGTGCCGGTGCAGTCGGAGTAGCCCGTTACGGCTTCGAGCGCCGCGCAGGTCTTTTGGCCCTGGTTCTGGTCAACCCAAGTGTACGGGCCTGATGTGCCGGGGAAGAACTGGACGTCCGGCTCGTTGTAGCCCTGGTTGATGTTGCTGTAGTTCTTGTGCAACTGATAGCCGAACTTCACGTTGTGGGTGTTGTGCTTGCCGCCATGGAACCAGGCGATGTCTTCATCGAACTGGGTGGCCTTGCTGGCGTTGTAGTGGGTGAAGTTCTGGTCGAGCGCGCCGGAGACGTAACCAGTGCTCTGGGCCAGCTCGGCGGGAAGCGGGTTTCCGTTGGTGTCTGTTGCGGTCGTGCCGCTGGTCTCCCATTCGTAGAGCACACCGTTGGTCGGGTAGCCGAGGTCGCGGTAGTTCGCGAAGAAGTAGCCGAAGCGGGTGGTGGAGACCAGGCTGTTGGAGAGCTGAATATCGGCGCCGAAGTTCAGCGTCAGGTTCGGGGCCGTGTAGCCATAGTTGTGAGAGAAACTGGCGGGTTCTTCGGGGGTGCCGGAGCATGTGAGCGCCGAACCAAGACCCACGCAGCCCGTAGTGATGTTGAGGAGGCCGTTGACGTCGTCGGGGTGGGGCAGGTTCTCACCCCACTGCTTCTGGTCCTGAGCAAGCCATGAGCCAAAAACGCGAATCTTCTGCGTCACTTCAGCATCGATGCGGGCGTAGGCATAATCGGTATGTGTGTTCTGGCTGAAGGGAATCACGCCGCCGTTGGGGCCGTAGTTGATGGACCGCTCATAGGCGTTGAACTCAGGGTTGAAGCCGCCAAAGAAGGTAATGCGCTTTTTGAGCGCCTCGTAGGCGGAGTCGGATACACCGTAGAGCCGCGGGAAGAGGTCTACCAGCGGGCCACCGATCGTGATGCCGGGCCAAAAGTCACTGGTGTGCGGCCGGACCGGCTGGTAAGCCTGATAGGCGGGGTCGGTGAGGCCCCAGCTTTGCGTGCTGCCGGTGTCGGTGGGATTATAGCGCACGGTGATTCCCGGCGAACCGTTCATGGCGCCGTCCTGGAAGCTCGTGAAGAGAGCGCCATGCCAGCTGTTGGTGCCCTTATCCATGATGACGTTGACCACGCCACCCAGCGCGCCGCCGTGCTCAGCCTCGACGCCGGAGGTCTTCAACTGCACTTCCTGGATGAAGTCCATGGGGACGTTGGTGTGAGAGTAGCCACCGATAAGGTCGCTTGTCTCCTGACCTTCAACGAGGTAGGAGTTCTCAGAGTCTGCGCCGCCACCGATGGAGAAGCCGATGCCGCCGCCGTTGGAGCCGTTGCCCGGAGAGGTGCCGCCGGTGCCGTTGCCGCTTTGGGCATTGCCCATGAGAGGCTCGTTGCGGGCCGCGGGGGCAAACTGAATGACCGACTGGAAGGACGTTCCGTGGGGAACATCCTGAAGGACATCTACGGGAATGTTGGTGAGTGTAGTGTTGGAGGTGGTATCAATCAGTGGTCCCTCGGTGCTGACCTCGACCACGGTCCTGACCTCGCCGACTTTGAGCTCAAGGTCAACAGTAGGAAGATGACCGACCTCAAGAATCAATCCATCGCGCTTCAGGGTTTCAAATCCCTGCGCCTTCACTGTCAGCGTGTAGGTGCCTGGCGGGACGTTGGCGAAACGGTAGTAACCGCGGGAATCAGTCTGGACTTGCTTGGAGCCGACGAGGTTCGTTCCCGTGACAACCACCTGGGCGCTGGAAATGACTGCGCCTGAGGGGTCCTTGACCGTGCCCTGGATGCCGCCCGTTGTTTCCTGCGCAAGGATAGTTGGCGCAAAGAATACCAAAAGGGCTAGAACCAGCCAATGTGGGGTGGCAAAACGCTTGAGTTGTTGGGTCCAATACTTCATAGGGTCTCCGTCCTCCGTGATAATACTTCCCATTGTCCTGTAGTGCGTGTAAGTTTCCCGTGTAGGAGATTGCCAATATTTCGCAATCCCCGGTGCCAGGCTTCAACGATTCGGCTGGGGGGATGTAAAGCCGCCCCGGAAAAAACCTGGCGCTTCGTACTTCCTGTTTAAAGTAAAAATGCAGGTTGTACTACTTATTTCGAATAAATATGCATTTTGCTTGCCATTCTCGCGGAACGGGGGAAATAATCGTAACTTGTTGAGAATAAAAGAAGTGATAGTGTCGGCAGAATGTGGGATTTGGGCTGAAATATGAAAATGCGTAGACTTTACAATGCGAATCCCAAAAATGGGTGCCAGTTTCCGTTTTAGGAAACGTTGTCGAGAGAAGTTTAAAGCGCTTTTTCAGGGTTTATAACGTTTCATCAAGGCGGCCGCTTGCGCCGGAATCTACGTCCTTGATGCTAAATTTGATGCGGCGGTACTGTTTTTTTTATATGAACCTCACCCTGGCCCATATCGGCGCGCGACCCGGCTCGAAGGACGAGCTCGATGCCCTGACGGCAGTTTATCTGGGACGCTGCGGGACGTTGGCGCACTGCCGGGCAGAGGCGTTCCGCACGGAAGAGGCGATGCTCACCTGGCTGGAGCGGCTTGAGGGACGGACACCCGTTGTGGCTGTTCTGCTGGATAGCCGGGGGCGGCAGATGACGTCGGAGGCCTTTGCGGCGTGGCTGGGCAAACTGCGCGACGCGGGGACGCAGCAGATTGTGTTCGCCGTGGGACCGGCAAGCGGATGGTCCGATACCGCTCGCCAACGGGCCCAGTTGCTGCTTTCGTTCGGACCGATGACGATGGCGCACGCTTTGGCGCGGCTGGTGATGGCCGAGCAGATCTACCGGGCGTACACGATTCTGACGGGGCATCCGTATCATGGCGGGCATTGAGTGCAGCGGACAGCTTACAGCAAACAGCTGACAGTTGACGGGGCGATTCGCAGATGGATGCGGGCTTGGTTGACTGAGAGCTGTTGGCTGTAAGCTGTTAGCTGTCATGAGCGATACGCGGCGAGGACTGATTCTGATTAACACGGGCGACGGCAAGGGCAAGACGACAGCCGCCCTGGGAACGGCACTGCGCGCGGTGGGCGACGGGATGCGGGTGCTGATGCTCCAGTTTCTGAAGGGCTCGTGGCGCTACGGCGAACTGGACGCGGTGAAGGCCTTCGGGGAGAAGTTCGTGCTGAGGCAGATGGGCCGGGGCTTTGTGAAGGTGGGCGGCGCGGAGGCGGAGCCGGAGGACATTCGGATGGTGGAAGCCGCGTGGGCCGAGGGGCGGGAGGCGATCAACTCTGGCGAGTGGGACATGGTGGTGCTGGACGAGATCAACTACGCCATCAGCTACGGAATGCTGGATGCGGCGGTGGTGGCGGAAGCGCTGCGCGGCAAGCCGGAGAAGGTGCATGTGATCTTGACCGGGCGCAACGCCGATCCGCTGCTGGTGGAACTAGCCGATACGGTGACGGAGATGCGCGAGGTGAAGCACGCCTACCAGAAGGGCATCAAGGCACAGCGCGGAATAGAATACTAGCAAGGCAGCTAACAGCAGACAGCCTACAGCTAACAGTTCTCGAGTGCCGTTAACCGCTTACTGTGTGCTGTTCACTGTCAACTGTACGCTGCTTTTGTGAGGTTGCATGTCCTGGTTCAAACGTGAAGGCGGCGAGTACGGTCCGGGGCCCAGGGGCGCGGCGGAAGCGGCGGAGCCGCGGGTGCGCACGGAGGGTTTGTGGATCAAGTGCGTGGGCTGCCGCGGGGTGATCTGGAAGGCGGACCTGCTGGCGAACCTGAATGTCTGCCCGAAGTGCCAGCATCACTTCCGCATTGGGGCGCGGGAACGGCTTGATCTGCTGCTGGAGCCCGGCTATGAGCTGGTGGACGGCGGACTGCGCTCGACCGATCCGCTGAATTTTACCGACGTGAAGCCCTACAAAGAGCGGCTGCGCAAGGCGCAGGAGGCTACGGGGCTGGACGACGCCATTCTGAACGCGGTGGGCCGGCTGGGGCCGCACGAGGTGGTCGTGAGCGCCATGGAGTACGGCTTCATCGGAGGTTCGATGGGCGCGGTGGTGGGGGAGACGATTGCACGGGCCGTGGACCGCGCGCGAGTGGGACGGAAGCCGCTGATTGTTGTGGCAGCTTCAGGCGGGGCGCGGATGATGGAGGGCGTGGTGAGCCTGATGCAGATGGCGAAGATCTCCACCGCGCTGGCTCAGTTGGACGACGCAAAGGTTCCGTACATCTGCGTGCTGACGGACCCGACGACCGGCGGAGTGACGGCGAGCTACGCCATGCTGGGGGACCTGAATATCGCCGAACCCGGCGCGCTTATCGGCTTTGCGGGGCCGCGCGTCATTGAGCAGACGATTCGCCAGAAGCTGCCGGAGGGATTTCAGCGCTCGGAGTTTCTGCTGGAAAAGGGATTCCTGGACGCGGTGGTGGCGCGGCGGGAGTTGAAGGGCTACCTGACGCGCGCGCTGGAGTTTATGAAGGCGCCGGCGGCGGCGTGAGGAGCGGCGGCTATCTTCGCCACTCAGAGCCGCTTGGAGAATTACCTGGAAACCGGTATTACGGGTTCCGGTGCCCCTCCGGCGCCATGGCTTGCTCCGAGGGCGTAGCGGCATCCGATACGGCCTACCCCCCCCACCCGTATTTTGGACGCAAATTCCTTGTTTTCAATAGCTTACAGGCATGGTTGCGCTGTAAAATCGTCAAAACAAAGGAGTTACCCGCAGAATCGTCCAGGATAAGGAGTTACGGGACGTTTCGGCCTCTTTTGGCCGCTCCCGGCTGGAAGACGGCTCTGAAGAGGCCGTGCCGGAACGATGATCTGAGGGCAACTTCCGGATTCATTGTGCAACGGCAGAGGGTAATTTTACGCAAGCACCTGCGGTGCGGCCAGAGGCTCGCTTTGCGCTCGCACGTGGTTCGTGGTATCTCAGGTCCGAAAATCCGGCCCCTTCGACTTCGCTCAGGGCAGGCTCTGGGGCACCCGCTTTGTACGGGATTCTGATGCGTTGGAAGGCGGGGAAACGAGCCACAAAGGTTTTTTTGGGGAGTAATCCTTGTCTGGGAAAAGGTTGTGCTATCCCCGGTCCCCAAAAGCGAGCAGTTTTACTCAAAATGCTGCTGATGTAGAGATACAAGGGACCGGGGCACCCTCTGTGTGGTGTGGAAAAACCATCGAGATCGGGGCCACCCGTCTGGTTTGGGCGGCTACTCCGGCGGGAGCAGGGGCAGAGACAGGTTTTGGGCGGCGGCGGGGCGACTGCGCGGGGCCTTCTTAAAGGTGGCGTCGCGGCGGTGGAGGGGATAGTCGGGCTGTTTGCCGTCGAGAATCTGCTGGATGGTGAGGATTTGCAGCTTGGGGTAGGTGGTGCCGTCGGTGGATTTGTAAAATCCGGCCTCGGCGGCCTCCTTGAGCATGGGTTTGGTTGGGGGTTCGAAACAGAGGAAGACGCCGATCTCGGCTTTCTCGCGGGTGAGCACTCCAACGAGGTCGCGAATCTGGGGAACTGAGACACCGCCCGCCTTGACCGAGAAGACGATCTGCCTGGATTGGCCGGATTCGTCGTCGTAGAAGTAAAGACGACCGTCGATGCCGCGATCCGCGCCCTTCTTCTGTTCGGCGGGTCTTGCGCCCACCTGACCGAGCGCCCACCACTGGAACTGGTACTTGTCTTCGGCTGCGAGTTGCCCTGCACCGGCCAAGTCCGTCGGCTCGCCAATCACGTCGTAGGTGGATTTGATTTCCGGGCCGAAGGCGTCGGAGAGGCGTTTCTTGATGAGGCCGATGGCGAGGTGGGTGATGTCGATGCCGATCCAGCGGCGATTGAGGCGCTGGGCCACCTGAACGGTGGTGCCACAGCCGCAGAATGGGTCGAGGACTACATCGCCTTCGTTGGAACTGGCTTTGAGGATGCGTTCGAGAAGGGCTTCGGGTTTTTGGGTGGGGTAGCCGAGCTTCTCCTGTCCAGATGAAATCTCAATATCATCCCAGAAGTCGCTGACTGGAATGCCTTCTTGCTCGTCCAGGTATCGCTTGTATCTCGGTATCCCTCTTCCCTCTCTTGGTACAACAATTCTTCCTTTTTCGTGCTCCGCCAGCATTCTCTCCCTTCTCCACCTCCAAACCTTGGTAGTTCCGAGGAATTCGTAGGTCAGGTTTGGCCTGTTGGCATTGGGATTAAGAAGACTCGTGAGCTGGTATGCCCTTCCATCCTTGTCCCGTAAGCTATATTGCTTTTCGGATCGACTGGGGTCTTGTGGTGTGTATTGCTGGTTCCACTTGGCCGGGCTTCCCTTAGAGAAGGAAAGAATTACGTCGTGATTCCGCGCGAAGCGTGTGAATGCGAGGCCCTTCGGATGGGATCGTCGCCATGAGACTTCATTGCGGAAGAACTGCGGCCCAAAGACGGCATCCATCAAAATCTTCAGGTAGTGGCTGGCGGTGGGATCGCAGTGCAGATAGATGGAGCCGGTTTCCTTCAGCACGCGGCGCAACTCGACGAGGCGCGGGGCCATCATGGCGAGATAGGCCATCATGTCGGAGCCGTGGAGGTAGGACTCGAAGGCGCGGAGGGCATCGGCCACGTGTCCGCCCTGCTCGATGACCTGCTCCAGAGCGCGCTTGGATTCGATGTTCCACTCCCAGGTGTCTTCGAAGGCGTGAATCTGGGAGCTGGATTGGGAGCCGTCCTTCTCGGCAAAGAGGACGTTGTAGTCCTGGCGGGAGTTGAAGGGAGGGTCGAGATAAACCAAATCAACAGTCTCGTCCTTGACGTAGCGCTGGAGGACTTCGAGATTATCACCGTAATAAAGCGTGTTCTTTTCGGCAGCCATGGGATTGGGTAGAGAGTACCACAGCGGGAGCGGCGCAGAGGAGAAGGCTCGTGGTTTCCCAGGTCCCAAATCGGGCCCCTGGCACCCGGCAGCCTAAAGGGACGGCATCGTTTCACGAATCACGAAGACAGTTGTTCGATTAAGGTTGATCGGCGCCCGCAATTGGAGTAGGAGTCTCGGGAAAAGGTAGCCATTCCTGGTCAGGTGGTGGCTTTCGGGAACCAGGTGGTGAGTTCTTGAGACGGGTTGAGATTGTTTTCTTCCAATGTGTTCTCTGCCATAGCTAAATAATAAGGAGATACATCATTATCCGGTGCGGTGGGAAAGTGGCATTTATTGTGGCCGACGCCTCCATAGAACGGAGGTTTGGTAACGGAAAGTCGCCCAGTATCCGTTAGCAGTCTGTGGTGAAAGTTCAAACAGCCGAAAACTATCCCTCAGGGCCTAAAGGCCCATTGATTTCGGGCTATCTTCGGCACGACTGAAGTCGTGCCCTGACGCTTCTTGCCTTTGGGGATGAGTTTTTCCGAAGCATGTAAAGCCCGTGGTGATTTCAGGCTACTGCGGCAGTCAAGGCTAAAGCCATGACCTACCAGTCGTGCCCTGACGCTTCTTGCCTTTGGGGATGAGTTTTTCCGAAGCATGTAAAGCCCGTGGTGATTTCAGGCTCAGGGCCTAAAGGTCCGTTGATTTCGGGCTACTGCGGCAGTCAAGGCTAAAGCCATGACCTACCAGTCGTGCCCTGATACAAAACAACCTTTTGAAACGCGTTCTGCGGTTTTTTCCGAAGCCTGTAAAGGCCCGTTGATTTCAGGCTCAGGGCCTAAAGGCCCATTGATTTCGGGCTACTGCGGCAGTCAAGGCTAAAGCCATGACCTACCAGTCGTGCCCTGACGCTTCTTGCCCTTGGGGATGAGTTTTTCCGAAGCATGTAAAGCCCGTGGTGATTTCAGGCTCAGGGCCTAAAGGCCCATTGATTTCGGGCTACTGCGGCAGTCAAGGCTAAAGCCATGACCTACCAGTCGTACCCTGATACAAAACAACCTTTTGAAACGCGTTCTGCGGGTTTTTCCGAAGCCTGTAAAGGCCCGTTGGTTTCAAGCTACCTTCGGCACCCTTCGACTGCGCTCAGGGCAGGCTATAATTCGTGCCCTAAAACGAAACGAGATTATGGTCCTGAGGTATATTGTTGATTTGAAATAAGGGCGCTCTTGCAGAAGATTTCGCTTCGGCCCTACGGGACGAAACGACTCTGTGCAACGCCATCCCAGGGTTCCGCCGCGCTTCACCCAGGGCTATTCTCGCGCTCTTCCTACGGGAGAGACTATGACGCATGTTTCATTCCTCGCGGGTCGGCGCAGCCGGTGGACGACTGACAACATAATCTTGTACCTTGCAGGTTCGTGGCCTCGTACCCTTTCGCCAGTAAAAGACAACCGCAGGTCCTTCGACTCGCTACGCTCGCTCAGGATGACGGGACACGGAGCTTCCGTACACAATCCGTGAAAATGCAATAGAAGTGGGTCCTGCCGGGGATCTGGATTGCGCGAACCATACAGCTTTTCGGACATGGCGTTGATGAAGCCGTCGTTGGCCGGCGCGTAGTAACCTGGAATGCCGAGGGCCGGGTTTGAATTTTGCGAAGTGCGTATTTTCAAAATCAGGCAATGACCAGGGACTCTGCTTTTATCGCGTTTTCCTGATTCAGGGCATTTTGCTTGAGGATCGTTCCGAGAGAGTCAACATCGAGCGGCTTGTGCAACAGGAAGCCCTGAAACACATCGCAATTCAGGTCTATCAGAGTCTGCATCTGCGCTTCCGTCTCCACGCCCTCGGCAACCACCGTCAGATTCAGGCCGTGAGCGAGTGTGATGATGGCTCGCACCACCGAAATTGCATTCTGCGAGTATTCGTTCAAATCGCGAACAAATGAGCGATCAATCTTGACGGAATCCACTGGAAGCTTCTGGAGATAGCTCAAAGACGAGTAGCCGGTTCCGAAGTCGTCGATGGATATCTTCACGCCCAGGGCACGCACTTTCTCCATTTCAATAATGGCTTCTTTCATGCTCGTCATCATGGAGCTTTCAGTCACTTCCAACTCGAGGTATGCGGCATCCATGCCGGTTTGGTCGATCACCTCCTGGACTTTGGAAGCAAAGTCGCCAGAACAGAGTTCGACGGTGGAAGCATTGACCGCAAGTTGCATGGGCGGAAATCCGCCAGCTTGCCAGCGCAGCCACTGCAGGCAAGCCTGGGTCAAGGCCCATGTGCCCAGATCCAGAATGATTCCTGTTTGCTCAGCGACGGGAATGAACCGGACGGGCGAGACAGAACCCAGGGCTTTGCTGTTCCACCGCATGAGCGCTTCGACTCCAACGATGTGGCGGCGTGGATCCAGTTGCGGCTGGTAGTGAAGCTGCAGTTCGTTGTTTTCAATCGCCTTTTGGAGGTGGCGCCCGATCTCGATGATTTCGTTGGCAGCAGAGCCTAATTCGGAGTTATAGCGACGCCAGGAGTTGCGCCCCTTCCGTTTGATCTCGGACAGGGCTGCGTCCGCGTTGCGGACCAGAGCGGTTGCTTCAGTTGCATCTTGCGGAAATACGCTGATGCCAACTCTGCAGGAAGCACGCAGATCGTGGTCCAGGACGGTAAATGGCTTACCGAAGGAAGTGCAGATCAGTTGGGCGACCGCCTCTGCAGCTTCGGGCGTTTGACAACTACTTAACAGAATTGCGAATTCGTCTCCGTCCAGCCGGGCAACTGTATCTTCCGGCCTGGTAACATCCACAAGCCTTCGAGCTGCCTGGCGCAGGAGCACGTCCCCCGCTCGATGACCATAGGTATCGTTGACGTTCCTGAATCGATCCAGATTGAGCGTCAGCACAGCGAAGGAGGTTTTCTGGCGCTTGCCGGCAGCCACAGCCTGTTCGAGGAGTTCTCTAAACCCCGCACGGTTGGGAAGCTCAGCCAACGAATCATGATGTGCCTGGAACGAGAGCTTCTCGTAGAGCGCCGTGTGTTCGATGGCGAGGAAGGCAAGCGAAGCAGCCTGTTGAAACGCTGGCAGTGCAGTCGGCGGTAGATCCGAGTGGAGATCGGTGACGGCCAAATACCCCACAGGCGGCTCAGATTGCTTCTGGATGGGGACAATCAGGAACGGGCTTTTGCTTGTCGCGCTTGCGCATGGCGCATCTCTGTCCGATAGCGCCGGCTCGGAGTTGGCTTTGAAATGAGAAGAGCTACAAGAAACGGCCTCGCTCTCGGAGAGGCGGCGCAATCTTTCCTGCGGCATCTTTGCGGTTGCGGTTATGCATGGGGATCCGATCCGGTTGACGATGACGGCGCAGCAAAGATGCGGGTAATGCCGCTCGCCTAATAGGGCGATTTCATGCAGAACAGTTTCCAGGATCTCATTGCGGGCCACGAGTTCAAGAATGTGATTTCGATCCGCTTCGAGCTCTTCAGCTCGAGCGAGCTCAACCGCTTGCGCTCGCAGAGTCTTGTTGACATTCTGCAACTCTCTGGCAAATCGCGTGGCGCGCATTTGCGCGGACTTTGGCGCTGTAATGTTCTCGTGAGCGACCACCAGGCGGGCGGGGCCCGGCCCTTCAAAAGGGGTAACACGGAGCATGAACCAGCTAGGCCTGTGAGGGCTATGGCATGGATAAGAGGTGAAGAATTCCTTTTGCCGGCCATCCAGCACGGCGTGAATGCCTGCGACGATCGCGGCCGCGTGCGGCTCCTGTGCTGTAGCCTTCTCGCAAATTGCCAGATAGTTCACGCCGATGCAGGCATTTGGGTGAGGCTGTTCATTATCGGTCGCAAACCGTCTCCAGGACTGGTTTACCGCGAGGATGGTTCCGTGCTCGTCCAGCAGAGCGACGTGCGCGGTCAACGAATCCAGCGCTGCCTGCCAGAACTCTGGGGATTGGCACGTCATTTTTCAAAAGTCTCCGACTTGTGCTATCGGCTGATCGGAGTTCATGTTTCACGGTACTTCGGGAAGACCAGCGACAACTATTAAGCCGAAGTTTATGGCCTCGCTTGAACGGGAGAGTTCATACGATTGACCTGTTCGGCAGACTTTTTTTATCTTCAGAGCGTTTTCACTGTTCCTGCAGGGTTGAATTCGTGGTTTCCCACCCATTTCACAAAGAACGTGAAATGGATGGGGCACGGAGCTTTCTTACACAATCGGTGAAAAGTCTATAACGCCGCGCTTTTTCAAAACCACTCGATAACAACTGTGAATTTTCCCTATCTGGGTTCGTGTTGTATTCAGATGCGCATGGGCATGAGGACGTAGCGGTACTTGTACTCGGCGTCGGGGTCTTCGGGGCGCATCTGGCCGGCGGACTGGGAATCCTTGAACTCGAGGCGAACTTCGCCATCGCCGCCAACGGCTTTGAGGAAATCGAGAATGTAGGAGGAGTTGAAGCCCACGGCGATGGGGTCGCTGGCGTAAGGAGTATCGATGGTGTCTTCGCTCTCGCCAGAATCGGTGGAGCTGGAGCTGATTTTGAGCTCGTTGCTTTCCAGGCGGAGGCGGATGGCGCCGGAGCGCTCATCAGCGAACTGAGCGACGCGCTGGATGGCTGCGCCAAGCTCAGAGGAGCGCACGACGGCGAACTTGGTGTTGTCACGCGGCATGACAGCCTCAAAGTTGGGGAACTGGCCGGAGAGTTTGCGGGTGCTGAGGGTGCGATGGCCGATACGGAAGAAGAGGGTGTGATCGTCGTCGGCAAAGTCAAACTTTTCGGCGTCTGAAACAGCGAGTAGCTGCTGCAGTTCCTGAAGAGCCTTGCGCGGGATGAGAACGCGCTTTTCACCGCTGATGCCTTCGAGAACTTCGTTGGGCTTTTCGACGTAGGCGAGGCGGTGGCCGTCGGTGGCCACCATGGCCAGCGACTCGGCCTTGATGACGAGCAGGGCGCCGTTGAGGGTGTAGCGGGACTCCTCGTTGGAGATGGCGAAGATGGTGCGGGCAATGAGCGTCTTCATCGCCAGGGAGGAGATGCTGGTAACGGCGATGGAGGGAAACTCGGGAACCTGGGGATAGTTGGCGCGCGCCATACCGACCATCTTGGTGTTGGAGCGGCCGGAGCGGATCTGCACCCAGTGGTTCTCTAGCAGCTTGATGGAGATGTCGCCATCGGGGAGCAGCTTGATGTAGTCGTAAAGCTTGTGGGCGGGAATGGTGCAGGCTCCGGGCTTTTTCACCTTGGCGACGGCGCTGGTGCGGATGGCCTGATCGAGGTCGGTGGCGGTGATGTTGAGCTGGTCGCCATCCGCCTCGATGAGAAAGTTGGAGAGAATGGGAATGGTGGTTTTGCGCTCTACGACGCTTTGTGTGGCTGTGAGCTCCTTGACCAATTCCTGACGGCTTACGGTAATCTCCATCGCTGCCCCCTGTACGGCCGGCTTCTCAACCTCTGTTTCCACGTCTGACATAAGCCTATCCTCGCTTTGCGGCTACCGAAGAAAACGCAATTGAAGCAGAATCCGCGCTGGCCACACTGTACAACACCTTGCGGCAGAGCGGAAACAGCTACCTTTTCTACTTCTTGATTGTATTCACCTTAGCATTGCTGTGCGCGTGGAAAACAGGGGTGTTTGTCTGGATTCCCAGGCATTGGCTGGCAACACGGAGCGACCTGCGCCGATGGGAGGCGGGAGAAGGCGAAGTGGGCCCAGGCACCTGGCCCGGAGCGGAGCGACGGTTAGTGGGAAAGGTGAAGAAAGAGATAAACAAAAGCCAGTAGTACCCGTAGTGCGGCAGGAAAAGTGGAAATAGAGACGATGTGATTCGTAGAAAAGGGTTTGGTAAGGTGGTGAGTTTTCCAAATCAAGACTGTGGAATTGAGGACATTTGGAAAACAGGGCGCGAGAGTCGGTATAGCGTTCCCTGTTTCCCACGACTTGCAGAGGGAGCGAAAAAAGGCCTGTGGAAAGGGGAGGCTTTGTGTGAAAAGGGTGTCCGGAGGCGCGTGTGGCACGGGGTTGGAGAGGACCAGCTATGCACCGCGGACAGGTCTTCCACAACTTGCACAAAGGGTGAATGGGGAAGGTGGAGAGAAGATTCCCGGCTATGGTTCGCGAGGAGGGTGGTTCCCATTCCAGTACGGGCGGCGGGAGATGGATCAGGTTTGTATGGGGGTTCATCTTTGCGGGTCCTAAACTGACGGTGGAGAGCTTGAGGGGATGGGGATCGATATTGCGCGCATGGAGAGCGAGCTGGTGAAGATGTCGGCCGAGGGGACGCCGGGGCAGGAGTTTTGCGAGGCGATTTCAGAGCTGGCAAGGACGGGGCGGTTTGCGCAGTTAAGGGATGTGCTGCCGGGAATCGTGTACGACGAGCTGTGGGAGCGCTACCAGAAGAATGCGGCGGTTTTTGTGGCGGAGTGGCGGCGGCTGGCACAAGAGATGCAGCAGGGGTTCATTCAGCACGCGCGGCAGAGGCTGACCTCGCTGACCAAGCTGCAATATGCCGGGCTGGAAGCGCCAGCGCCGGCATGGCAGGAGATTCAGCGCGCCCTGGACGACCAGCAGAACGACCTGCTGCGCGCGGCGATTGCGCTGGAACTGCTGGGGCTGGTGGAGCCGGCTGTGCTGCGGGCGACGCAACTGCGGGAGTGCGTAGTGGCCACGCCAAGTTCGGAAGAGGCGGACCGGTACCTGGACGAAGCGACGCGATGCTATTTTTATGGCCTGTTCACGGCCTGCGCGGTGATGTGCCGCTCAGTGCTGGAAGAGGCAATCAAGCAGAAGCTGCCGACGGCGCTGGCGCGGCAGGTGCATACGCGCTACCGGAAGACGGCAACACTCGGCAACCTGCTGCATGAAGTGAATGACAACCTGCAAATGACGGGATTTGACGCGGAATTTCCGCGGGTGGCGAACCTGGTGAACGATGTGGGAAGGAAGGCAGTGCATCAGGGGCTTCTGTCAGAAGATGAGGCGCGCGAATGCCTGCAAAACGCGCGCGCGGCGCTGCAACTGCTGCTGGGGAAGTGAGGTTCACAGCGCAGCCCTTGAGATATAGCTTTTATACTTGATATTCATGTCTTATGCGACAGCCATCGAACAACTGAGCGCCCTGACGCCAGAACTATATCGCAAGCCTGATCAGCCGCGGCGGAAGTTCTCGCTGGATGAGATCGGCGTGCTGCTGGGCGCGCTGGGCGATCCGCAGCGGCGGCTCCGCGCGGTGCTGATCGCGGGAACCAACGGAAAAGGCTCGACGGCGGCGACGCTGGCTTCGATTCTGACGGCGTCGGGAATGCGCGCAGGCCTGTACACTTCGCCGCACCTGGCGCGGGTGAACGAACGCATTCGCATCGGAGAGACAGAGATTGGCGACGACGATTTCGCGAGGCTTTACTTTCAGGTGGACGATGCCGCGCGGAAGTTGGTGGAGGAAGGCAGGCTGCCGCAGTTTCCCAGCTTTTTCGAGATTCTGACAGCGCAGGCGCTGCTCTACTTTGTTGAGGCAAAAGTGGACGCGGCGGTGCTGGAAGTGGGAATGGGTGGGTGGCTGGATGCGACGAATATTGTGGAGCCGCTGATTTCGATCATTACCGACATTTCGTTGGACCACACGGAATGGCTGGGCCCGACGATCAGCGCTATCACGCGGGAGAAGGCAGGAATCCTGCGGCGGGGCGGGACGCTGATTGCGCTGCCGCAGCTTCCGGAAGCGAACCAGGTGCTGGATGAAGTCACTGCCGAGCTGAATGTGCGCAGGGTGAACACGACGGCCTACATGCCGCAGGTGGACACGATGGGTTCTTATTCGGTGGAGGCGCTGGGCGCAGAGATCAAGGTGGATTCGCCGCTTGCTGGGGCGCATCAGCGGCGGAATGTAGCGCTGGCGCTGGCTGCGGCGGTGGAGTTGGCAACGGCGCATGGGTTTCCGATTACGCCGGAGGGCATCGCCGCAGGGATTCGGCAGACGCGCTGGCCGGGGCGGCTGGAACGCATCGAGAAGAATGGCGTGGAGTGGATTCTGGATGTGGCGCACAACCCGGCTGGCGCGCTGGCGCTCAGAGCGGTCCTGACGGATTTGCTGAGAGGAACGAAGGCGGGAACGCTGGTCTTCAGTTGTCTGAAGGACAAACCGGCTGGAGAGATGGCGCGGATTCTGTTTCCACTCTTCGAGCAGGTAATTCTGGCGCACATTCACTCGCCGCGGGCTACGGAGATGACGGAGCTGGAGACTGCGGCCAAGGCAACGGGAGTTCCGGCGGTGAGCGCGGGGTCAGTGCGCGAGGCGTTGCAATGGGCGGAGAAACGCGGTCAGAGCGGCGCGGTTGTCGTTTGCGGGTCGATTTACCTGGTGGGCGAGGTGCGGCCAATACTACTGAACGATGGAGTCATCTAGTGAGAAGCCGTCCCAATCCGCTGCCCTGGTTCGACCGCTGGCGGACGAACCTCATTCAGACGCCGATCTTTGGGCTGGTTACGGCGATCTTCGGAAGCTTGTCGCTGCTGATTTCGCTGGTGGACCGGACGGGCAATGCGCAGCATCGGATTGCGCGCGTCTGGGCGCGAAGCTGCGTGTGGGTTTCCGGGTCAAAGCTGACGGTGATTGGAGCGGATAAGCTGCCCAGGAATCCGATCGCGGTGTACGCATCGAATCACACATCGTACATGGATATTCCGGTCATCTTCTCCGCGCTTCCCTTCCAATTCCGCATTCTGGCGAAGAAGGAATTATGGTCTATACCATTCATAGGATGGTACTTAAATAGATCGGGACAGATTGCTATCGATACGCGCAATTCGCACGCTGCGCGCTCCAGCCTGAGCGCGGGAGCGAAGGCGCTGCGCTCGGGAACGCCGGTATTCGTGTTTCCGGAGGGGTCGAGGACGCAGGACGGGGGGCTGCAGCCGTTCTTGTCGGGAGCGGCTTTCCTCGCCATTCGGGCACAGGTTCCAATCGTGCCGATGGCGCTGAGCGGAGTCTACGAACTGCTGCCGATTCATACGCATCACTATTATCCCGGTGAGCTGATGCTGAGGATCGGGGATCCGATTGCGACTGCGGGGATGAGCCTGCGGCAGACGGATGAACTGACGGCGGAATTGCGAGTGGCCATCGGGAAGCTGCTCGACGGGACGGAAGCTGATGAATTTAAATCAGTTGAGACCGAAGTGGCGGGTACGTAGGTTTGAGATTGCCAGCCAGGTCCTCTATCGCAGTTGCCGCCTCTACGATTAAACTGTTGCTGCCATGAGCGTTCATATTGCCATTCCCGAGCCGACCAGCAGCGATGCGACGTACAACGAGCACTCACTGCCGCCTTATCTGGCGTCGTTGCGCGCCGCCGGAGCAACGCCGATTATTGTCCCACTGCACGCGCGGCAGGAAAGCGTGGCCCGTCTGCTTGCTGGGGTGCAGGGAGTTCTTCTTCCGGGGAGCAGGTTTGATGTTGACCCGCAGAGATATGGGGAAGATCCGGTACCAGAGTGCGGTGAGCCGGACCCCGTGCGGACGGCAGTGGACGAACTGCTGATGCAGGAGGCATTTAGCCAGCACAAACCCATTCTGGCGATCTGTCACGGCGCCCAGAGCCTGAATGTATGGCTGAACGGGTCGCTGGTGCAGAACCTGGAGTCCGCCGTCGATCACCGGCCAGGCCGGGATGTGGTGGGGGCTCATCCAGTGCGAATTGAGCCAGGATCGCGGCTGGCCGGAATAATTCCCAAGGGTTATGCGGCCTTGCCGGAGGTCAACTCGAGCCATCACCAGGCAATTCGCGCCGCAGGCGATGGATTGGTTGTGAGTGCTGTTTCGGCGGCCGACGGGGTGATCGAGGCGGTGGAATTGAGCTCGACGGAGCACTTTGTTCTGGGAGTGCAGTGGCATCCGGAGCGGACCTATACTCATAGCGCCTTTTCGCGCGCCATTTTCGCGGCATTTTTGCAGGCGGCAGCAGTCTGGCAGCCACGGCGGATTGATGAGTCGGTCGCACGGCATGAGTGAGGCTGGGCAAACGGCGGGTGGCCGGCTCAAGGAGCTTCTGGCGGAGAATGGCGTGGAAACGTTGGATGCGGCACAAGCAAAGAGCTTTGAGGATTACCTTTCGCTTCTTCTTCGCTGGAATGGGCGCGTGAACCTGACCGCGATTCGCGACGAAGAGGGGATTCTGAAGCGGCATTTTATAGAGTCAATTGCCTGCGCGCGGAGTCTGCCTGCGGAAATTGGCACTCTTCTTGACTTTGGGTCGGGCGCGGGTTTTCCTGGACTTCCCATCGCGCTATGCCGGCAGGAGATCGCCGTGACGCTGGCGGAATCCCAGGGCAAGAAGGCGGCGTTTCTGAGCGAGGCGGTACGAGTGCTGGGGGTGGACGCAAATGTCCACTCGGGGCGGGCTGAGACGCTGGGCTCGCAATTCGACTGCGTGACGCTGCGAGCTGTCGACAAGATGGAAAAGGCTGTTCAGGCCGCGGCGCGGCTGGTACGGCCCGGCGGCTGGCTGGCGCTGATGACCACAGAGACTGAGCTGGAGAAGCTGAAGCTGGCGGCAGGCGCGAAGTTTGCCTGGACGGGAGTGGTTCAAATGCCCGGCGGCGAGGACCGGCTGCTGGCGCTGGGAGAGCGAGAGATGAGAACGATACCAGAGTGAATGTGCCCTTGGCGAGGTTCTTCAATGTGGCTTTATTTCCACCCCAACGAGCAAAAATCGCTCGTCTGGGTCCCGGAGAGGAAAAAGCCACTTGGCACGCGTGCTACCGAGATAGACCTACTCTGGGTTTGCTTAGTTTGCCAGCTTGATGAGGGCCAGCTTTCGAATGGCGGCGAGATCTTTCGCGGCCTTTACGACCAGGCGCAAGCCGGTACCCTCAGCGTAATGCGTAGCCTCGTCGAGGAGCTTGAGCACGGGCTTCGGGAGATCGCCCTGACGGGCTGCCGCGACAGCCCTGTCGCCAAGGACAAACGCGACGCGAAAGCAGCCATCGCACGGGGCGAGATAGACGATGGTTCGCTTCTTGAGTTTGAGCAGGAGGGACCAGCCGTACTTGGGTGAGGAGGATTTCCACTCCTGAATGGAGGCTCCCTGAGCGGCGAGCCAATCCAGCAGTTGCTTCCATGTTTCAGCGGTCGGTCCCAGGGCGGCGGCGATCTCAGCGTCTGTGGGCTGGGCAGGTTGGCCGATAAAGGCGTTCGGGATTTCCATGCTGCTCCTTTCCGGTACTGCGGTTGTATTTTCTTCAAATCTTAGAAAATCGGCAAAAAACCGGGCCTTAAGGCCTTGTATTCCTGCGCGTTTTTCAGAGGGCTGAACAGGCTGCGGAAGGCCTGTTTCCAAGCGAGAAGTGCGAAAAACATCCCTCAGGGCCTAAAGGCCTCATTGATTGTAAGCGACTTACGGCACGACTGAAGTCGTGCCCTGACGCTTCTTGCCTCTGCGGATGAGTTTTTCCGCAGCCTGTAAAGCCCGCCATTGATTCTGCTGGCTTTATGCGGGGGTTGAAACCCCCGCCTCCCTCCGAATCGAGTTTTTCCGCAGCCTGTGAAGTCCTCTGCTCCCTCCGGGAACTGCTATCTGCAACTGCAATTGCCAGAGCAAAAGCTTTGACATGCGGCAAGCAAGATGCACGGCTCAGTCCCAGTGCTTCATTTGCGGCCAATGTTCCTGCAGGTTCCATTTGAAACCCTGGCAGTGGTAGATGGGGTGCCATTCATCCGGGCGGGAGAGCGGGTTGCCGGTACTGCCAATGATGGTGTAGCTGGCGCATTTTGTCTGCAGGTTGTGTTCGTTGCCCTCTCCCAGAACAATGATGCTCTCGCCGGTATATTCACGCGGGCCCCAAATCCAGTAATTCTGATGAGTCCCGATAGACTTCGGGAGGCCGTATTGCGGTCCGAAGAAGTCGATGGCGCCGGCATCTCCGTAATTATTGGCGAAGATTGCTGTTTTTCGCTGCTCTTCGGGCGAAAGCGTGCGGTAATACGCGGCGACGGTCTGGGCGATCTGCTGCCAGCCGAACATATCGGCGTAAAGCTGCGGCAGAACTCCTTGCTGATTGTGTTCGAACCTCTGCTGTTCGATGCCTAGCGCGTGTTCGTAGGCGAGGAATTGAGGAACAGGAAGAATCGGCAGACATACAGGTGCGGAGATGCCGCCGATGGCGATAATCGCGGCGGCGCACGCGGGCTTGGCCCAGATCCAGAGTCTGCGCCGGGTTGCGGCTTCCATCGACACGGCCCCCGCGGCGAAGAGGGCCGGATAAACAGGGGCGACGTAGTACATTTTGCCGTGAAGAAGCGTCATCTCGGCGAGAAATACGAGGTAGGCCCATCCCAAGAAGCGATAGCTGCGTCCGCGCGGAGAGAAGAGAAAGAAGAGCGCAAAGGGCACAAGGATGGCGGCGACAAAGCCGAGCATCTGGGCCTGGGCCAGAAGATAAGGCAGTGGAGGAAGGGAAATATCGCGGCCGTTCTGGCGGATATTGTGCATCAACTGGAGAAAAGGAAACTGATGCTGCCATTGCCAGAGGAAGTTGGGAAGCGCGATGGCCGCGGCGAGTGCGGAGCCGAGCCAGAACCAGCGATGGCGGAGAGATTGGCGCAGAGGTGTGAGACAGATACCGAGGACGATTCCCAGGAGCCAGAAGAGGACGCCGTACTTGTTGAGGATGGCAATTCCAGACAGCGCGCCAACGGCTAGCCATAGGGATTCACGGCGGGTCTTGGCAATGCGCACTAAAAGAAAAGCGATTGCCGTCCAAAGCGGCGGGTCAAAGGCATTCATGGTGAACAGTTGCGACAAGGCCAGAGAGACGGGAGTCATCAGGGCTGCGAGGGAGGCAAGGAAGATGGCCCAGCGCCGGCCTCCCAACTGACGCGCCAGCATGCCAGCGAGAACGACGGTCGCGGCGCCGGCCAGCGCGGAAGGCAGCCGCAAAGCCCAGAGAGATGTGCCGATCGTGTGTTGCAGCAGCCAGGCAATCCATCCGATGAGCGGCGGCTGATCGACATAGCCCCAGGCGGGATGCTGTCCACAGGCCAGGTAGTAGAGTTCATCGCGGAAGTAGCCGTAGTGGGGTCCGGCCAGGCAATAGAGGACCATGCGGGCCAAGGCGAGGTAGGCGATGATGGCGGGTCCGGAGGCAAAGGGGGAGGGGGGTGTTTTTTGGCAGGCATATTCGCTTTCATACAGGGTAATACGAAGGAGAATGGAACGAGTTCCGCAGAAATTGGTGATGTTCCACGTGGAACATTATGACAGCGAGGCCCAGGGTGGGAACTGTTCCACGTGGAACATGAAAGGCATTGGTCCGAAACGGGCGTGGTCCCGAATTGAAACGCCAAAAAGAAAAACTGATTATTTACCAATTTGCGGTCGAAAATCACGGAAGTTTTCCACTGATTGGAGTTTTCGCGGCCAGCGCGATGGGAGAGGACTAATCCGCGTCGAACCTCCACAGCTGCAAGGGGTTGACGGCTGCTCTTCCCGGGTTGCGCTGAGAGCTTTCCACAGATTTGCGTAATTCTCCACAATGCAAGCGCCTGGCCTCAAACCGCCCTTCCCTTTAGTCTGGATTGCCATGGGCAAGATACTCGGCGTCGTCAACCAAAAGGGTGGAGTTGGCAAAACCACCACAGCCATTAACCTGGCTGCCTGCCTGGCTCTTCAAGGCCTCAAGATTCTGCTGGCGGACTGCGACCCGCAGGCCAACGCGTCTTCCGGCCTCGGTTTGCAGCGCGACGACAACCGCCGCTCGATTTACGACGTGATCATGGGCGATTCCGATGTGGAGCAGGTGATTCTGCCCACGGAAATCGATCTGTTGTCCCTTCTGCCGGGGTCAAAGAACCTGACCGGCGCCAACATTGAGCTGGCTGCGGCAGAAGACCGAGCATTGCGTCTGCAGCGGGCGTTGAGGCCGATTCAGGACCACTATGACCTGGTGATTCTGGATTGCCCGCCAGCGCTTGACCTGCTAACGCTCAACGTCCTGAGCGCCGCCGACACGCTGCTGGTGCCGATGCAGGCGGAATACTTTGCACTGGAGGGCATCTCGGAGCTGATCTCGACTTTGGAACGGGTGCGGGCGGCCTACAACCCGTCGCTGGTCATCGAGGGCGTGCTGCTGACGATGTATGACGACCGCACCAACCTGGCTCAGCAAGTGACGGACACGCTGAGGGAGTATTTCCAGGATCGGCTTTTCAATACCGTGATTCCGCGCAATGTGCGGTTGGCCGAGGCGCCCAGCCACGGCCAGCCGGTGGCGCTTTACGATGCCCGATCTCGCGGCACGCAGGCCTACTTCGAGCTGGCTGGGGAGTTCATCGCGCGCAATGGCATCAAGATTCCGCACAAAAGGGCGCCAGGCGCAGCAGAGCCGAAGGCCGCGGTTCCTGTGACGCCAAAATCCTGACGGCGACCTGGATGCAGGCCGCCGCGAAACGGAATAGTTCCAGCGAATGCAGATTTGAAGAGCCCGGCCGTTTTCCGGGATAGAGGATTCTGAGAAATGACCATTGCCGCACCGGAAACGAAACGCCGCGCCCTGGGAAAGGGCCTGGACTCCTTGTTGCCACGCGTAAAGACTGTTTCCGCCCCGCCAGTTGCAGAAGCGGAAGGCGGCAAGCCGCTGGAGATCCTTCTGGACCAAATCGAGCGCAATCCCTTTCAAACGCGCTCGCAGATGAATGGGGATCAACTGGCGGAGCTGGCTGCATCGATCAGCGCCAACGGCGTGGTGCAGCCGGTGCTGGTGCGGCCGCTGGCGAACGGCCGCTACCAACTGATTGCCGGAGAGCGGCGCTGGCGGGCCTCGGAACTGGCAGGAAAGAAGACCATACCGGCGATTCTGCGGCAAGTTTCCGACGAGCAGGCGATGGAGATCACCATCGTCGAGAACCTGCAGCGCGCCGACCTGAACCCGATGGAACAGGCGCACGCCTTCGAGAGGCTTTCGCGCGAGTTCCATATGACTCAGGAGCAGATGGCCGTGCGCACCGGCAAGGATCGCGCGACTGTAGCTAACTTCTTACGTTTGTTGAAGTTACCTGAGACTGTGCAGGCACGAGTGGAGTCGGGCGAGCTGAGCTTTGGACATGCGCGGGCGCTGCTGGCCCTGGAGCACGCCGAAGAGATGGAGAAAGCGGCGAAGCGGGTGCTTGTACTTTCGCTTTCTGTTCGCCAGACAGAGAGCTATGTGCAGGGGTTGATCCATCCCGAGAGGGCTGCCAAGAAAGAGGCGAAGCCCGAGCCGCCCATCGACCCCAATGTCCGCGAGGTGCAGGAGCGGTTGCAGCGCGCGCTGGGGCTGAAGGTCAATATCGAAGACCACAACGGACGCGGAAGGATCATTATCGAATACGCGCGGCTGGAAGACTTCGATGGGCTGCTGGAGATGGTGGCGGGGGAGTGAGAAGCAGGGACCAGGGACTAGGGAACAGGGACTAGACCAACCGGGCTTGTCTCCATTGAGAGGCTATCTGTGCGGGATGGGCCGCAAAGACGCAATGATCGCATTGATTTCTGGTTGAGAAACAAAAGGATGCTGTTCGTCCTTCCCGCTAATCATGATCTGGTACTGCTGGTCGTTCCGGTCAAACAGGTCGAGTTCTACCTTGTAGGGCGCAACGGCGGGATTGCCGAACTGGAAGCCGTGCATCGTTTCGGAAGCAAGCAGATAGATAGAGCTAGAATCACCTATTTCAATCGATTTATGAGTGAGCAGCTCAAAACTTCTTATGTTCTCCGTTCGAATTGTCCACCATTTCACCTGAGATGGCGTCGCTGTCAGTTCTTCAGCCATCAGATAGTAGTTGGAGCTAAGAGCTTTTGAGCCAAACAACTGCCGAATGACGTCCGCATCATGGGGAGTCTTTGCAGCTTCTTGAAACGATTTGACACGATTAAGCGCATCCGAGGGATTTGTGATCAGCAACGAGACACCCTCCTTGAAGGCCAGATAGGAGATTGTCTGGGAAGTTTGTTCCCGCTCGATCTTCTTCCAGGGAACCTGAAACGAGAAATCGAAGCGCTCGATCCGCAGGCCATTCAGAGTGGCAATGCTCTTGTCCGGCAAGGGCACAGGAACGACGCTCAAATGCTGGTTATCACGGATAATCTGATGCGCGAGTATCCAGGGCATAAGTTGATATTCGAGCAAAGCGCCAATTCCGGCTATTAGTCCAAGAGAGCCGAAGACAATTGCTAACGCAACAGCTACCCGCTTCCAACTGACTCGCCACCATTTTTCCACTGTCGATCACCTGCGGCGATGATAACAAAGTAAGAACAACCGCAGGTCCTTCGACTCCGCAGGCCGCAAAATGCGCGGTCTGTTGCCGGGAAGGCGTCATTTTGTCTTCGGGCTTGTGGCAGCAATGGCCGCGCACTCTCTTGCCGACTTGCCCGTGATGCTGTACCAGATGAAATTGATAGGGGATTATCCGGTATCCGCTATTCTGCTCGTCATTACAATCGGTTGCGCCATTCCTTTTTACAGATACTCGAAACAGATTACGTCGACGAACCGCGCAGCCCTTCTCGCAGCCGATAGCCGAGTGCTGTACGTACAGGAAAAGGGAGCTGAGCGTCCGGGGAGCAGCCAGAACTCAGACCGCTAATTTTTCGTACTTTGGGTTCGTGCTTTCCCAGGTCCCAAAATCGGGACCTGGGGCACCCGGCATTTCTCTGTGGTAGGAGAGAGTGGGATACCGCGGATTTCCGCCTGATTGCTTTGCTAGCTCCAGGCGTCGAGGGAGACGAACTGGTGGGTGGGCTGGTAGTGGGAGATGAGCTGGGCGGCGGCGGCGGAGGAGGGGGCGCGGTTGGCGGCTGGGTCGAGGTGATTGCCGTCGTGGAGAACGATGGTGGTGGCAAGGCCATGGCGCTCGTTGCGGTCGATCTTCCGGATCAAACGCTGGGCAATCGCGTCGGCTGAAGGGTCCTTCCAGTCAGAGGTCATGGCGTTCCAGAGGACAGGAACCATGCCCTGTCGCCGCGTCTCGCGAAGAAGCTCGGGACGGCGCGCGCCAAAGGGTGGACGGAAGTAGCGGACGGGCGCGCCGGAGATCTGCTCGATGGTTTGCTTGGCGCGAGAAAGCTCGATCTGGATGCGGCGGGCGGAGCAATAGGCGAGATTGGGATGGCTCCAGGAGTGGTTGCCGATGAGGTGACCGGCGGCAACGACCTGGCGGACGAGGGCCGGCTCGGCCTGGGCGCGGCTGCCGACCATGAAGAAGATGGCGTGGACATCGCAGCGGGCCAGGATTTCGAGAAGACGCGGAGTCCAAGTGGCGTTGGGGCCGTCGTCGAAGGTAAGCGCCAGCTCGCCGGGACGCTTCGGGCCGGTGAGCATCGGTCCGAAGATCCGCGAGCCGGGCCACATGGCCGCATACGCATAGCCGCCCGCGGCAAGGCCGAGTCCGGCTGCCGCGCCAAGCCCAACGGAGAGTCCTGTAGCCAGTGGGGAAAGCATCCTGCCTATCAGTGTGACGCGCCGGGGGCGGGAACAGCAAGCGGGAGGCAGATTGGCGTGTATCGGCTTGTGGAACTGGAAGCTGTCGGCGTGATCCTTGTCACATCTGGTTGGGGAAGAGAGCACTAATCTTCAGGTGAAGCGCGTGCGGCCATAAGGATGCAGGCGCGCCAGAAGTTCCCCAGGTATTTGACGGAGTGATTTCGTATCATCAGGTCTATGGTCTCCCACCCTTTCGCCAGGAAAAAGGCGAAAGGATGGGGCACGGGAGATCGTACAAAGGTAAAAGGATGCAAACGCACCCCAGAAATTCCCCAGGTATCTGACGGAGATGGCGTATCAATGAGCCGTCAGAGACCAGTTCCAGGGCCGTCGCTTCCGCCGGGGTTCTTGCGGCCCGAATGATTCGACAAGGAGGAGATACAGAATGATCGCACGGGAAATCAAGCCAGGAATAGTTTCGATGTCCACCATCGATTGGGACAGAAAGCTCTTTGACCAGTTGGTTCCTCTGCCGGAAGGCACAACGTATAACTCCTACCTGGTCAAGGGGAGCGAAAAAACCGCGCTGATCGATACAACCTATCCTCCCTTCACGGCCGAATATCTTGAAATCCTGAAAGAAACCGGCGTTAGCAAGGTGGACTACATTGTTGCAAACCACGGCGAGCAGGATCACTCCGGCTCGATTCCCGCGGTGCTCAAGCTGTTTCCGGAGGCGAAGGTCGTCACCAACGCCCGGTGCAAGGGACTGATCGCCGACGCGCTGCCGGTTGCCGACGACAAGTTTCTTGAAGTCAAAGACGGAGAGACACTCTCGCTGGGAGACAGGAGCCTGCAATTCTTTTTGACGCCGTGGGTTCACTGGCCGGATACGATGGTGACTTACCTGGCCGAGGACAGAGTCCTTTTCACTTGCGACTTTCTGGGATCTCACCTGGCCTGTAGTGAACTGTATGCGGGGGATGAAGCGCGCGTGGAGGCCGCCGCGAAAAGATACTATGCGGAAATCATGATGCCCTTCCGCTCGTTTATCCAGAAGCATCTGGAGACGCTTGCGCCGCTGAAGATTGACGTGATTGCGCCGGGGCACGGACCGGTTTACTCGCGGCCGGAATTCATTCTTGACCTTTACAGGCGCTGGGCTTCGGATCAGCCGCTGAAGGAGGTAGTGATTCCGTACGTTTCGATGTATGGCAACACACTGCGGATGGTCGATTACATGACGGACAAACTGATGGACATGGGCCTGTTCGTAACGCCGTTCAATATGGTCGGCGCGGATACGGGAAAGCTGGCCAACGCTCTGGTGGATGCATCGACCGTGGTTTTTGCTTCTCCGGCTGTGCTGGCCGGGCCTCATCCGGACATTGTGAGCGCGGCTTACCTGATGAATGCATTGAGGCCGAAAACGAGATTTGTTTCGGTGATCGGCTCCTACGGATGGGGCGGGGGGATTGTCTCCAAGAAGATTATCGAGTTATTGACTGGCCTGAAAACACAGTTGCAGTTTCTGGAGCCGGTTCTGGTGAAGGGGCTGCCTGGCGAAGAGGCATTCAAGGCGCTGGATTCGCTGGCGAAAGATATTTACACCGCGAATCAGGCAATGGATAAGACGGGCGTTGCAGAGTAGGGGGCATTCCGCGGGGCTGGCGCAGGAGCCAGAAGTGGTACGCCGGGAGTGGTGCAGAAACTGCGGAAAAGGGGCTTTTCCCAAGCTAGAAGTGCGAAAACATCCCGCAGGGGCTAAAGCCCGCATTGATTTTAGGAGACTTACGGCACGACTGAAGTCGTGCCCTGACGCTTCGTGCCGCTCGGAATGGCCTTCTGGTAAAACAGGCGGGAAACATTCTTCCGGGGCTAAAGCCCACATAAATTCTTCCGGCTTTATACGGGGGTTGAAACCCCCGCCTCCCTCCGAATCGAGTATTTCCGCAGTCTGTAAAGTCGTGCCCTGACGCTTCGAGCCGTTCGGAAAGGCGTTTTTCGCAGCCTGTTCAGCTCCGCATCAGGGCGTATACTCAGGTTGTTCGGGTCGCATCCTGAGGCTGCGGAGCGGCACTGGAGAATCTTATGAGCACAACGAACTTCCCCGCTGGAAGCAGTTCCGCTTCGACTGGCATTTCCATCGAAAAAGTGACCATGCCCAAGCTCTCAGAGATGAAGCGTCAGGGCAAACTTATCTCCTCGCTGACCGCTTATGATTACGCCACCGGGCGACTGGTGGACGAGGCCGGGATCGACATGATTCTGGTGGGCGACTCGCTGGCCATGGTGGTTCTGGGCCAGGAAAACACGCTTGCCGTAACCGTGGACGAGATGCTGCACCACACGCGGGCCGTGAGCCGTGCCGTACACCGCGCGCTGGTGGTGGCCGATATGCCTTTTGGCAGCTATGGGACGGTGGCCGTGGGAGTGGCCAACGCAATCCGCTTCATGAAAGAGGCCGGGGCCGAGGCAGTGAAGATTGAAGGGCCGCGCGTGGAGCTGGCGCGCGCGCTGACGGAGGCCGAGATTCCGGTGGTGGCGCACCTGGGGTTGACGCCGCAGAGCGTTCACCGCATGGGCGGCTTCCGCGTACAGGGGCGCAGCGTGGATACCGCGATGCACCTGAAAGTCGCTGCTCTCGCGCTGGCCGCGGCAGGAGCAGGAGCGGTGGTTCTGGAAGGGATTCCGCGCGAGACAGCCGCAGCGATTACAGCCGAGTTGCCTGTTCCTACGATTGGGATTGGAGCGGGGCCGGATTGCGATGGACAGATTCTGGTTCTCCACGACCTGGTGGGCCTCAGCTTTACACCAGCACCCAAGTTTGTGCGCAGCTACGCAGACGCCGGGACGCTGATCCGCTCGGCCGTGGAACACTATCGCGAAGACGTGGAGCACCGCAGCTTTCCGAGTGATGAGGAGAGCTATCACCTGCCGGAAGCGGCGCGCAAAGCCCTCGGCGCCAGAGAGAATGCGGGGACGCTGCGGAAGGTCTGAGGAAGCTCTAGTGGGGCGCCGCTGAAGTTTTTAGGAACAACCGCAGATCCTTCGACTCACCACCCCCAAACTGAAGTACGTTTGGGGCCCCGTTCGCTCAGGATGACAACTCTTTGCTGATGCAATCGATTCGTGCCGGATCAATAAGTCCTGTTTCATCGCGAGCATTTCCTCAGGGGCTGAAGTCCACGTAAATCTTGCATTGATTACGGCGCGGCTAAAGCTAAAGCCTCGCACTTCTAAAACATCAACTTGTTCAGAGGTTTTCTAATGGAGATATTGCATACTGTTGCCGAACTGCGCCAGTGGTCGCGCGAAAAACGCGGAGAAGGCAACGAGATTGGCCTGGTGCCCACGATGGGCTCGCTGCATGCCGGGCACGCTTCGCTGATTCGCGCGGCGCACGCGTCGTGCGGGGCGGTCGCCGTGAGCATCTTCGTCAACCCCACGCAATTTGGACCGAACGAGGATTACGAGCGTTATCCGCGCAGCCTGGAGGCCGACTGCAATTTGGCCGAGGCGGAAGGCGCAACGGTGGTTTTTGCTCCCGCGGTCGAAGAGCTTTACCCAGCCGGCGCGGCGACTTTTGTCGAGGTGGAGGGGCTCAGCGAGCGGCTGGACGGCGCTTCGCGGCCGGGGCATTTCCGCGGCGTGGCGACGGTAGTTGCGAAACTGATGATTGCGACGGAAGCTGATCGCGGCTTCTTTGGCCAGAAGGACGCGGCGCAGGTTGCCGTGCTGCGCCGGATGGTGACGGACCTGCGGCTACCGACGAAAATCGTGGTCTGCCCGATTGTTCGCGAGGCCGATGGGATGGCGCTCAGCTCGCGCAACATGTATCTCAGCGCGGCGGAACGCGCACAAGCGCTAACCCTCAGCCGGACGATTCGGCAAGTGGAGAAGCTGGCTGCCGCAGGAAAACGCGAAGCCAATGCGCTGATCGAGGCGGCATGGCAAAGCTTCGCCGCCGAGCCTGCGATCCGAGTGGACTACATCGAACTGGTGAACTGGGAGACGCTGGAGCCGGTGGAAAGCGCCGCGCCGGGAAGCCTGTTTGCCGTGGCTGCGTGGGTGGGCGCAACGAGGCTGATCGACAACGCGATATTGGCTTGAGATTCGAGCGTGTCAAGCCTTGATTGTGGAAGCTGGAAAGCGGATGATCTCAGGTCCAACTGCCGCTACAATTGAGGCATGAGCAAACAGGTGATCGCAACTTCGTCGGCCCCCGCAGCCATTGGCCCTTACTCGCAGGGCGTGCGCGCGGGGAACCTTGTTTTCACAGCCGGCCAGATTCCGCTCGACCCTGTCACCGGACAGGTGGTCGCGGGCGGTATTGCGGAGCAGACCAGCCGCGTTCTGGAGAACCTGAAAGCCATCGTGGAGGCCTCCGGCTCCAGTCTTGCGCAAGCCGTCAAGACGACTGTATTCCTCAAAGACTTGAAGGATTTTGACGCCATGAACGCGGTCTACGGCAAGTATTTTGAACTGGAAGGCGCGCCGGCTCGCACCACGGTTGAGGTTGCCCGTCTGCCGAAGGATGTGCTGGTGGAGATCGAGCTGATAGCCGAAGCCTAAGGAAGCAACTCCTGCTGCCTTCACTCGGCGTCGCGCATCCAATTGGCGTAGGGCATTTTCACTGTTTCTGCAGGGTTGAATTCGTGGTTTCCCACCCATTTCACAAAGGACGTGAAATGGATGTGGCACGGAGCTTCCTTCCACCATCCGTGAAACTGCATTAGGGGGCGGCTTATGAGCGAAGCAACCGATAAAGGCGGGAAGCTGGAAAAGGTGGAGCGCACGGAGGCTGAGTGGCGAGCGCAGCTCACTCTGGAGCAATACAGGATTCTGCGCGAAAAGCAGACCGAACGCGCCTTCACAGGCGTGCTGACCGAAAACCACGAGACTGGGAATTACCACTGCGCGGGCTGCGGGGCGCTGCTATTCGAGAGCGGCGCCAAGTTTGACTCAGGCTGCGGCTGGCCCAGCTTCATGCTGCCCGCGGAGTCGAAGGCTGTCACGGAGCACGAAGACGCGAGCCTGGGAATGCGGCGGGTGGAAGTCACCTGCGCCAACTGCGGCGGCCACCTGGGGCATGTTTTCCCGGACGGGCCGCGCCCCACGGGGTTGCGCTATTGCATCAACTCCGCCTCGCTCACCTTCGAGCGGGAGAAGTAGGGCTTCGCGCAGCGGAGCTTCCCCTTCTTGAAATAGAAACAAGGCTATGGAAAAGATGGAAAGCACAGAACGCTTTCCACTTTCCCACTGCCCCTACGACGACTACGATCAATGATTGAAAAGCCGAAAAAAGACCCTCAGGGCCTAAACAGGTTGCGAAAAAAGGCTGTTTTCAAGTGAGAAAAGCGAAAAACACCCCTCAGGGGCCCTGCCTATTTTTTAGGCTTTTTCGGCACGACTGAAGTCGTGCCCTGACGCTTCTTGCCTCTGCGGATGAGTTTTTCCGCAGCCTGTAAATGCCCCGTTGATTGTGCTGCACTTACGGCACGGCTGAAGCCGCGCCTTTTCAAGACGCCGACTCATTCAGAGGTTTCCTCGATGGTGAATCAACTGGAGGGAAAGAGAGAGCCGGAAGCGGAGGAAACCAAGGCCAAGCGCGAGCGGCGACGGGGCGGCTGGGGCTGGGGCGAAGCGAGCAGGCTGGCTATTTCGCGGAGTTCGACGCGGGCTTGAGCGATGGTCGTGGCGACGTCATCCATGGCCTGGCCGGATGGAGGCTCGACAGGACCTGCAACCAGGAGCGGCAGACTGGACTGTGGATCGCGCTGGGGGACGGGCCGCGGAGCATGATGGCGATGGCCCTGCTCGAGAACCTGCCGAGCGCCAGCAAGGGTGTAGCCCTCTTCGCGGACGAGACGCTTGATCTTCAGGGCCAACTCAACGTCATGGCGGCGATAAAGCCGCTGGCCGGTTCCACTCTTGTTGGGTTTGAGCTGGGGAAACTGCGTCTCCCAAAAACGCAAAACATAAGTCTCGACGCCACAGATGCGGGCCACATCGCCAATTTTGAAATAGAGGCGGTCGGGGATGACCGGCGAGTCAAGGTCGCGATTTTGGGATAGTTGCATGGCCATGGCGAAGACGAGGAGGACACTGCAACTCGGGCAGGAGTCCTGCTCTAAAGGGATTATAGGCCACAAAATGCACCATTTGTGAAGCAAAATCGGCGGGAGGGGCTGTTTTGTGGGGGAAATTGATGAGCATCGGCCTCGGAGTGGCAGAAGGCCTTTCCGGGGCCTATGGCTAGAGCGTTTTCAGGTTGACTTTTTACAGTCGAGATTGAGACCTGTGCTCTCCCACCCATTCCGCGAATGGAAAACGCAGATCCTTCGACTGCGCTCAGGAGCGGAATGGATGGGGCACCCAACATTTTGTTAACAGTTAAATCGAAAACGCTCTAACTACGCTTTTTCAGGCCGAGTGAGAAGCTGGCGGGCGGGGGAATGATGAGGCGCGGCGCGCAGATACTGCTCTGGCCAACTGGCAGGATCGCCCAGCGTGGCCGCGGCATGAAGAGGCCAGTAGGGGTCACGCAGGAAGGCGCGGCCCAGAAGCACGAGGTCCGCATCGCCTTGAGCCACGATTGCATCTGCCTGATCGGGTTCGGTGATCAGACCCACGGCGGCAGTGGGAATCGCTGCCTCGCGGCGGATTCTGGAGGCAAACCCGACCTGGAATCCTGGGCCGACAGGGATCTTGGCATCAGGAACCTGCCCGCCAGAGGAAACGTCAACGAGATCGACGCCGTGCTCGCGCAGAAGAGATGCGAGCTGAACGGATTCATCGACAGACCAGCCGCCGTCAACCCAGTCAGTAGCGGAGATGCGGACAAAGAGCGGCAGGTGGGCAGGCCACTCGGCGCGAATAGCATCCACGACTTCCAGGGTGAGACGGACGCGATTGCCAAAGCTGCCACCATAGGCATCCGTGCGCTGGTTGGCGAGCGGAGAGAGGAACTGGTGGAGCAGGTAACCGTGGGCGGCATGAATCTCGACAACGTCAAAGCCAGCCTTGAAGGCGCGGCGGGCGGCCTGGCGAAAAGCCTCGACCACGGCGGCGATGGCTGCAAGGTCGAGAGCCTGGGGCACGGCATAGCCGGAAGAGAAAGCGACAGCGCTGGGCGCGACCGGCTGCCAGCCGCCCTCCGTTGGCAAGAGCAGATGTTCGCCGGCAAAGGGAATCGACATGCTGCCCTTGCGCCCGGCATGTGCGAGTTGAATGGCGGCGCGGGCGCCCTGAGAGTGAATGAACTGAACGATGCGTTCGAGGCCGGGAATGTGGCCGTCTTTCCAGATTCCAAGATCGCCGGGTGAGATGCGGCCCTCAGGAACTACGGCTGAGGCTTCCTGGATGACCAAGCCCGCGCCGCCCTGGGCGCGGCTACCCAGATGGACGAGGTGCCAATCCGTGGCAAAGCCGTCCCGCGAGGAGTACTGGCACATGGGCGATACGCCGATGCGGTTGGGAAAAATCACGGAGCGGAGTTGAAACGTGGAAAAAAGAGGATGACTCATGCCTTATTGATGCAAGCGGCCGAGCGGAGATTCAGAGCGCACGAAATGAAGCGGTACATCCTGTTTAACCTCCACGGAGCAGAAGGCCAGGATCGTTCTACTGCTTTTTGAGAACGGCGGCGTTCTTTTCGTCGGAGAGGATGGCGTTCTCAAGCTGGCGGAAGGAGGCGGCTTTGGCGGGTGGAATCTCGACCTGGCGAACAACGTATTCGCGCTCGTAGTGGAGGAGATTTCCTTTCGCAGTAACTATGGAGTGATAGCTGGCAAAATCAAGGTCGATGGCGACCGGGTCAGGAGTTTCATCGACGATGTAGCCGGAGGGGATCACGATGTCGAAACTGTCGCGCCAGCGGCCGGTGGCTTCAAGGACGATGGGATAGATGCGGGGCTTGTCATCGAAGGGCAGAGCACGGGAGCCGACGACGCGGGGCCGCACCAGCAGCAGGGGGCCGGCAGGATGCGCGTACTGGCGAACGGTCACCTTGTAGTGGAAGTCCAACGGCTTGTCGAGAGCGGAGGGTTGCGTGATCTGGAAAGAGTCGATGGTAACGCCGGGCAGGTCCTGAGCGATTTGCCTCTCCCAATATTCGCGGCGTTCCTTGTCATCGGTGTACTTGATGATCCAGCGCATATCGGCGCCATCGGGGCCGAAGTGAGAATCATCGACCGATCCGGTCAGGGAGCCGTCAGCGGCGAGCGTGAAGCTGCCCTTCTGTTCGGTGCCGTTGGCGTCGGGAGGGAGCATGGGGAGGGCGAGAATCTGACTGGCGTCGCCGGCTGAGAGAATGCCGTAGCCGCCCTGCAGGTAATAAGGCAGATTGCCCACGGGAGTGTGTTCGTCGGTGGGATCGAAGATGAGGTACTGCTTGCCATCCCGCGCTTTGGCGATAGCCTGGAGGCGCGGATCGCGCAGATCGGCGGGAATCTCGATGGCGGTGATCATGTGGTTGCCGTAGAAGGAGGGCGCATCGGGGTCGACAACGCCGCGATGGCTGTCCACAGGGACGTAATAAGCGCGAATGCCGGCAACCTGCAACATGGAGATCAGCAGGGTGGTCTTGTCCTTGCAGTCGCCGTAACGATTGCGGAAGATGTCGGCCGCATGGTTTGCCTGCCAGCCGCCGATGCCGCGCTCGACAATGAAGTAGCGGATGTTCTTCTGGATGTATTCGGTGATGCGGCTGAGCTTGGCGTAGAAGTCCGGCGCGCCAGCGATAAGGCTCTGGGTTTGGGCAGTGATCTCCGGCGACGGGTCGGGGCGGTTGGCCTGCAAGCGCGCACACCATTGGCCCAGGGCTTTCCACTGGTTGTCCTTGCCCTCGACGGCGTTGTCGCCCCACTGGACGGAAACGCGCGCCACCAGGGCAGACCAATCCGGATGGGACTTGACCTCGCGCAGATCGAGCGCGGGCACGTCCTTGACTTCCCAGCGCCAGTGGTTGGGCGCGACCTCCGTTGGCTTGACGGGCTGGTAGCGATGCCAGCTTTCAGCGTGGCGGCGGCCGACGGGAAGATCGACCTCCAGAGCCTGATAGACGACGGGGCTGCCGCCCTGAATATGCCAGATCTTCTCCTGCTGATAGGGCGCAAGCAGTTCCTCGGATTCGCAGAAGATGGTGGCGCCCACATCCTCTGCCAGAGGATGCGCGACGACGACCTTCTCTGTGGAGAGCATGACCGGAACGCTGGTGTCGCCCACCTGAACGAAGTCGCTCTCCCGCGCCTGCATCTGCCTTCCGTCGGCAGTAAGGGTCCAGACGTTGAAGTAGTTGATTTTTTCATCCACGTCGTAACCGATTTCGCAGCGTTCGTTGCGGCCCTGGGGCTTGAGGATGCGAATGGCTTCATGCTCGCGCTCGACGGCGCGGCCCTGGGCATCAAGGGTCTCCACATACTCGTCGTAGAGAATGACGGATGAGGCGTCGCCCACATGGGCGGGCGTCGGCGTCTTGGCGGCTTCCTCTGCCCACCTGGGCATGTCGAGCTTGTCTTTTCCGAAGTGGTCAGCGGCGAAGGCGGGCTTGCAGGCGAGCGCTATGGCGGCTGCGAACATTAACTGCGCAGAGGGAGAGTGGAAGAGAGAAGACATTCTCATGATCAGTTGCCTTTCGCCACGGGGGCGCGTGAGAGCACGAGTTGCTGCTGGTCGGCGGCCGCGACCTTCTGGTAGAAGTCTCTCAGCTTGCCATAGTCGCCAGCGTCAAGAAGGGTGAAGGCGCGGGCGAGAGCGCGATTAACCAGGACATCGCTGCCCGTGGCCGAGGTCTTGGACTGCAAGCGCATGACGGCATTGCCGGGCCAAGCGGGCGAGGCTGTTGGCGGCAAGGCCTCAACGGAGAATCCAGCAGGAAGGTGATAGAGGACGCCGTCCTTATACTGCTCGGCGTAGTGCATATCGACATCCAGCTTGCGGTCGGACTGCTCGACAAAGGTGTGTTCTTCGGCATTGGCGAAGAACGCCGCGGGCAGCATCAGGCGCTTGGAGGTGGCGGCGCCCAGTGAACCCGAGGCGGTGGCGTAAGCTTCCAGATCGGAGGCGGGATCGCCGAGATTGGCAAAGCGCGTCAGATGCACCTCGACGCCGGTGGGAAGCTGATGCGTCATCCACTCCTCGAAGCTGTGCTTGAGTTCGGTCTCGTCGACGCGCAGAGCCTGCTGACGCCAATAGAGTGCCTCCTGGCCGGTGAAACTGAGATGGATTTTGGCGGTCATCTCTCCGCCGGGGCTAATGGTCAGATCGCCGCGGCGCGTGATGGTGTTGTCGGAGAAGAGCGTGAAGGGCGTAACCCACGGCCCGTTGCCCTTTTCGGTCTTGCGGACGCCGCCGGCTCCGGAGTGCCTCCAGCTCAGCGTCTGGAAGGGGCACATCTTCTGGCCGGGGTCCAGAACGATCTCCTGGCCGCCGGTAGAGAGAATGATCACCACATCGCTTAGTTGACTGAAGTCGAGGTAATTCTGGTTGAAGATCCCCTCCTGGCGATTCACCACCTTCATGGGATAAGCGGTGAGGCCGGCCGCGCGCAGAAAGGCGAGATAGAGCAGGGCAATGTCGTTGCGGTCTCCGCTCTTTTGCGTCCAGACGTCCTCAGCGCGCTTGAGGGACTTCAGCTTGAGGTCCTTTCTTTCCGTCTCGCTCTTCTTGCGCGAGAAGTCGGTGTTGTCGAGGGCCTGCACGGCGGCGTAGAGCTTGCGCGCCTTGTCAATTTCGCTGTCGGCAGGAGTAACCAGACCCGCCGCTGCTTGCTTGATGGCGTTCGTGGGTTTGGTGAATTCCTCCACTTCACCGAGCCACGATTTGGCTTGATCCGTCCAGAAGACGGCGCCGGTGGTCGCATCCGTGAGGTAGAACAACACCTGATAACGCAGACTCTCGGCGGGCGGCGCCCATTCTTCCCTGGGCAGAGGCGGAACGTCCGCCAATTCGACGGTGAACCGTTCGAGCGCGTCCGGCGCAACAGACTTACCGGCTGGCAGCTTGACGTACCACATAAGAGCATTTCCGACGAGGTAACGCAGCGGCTGGAAGAAATAGCGTTCCTTGCGGACCGGATAGTATGTCTGAATCTCCCAATGGGGAACGGAGAAGTGGTTGCTATCGTAGCGCACCTGATAGTAATACTCGAGGATGCTGCCTACCTCGACGCTGGGCATGTTGAAGACTGTCTCTTTAATCTCGATATCACCCTCTTTCGCATGCAGGAGGTTTTCCGGCTTTACGTCGAGAGGAACGATGGAGCCATCGGCATGAATGGTACGGCCGCGAATGGCTTCGATGGTTGTGTTTCCCTTGAGATATCCGAGATGAATTGTGGCCAGTTCCTTGCCCGCGTCCTTGAGCACCTTGATACGGTCATATTCGCTATGGAAGTGGATCGAATCGTCGGTTTTGTCCTCGCGAAAAAGATAGACGGCCGCGGCGCCGGGATGCGCCGGGTCGTCGGTCATCTTGAGTTCCTCGGCGGTGGGCTGCTGGAACTGAGCGCGAAGCGGAAGTGGAGATGCGACGGCGAGAAGCAGAAGCAGGGCAGGCACGAAAGAGAGAGTACGCATAAGGTTGTCCTTTGCTGGTGAAAGCAGGAATAAAAGCGGAAGCGCAGCCGGATTGCGATGGAGACCGGTTTCCAACCGAGCAGTCCGGCTAGCGAAAAACAAAGAACCACATAAGCCCATGGTCAGTTTCCTTTTGCCGCTGTGGCGGCAGTGGTCAGAACCAGTTGTGACTGATCGGAAGCAGCGACCTTCTGGTAGAAGCTACGGAGGTCCTGGTATTCCTTGGGTTCGATGACGGTGAAAAAGCGGCCAAAGGTGCGGCCAATGGTGACAGTGCCGGAGCTGGCGACCGTTTTGGTAACGAGGACAGCATGGCCCTTCCAGGCCACCTGCGCATCCTGAGGCGAGCCCTCGACGGCGAGATCGGAAGGCATGTGATAAGCGACCTGGTCGGTGACTACCTCGCCAAAGTGCATATCGACGACCTCCAGCCGCTTGTCCTGACTGACGAAGGGGTGGCTGCCGCGGGTCTCGAAGAAGAAGCCAGGAAGCAGGAGGCGCCTGGAGGTTACCGCGCCCAAAGTACCGCGCACGTTGACCACGGCCATCAGGTTGGCATCCGGGTTGTCGAGGCTGAGGAAGTGATCGATGTGGGCTTCGGTGCCTGCCGGAACGATGGACTCGAGCATGTGGTCGAACTGTTTTTTGACTTCGTCCAGATCGTTTGTAAGGGCCGTCTGGCGCCAGTGCAGGGCTTTCTGGCCAGTCATGATGAAGCGAAAAGCGCCGGAGATGACGCCATGCTCGTCGACAGTGATGTCGCCGATGCGAATAGAAGTGTTCTCCTTGTAGTTCTGAAACGGGGTGGTAATTGCGTCATGGCCGTTGGGACTCTGGCGGACGCCGCTCGCTCCGGAGTGCCTCCAGTCCAAAACCTGGAATGGGCACATCTTCTGACCGGGGTCGAGGAGGATTTCCTGGCCACCAATGGCGAGGATCACGATGTCGTCATCGAGTTGATCGAAGTTGAGATAGCCGGCGTTGAAGATGCCTTTGTCGCGATCGACGACCCTGGCGCCATAGGAGGTAAGCCCGGCGGCGCGCAGCATGGCCAGGTAGAGCAAGGTGATGTCCTGGCTGGAGCCGCTTTTCTGTGTCCATATGTCTTCAGCACGCTTTGCAGACTTCAATTTGAGCTGCTTGAGTTCGGAAGCCTCCTTTTTGCGGGAGAAGTCGGTGTTGTCGAGGGCTTGCACGGCTTTGTAGAGTTTCCGGGCTTTATCGAGATCGCTGTCGCCGGGAGCAATCAGACCGGCAACCGCATCCTTGATGGACTTGGATGGTTCGGCGAAGCGATCCACGTCTTTGGACCAGAGCCTGGTCTCCAATAGCCAGTAATTCTGCAGGTCCACGGAATTGCAGTAAGAGAAGATCACCTTGTAAAGAATGCTTTGGATGGGCGGCATCCACTCTTCATCCGGTTTGGGAGGAATGTCAGTGAGGTCAACTTTGTATCGGCCGATGGCGTCCGCCTTGAGTTCAACTCCTGGAGGAAGGGTAGTCCACCAGGTGAGCGTAGAGATCGGGATTCCCTTCGAGTCTGTGAGGTGTTGGCTGCTGGGGGCGATGAATCCATTTCTGAGAAAACCCTGAAATGGCGTAAAGGCGTAGTGCGCCTGGTGTACAAAGTAGGGCTTCTGAATCTCCCAGTAAGGGGCTGAGAAGGTGTTTTCGCCGTAATCAAGCGAAAAGCGGTATTCAAGAATGGAGCCGACTTCCACGCTGGGAAGGTTGAAAACCTTGCGGCCGACCTCCAGGTCTTCCTTCTTGGCGAGCAACAGATCGTCCGGCTTGCCTGTGACTAAAACGACAGTGCCGTCGGAGTGAATGGTGCGGGCCTGGATATCAGCAACCTTGTAGCCGCCATGCAGGTAGGGTATATCGACCGTGGCGAGTTCCTTGCCCTTTTCCTGGAGCACCTTGATGCGTGCGTAAAAGGAATAGAAATGGCGCGGATCGTCGGTGATTTCCTCGACGTTGAGGTAGACGGCGGCGGCGCCCGGTGCCTTGGGGTCGTCGGTCATCTTGAGTTCTTCGGCGGTGGGCTGCTGGAACTGAGCGCGAAGAAGGGCCGGGGACGCGATGGCTACGAGCGCGAGCGCGTTGGCGACAAGAACGGGAATCCGCATGATCAGTTGCCTTTCGCCGCAGGGGCGGCAATAGTCAAAAGCAGTTGCTGCTGATCGGACGACGCAACCTTCTGGTAAAAGGCGCGGAGGTCCTGATACTGGTTCTGCATGGCAAAGGTAAAGGCGCGGGAGAAAGAGCGGGAGATGGTGACCTGGCCGGGCGCCGGTATGGTGGTGGTGCTGAGGATGGCGCGGGAGGGCCATGAGATCTTGGCATCCTGCGGCTCAGTTTCGACTTTCATTCCGGCGGGCAGATGATAGACCACCTCGTCTTCCACCACTTCGCTATAGTGCATGTCGACAGGCATCTGGCGGTTCGCTTCGTCGACAAACGGATGACCGCCGCGAGTCGCAAAGAAGAAGCCCGGCAACAGAAGCCGCTTGCCCGTGACCGAGCCCAGCGTTCCCCGCACATTGATGGTGGCCACCAGATTCACGTCCGGATTGTCCAGCCCCAGAAAGTGGTCAACATGCGCCTCGACGCCCAACGGAACCACCGTTTCAAGCCAGCGGTCGAACTGCTTGCTGACTTCGTTCCCATCGTTTTGGAGCGCAATTTGCCGCCAGTAGAGGGCTTGCTGTCCGTCCATCACAAAGCGCAACGCGCCCTGCACGCCCCCTTGATTGTCGATGGTAAGGTCGCCAGTGCGCGAAGTGTTGTTGCCGGTGTAGGTCTGCGGAGGGGTGTGATCGGGCGTTTTGCCGTCGTTGCCCTCGATGAAGCCGCTGGCATTCGAGTGCTTCCAATGAACAGTCTGGAAGGGACACATCTTCTGGCCGGGGTCAAGCCGGATCTCCTCATCGCCGGTGTTGAGAACAATCATTGTGTCTTCGAGCTGGCGGAGGCTGAGGTAAGTGGGATCGAAGATGTTCTCGTCGCGATTGGCGACCTTCATGGCTTTGGCGTTGAGTCCCGCAGCGCGCAGCATGGCCAGATATAACAGCGCGATTTCCTCGCTCGATCCGCTTTTCTGTTTCCAGACGTCTTCAGCCCGTTTGGTGTCCTTCAGATTGAGCAGCTTCAGTTCGGACTCGCTTTTCCGGCGCGAGAAGTCTGTATTATCGAGCGCCTGCACAGCCTTGTAGAGCTTCCGGGCCTTGTCGAGAGGGCTGTCTGTGGGAGCAATCAAGCCATTCACTGCGTCGCGGAGAGAGCTGGTCGGTTCGGCAAAACGATCGACACTCTTTGACCAGAGCCTGATCTCGCTGGCCCAGAAGTCGCCGGAGCCTTCGGCGGCCATCATGTAGAAGAAAACCTTATAACGAAGACTCTGCATGGGGGGCATCCAGTCTTCATTCGGCAAGGCTGGAATGTCGTGGACATCCAGAGAGAAGCGGCCCTTCACGTCCTGTTTTACGGATACGCCCGCAGGGAGAACCTGCCACCTGATCATGGTGTTGATGGGATGGCCATTTTCGTCGAGAAAATAATTTGCCAGGCCATGCAGGAATTCCTTCGCGGGCGTGAAGGAATAGTGCGCCTGGTGGACATAATAGGGCCTTTGAATCTCCCAAAAGGGCGTGGAAGAGGAGTAATCGTCATAGCGAATCTTGTAGTAATACTCCAGGATGCTGCCGATTTCGACACTGGGAAGAGTGAAGACCTTGCGGTTGATCTGTACTTCGCCATTCTTCGAAGTTTCCTTCACTCCCAGGAGATCTTCCGGCTTGCCTGTCAACGGAATCACAGTTCCGTCGGCGTGAATGGTGCGGGCTTTAATGTCCTCGATCCTTGTATCTTCCCTGACGCCGAAGGGACTCTTGTTGTCGTTATTCGTTGCGGCCTCTCTCAAATAGGGAAGCTCAACCGTGGCCAGTTCCTTGCCCTTTTCCTGGAGAACCTTGATGCGGGCGTAAAAGCTGTGGTAATGGAGGTCATCATCCGCAACCTCCTCGACATTCAGATAAACCGCAGAGGCGCCAGGGGCCTTGGGGTCGGTGGTCATCTTGAGTTCTTCGCTGGAGGGATTCCGGAACTGGGCGAGGACGAAGGCAGGGGATGCGATAACGAAAAACATGAACAAATGACGCACGAAAACGGAAAGCCGCATGGTTCTTCCTTTGCCCACTGAGAATTTAGAAGACAGCGGGGACATGGTTGAAATGAATGCAGAAATTCTACATCGGCAGCCAGGGGGCGTCGAGGGGCGTTTCAGGTGAGCGAGGCGGCAGGTCGGCGAGTTAACGAAGCGGGCGGGATTCGAGAAGGGCGGAGACGAGGGCGATGGGAAGGCCGACGACGTTGAAGTAGTCGCCTTCGATGCGGGGAATCCAACGGGCGGCGCGACCCTGGATGGCGTAGGCTCCGGCCTTGTCCATGGGCTCGCCGGTGGCGATGTAGGCGGCGATCTCTTCGTCGGAGAGGGTGAGGAATTCGACGGTGGTGACTTCAGCGGCGACTTGAACGGAGTCGGCGGTGACGAGGGCGACGCCGGTGATGACGCGGTGGGTGCGTCCGGAGAGAAGGCGCAACATGCGGGCGGCGCCGGCGGCGTCAGAGGGCTTGCCGAGGATGAGGTTGTCGAGGGTGACGGTGGTGTCTGCGCCGAGCACCACCTGCGGTGGGGCCAATCGCTCGCTATTCGCTCGCAGGGGGTTCGTGGAGTCCCAGGAGCTTCCCTCGGGGGCTAAAGCCCCGGCTTCTTTGGTTGGTTCTATGTACGGGCTGAAGCCCGTACCCTTCAAGGTCAGTTCGTTGTAGACGGCTTGGGCTTTTTCGCGGGCGAGGCGGGTGACGTAGGCGACGGGGTCTTCGTTGGGGAGCGGGTCTTCGGGGATGTGGGCGGGGTGAACCTGGAATGTGAAGCCGGCCTGGGTGAGCAGTTCGCGGCGGCGAGGAGAGGCTGAGGCTAGAACGAGCATAGGGAGATTATTGCAGGGCAGCGGGGTTGGCGTTGTTAGCGGAGTTGGCGCGGCTGTGTAAGGGGCGTGCTCTCCCACTCTTTCGCAAAAGGCGCGAAAGGATGGGGCACCCGAGCGTTATTGAGGCGAAATTCAAAGCGAGAACACTAGACGGTGAGGCCGGTTTGGAGGGTGGTGGGGGTGGCGAGGCCCCAGGCCATGGCGGGGGTGTTGTGGGCGAGGCCGAAGCGGCCGTCGGGGCCGAGAAGGATGATGCCGCCATGGCCGCCGAGACGGTTGTAGAGGTAGGCGATGGCATCGCGGGCGACGAGCTCGGGGGCTGAGCCCGAGGCGACACGGTCGGTGGCCCACTTGCCGAGGACGAGCTTCATGATGGGTTCGCCCCAGCCGGTGAGGGAGACGGCGGCGGCGAGATTGTCGGCGTAACAGCCGCAGCCGATGAGAGAGGAGTCGCCGACACGGCCGGGAGTCTTGTTGAGAGTGCCACCGGTGGAAGTGGCGGCGGCGAGATTGCCGTGGGAATCAAGAGCGACGGCGCCGACGGTGTCGTGACTGTCCTGCCTGGAAGAGGCTGGGATAGTTGCCTCCCCGGTCTCAGAAGCGAGACCGGGGGCACCCAGGGTTCGGGAGCCGGGCGTGGCGGCGGTCTCAGGACTCTTGTCGTCGTGGAGGATGGGATGCAAGGGGGAAGCAGGACCGGAGAAGGTGTCGTCGGAGAGACCTGCGGCCTCGCGGGCCTGGGCCTGGGCGAGCCGCTCGCGCTCGCGGTCGAGAACCAATTCGGCGTTGTCGATGAGGGGCATGCCATGGGAGTGGGCAAACTGCTCTGCGCCCGGGCCGACCAGAAAGACGTGGGGACTCTTTTCGAGAACCAGACGGGCGGCTTGAATGGGGTTGCGAAGGCGCTCGACGCAGGCCACGCCGCCAGCTTTCATGCGGCCGCCGTCCATGAGAAGGGCGTCGAGCTGAACGCGTCCGTCGGAGGTCAGGAAGCTGCCACGACCGGCGTCGAAGGTGGGATCGTCTTCGAGGACGGTGACGGCGGCTTCAACAGCATCGAGAGCCGAGCCGCCGGGAGAAAGGACGCGGTAGCCGGCTTCAAGCGCGTTGCGGACGCCGGCCAGATGGGCGGCCGAGGCTGTGGCTGGAATGGCCCAGGCGCCACCGTGAACGAGAAGAATGGGTGCGTGGGTCGATGGGGTCGTCACCTGAATATCGTAGAGCATTTCGCAGGAGGCAGAATTACCTGGAAACCGGCATTACGGATTCCTCTGCCCCTCCCGGCGCCATGGCTTGCTCCGAGGGCGTAGCGGCATTCTATACGGCCTACCCCCACCCGTATTTTGGGCGTAAAATACTTGTTTTCATGAGCTTACAGGCAGTATTGCGCTGTAAAATCGTCAAAACAAAGGAGTTGCCCGCAGAATCGTCCAGGATAAGGAGTTAGAAGCTCCTTTGCAGCACAAGGAGGACGATTGGGAAAAATGCTCCTGAGAATTATTGTGCGACGACGCGGCAAAATGATCTGCAAACAACTGCGGCTCTTGCAAACCCTAACGCCATTCACACTTCACTTTGAGTTTGCAGGCGGCTCTTAGAGCCTGTGGTGAAAGCCTGAATCGCTGAAAAACTTCCCTCGGGGGCTAAACAGGCTGCGGAAAAAGGCTTGTGTTCAATCAATACGCCCAAAAGCCGTCGCTCAGGGGCTAAAGCCCGCATTGATTTCAGCCCACATACGGCACGACTGAAGTCGTGCCCTGATACAAAACAACCTTTTGAAACACGTTCTACGAGTTTTTCCGCAGCCTGTAAAGCCCGCTCTTTGTTTCCTGCGTCTTGCGGCACGACTAAAGTCGTGCCCTTTCAAAACATGAGTCTCACCACAGGCAGTTAAGTAATAGAATTTGCGTTTTGAAATGGATGTCAAAGAAACGATGTCAGGACAATTCGGCTAAGTGATTGAAAGAATGGAAAAACAAAGCTGGTTTCAAGTTGCAGAGAATTAAGAAGGAATTGGTTAAGCTAAGAACATTCAACGAGAAATGAGACGGCCAGGGAGAGAACCAGTCTCTCCTTGTTCCTTTTCGGAGGATTTCGGCGGATATCTCGCGGAAGAATGAATCGGACCGGATCAGTAAACGGGTTATTGATCCGGCCCAAAAGATTTGCATCGTGCTCCCCCACCCTGGCGACAAAAACAAAGGCGTCGCGAGGGTGGGGCACCCAAGCAGTGTTGCAATACAAAAGGGCCGGATCAATAAGGCGGGCCTGAAGACAAGACTCTGCGGGAATTGTGGCGAAAAAGCAAGACCCTTCGCAGCAATTCCAAGAAGAAAGAAGAGATACAGATGAAGCTCACGAATCACGAGTGGTTGCACACCGGCAGATGGATGGGATTGTTGTCGACATTGGTGTTCCTGATGGGCACGAGTTTGGGAAGCATGGCCCAAGCGGGAGTCAGCACGACGACAGTTCAAGGGACGGTGTATCTGGCGAACGGCGAGCCCGCGACGGGAACAGTGGCGGTAAGCTGGCCGTCGTTTACGACAGCCAGCGGCCAACTGGTAGCAGCCGACAGCATGACGGTGACGATTGCGCCGGATGGATTTGTGAGCGTGAATCTTGCGCCAAACCAGGGAGCGACGCCGGCGGGGCAGTATTACACGGCGACTTATTACCTGAGCGATGGGACGACAAGCACCGAGTACTGGGTGGTGCCGGCGGCGGCTCAGGCGACCCTGGGGGCGATACAAGCGCAGGTGATGCCAGCGGCGCAGGCTGTTCAAACAGTGAGTAAGTCGTATGTGGATCAGGCGATCGGGGCACTTGCGGGAGGAATGCTGACGTTTACGGGCACGACAATGACAGGGCCATTGTATTTGAGCGCCGACCCGACGGAGCCCTTGCAGGCGGCGGATAAACATTACGTGGACGAAGAAGCCGCCTTGGCCGTGCCGTTGACAGGCGCGACGATGACAGGGGCATTGACGAGCGTACAACTGGGCGCTTTGTATCAAGTGGATCAATTTCCGGGAGCGGATTTCGGAGCCAAGCTGGCCGCGTGCTTGAGTGGGCTGGACTCGACGTATGGCGGCACGTGCGATGCGCGGAATTTTACTGGAACGCTGTCGATGGGATCGAGCCTGACGATTTCGACAGGGAATGCCAAGGTGTTGCTGCCCTGCGCCACGATTTCAACGGCCAATCAAGTCATCGTAACGGCGGGAACGAGAAATGTGACGCTGCGAGGATGTGCATTGCGAGGCGCGAGCACGGCGAGCGGAAGCCAGGGCGGCACGGTGTTTCTGTATTCCGGAACAAACGCGATGATACAAGTCGGCGATCCGACGTATGCAGCGGATACAAACGGCTTCCACCTGGACAACGTGGTGATCAATACAACGGCTTCGAGCAGCGCAACCGCACAGGGGTTGGTGGCTTACAGGACACAGGAACTGGATCTGGAAAGCCTGTACTTTCTGGGTAACTCGAACCAGACGGGCATGACACTGGATGGAACCGGGAACTATACGGGCGGAACGTTTCTCGACAACGCGTTGAACGGGTTCCAAACGGCGGTAAATGCCATCGGGCACCAGATATCGAATCCAGCCACAACCGACTGGATGAACGCGAGCACATTTATCCGCCTGCACATTGACTGCCCGACGAGCAATGGAAGTCCGATTAGCGGAAGTTATGGAATCAACTTGCAGCAGGGCGATGGAAACACGTTCACAGGCGGGGACATCGAGGGCTGCGGGACAGCGTTGCACCTGGGGACAAACGCGCAGAACAACACGATTGTCGGACTACGAAACGAAAACTCGACGAACCAAGTCATCGCGGATGTGGGCAGCGCGTACAACAGTTGGATGACCGGCGGCACGATGTTCACGGGGCAGTTGACTGACAACGGCACGCGCAACAGCTTTCTTGATACATTTCATCGGAGTTTCAACGGATTAAACGGCGATTGGTACGGGAGCCAAAAGGACGCTACGGTCACCAACCACTACCGCATCGGAATCGGAGCAGGAAACGAGCGTGGACTGCTAAGCCGCTATCAAACCGATTACGGCTACCGCTGGACGATAGGCCTGAGCGACGCCACGGCGGGCGAGCAGTTCTATCAGATTCAGGATGAGCTGAACAATGTGTACCGGTTATCGATTGGGCAGTATAACAATGGGCAGTCAAGCACCAATAACCAGACGGTAATCAATGCGGCGGGAACGGGCGCAATTGTTCTGAACGGCTCGAATAACTCCGGAACCGGTGGAGTGGTATTCGGGTCGGGCGGAGCGAGCGAAACCACGGTGGCCACGATCAACAACGCCGGAAACGCGCAGTTCAACGGGACTTTGCAGGTGGGCGGAACGTCCACGTTTATGGGTTCCACTACAGTGAAAAACCAGGCAGATGCGGAGATTGACCAGTTCCTTTGGGCAGGGGCAACCACAAGCCAGAAGGAATCATTTATTTACAAAGACTGGAATGGCAACAGCCAGTGGTACATGGTGAAGGATACGAGCAATAACTGGGCGCTGAATTCGGCTACTGGAGGATTAAACAGCTTCAAAGCATACCAAAGCACAAATAGCGGTGATACATACATTAATGCCGCAAATACTACCGGAGCGGTGCGGATCAATTACGAACCGGGAGCGGGGGCGGGATTCTATGTATACGGCGGCGGCGCGAGCAGTCCGCTTTACGCCAGCTTCACGGGAACTACGGCGATCCGTTTTCCGGGGCTTGAAGCAAGCAGCGGCCACAACTGCCTGCAGATCGATAACTCAGGCTATGTCACCAACACTGGTTCGGCGTGTGGATCGGGCTCTGGCGGCAGTGGCACGATAAGTTCGGGAAGCGCGGGACAAATTGCTTATTACACCGGCGCCGGAACGACAATCGGCGGCATGAGCGCTGTTCCGCTAACGGCAGGTGGGACAGGGGCCACGACGGCAGCCGGAGCAGTCAGCAACCTGATTCCTGGCGCCACCCTAAGTGGTTCAGGAAGCTCTCAAGTAATCAGCCTGGCAGGCAACGTCGCGGCCCTAGCTGTCGCGCTGGAAGCTGATCCAACGCTTGAAACTGAGGCTGCTACCAAGAACTACTCGGACATTCATGGCGGAGGAGTCGTCAATTTGACGCAGGAATATGGATGCGCGCCGCTGTCCGCGGCCAACGTCACGGCGATGACATCGTCCGGAGTCTGGACTGACGTGAATGGCACAACGGCCTGCATCCAAAATGCCATTAACACCGAATGCGCGGCGAGCCCGTGGTGGTATAGACGGCGGCTGATGCTCGAAGATGGAACCTATGTGATCGGCAACTCCACGACAGAAGGCCTGATAGAGAACAATTGCACGGTGGACCTTCGTGGAAATGGCCGCAGCGCCACGCGGCTGCAACATGCTTCGAATGCACTTGTAGAGGACGCCAGCGCCAACGCGTACACCGTCACCGAAGAAGGAGCATGGAATCCTTCAACGTCTTATACGGTCAACCAGGCAGTAAGCCGCATGAGCAATTCCTATGTTGCTGTTGCCGCCAACAAGGGGGTTGATCCCTGGACGGACACGGGGACGAAGTGGGTGCAGGTATACAGCAGGCTGCTCTATATAGAGCAGTCGCCGATCAGCGCAGGGAAAAGTATTACATCGGGAGGAATCGTAGATTTGCAACTTGCCTCCGGGCCGACTACGACCGACCTGTTCATGACAGATTACATGCTGGATGTTCCTTTTCTCATGACCGATTTGCAATTTGCGGGACAGCAAGGCAGCGTGGCCAATGCCATCAAAGCTCCCACGTGGCTGAATTTTCACATTGACCACTCCAGGTTTGACAGTATCGGCGGCTACGTGGCTGCTTTCCCCGGCTATGCGGCCTCGGCATCGACTTATGCCCAGGCGAGTTACAGCGCATTGGATTTTGTGGACGATACATACGACAACGGCACTACCTGCAATGGTGTTTTCAATGGGTACAAGTGCGAAAACGGGAACGGCATCTTTTTCGCAAACTTCACGACGGCTAACTCCGGGGCAACTCCACCAACAGTGGGGTCCTTTGTCAACAATCAAGGAATTGTCAGCTGGATCAATGGCCGTATCGAGCTGAACCAGATACTCAGTCCATATTCGACGGCTTCCGACGGCCTGCAGCGGTCGCTGTTCCGGGTGGTAGAGAACGGGTATAATTTTGGCGCTCCAGTTTATGCGCGCCTGCCGATTCTTACGGTGAAGATAGACGGTTCGGCAATCACCCAGAATTTCGGCTATCCTCAGTCGAACGCGAAGATTCTTTCGTCGGACACGGGTGAAGTCGCATTAGCGATGGCAGCCACGCAGGTTTATGGGATTGACGAGTTAAACAACAACGATTCCGGCACATCTCTGGAAGCCACGGCGATTCGCGGCGCCAGCGGCTACACGATGGATAACATTTCTCCGTATGGCGGACCGTTCGGCGGCTCTGACGCTGTTTCAAGCAGCTTTGATGGCGTTGGCTGGCAAGCAGTCAATGCGGTTAGCCTGAACAGCGTAGGTTATATCAAAACTGGAGATATTGTTATCAACAAGAGCAGCATATCGGGCACAGCGAATGCAGCCATGTATCAGGCAACCTGCCCGACAGCCGGAGCGGGGACGACATCGGGCGTGACGGCATCCTCTGTTACCGGCACCATGGCCTCGGGATCGGCAATTCTCACATTGAGCGGAGCAGGCGATAACTGGATGGTCCCGCAGCACGGCATTACCGTGGCCGGGGCAGGGACGAGCGCCGCGGCTCTGTCAGCGAACATTCTGCACATTGACGATACTGGCCTGGTGCTTACCCTGGATACGGCGGCGGGGACGTCGGTTTCCGGAGCGGCGCTCACACTTATGCAATGCACGCTGAATCCCGTGGTGCAAAGCGCAACGCAGATAAACGGAGCGGCGGTGCCGGTGTCGGCCACGGTGACGGGAACGAACGCAAGCGGACAGATTGTGTCTCAGACAGGCACAATTGCAAACAACACGAGCGGGTCAGCTTCGAGTTTAAGCGCCGCATCCGTGATTCCGGCTGGGACGACGACAACGACCCCGGCAGCGGGAGATAACAGCGCGGCTTTGGCTACAACGGCCTTTGTGCAAAACACAGGAACGGTTCCCGGATGGCTTCGGTATTTGGGAACCGGAGCGGATGGGGCCTATGAAGCTACTGCCGCAAGCTGCACAGTTTCTTCCCCATGCTCACTTAATGGAGACAAGTATTACACCACTTTCAAGGTGGATTCGGGCGCGTACATCTACACAAACGAAGGAACCAATGGCGGCGGAGTGGTGGTGCACGCAACCGGGGCTTGCACGATCAACGGCACGATTCTCGTGAACGGGACCAAGAACACCACAGCGAACAACACCAAAGGGTTTGAAGGCGGCACATCAGGCGGCTCTGGCGGCGGAACGGCTGCCGGCACGGCCGGGAATTATGGAATGCTTGTTTACGGCGGAACTACCTCGGCTTCTTATCCGTCCGGAACAGCGGGCGCGGCAAGCGGTGGAAATGGCGGAAATGGATCTGGCCTGTCACAGTCGTACTATGCCAGGACCTTCGCCAACACTACGGCGGGCAGCCTGGATGGATTGTTCCTGATGGGAGCAACGGGAATACAGGGAGGCAGCACGGGCGGAGTTGGCGGGGGCGCTGGACAGGAGTTTGTGGCCATGTGCGCATCGCTTGACGGAACCGGGGGGATTATTGACGCAAGCGGCGGCGCGGGCGCTCCTCCATCGGCCAATTCTACCGGGGCAGGAAGCGGCGGCGGCGGCGGCGTGGTGATTCTGTCTTCTGCCGCAACTGTTACGACCTGGCCCACCCTAAGTGTTTCCGGCGGTCCTGGCGGCCTGGTTACGGTTCCAGAGATGTCAGCGACCGGAGGCACCTGCACTTCACAACCGAAGGCGACTCTGGGGGTAACTTCCGGAGCGCTTTCCAGTTGCACGGTGGCACAGGCTGGCGCGGGCTGCGGAACGGGAACCGGCGTAACGATGAACATTCTTGGCGGAGGCGGCACGGGCGGCACGGTGACGCCAACATGGAGCGGCGGAACCCTGGCAAGCTGCACTGCGTCCGGCGGAAGCGGCTACACCGCTGCGACGTATACGACGGCTGGCAAGGGCGGGGATGGCGGTCCGGGCTGGAGCGCGGAATTCCAGGGCTGGTAGGAAGGAGCCCTGGAGCAAAGAGTGCTTGCGGCGGAAGACTCACGCTCCGGAACCGGGATGGTCAACGCATCGCAGGGCAAAAAAGCCTGACTGGCGGAGTGCAATGCGCACGCGACTGCTTGCGATACCTCCGCGTGTTTTCCTGCCCAAGGCCGATCCAATCGGCATTTATTGATCCGGCAAGAAAGCAGTGAGATCGCTTTCCCATCCATTTCCGCAAAAGACGCGGAAATGGATGGGGCACCCTGACAGTATTTAGTTGCCGAATCAATAATGGCAGTTTCGCTTATCCGGCTGGAAAGGGGATCCGTGGCGAAAACAACAGGAGGAAGCGCGGCTGTTGAAGGGGAGTGGGTTCTGTGCGCTGAGGAACTGGACCGGGAGGAGCTGGAGCGGTTTGGGCGGATTCTGGATGCCCGGCCGGCGAGCCTGCAAGGGTTGACGGTGGGGATGGCGCTGGCGGAGCAGCTTTTGCGGGTAAGGACGCGGGAGGGCTGGACGGCGCCGCTGAAAGCGAATGCGGCGCAGAGAGCCTTTGAGCGGCGGCGGGGCGAGCGGAATATCGTGCTGAAGGCGCGTCAGATGGGGCTGACGACCTGGGCTGCGGCGCGATTTTTTCTGAAGACGATTACCCAGCCGGGAACGCTGACGCTGGAAGTAGCTCATACACAGGAGGCGGCCGAGGAGATTTTCCGGATCGTGCACCGGTTTCTGGACTGGCTGCCGGAGGAACTGCGCGAGGGGCCACTGCGGACCTCCCAGGCCAATGTGCGGCAGATCGTCTTTCCAGAGATGGATGCGCAGTACCGGGTGGTGTCGGCCGGAGACCGGAACGCGGGGCGGGGACTGACGGTGCAGAACCTGCACTGCTCGGAGCTGGCGCGTTGGCCGGGAGATCCGGCAGAGACGCTGGCGGGATTGCGGGCGGCGATGGCGCCGGGGGCGGAGCTGATTCTGGAATCGACGCCGGACGGGGTGGGCGGCTGTTTCCACGAGGAGTGGCAGAAGGCAGGCGAGACGGGAATGGCGCGGCACTTCTTCCCTTGGTGGATGGAGGGGCGGTACCGGGCCAAGGCGGTGGATGAGGCGAGCCTGACGGAAGAAGAGCGGGATCTGATGGCGCGGAAGCGGCTGGATCTGGAGCAGATTGGCTTTCGGCGGCAGATTCGGGCGGATTTTCGCGGGCTGGCGCGGCAGGAGTACGCCGAGGACGAGGAGAGCTGCTTTTTGGCCAGCGGGAACTCGATCTTTGAACTGGGGGCGATCGAGGCGAGGCTGGCGACGGCTCCGGCGCCGGTGGGGCGGCGGCGGAACGGGGATCTGGAAATCTGGCTGCCGCCGTTGAAGGGTAAGGAATACCTGGTGGCGGTGGACCCGGCCGGGGGCGGCAGCGAGGGAGACTACTCGGCCGCCCAGGTGCTGGAACTGGAAACAGGGTTGCAGTGCGCGGAGTTTGCCGGGCATGTGGGAGGCCTGGAACTGGCTCGGCTGATGACGGATCTGGCCACGGAGTACAACGGGGCGTTGCTGGTCGTGGAGAGGAACAACCACGGAAGCGGAGTGCTGGCGCTGATTGAAACGGTGTGCGGCTACGGGAAGGTTTACCGGCAAGCGGGGCAGGCGGGCTGGCTGACTACGTCGATGAGCCGGCCGGCGGCACTGGGGCGGCTGGATGCGGGGCTGGTGGAAAGGCCGGAGTGCTTCCAGAGCCGGCGGCTGCTGGGCGAGTGCCGGAGTTTTGTGCGGTTGCCGGATGGGAAGTCCGGAGCGCGGCCGGGAACGCATGACGACCGGGTGATGGCGATGGCGATTGGGCTGGGAGCGAGGGCGGAGCTGCTGGTACAGAGATCAGGGGTCAGAGATCAGAGATCAGTTGCCGGTCGTTCGTAGTCAGCCATTGGGGTTGTTTTGGCTGGAAGGCGGATTAGGGTTCGTGGCTTCCCACCCTTTTCGCAAAGAACGCGAAAAGGATGGGGCACGGAGGAGACAGTGGTCAGTGAAATGATTCGCAGAGTCGGGGGATTGTCAAGCATTTATCGGGGCTTCAGAACGTTGCTACATGTGCGGTGCGGGTAACTGACCACTGTTCACTGTCCAGTGTCCACTGCGGTTGGGTCTGAGCGCTTAGAATGCGAGTAACGATCCAAAACAGGCGGGGGAACGGGCTTGGCAGTTCTGGCGGTGCAGCATATCCGGCGGATGCGGGGCGGCGCGCAAGGCCAGTTGATGCTGGGCGCGGACGGCCACGTGTACGTGGTGAAATTCCAGAACAATCCGCAGCATCTGCGGGTGCTGGCCAACGAGTTTCTGGCCTCGAAGCTGGCGTCGGCGGCGGGGTTGACAGTGCCGGAAGTGGAATTGGTGGAGGTTTCAAGCTGGCTGGTGGAGAATACGCCGGAGCTGGAGATCGATCTGGGCAAGACACGCGTCCGATGCCAGGCGGGACTGCAATTCGGGTCGCGGTTTGTGGGCGGGCTGATGCCGGGACAGGTGGTGGATTACCTGCCCGAGGAGCAGATGACCGAGGTGCGGAACCTGGGCGAGTTTGCCGGCATTCTGGCGCTGGACAAGTGGACGGGAAACATCAACGGACGGCAGGCGGTGTTTGCGCGCAAGCAGAGGGAAAAGCGGTACCGGGCGGTCTTCATCGACTATGGGTATTGCTTTCACGCCGGGGATTGGAAGTTCGAGAATATTCCCCTGCGCGGGGTGTATTACCGCAATGATGTCTATCGAGAGATCAGGGGATGGGAATCCTTTGAGCCGTGGCTGACACGGTTTGAGACGATGGCGGCCGAGACGGTGTGGGCGGCGGCCAGCGAAGTTCCGCCGGAATGGTACGGCGGCGACCTGAGCGAGATGGAAGCGCTGGTGGAAAAACTGCTGGCGCGGCTGAGCCGGATTCGGGAACTGATTGAGGGATTCGGGAGATCGGACAGGAAGCCATTTCCCAAATGGGGAGAGATGGGAGAGGGCGGAGAAAAAGAGGTTTGGAAAGAAAGCCGATGGGGGTCTAGCATCGTGGGAAGGGTGAATTAGAAGGGGAAAGCAGCAGATACGAGCGGCGAGCGTGAGCGGCGAAAACGAGCAGGGAGAATGAGTGGCGAGGACGAGCGCGAGCGTGATTGGCGAGAACGAGCGGGGCGCATGAGTAACGAAAGCGAGCGGCGGACATGCGAGTTCCGGCTGATCCGGTATGTGCCGGACGCGGTGCGGAACGAGTATGTGCATATCGGGGTGATCCTGCGCGAGCAGGGCAGCCGGGAGCCGGCTCAGATACGGTTTACTCACGACTGGCGGCGGGTGCGCTGCATGGACCCGGAAGCCGACACCACGCTGCTGGAAGGAATGGAAAGCGAGCTGCGGAGGCGCTTGAATGAGGATCCAGATGGCAAGTTGATGCGGATTCTCACCGAAGCGCTTTCGCTGAGCGTCCAGATGACCGAGCCCAAGGCCTACCTGGCGGAGAGCCTTCCGGCGGGAATGGAAGAGCTGATGCGGCTCTACGTGGAGCCGCCGCCCAGGGAGCGCGTTTCGCGACTGAGCGGCCGGGCGGCGATTCAGGCGCAGATGCGGACGGAGTTTGAACGGGCCGGGGTGTGGGACTTGCTGCGGAAGAAGATTGCCGCCTCGGAGTATACGCGGCCGGGGGATCCGCTGCGGATTGACGTGGGATACAGGCCGAATGGAATGAACCACCTCGCGGCCAAAGACTCGTATGCAGGAACCCCGCTCATTCGCATGTTTCATGCGGTGAGCCTGGAACCGGGCGTGGAGATGGCCAAGGTGCTGGCCTTTTCGTCGGCGGGACTGAAGGCCGGCGTGGAGCGGGTGGAGAAGGCGCAACTGGAGCTGACCGCGGTGATTGAGCCCGCATTCAAGCTGGGAGCGACGGACGAAGAGCCGGAGAGGCTGGAGATGTACCGGTTTGGCGTGGAGACGATGGAAGAGCACCAGATCCGGGTGCTGACGACATCGGACCTGGGACGGGTGGCGGAGACTGCAAGGCGGGAGCTGCGGGTGTGAAGGCGAGCTGGAAGCTCGCCAGCTAACAGCTAACAGCTAACAGTATACGATTCTCAGCTTTTGGGTTGCGGTGATCGCCAGTGAGATTTTTCAGATTAGTTTGCAGATAGTTTATGGAGTTTGTTGTAGGATTGGTTTTGTAAGTGAGATTCTTGTATCTGCGGGCTGAGAACTTACAGTCTTCAGGTGATGGCTCGAACAGATAACTGTTAGCTGACTGCTGTTTACTGTCAGCTAGAAAAAGGCATGGCCCTTTCCGGGGCCGTGCCTTTTTGTTTTTGAGGCGGCGGAAAAAGGAAGGTGCGCGTGAAGGTAGGCGAGCAATTGCGGGAGATCTGGCGGCAGGCGACTGGCAGCGGCCGGAAGGCGGATTTGGCGGCGAATGCGGCCGATGCGGAGGCGGAGCGCAAGACCCTGGCGTTGCCGGCGATATTGAGCCCGGTCCAGTTTCCGGGGCAACTGCTGCCCAAGCCGACGCCGATGAATCTGCGCCGGTTTGCGGAGACGCCGGTGGTGCGCAGGGCGATCAACGTAATCAAGGACCGGATTGCGGCGATGGACTGGCAGGTGCGTGTGCGGCGCGGCGTGCGGCCAGGCGATGCAGCCTTTGCGGAAAGAAAACTGCGGGCTCTGCGCCGGACGCTGGAAGAGCCGAATGCAGCTGACAGCTTCCGAACCTTGATTGAACAGGTAATTGAGGATGCGTTGACGGGCGGATACGGGGCCATCGAGATGGAACCGACCGGAGACGGGGAGCGGCCGGCGATGCTGTGGGCCGTGGATGGCGCATCGATCCGGGTCAATCCCAAATGGGATGGGCAGCCGGAAACGCCGCGGTATGCGCAGGCAGTGCCGGGGCAACTGGAGTCGAGCGCGATTGAGTTGCGCGACGACCAACTGATGTACGTGCGCATGAATCCGCGCAGCTTTACGCCCTTCGGACTGGGACCGCTGGAAGTAGCCTTCGAAACGGTAAACCAGTTTTTGAGCGCGCACCGGTTTGCGGGCAAGCTGGCGGCAAACTCCGTGGCGCAATATGCGCTGTGGCTGAACGAGGCGACGCCCGCGCAGCATGACCGGCTGATCCGCTGGTGGCAGGACGAGATCGAGGGAACCGGAAGGGTGCCGTTGATTTCGACCGAGCAGAAGCCGGAGGTGCTGCGCTTTGCCCAGGGGACGGATGCGGACATGCGGCTGGCCTGGCAGGAGTTTCTGATCCGGATGGTGGCGAACGCTTTTGGTCTGCCTCCAATGCTTTTGGGGCTAGAAAGCGATGTCAATCGCTCGACCGCATCGGAGATGAACGACGAGGCTTTCCGCGGGGCAATCTCGCCCATGGCGCTGCTGTTGGCCGGGCACATTACGCGGGACCTTTTCGGCAAGTGCATCGGATGGCGGGAGTTCGAGTTTGTCTTCAACGAACTGAACGCCAGGGACGAGGAGACGGAACTGGCGGTACAGGTGCAATTGCTGAATGCGGGTGTGTTGACGGTGAATGAGGTGCGGGCGATGCGAGGGCTGGGACCGCTGGGACAGGATGGGGCGGTGCAGCTGACGGGAGAAGCGGCAGATACAGGAACCAGGGACTAGGGACTAAGGGACTAGGGACTAAAAGGAACGAAACGGGAGCAGAAGATTGAGCCCGTCCTGAAGCAGGATCGCAATTTCGAGTCCCTATGTCCCTAGTCCCTCAGTCCCTGCTCTACAGAGCGGAGAGCGCATGAGACTGGAAGCGATGGCGGTAAAGATTCCCCATGTGGATGGGCACCCCAATCGGGTGGCATTCGAAGGGGTGTTGACGATGGTGAATTCAGCCAGCGACAAGGCGCCCGCGGGGGCGCGCGGACACCGGGTGATGCTGACGCGCGAGGCGGCGGAAAAGGCGCTGCCGTCGCTGCTGGGCATGGCGGTGGACTACCGGCCGGGATGGGACGGTCACGATGCGCGGCGCAAGATCGGGCTGCTGACTGAAGCTGATCTGGTTGGGCAAAGACTGATGGTGCGGGGCTATCTGTATGCGCGGGACTTTCCGGAGGTGGCCGAGGCCATTCATGCGCAGTCGCCCGAGACGATGGGCATGAGTTATGAACTGGCAGACGCGAGGGTGGAAGATATGCGGGCCGAAGTATGGAAGCTGACCCGCGTGACCTTTACTGGAGCGGCGATTCTTCTCAGGGACAAGGCGGCCTACCGGGCAACGAGCTTCCGCATGGCGAGTTAGCGAGAAACAGCGAACAGCGAAGAGCAGACAGCGGACAGCAGACAGCGGACAGCCTGGAACTGACCGCCGATAAGAATTAACCAACAACAGCGCTGATAACTGACAGCGGATCACTGTCTGCTGTCAGCTGTGTGCTGTCAACTGAAGAAAGGAATGCAATGGAAAACAAAGAGCAAGAGATTGCAGAGCGGCTGGAAGCCGCGACGACCCAACTGGAGAGGACACTGAGCTGGCTTGAAGAGCGGCAGGGCGCCTTGAGCGGTGAAGTCGAGAAGATTTCGGCGACTGTTGAACAGGGAAAGCGGGAAGCGGAGCTGGCGGAAAAACTGGCCGCGGCCGAACAGGAGCTGGCAGAGTTGAAGGCCGGGGCCGCGCAGAATGTGTTGAGCCCGCTGCGCAAAACACTGCCTTCGACAACCAGCGAGATGCTGGCAAAGCAGGGCATCGGTGAGGGGCCGGTGGACGTGCGAACCCTGGACGCGGCGCTGGCTGGATTGAGCCTGGAACAGCGCATCGCAGTAAAAAGCCAACTGCTGCGGGCAGGCGCGATCGCTTAACAGCGGCAAACAGCTAACAGCTAACAGCTGGCAGCAACAACCTACAACCTACAACTGATAACTGACAACTGTTAGCTGTCAGCTGAAACAGCCCCATGGAGGGGGCGGAAAGAGCCTATGAACGCAACCTTTGCAGACATCCACGCGGCAGCAGATTTTCTGGCGCCAGGCGCCGTTGAAGTTCCGTTGTATCAGACCGAAATCTTCGACATCTGCCGGCGCTCGAGCCCCTTCGGGCAGCGCATCAAGCAGGTTCCGGCGACCGGGCATCCGTCGCGCTACTTCGAGGAGACGGCGATTCCGAATCCGAGCACGGCCGGCTTCGTAGATCCGCGCACCATCGTTCCGACGGTTGTCAGCCCGACGCGGGTGGAGCGGAGCGTGCCGTTGAAGGCGATCGTCTCGCAGATCAACTACAACCTGTTCGACATCGAACTGGGCGAGCAGCAGAAGCAGTTTGCCTATCTTCAGGCCAAGGACCTGGTGGATACAGTGAGCGGCGTGATGGTGACGCACGACGTGGCTCTCTGGAATGGCAACGACACCAGTTTGAGCACGCCGACGACCACTCAGTACATGGGCGCGATCAAGCAGATCGTGGCGGGCGGACTGACGACGACCATCGGCACGACAGCTTCGATCGTGGACGGGCTCAAGTCGGCAGTGGCGCAGATGGTGGCCAACAATGGCTACCAGGTTCGTCCGACGGCGATTTATGCCAACCCGGTACTGCTGGACCTGATCGACAGGGAAATGAAGACCGAGTTCAACGTGGTGTTGAACACTGACAGCATCACCGGCGGAGTTCGGGTAAAGATGCTTTCGACGCAGGCGGGCGATCTGCCTCTGATTCCGGATTGGAGCCTGAGTTATACGGGCACGCCGGGTTCGGGCACAGCGGTACTGCCGGCCTACATCGTGACCGAGGATCTGATCGAGTATCACTGGCTCGGCGATCCGGCCCCGCGCGTTTTCCAACTGGGCCTGCCGAATTCGCTGGCTCACCAGTATGTCGCGGTCAAATTCGGCGGCGTTGTGGTGAAGGGCGCCAGCTACGCGCATTACCAGGTGCTGGTGGACCGGTAAACAAGAGCAGCGGTCAGCGAACAGCGGTCAGTGAGCAGTAACAACTGACCGCTGTTCACTGTGCTCTGGCATTCTTCTGACCACTAATCAATGAAAGAAGGAACCTCATGGCATATCTGCAGCCAGCGGATTACCAGAATTATGGATTGCCGGTTGGAACGACGGCGGACTGGATTACGGCTGCCACGGCACTGATCAACAGCTATTGCAGGCGACCGGACCTGAACGTGATTCAGTATACGGAGCGGCTGCGGTTGACCAGTGAATCGCAGACGGTGTTGCTGAGTTATCTTCCGCTGGCGCCGCTGGGAACGGCCAAGACGCCGTTTGTAAGCATTGAGGGCCGTTATACCAAGCCGCGGCGCGGAGAGCTTCCGAATGACCCGCTGCTGGAAATCGCGCTCATGTTTTCATTGCCTGGGCAGTGGACGGCGATTGATCCAAACTCGGTGGACTATGACCCTAACACAGGAGAGCTGACGCTGCCGTGGAATGTGCTGGGGTTGCCGTACAACGAAATTGCAGTGACCTATACGGCGGGCTTGGCGACAATTGGCGACGACGTAAAGACAGCGTGCGCTCAGATTGTGCGCAATGCGCAATCAACGCCGGCGTTGAACGCGAGCAAGACCAAGATCGACACGATGCAGATGCAATACTTTTCAAGTTCGCTGGTGGATGAAACAGTGCAGGCGTGGCTGCGTCCCTACATAGCGAACAGGCTGGGGTGAGCGATGAGCGATACAGCGCCACGCAACCCGGTAGGAGCGCCGCAGATGCTGGCTGATGCCTTGCTGCGAAGCATGACAGGAACCACGGCCCTTCTACGAGTGACGGGCACGAATACGGACACCAGCCAGTCTGAGGTTGGACTGGTGGCAACGACATTCTACGAAGTCCTAGTAAGCCCGGTAGTGATGCGAAAACTCAAACCGACTTGGCAGGAAGACGGCGAGTCCAAGTGGGAGCTATTCGTATCAGCGACGAGTGTAACTCAGCAGGTAAATGCGCTGGACCTGGGATCGGCGCAGGCCCTCTTTGCGATGACTCTGGCAGTTACAGTGGCGGGACAAGATTATCTGATTGATTCGATTGCCTCAAACGAAGCCTTCGGACAGGTATATCTTTACCGCCTGCTTTTGCGAGAAGCGCATCAGCAGGCAATTTAGCCAGCCCACAGCTTACAGCAAGCAGCTAACAGTAACTGGTTGCTTGCTGCCAATCTTAAGTTATGAGCTGTTGGTTGTGAGCTGGAGAAAAATATGCAAAATGCGAAAGACTCATTCTATATGGCGCTGCGCACGCGGCTGGCGGCGATCAATCCGGAGCGGACGATCCTGCTGCGCGGAACAGTGCGTCCGGGAATTCTCGTAGAAGAGGCGGAAGCCCCTTTCAGTCAACTTCCGAATGACGTGTTCATTCTGCGCTGGCTGGGCCTGGGCGCCGATTTGGATCTTGCGTCCACGATGGTCGCCGAGCAATGCGAGATTCTCTATCAGACGTGCGGGACGCAGAGCTTTGGCGGGCTGGACCGCGGCCGGTTGCTGAGCGTGATGGACAAAGAGTTGACGGCGATGTTGCAGCCTTTCTACACGCCCAAACTCAATTACACGGTAACGCCGACAGCAACGATGCTGACGAATGTGTTCTGGAATGAGCCGGGGTTCGGACCGGCCGTGGTTCAGCGGGACCGTCTAAGCCGTTCCGCAAATGTAATGGTGTACAGCTACCAGGAACAGGGGGAGTAAATGGCGATGAATTGGTTTTCGGCTCCCGCACCGGTGGCGCGACGGGTACGAGGATACTTTGCGCCGGTGAACCGGACGAGCCAGATACCGGTGCTCTTTGATCCATCAGAGCAGGGAAGATTCACGTTGGATTCTCCGCCTTCTCCCTGGATCAGCCTTGGCTGGATTCAAAACTTCGCGCGCAAAGCCGAAAGCAAAACGGCTCCGGTGTTGACAGGCATTCCAGCCAGTACCCTGGAGCAGGTGCGCGAGACGCTCGATGCACAGGTAAGCTTTGAATTCCTGAACTGGACAAAGCTGACGATGGCTTTGGCTACAGGCTCGCAGCACATGAACCTGCTGGCGCCCGCGAGTGGAGCGATACAGGCGGCAGATGGAGCTACCGCGGCAACGGCAGTTACGGTTCTGAGCGGATCGACATCCACATCCATCGTGTTGGCACCGGCCGATGCGGCCAGCTTCTCCACAGGCTCAATCATCGCGCTGGACGCGGATTACACGGGGCAGACGGGTTATGTGGGCGCGCCAATATCTGGCGCGTATGTTCGCACAGCGCTGACGGATGTGGACTATATCCGCCGCGTGACTTTCAATGTGGCGTTGGTCTCCGCGGTAACGAGCACGGGCCTGACACTAGCTGAGGCGTTGCCGGCTGGCGCACCGGCAGCTGGATCGAAGCTGCAAGCGGTTAAAGGATTTTTGGATCGCGAAGGTGGCAGCTTCTATCAGGAGTGGTCGGCGCTGTTTGTCGTGGAAGGCAGCCAGGGAGAGAGAATTTTCTACCACTATCCACGCCTGCAGACAATGGCCGGCGCGCAGGAAAGCGCATTGCCGCTCGATGGCAAAGAGAAGGACGGGCCGGGACGCGTGCTGCTCAAAGGCCAGTTTCTGGCGCTGCCCGTGACTGATCCACTGGACGGGGAACGGGTGGTTTGTTACCGGAGTTTTATTCCCGCGGCGAACGCACTGGTTTAAGCAGAACAGCGGGTAATTGGTCGAACATGGCTGAATTGACGCGAAGCGAGGCGAGAAGCAACCGCAGGTCCTCTTCGGCTGCGCTCAGGGCAGGCCTTCGGCTTCGCTACGTTCCGCCAAGATGACAATCTAACAGCGAAGCAGAAAGTCACGATGAAGATCACAATCAATGGGCAAGACTACACGGCCGCGCTCGATGCAGTGCGGCCGTTGACGATCGAGCGCAAATTAAATGAGCCCTCCATATGCCAGCTATGGCTGAGTCTGCCGGTGAGCGGCAGTATGGCGACGCCTTTGCGCAACCAGCCGCTTGCGGTGACGGGAGACGATGGAACTTATTACTTTACGGGTTACATCGCGGCAAGTCCCCTGCCGGAATATAGCGGCATGGGAATCGAAGGCCCGCGCTACAGGATTGCCATCCAGGCATTGAGCGATGAACTGCTGCTGGACCAAAACCTGATGCCGCCGAGCACGGGCGTAGCAGGCGAGACCGCCGGGGCGCTGCTAACATCGCTGGTAACTCGGACGGGAGTGACCAAGCTCTCAACTGGGGGGCTTTCGCTGAGCGCGACGGTGAGTCACTTTGTTCCCGAGCAGGGAGCGTCGTGGAGCGAGAACGCCGGACAGGCGGCAAGCATGGCGCGAGCCGCATATCGGGCGATCAATGGAGCGCTGACTGTCTCATCGGTGCAGAACACAATACATTCACTGAACGAAACTGACGGCAGCTTGAGCCTCGCAAATCTAACATTCACGGCGAGCGCCAAGCGCGCGCTGGCAAACGATGTAACGGTTTGCGGCGAGCATGAGCCGGTCGCCTATGTGACGGAATATTTTTTGGGGGACGGGACAACAACACAGTTTTATCTGGCGGCAGAGCCGTACTTTCCCGCTTCGTCCAAGTCGACCATTATCAGCGAACTCTTCAACGAGACTCAGGTTGACCGGCGCGTTTGGGGCAAGAGCGGGGCATCGGGTTATCTGTCGCTGGGCTCGGGCGGCCTGGTGATGAGCGGAGGCAATGGAATCGACGGAGAGACGCTGCTAACCTGGCTTGATCCCGTGGAGATGGACGGAACCCTGCTGCTGGAGGCTGTGGGGGTAACTCTTTCCGCGGGCAGCACCGGAGCGCTGGCCGGTTTCTTCGTAGGAATGAACACGCAGGCCGCGTGCATTGCGGGTTTCAAGGTGACCGCGCAGCAAGGCACTGGAACCGTCACATTGCAACCGCTGATTCAAGGCAGCGCAGTGGGGACGGCTTATACGATCAATTCATCTAATCAATACACGCTGCGCGTGAGGGTGCATTGCCCGGAGAACGAACGGGAGCTGGCGTTCTATCGTTCCTTTGGAGATGACGGGCAAATCACTTACGGCGGGCAGTGGAATACAGCTCCGGGCAGTATTCAGATGGAGATTCAGCAGTTTGTCAACGGAGTGGGCGGGACGCCGGTGACGCTTTATGACGGCGCGGTAGCCAGCCTTCCCGCAGCGTGCAATGTGCTGGCCGCGAGCAGCATCAACTTGATCGGAACCATGCGCGCTCTCAATCTGACTAATCTCGGGTCAGGATGGGTGGTGAGCACGCCTCCCAGCGGAGGCGCGTATACCCGGCGGACTGGCACAACGGCTGAGGCAGCTGAATGCTATTTGGAGCGCACAGGCAAGGTGGTGTTTTACACCGGCTATGTGCCCGTGGCGGGCGAAAGAATTGCAGTTAGCTACCGCACGGTGGGCAGGGCTGTTGGACGAGCGGTGAACACCGCGAGCCAAGCGGCGCTTTCGGCGGCCGGAATGCCGGCGGTGGCCACGTGGATCGGTTCGGTGACTAATCCGCCGGCGCGCAGTTCCGCGGATTGCCGCAACGCAGCTCTGGCGATCGAACAGGCAGCGGCAGGCGTGAGCGCACTGTGGAGCGGCACTTACAAGGGCACCAGATACAGTTTCGACAGCGATGTATGGCCGGGAGATGCGCTGCTGCTGAACGCGCCGTCCACCGACTTGAACGCACAGGTAATTGTGCGGACAGTAAAGGTGAGTTATAAGGCAAGTTATCCCGACCTGGTGGAATATGCCATCGCCTTCGCCAACGATTGGGCGGACGATCTGGCTATCAAAACCAGCGAGACGGTTGCTGCCGATACATGGCTTCCGGCGCCCATCGCTCCCACCCTGCTTGCCAATCTCAACAGCCTCACGGTGACTGCGCTGAACGGAAGCACGGTGACGGTCAGCGCTGGCGTGACGCCGCCCACGGGTGGAGGGTTCGAGGTCCGGCGGCGCGACTTCGCCTTCATGGCGGGCGAAGATCCGGACCTGGTGATGCGCTCGACAGTGCCGAACATGATCATTGCCCGCGAAAGCGCCAATGACCGGTTCTATATCCGGATATACGACGGCTCAACGCCGCCGAACTACTCGGAGTTTTCAACGGCATTGTTCATCAACCTTCCGCTGGGTTCGTGAGCGGCAACTTCTTGTTAGCGATAGACGAATGGGGTCCGGCGGATGCGGATGATGAATGAATTCGAAGCGCAGGTACTGAGCGACTTGAGCGTGCTGAAGACGCAGATGACCAGCCTGATGGGCGACGGCAACGGCGGGCGGATCGCCGAACTGGAGCAGCGCATGGACCGGCATGAGCAGAACTGGCAGCGGGCCAAGGGATTCCTGGCGGCGGTCAGCGTGCTGTTCGCGGTTGTCGAAGTGGCCGTTGAGGCGTTACGCCATCATTGAGCTAGGAACGCGGCTTCCACGCAGGATATTCAAGCTCTGCCTTTGCTTTGCCGCTCTGAGGCTGGTCTTTCGTATAATGAGACTCATGAGCGAACAACCTTTGGTCGGCGTGGTGATGGGCAGCAAGAGCGATTATGAAGTGCTGCTGGCGGGCATCGAGATACTGCGGGCGCTGGAAATTCCTTATGAGGCGCGCGTGCTGAGCGCGCATCGCACTCCAGATCAGCTTGCTGAATACGTTGTAACGGCGCGGGACAGAGGGCTGCGGGTGCTGATCGCGGCGGCCGGCGGCGCGGCGCATCTGGCCGGCGTGATGGCATCGAAAACGCTGCTGCCTGTGCTGGGGGTTCCGATTGCGGCCACACCGCTCAACGGGCTGGACTCGCTGCTTTCGATTGTGCAGATGCCCAAGGGGATTCCCGTGGGCACGCTGGCCATCGGCAAGCCCGGAGCGGCCGATGCCGCGCTGCTGGCGGCCGAGATTCTGGCCTTGAGCGACGCGGCGCTCTATGAACGGCTGGCCGCGTGGCGCGCTGCGCGGGCACAGGAAGTGCTGGCGCAGAAGCTGCCTGAGTAGAGCGTTTTCACAGTTTCTGTAGGGATAAATTTGTGGTTTCCCACCCATTTCACAAAGAACGTGAAATGGATGGGGCACGGAGCATCCATCCATCCCCCGTAAAATGCTATAAGCATAAAAAAGGGCGCAGCCTTTACAGCCGCGCCCTTCAGAACAGGTTGCTCCCCGCCGAAGCGGGTTTCTGAGCGCTCTGTTACTGGTTCTTTTCCCACTGCTTGGGCCTGCGATTGGCTTGCAGAACCTTCTTGCGCAGACGGAGTGACTTGGGCGTAATTTCCACGACCTCGTCGTCGGCGACAAACTCGATGGCCTGCTCCAGGTTCAGCGTTTTGTAGGGCACCAGGCGGACGGCGTCGTCGGCTGTCGAGGCGCGCATGTTGGTCATATGTTTCTCGCGCACCACGTTCACGTCGAGGTCGTTGTCGCGCGAGTGCTCGCCGATGAGCATGCCTTCGTAAACTTCAACGCCTGGCCCGACGAACAGCACGCCGCGTTCCTGCAGTCCATTCAACGAATACGCGGTCGTCAATCCCTGGCGGTCGGCGACCATGGAGCCGGTGGGCCGCTGCGGAATCCCGCCCTGATAAGGCATGTAGCCGTCGAAGAGCGAGTTCATCACGATGGTGCCGCGGGTATCGGTCAGCATCTCGCTGCGCAGGCCGATGACGCCGCGGCTGGGCACGCGAAACTCCATGCGCACGCGTCCCGAGCCGTGATTGCGCATCCTGGTCATCTCGCCCTTGCGCGGGCCGAGCTTTTCAATGACCACGCCGGTGTACGCTTCGGGGACGTCGATGGTGAGCCGCTCTACCGGCTCCATGAGCACGCCATCCACTGTCTTGGTGACGATTTCCGGCCTGCCGGCCGTCAGCTCGAAGCCCTCGCGGCGCATCATCTCGATGAGAATGGCCAACTGCAGTTCGCCGCGGCCCAGCACTTTGAAGCTGTCCGGCGAGCCCGTATCCTCCACGCGAATCGATACGTTGATCAGGAGTTCTTTTTCCAGGCGCTCGCGCAGGTTGCGGCTGGTCACGAACTGGCCTTCGCGCCCGGCAAACGGGGAAGTATTCACGCTGAATTGAATCGCAATGGTCGGCTCGTCGATGATGATCAGCGGCAGCGGCGCGGGATTTTCGACGCTGGTGATGGTTTCGCCGATGGTGATGCCCTCAACGCCGGCCACGGCCACAATGTCGCCCATGGTGGTTTCGTCAATCTCGGTTCGCTTCAGGCCGATGAAGGTGAAGAGCTTGGTGATGCGCGTCTTCTGCAGCGAGCCGTCGCGCTTGGAAATGGTGACGTCGTCGCCGGTGTGCAGCGTTCCCTGGAAGACACGGCAGATGGCGATGCGGCCCAGGTAATCGGAGTAATCAAGATTGGTGACCAGAATCTGCAGCGTAGCATCGGGGTCGCCGGTAGCTGGCGGAATGGTGTTCACGATGGCTTCGAAGAGCGGCTGCAGGTCCACGCCCGGCTTGTCCGGATCGAGGGTCGCCGTGCCCGCCTTGGCGACCGCATAAAGCACGGGGAAATCCAGTTGCGACTCTTCCGCGTCCAGGTCAATAAACAGGTCGTAAATCTCGTTCAATACTTCCTTCGACCTGGCGTCGGGCCGGTCGATCTTGTTGATTACCACGATGGGCTTGAGTCCGGCTTCCAGGGCCTTCGACAGCACATAACGGGTCTGCGGCAGCGGGCCTTCGGCCGCGTCCACCAGCAGCATCACGCCGTCCACCATCTTCAGCGCGCGTTCCACCTCGCCGCCAAAATCGGCGTGGCCCGGCGTATCCACAATGTTGATCTTGCCGCCTTCAAAGTGGATGGCCGTGTTCTTGGACAGAATAGTGATGCCCCGTTCGCGCTCCAGGTCGTTGGAGTCCATCACTCGCTCGGCGACCTTCTCGTTGTCGCGGAAGGTTCCCGACTGGCGCAGCATGGCGTCTACGAGGGTTGTCTTGCCGTGGTCAACGTGAGCAATGATGGCGATATTACGTATCGTCTGGGCAGCAGGCATGGTATTCCTTTTCTTGTGTTTGGCCGCTTGGGGTTTGCGCTTGGGTGCAAGTACAGAGCGATGCACCACACAGTGCGGCAATCTCTATTGTAACAGCAGCCTTAAATGCGGGTTTTTGAGCCTGTGATTCTGCCTCTAACCGCTTGAAACCGGCAGCAGAACACTCCAGATCCGGCTTGCTCACCACAGTGTAACGCGGGCTTGCGCATCCGAAGGGCGCAATTCGCGGTAAGATGGGTCTCGCTTCGCTTTTGCCCTCGGAATGACTCGTAAAGCAAACTCGCGATCAACAAAGCCGCGCTCGCGCAGCCTGATCGTGGCGTGTGTGGTTGCGTTTGCCGTCTTGCTGCTGTTGTTGCGGATGCTTGTGTTTGTCTACGGGCGCGGGCGGCGCTGAGCGCGCTCGGCCACTGGGCTACTCGCCAAACTCCTGCGCCGCTTCTTCGCCGCGAAGCACTCGCAGTACGCCTTCGGCAAGGGCCTGCAACTCATCCTCGCCGGGAAAAACGGCGACCGGCGCAATCCAACTCAGGGAATCTCTCAGGCTTGCGACGAGCTTTCTGGAATGGGCCATGCCGCCCGTGAGAAGCATGGCATCAACACGCCCGCCGAGCACCGCGGCCATCGCCCCAACTTCCTTGATGATCTGATAGGCCATGGCCTCGAAGGCCAGAGCGGCTTTCGCGTCGCCGGCGGCGATTCTGCGCTCGACTTCAATCAAGTCCGTGGTTCCCAGATACGAGTACATCCCGCCCTCGCCGTTGACCAGGCGCTCGGCTTGCAGCTTCGTGTAGCGGCCGCTGAAACAGAGTTCCACCAGTTCATGCGCCGGCACAGCGCCGCATCGCTCCGTCGAGAAGGGACCCTCTTCCATGGCATCCGTGGCCTCGATCATCCTTCCGCCTACGTGCGCCGAAATGCAGATTCCTCCGCCGAGGTGAGCCACAATCAGGCGCAAGTCGGCGTAGGAGCGCTTCTGTTCGCGCGCATAGCGCCGGGCAATGGCCTTCGAATTCAAGACGTGGCAGAATTGTCCGCGTTCCAGCAGCGCCATTCCGGACAAGCGCGCTTTCGCGGGCTTCTCGTTGGCGCTGATCGGATCTACGATGTAGGCTGCCACCCCGCTGGCTTGCGCGAAGGCGTGAGCGAGAATCGCGCCCAGATTCGAGGCGTGCTCGCCGCGGACCGCCTGGCGCAATTCTTCCAGCATGACGTCATTCACGCGGTAGACTCCGCTGGAGAGCGGACGCAGCCTTCCTCCGCGGCCGGCAACAGCGCTAAGGCCCTCCAGCGTGAAGCCGTCCCTCTTCAGTTCGCGCTCGATCAATGCGTGGCGAAAGGCCTCTTGTTCGAGGATCGGATGGCCGCGAAAGGCCGCCATCTCTTCGTCCCCGTGGCGAAGAGTCCAGAGCTTTTCGGCGCGCGCGTTCGTGAAGAGGCCAAACTTGGTCGATATCGATCCCGGATCGATGGCCAGAATCCTGAATTCAACGGCTCCCATAGAGCACTCCCAGGGCAATGGCGTTCAGTTTGTCCTCTGCGCTTTCCACGCGCGAAGGAATAAGTATCGGCACCTTCGCTCCCACCACAACATGAGCGCAATGCGAACCGGCCATGTAGAGCGCGGCCTTGCCCAGGATATTGCCCGCCTCGATGGTTGGCGCCACCATGCAGTCTGCGCGGCCAGCCACGTCGTTGTCTATTCCTTTCGCTTCAGCGGCCGAGCGCAACAGGGCATTATCCAGCGCCAGGGGGCCGAAGACTTCGGCCGCGCCAAACTCGCCGGCCAGGCCCATCTCCGTCAGCGCGCGCGCATCCACAGTGGAAGGCACAGCCTCGGAGACCGCTTCCGTAGCGCTCAGCAGGGCAATCCTTGGCCGCGCGAAGCCGAGCGCGTGCAGCACGTCGATGGCGTTCAGCACAATCTGCTTTTTCTGTTCGAGATTGGGCGCGACATTCAGGCCGCCGTCGGTAATGGCGACCAGCCGCCGCTCGCCGCTGAGCACGTCCTCATAGATGTTTACGTCGCTCAAAAGCCTTCCAGTGCGCAGTCCGGCGCTCTTGTCGAGCACGGCATGGAGCAACTCATCTGTTCGCAGATGCCCCTTGAGGAGAATGTCAACGGCGCCGTCGCCAGCCATCCGCGCGCCCACGGCCTCCGGCTCGTCTGTTGCGACAATTCTGGCTGCGCCGAGCAGTTCATCCAGCCCCAACGAGGCGGTTTTGGAGCGAATCTGTTGTTCGTTTCCGAGCAGCACCGGCTGCGCCAGGCCGAGCTTCAATGCGTCGGAGACCGCGGTCAGAACGACGTCATCGTCTGCCATGACCACGGCGAGGCGCTTTGGCCCCAGCGCCTGGGCGCGAAGCCGCATTTCGGCCAAGGAGCGAATTGGTCCGGTAGTTTGAGTGGCCTCTGTGGGCAAAACAATTCTCCTTGAAACCGGGTGCGCTAAATATTTGATTCCTGAAACTGGCACCCGACAGAAGAATTGTAGATGGACGGTCGAGGTTCGCGGTTATCCACCCATGAGACTGTGGAAAGCGAGAGGCCACTTGGTGGACACAACAGCGCTGAGAGTTGAGTACGTCCAAAACGCTGGTCTGGAGGCTATTTCGCCCGTGTCAGGGCACGACTTCAGTCGTGCCGACTGGTCGCACTGGTTCTTGGGCTTCAGCTCCTGCGTGCTTTTTCTTTTTCAAACACGCGGACCCAAATGGGTACTCCTCCGGCGAGTTCGCCAGGCCCATTTTCACAGGATTGTTTCCCATGTACTCCCGATGCTGCTGAAAGCTCCGCTCATCGACGACGCGTACGTCGGAATATCCACGCTGCCAAATCTCGCCGCGAAACCCCAATTCCTTGTTGGCCCGAAACGAAAAGCCGCCCTTGATCAACTGCATCGCCTTCTCAAGGCTCATCTCGCCGGGAACGGTTATCAGGATGTGAACGTGGTTGGGCATGACGACAAAGTTGTGAATCACAATTCCCTTGGTTCGCATGGTTGACCGCAGAACGTCGATAAAAAGTTCTGCCATGCGCGTGGTCTGAAAGAGTGGTTGCAAAGAATGTTCGCGGGCATCCTGTGGCGCTGTTCAGGTCCGATGGCCGTGAAGGTTTCGACATCGCAGGGGCTGAAGCCCTCCGTCTTTATGTAGTCGCTTTCGGCACGACGTTACAGGTTTTGGAAAAACTCGTCACAGGTGACGAGAAGTGTCAGGGCACGACTTCAGTCGTGCCGTAATTAGCCATTATAAATACCGGCTTTAGCCGCTGAGGGAATGTAGAAAGGGAATCATGCTTTTCCGCAGGGGCTAAAGCCCACCGTCCTTTTGCTATCGCTTTCGGCACGACTAAAGTCGTGCCCTGACACAATGCAGCCTACCAAGAACGCAATTCGGCCCAATGAGGTTTGTGGTCCTCCCAGGCCCCAAAAGCGGGACCTGGGGCACCCGCATTTTCTACTGTTCAATCTTGAGCCACCCGCCCCGACAAAGCGGACGTTTTAAGATCCTATGCTGTCCACTTTGCGGCAAGTGCATTAACTCGATCTGAAACGCCCCAAGAACCACTGACCTGCGTGTTGTTTTCAATAGCAGACAAAATTCGTTTGCTAAATGATGGTTCCCAGGCTTCCAGTTCTTCTAAATAACCGATACGCTCTTTTGCCTCTGCGAAGGTATTGCTTCCCTCGAATTGCGCGATCAAGATGCCACTCATCCTTGATTGAGTCTGCTTGTTCTTACGGAACGCGTCAAAAATTTCTCCAGCAAGTTCGTCCACGGTCTTGCCCTCGCCATTGAATGCTTGAAAGCGTCCGATAAATCCATACGGCATTTGACCCAAAAGCACCGAACAAACTGGAACGCCTCGCCCCATTGCAAAGCCGATTTCCTGATCTGTCCAACTACTTTCATGGAATTTGTCATGCAGCAACGCTATCAATGCGTCACACGTTGATAAGGCTAGTTCAATTTGATCTTCCCATTCTGTTGTTGGCATGATGTCGTTGTGTGCGACAAACGACGATATACCAAAAATCCGCAGTGCATCTTGCAGGGTTGCAGCCTTTTTCTTGCTCGCAGCTAAGTGAGAAATGAAAAGACGAAACATCCCGTCGTCCCAAAAGTCGGGCTCGATGTTTGATGTTCTTGAAACATTAAAATTGAACCCAAGATGCTGCGATAGTTCAATCACCGTATTGTCGGGCGCATCTTCAATCATCCTTATTACATACGATAAAGTGTCTCCGCTCCATGAGTTCGAAATAGATAGGTTAAATTGCTTGAGTGTAAGATCAATGAGAGCCCACGGCTCGTCAGATAGTCTATTAGCAATTTCCTTCATAAATGTAACGCGCTGAGATGGCGTGAGTAGAACAGCTTTTTTAGTTGTCACTCTCTTGCCCCCTTTAATTTTCCTGTGGAATTTTCACAAATAGGGTACACCCTTTCACCCGTTTAGCCCGCACGGCTCGTAGTGAGTTTGTGCAGCGCCCCCCAGGCCTCGATTCTTTGAGACCTGGGATTTACCATTGAACAAACCAAGAAAACTATCCCTTGCGGCCGCGGACGGCTTCCTTGGCTTCGGCGGGGCCGGAGGCGGGGACTTCGGGCACATCGACGTTGGAGTTGCCGATGTTCAGCTTCTTGCGCAGTTCGGCGTCGATCCGGCCATAGATTTCCTTGTTTTCCTTGAGGAACGCGCGGGTGTTTTCGCGGCCCTGGCCGATGCGCTCGCCGGCGTAGCTGTACCACGCGCCGGACTTCTCGACGATGTTATTGGCCACGGCCTGGTCGAGCACGTCGCCTTCCTTGCTGATGCCCTCGCCGTAGATAATGTCGAACTCGGCCTCGCGGAAGGGCGCGGCAACCTTGTTCTTGACGATCTTGACCTTGGTCCGGTTGCCTACGACGGCGTCGCCATCCTTGATGGCCGCAACGCGCCGAATGTCCACACGGACCGAGGAGTAGAACTTCAGCGCGCGGCCACCGGTGGTGGTTTCCGGGTTGCCGAACATGACGCCGATCTTCTCGCGGATCTGGTTGATGAAAATGAGAGCGGTGCGGGATTTGGAGACCGTGCCGGTCAACTTGCGCAGGGCCTGCGACATGAGCCGCGCCTGCAGGCCCATATGGGAGTCGCCCATTTCGCCGTCCAGCTCGGCCTGGGGCACCAGAGCGGCCACGGAATCGACGACCAGCACGTCGATGGCGCCGGTGCGGACGAGGGTTTCGGTAATCTCCAGCGCCTGCTCGCCCGAGTCGGGCTGCGAAACCATCAGGTTATCAATGTCCACGCCCAGCTTCTTGGCGTAGGCGGGGTCCAGAGCGTGCTCGACGTCGACAAAAGCCGCCAAGCCGCCCGCTTTCTGCGCCTCGGCGATGATTTGCAGGGTGATGGTTGTCTTGCCCGAGGATTCCGGACCGTAGATTTCCGTAACGCGGCCGCGCGGGATTCCGCCCACGCCCAGGGCGGCGTCAAAGCTGATGGAGCCGGTGGAGATAACGGCGATCGGCACCAGCGCCTCTTTGGACCCGAGCCGGACAATCGACCCTTTTCCAAACTGTTTTTCGATCTGTGCAAGGGCAAGTTCTACGGCTTTGGCGCGGTCATCGGCAATCGCCATTGGAAGGGCTCCTCAAAGAATGCTCGCCCGCACGGCTTCTTCATTTTTGCGAGGAAACGGCGCGGCGGCTTGGATTTGATTTCGATGGGATTGTAGCAGGACTGGACAAACATTGACAGTAAAAAAAAGCGAACAAACGGTGAAGAGGAAAAATGACGATCTATGACCGCCAAATCCTTTGAAAATCCACCAGTGATAAGATTCTAGCCAGCGAGGAGCAGCGGCTATGGCAAACCAACCAGTCAACGGTCAACTGTATGGCCCTGGAATCACACGGATTGCCGTGACCGGATTCAAGTCTCTGGCAGAGAAAACCGATGTGGAGATTCGTCCCTTGACCGTCCTGGCTGGGGCGAACAGTTCGGGGAAGTCGAGCCTGATGCAGCCGTTGCTGTTGATGAAGCAGACACTGGAAAGCAGCGTCATCCCGGCGGGTCCTTTCTTCTTAAAGGGGCCGTACACCCGTTATACGGATACAAAGCAGTTTCTTTCGCGTATCGGCACGGGCGGCAAATCCCTAGATCGTCTTGAGGTTGACTTTAAAATCGGGACGAGGATGACAGCAGGGATGACGTTCGCCGTCGAGCCCAATGGCCTGTTTAATGTCATCGAGACGCGAGGATCGCAACTTGGTGCAGAGATGCCAAAGCCATGGAGTATCGAATATGATTCTTCATCTGCACACATAAGTTCGCTTGACCTCCCATGGAAATTGGTGAGCAATTTCACCGGCTATGCTGAAGCTGTCGTAGAATATCACGCTGAAAGATATAAGTATTACCTGCGTATTCAAGCTTCTGCACCTACAGTCGCAGGTTACTTGAAGTCTCAACCATACGACTTGCTGGAAACTCTTGCGCTGAACTTTGAGATTCGCAGGCTGGTTCATATTCCTGGGCTTCGAGGCGATCAACTCCGCAAGTGGCTTTTGGCAGAAGTTCCGTCTACGAATGTGTATGAGGGACCGTTTGAAAGCTATGTGCCAAGTATCATAGAATACTGGCAGCAAACCAATCCACTTATAGGCCCATCGATAAGCGAACTGAATGCTGCGTTGAAACTTCTTGGTTTGGCTTCGAGTGTACGGACGCTGAGGCTGAACGAGTCAGAAGTCGAAATGTGTGTGCCAAGAACATTTGATTCCGGTGACGGCGACTATGTGAATGTTGCCGATGTTGGATTAGCTGTTTCTACCGTTCTTCCGGTATTGGTTGCATTGATTCAAGCAGATCCTGGTCAGCTGGTCTATATCGAACAGCCCGAGCTTCATCTGCATCCAAAGGCACAGGTGTTGATGGCAGAACTATTGGCGGACGCGGCCAATCGCGGGGTTCGGCTCGTAATTGAGACGCATAGTTCCCTCTTGCTGCAAGGCATTCTGACTTGCGTTGCAAAAGGCGCAATTACTCCCGATAAAGTTGCCCTGCACTGGTTCACCCGCAATGACGACGGAGTTACTAAGGTGAAAACAGCTGACCTTGATGCGCAAGGCCGATTTGGAGACTGGCCGGCAGATTTCGATAGTGTAGAAATGAAAGCCAGCAACGATTACCTGGATGCAATGGAAACCACGTCGATAGCGAGTTAGGCATGACACGCAAGAACGGCAAGAGACTCGTTATTGACGCAAATATCGCGCATTCTGCCGGTGCCGGCGAAGTTCCATCCTCGCGCTATAGCAGAGAATCCCTGGCGGCAATTCTCGCCGGGGAATACACTGTGGTATTCAATCGATCGCTTCGTCAAGAGTGGAAAAATCATTTATCAAGATTTGCGATGATTTGGTGGCGATCAATGGCGGCGCAAAAGCGAATCGAAAATGCAGAGGGAGAAGAATTTGCGCGCCATCTCGATCGGGCGTGTGCTTGTCTTGAACATGACCGATGGAAAAGCGATCTGATTAAAGACTTCCATCTTGTCCAGTCCGCACTCGCTTCCGGCCAGACGATCATCTCGAATGAGAGAAACTTTCCCGTATTTGTAGCAACTGCATGTCACTCAGTCAAAGAACTTGCTGCGTTGTATTTCGCCAATCCGGCCACAGAAGGGGATGTCTGCATTTCCTGGATCACGGACGGAGCAGAAAAAGACGCTGATCGCCGTATCGACATCTGGGCCGAGAATCACCCGAGAATCGATGGCTAGTCTGTCCTTTGCGGCTCAGACGGTGTAAGCGCCGATGCGGGTTTCTTTGGCGGTCAGGTCGTCGCATTTGCGGTCCAGGGTCTCGTATTCCTGGTCGTGGTCTTTGCGGAAGGCGCGGAAGGCCTCTTCGCTGGCCCAGCGGTCGATGGTGAGGTAGTTTCCGGAAATGTAGGCGTCGCGCAGTAACTCCGTGCCGCGGTAGTCAGGCGAGGTGCGGAACAATTGCGCCCATGCGCCCTCAGGCGAATAGGCGGCCTCAAAGCCTGCGACCTTCTCCTCGGCGATCTCGAACTGCCAGACAACGACGAACATATATGGCCTCGATCTTTTGTCTTTATGGTAGCGCAAGGGGATTGCGCAGGCGAAGTGCCGGAAAATTCCGCTATTTCAAGGGCACGGCAGAAATCGCGCCCTGACACTTCTTGCAATCTCCATGGAATTCTGCAAACGGCTCGAAATTCTCAGATTTTTTGCAGGTTGGCGAACTTCTCCATCAGCTTCTTCATGCCGTGGCGGGCGAACAGAACGGTGAGCTTGGCGTCCTCGCCCTCGCCTTCGCGCATGAGCACGGTGCCCTCGCCGTACTTGGCGTGGCGGACGCGCTGGCCCTTCTTGAGATTCGTAACGCCGCTGGGTCTGGACAGTTCCATGGCGGGACGGGGAAGCGAGCCGGGCTTGCCGTGGCCCGCCGTTCCTCCGAAGAAACGGGCGATATTGTCAATGGAGTGCGGCGCTTCCGCGCTTTCCTTTTCTGCGCCGGGCTCTTTGCCGGGTGAAGAAGTCTTGGCCTTCGAAGTCATCCAGGGAGCGACAAAGGGCTTGGAGGAGTCACGCTTGGAACTGGTCCCGAAGCCTCCGTTGATGCCCGGGCTGGCGGGCAAGCGCGGGACTTCCTGGCTTTCGTCTTCGTAGTTGAAGTGCCGGTCACCGAAATCTCCAGTCTGGCCGGGGCGGCGGGATGCGCCGAATTTCGTGCTCCCTCCATAGGAGTTCGAGTAGCCGGCGGCGGACCATGCGGGAGCAGGCCCGCTGAGGTTTTCGATCAACTGGCTGGGAACCTCTTCGAGGAAGCGGGAAGGGATGCTCACCTCCTGGGCGTCATTGCCGTAACGGCGGCGGTAGATGGCGCGAGTAAGGATAAGGGAGTCCCTGGCGCGGGTCATGCCCACATAGCAGAGGCGGCGCTCTTCTTCAAGTTCGTCGGGATTGTTCAGCGTGCGGGAGTGGGGAAAAAGGCCCTCTTCGAGGCCTGCGAGGAAGACGAGCGAGAATTCAAGGCCCTTGGCGCCGTGGAGGGTCATCAGGGTGACGCGGGCATCGGGATCGAACTGGTCAGAGTCAGAGGCCAGAGCCGCGTTGTCGAGGAATTCGGCCAGGGTTTCGCCGCGAGTCTCGGCGTCGCGGGCGGCGTTGGCCAGTTCCTTCAGGTTCTCAATGCGGCTGAAGGCCTCTGGCGTGCCCTCGGTTTCCAGGGCCTTGATGTAGCCGGTGCGGTCGATGAGGAAGCGGATCAGCTCGGGGAGGGTGGCGGCGTCGCCGGGAGTGCGAAAAGCGTTTTTTTCTTTTTGCGCCTCTTCCGCGATCTCTTCCGGGTCCGATTCAAAATCGGGATTGGGAGGGGCTGGTTTCCTTGCTCCCGCGCTTTCATCCTCTGAATCGGCCTCAGCCTCTGAAGAATCCCCAAACTCGAAGCCCGTGTCGGCGTCTTCTTCGGATTCGGCAGTGGCGGCCACGTCGGCGGAAAGCTTGCCGGCAAAGTCGGGGTCCGTCATGGCCTGGGCGTCGAGAATCAACTGACGAAAGGACTCGATGGCCATCAGGGCGCGGTTGGGGATGAGGCGGTTGGCGATGGCGGCGCTGAGAGCGTCCCAGGTGGATGCGCCGGTTTCGAGAGCCAGCCGTTCCAGGGTTTCCAGCGTAGTTTTGCCGATGCCGCGAGTGGGGGTGTTGATGACCCGCTGTAACGCCATGGAATCGTGTGGGTTACGGATGAGACGCAGATAGCCGAGCAGGTCCTTGATTTCGGCGCGCTCGTAAAAGCTGAAGCCGCCGACCATGGTGTAAGCGATGTTGTAGCGGCGCAGCGCCTCCTCAACCAGCCGGGACTGGGCGTTGGTGCGGTAAAGCACCGCGCAGTGCTGGACCGCACCTGCGAAGTTTTCCCCTTTGGCTGGGTTGGACTCGCGGAGAAAGGCCCGAATGCGGTCGGCGATAAAGAGCGCCTCGTTTTCGCCGTCGGGTGCTTCATAGTAGCCGACCAGCGAGCCGCCCTGGCGGTCGGTCCAGAGCTTCTTGCCCTTGCGCTGCAAGTTGTTGGCAACCACGGCGCCCGCGGCCTCCAGAATCGTCTGCGTCGAGCGGTAGTTTTGCTCCAGGCGGACGATGCGGGCGTTCGGGAAGTCCTTTTCAAAGTCGAGAATGTTGTGAATGTCTGCGCCGCGCCATGAATAGATGCTCTGGTCCTCGTCGCCCACGGCGCATACGTTGCTAGCCTTGCCGGCCAGCAGCCTCATCAGTTCGTACTGGGGGCGATTCGTGTCCTGATACTCGTCGACGAGCAGATAGCGGTAGCGGCGCTGGTAGCGCTCGCGAACGTCCCCGGAGACCTTCAGCAGGCGGACGGCTTCCAGCAGCAAGTCGTCGAAATCGAGGGCGTTGCACTTGCCGAGCTCGGTTTTGTAGCCCTGGTAGATGTGGGCGATGCGCTCGCTGTTGGGGTCCTTCGAGGAAAGGTAGAACTCCTGCGGATCGACCATGTGGTTCTTGGCCCAGGAGATTTTTCCCAGCACCGTCCGCGGGGTGAGCTGCTTCGTGTCCAGGCCCATGCGCTTCATGATCTGCTTGACGATGGCCTGCTGGTCGTTTTCGTCGTAAATAGCAAAAGAGCGGGTCAGGCCCTCGCCGTTGACCCTGAGGGCCTCGACGTCGCGGCGCAACATGCGGACGCAAAGCGAGTGGAAGGTGCAGATCAGCGGCTTCGCCAGCGATGAGTGGTCGAGCTGCCGGTTCACGCGCTCGCCCATCTCCTTGGCGGCCTTGTTGGTGAAGGTGACGGCCAGGATCGAGTCGGGCGCGATGCCTTTCTCGGTGATGAGCCAGGCGATGCGGCTGGTGATGACGCGGGTCTTGCCCGAGCCAGCTCCGGCCAGAATGAGCAGAGGGCCTTCAGTGGCCTCGACGGCGGCGCGTTGTTCAGGATTCAGATTGGCAAGTAGCGGCTGCAAGGGGCAAGTCCAGGTGGGAAGGGTCCTGAGTCTAGTGTAACGGCTGGGGCGAGAGAGCACTGTGCTCGCCCAGCAGCGCCCGTCGAGTGCGCTGGCGGTTTCCTGCTACGCAACTGTTGAAGAGAGAGTAACAGCCGAGCGGCCGGTCACTCGCTCACGGGCGTAAGTAGCCCGAGAGAGATGCACGAATTACGAGTTTCTCGATCGATCTAGGAGCCTATCGCCCCCAGTCTTGCTTGCTGAAAAAGTCGTATAATTGCTGCGAATCAAATCGATATTCTTGGACGACAGTTACGCTGATTGTCCAGGCAGTCGATTTTCCGTGGCTGTTCATCTTTACGCCCGCGTTATCTGCGGCGTGCAATAGCCTCATTATCTGAATGGAGCTGAACATGCGCATCGCTTTCGGAGCAATCCTCGTTGTGCTTGGCGCAGGGCTGGCAGTTTTCGCGCAGGGAACCGAGAAACATGTTGAACAGACCATATCTGGGACGGGATACGCAGGCGCTCCCATCAGCGCGGCGAAGCCGGTAGTGAACCAGTTGGATGGAACGTGGATCAACGACGAATCCAGAAAAGCTAGTTTGGCTCAGATCGCGATCGACGGTTTGAACGTCCACCTTTTCGGTGCGTGTACTCCCACTCCATGCGATATGGGCATTCTGGAGGGGAGAACCTTTGCTGCGAGCGTGCGTTCTCGGGGCGTAGACGCGATGACGGCGCAAATGCAAACCAGGTTTTCCGAGATGTCCTTGACCCTTAGCCTTGAAACGGATGAGCGGCTGCGAGTGGATATCTTTACGCACTTCACCGACGGCAGCAAGCGCACGGATTATCACCACGTGGACTACATGGTGCACGAACCGGTGGGGCAGCCCGCCGCAGTGGGGGCACAGGCGGCAAATGGGAATCAGGCTGCAACGGCGGCACGGAAGATTTCGGTTCCGAGTTCGATGGTGCCGTGGAATGCGGACCTCCTGATTCCTCCGGCATTCTACGCGGTCCAGGGAGCGCCGTTTAACGCTTTGGTGCGGGAGACGATCACTCCCACCGGATCGGCGACGATGCGCCGCTTTGTGCGCATGCTGCGCGATAGCGAAGGACGCCAGCGATATGAGGACCTGGTGAATGCCGCCTGCAAGGGATGCAAGGCCGTAGCGACAAGCGTGCAGCTGTTTGACGTCGTCGGGCAACGGTCGATTCGTCTCGATCCGGTGACCAGGACGGCGGTCTCCTGCCCGGCGCCAACCACATCTCAGCCGGTGCGCGTACCCGCATCCACACCTGATGCTCAGAAGGACTCGCGGCTGCCCAATCCTGCGGCGAAGAATGAGTTGGCAGAGGATTCTGGGGAACCGCTGATTGCTGGCCTGCAGGCCGCGTTGACCCACACGACTCACAAGAATCCGGCTGTGCAAACTGCAAATGTGCAGCCGGCCGGTGTGGAGGATGAGCTGTGGACCTCGCCGCTTTACCGGATGCCTCTCAAGCGTGTGACGGACAGCCCCAAACACGGCCACATCGAGCTTGAGGTGGTTAGCTTCGAGGCCGGCGAGCCAAATGGATCCCTGTTTCAGATCCCGAAGGATTATGCGGTACAAACGGAGGCGGACAACGCCTGCGATGTGAGGTAGTTGAGCACGCCTGAGCCAAAGTGACTTGCGCCCCATAGCCAATCATGGCTCAACGTCCTCGCACCTCAGATGTCCTGCTCGGCGGGTGGCCCCGGTCCCTCGCTGTTGGGGACCGGGGAGACATCCAAACCGGAGATTACCACTCGGTAAACAACATAGAGACAGCCGGTCGAACTACAGGGGCCTCCGATCCTTCTTATGAGCCGCTTGCAAAATTCAAAAGTGGAGCGCGACTGGCGTCAGGGCTTGCAACAGCCATAGTTGTTTGCATATTATTTTGCCGCTCGGCGCACAATAATTCTCGGGAGCGCTTTTCCCAATCGTCCTCCTTGTGCTGCAAAGGCGTGCTAACTCCTTATCCTGGACAATTTTGCAGGCAACTCCTTTGTTTTGACGATTTTACAGCGGAACACTGCCTGTAAGCTGATGAAAACAAGTATTTTACGCCCAAAATACGGGTGGGGGGTAGGCCATAAGCGCTAAGATAAAGGTTGACGATTTTTCGATGTTGATCTAGTCTTTCCACATGGCTGAACTGGAGAACTGGCAAGTCCTTCGTACGGTGTTTCCTTCTGGCTGGGAACAGTTGGGCA
>Ga0302278_10000181_pt1 | contig 81500 bp, 62 predicted proteins | sample III_Bog_N3_2_FD_194543 | JGI IMG/M metagenome (GOLD analysis project Ga0302278, IMG submission 194543) | Peat permafrost microbial communities from Stordalen Mire near Abisko, Sweden - III_Bog_N3_2 | ecosystem: Environmental > Terrestrial > Soil > Wetlands > Peat | place: Sweden: Abisko...
CCACGGCTCGTAGCTTCTCCAAAATCTGCTGTGGCGTATGCTTCTTGCGCTTCATAGAAAGTCCTTCCTGCCAAAAGGCCGGTTAGACTCTCATATCACATGGTCCAGTTTCTTGGGTTCAGGTCAGGAGGGGGGCTCCGACAAGACCAGCACCCCATGGCGCACATGTAGCAGCTAGAAATTGTTATAGCCCAGTTTGCATGTCATTTCGTAGCATGTTTTGCATGTCATTCGGTAGCATGTTTTGTTTGTCATTCCGTAGCATGTTTTGTTTGTCATTCCGTAGCAAAGCGGAGGAATCTGCTTTTATCCTTGCGCACGACGGCCTATCCCATTAGGCAAAATCCACTAAAGGAGCGGCGTAGAGTCGCTGGTGGTTGGGGTGAAGTCTTGATCTGCCTGAGGCAGAACAAGTAGGTGGAAGTTTGCAGCGAGTCGAGTAAACTGTACTGGCAGCAGTGTGTGTTTTTCCATGCGATGCAACAGGGAATGCCGCACTAATAGGTTTCAGGACAGGAATTCTATCTCGTGGATTTATTGAGCAAGAGTCTATATCGTACGGAAAAACGGCTGTTTCTTCAGGCCCTTGGTGTCTGTTTCGTCGCTTCCCTGATGAGTGGGACGATGCACGGACAGGACTCTCAGCCGCAGAGTGCGTATAGCCTTGATCAAACTTCTGGCAATGCTCAGTCCAGCGGCGGGTTGTCGACTGCGGATTCGAGTTTGTCGAACGGGGCGCCCTCTGCATCATCGCTAAGTTCGAGCCAATCCTCTCGGACAGCGGGCGAGAGCGACATCTCTTCTCCACGCACGATGGATTCGTCGCCGAGCGGCGCTCTGGATCAAAGCCGAAGTGGATTGCTGTCGCGTGTTCTTCCTCCTGTGCCGCTGACAGAGTTTCAGAAGGTTGTGTCCGCCAGCACAGGCAAGGTTCTGCCGATCTACGGGGCGGGGCTGTTTACGGCAAGACCATCGACCTTTGCTCCGGTCAGCAATATTCCGGTTACGGCGGACTATGCCATCGGCCCGGGAGATGAGCTGCGCATACAGATCTGGGGGCAGGTTAGCCAGCACGGAACCTTCGTGGTGGATCGCACGGGCGCCATCTCCATGCCAACGGTGGGCGCGATTCATGTGGCCGGAGTGCAGTATTCCCACCTGAGCGACTTCCTCAAGACGCAGCTTGCTCGCGTCTATCGCAACTTTGATCTGAACGTGAATCTCGGTCAGTTGCGTTCGATTCAGGTCTTCGTTGTGGGCCAGGTGAAGCAGCCGGGAAGCTATACGATCAGCTCGCTGAGCACCTTGGTCAATGCGCTTTTCGTCTCCGGTGGACCGCTTCCGCAGGGAAGTCTGCGCGACATTCAGGTGCGGCGCGGCGGCGAGACGATCTCTCACTTTGATCTCTACGACCTGCTTCTGCGCGGGGACAAGAGCAAGGACGTCCGCCTGCAAGCGGGAGACGTGATCTATATTCCGGCGGTGGGACCGCAGGTCGCTATTCTGGGCAGCGTAAACACTCCGGGCATCTATGAACTGCGCGCAGAGAAGAGCTTCCGTCAACTGATGGAGTTGGCTGGAGGAGAGTCCAGCACGGCGTCCGATGCGCACCTTCGCGTGGAGAGAATCTATAACCACGCCGAGCGAAGTGAGATTGAGGTTGATCTGGCGAACGATAACTCCGCCATTGCACAGGATGGAGACATTATTAATGTCACCTCGATCCTGGGCCGGTTCCAGAACACGGTGACTTTGCGTGGCAATGTGGCTAACCCAGGCCGCTACGTCTGGCATCAGGGAATGCATGTATCCGATCTGATTCCCAGCCGAGAGGCTCTGGTAACTCGCAGCTACTATCAAAAGCTGAATAAACTGGGTCAGTTCCAGTCCGAATACGACGAGCCTGTTCCTGTAGCGGGAGGCGTTAGAACGTCATCCGCATCGAACTTGAACTCAAATGAGAGCTTGTCCAATTCGACCGTCAATGGTCGCTCGACCGGCGTGCCCTCAGGCAACGGTTCCTCGGCCTCAAACTACGATGGAACTCGGCAGGAGGGATCGCTGGGGTTGGCAGCGGGGGCGACTGAAGATGCGGCGACCAGAAATCAGCAGAGTTCGACAAGTGGCTCTGGCAACTCGTCGGTTGGCTCCATGTTGACGGCCAATTCCAACGCCTTCGAGGCGAAGACGGACGTGGTTCTGAATGCACCTGACATTGATTGGGGATACGCGGTGATTGAGCGGCAGAACGCTGTCGATCTTACGACCTCGCTGGAGCCCTTCAATCTGGGCAAGGCGGTGCTCGACAAGGATCCTGCGCAGGATCTGGAACTGCTCTCCGGAGACGTTGTGACTATCTTTTCGCAGGCCGATATTCATGGGCCAAGCTCGCAGCAGACGAAGTTCGTCAAGCTGGAAGGAGAATTTTCCGGCGCTGGAATTTATAGCGTCCGACCGGGGGAGACGCTGCGCCAGTTGGTGAAGCGCGCCGGTGGATTGACCCCCGACGCGTACCTCTTTGGCTCTGAGTTCACCCGCGAGTCGGTTCGCCGACTCCAAAAGCAGAGAATTCTGGAGTACGCCGATACGTTGGAGTCGCAGGTTTCGGCCAACACTTCGGCGGCGGCGGCAACCTCAATTTCGGCCGCCGATGCTGCGGCTGCAGAGGCCTCGGCAAAAGCTGCGCGAAGCGCCGTGGCCCATCTGCGTCAGGCTCGTCCATCAGGACGAATTGTGCTGGAACTCAAGCCTGACAGCAAAGACGTGGACTCGCTTCCCAACATCGAGCTTGAAGACGGCGACCAGTTTATCGTTCCCAGAACCCCCGCTACCGTCTCCGTTCAGGGGCAGGTTTATAGCGCAAACTCCTTTATCTATAAGAAAGGAAAGAGGGTGAAGGACTATGTGTTTCTGGCAGGCGGCCCGGACCGGATCGCCGACCATAAACAGGAGTACATCCTGCGCGCCGATGGATCTGTCTTGAGCTATCAATACGGCGATCGGGAAAAGCACTCGATCTTTGTCAGCAATAAATTCGATGAACAAACCGTATTCGCCGGAGATACGATCGTTGTTCCTCCCTCACTCATGCAGGGATCGCTCATGCGCGAGATTCTTAACATCTCCACCATCGTTCAGGGATTCGGCCTGGGAGTGGCAGCCATCAACGTATTGCAATAATTCTGCGCAGAGAAGATACACTGGAAGCATGCTAGACGAAGCCGACTTCCGCCGCAGATCCGACCAAGCTCTGGAATCTCTCAAACAGGCTCTCATCGTCGCCGAAGAAGCCTTCGGCGGCTTCGAGTTTGAGGACAACAACGGAGTGATGAACGTTCTCTTTGAGGACGGTTCGAGCAAGTTCGTCGTTACACCCAACACGCCCGTACGCCAGATCTGGATCTCTGCGCTCTCCACCAGCTTCAAGCTCGACTGGTCCGATTCTGCGGATGCGTTTGTGCTGGCAAAGACCGGAGAGGCACTGCTGCCGTTGATCCAGCGCCTGCTTCGCGAACAACTCAACGACTCAACGATCACTCTGGCCTGAGCCAACGCGAGGTCACGTCTTGCTTCCATGCACTACCATCAAGTAGTGAGCCAATTCTCTATACGAACCTCCTGGGACTCCGCCGAGAGTTCTTATGCCGCTGCTGTCCGCGAGGCGCGCTCGTCGGGCCGCCGTATCTACGATCTGACGCTTTCGAACCCTACGCGCTGCGGATTCTCCTACGATCCCGAGGCTCTGCTCTCTCCGCTGGTCGATCCGCGCGCCTTGATCTACGACCCTGATCCGCGCGGAATGGCGTCAGCTCGCGAGGCTGTTGCGGATTACTATACCGACCATAAGGCCAATGTATCGGTTGATGATATTGTTCTAACCACCAGCACAAGCGAGAGTTATAGCTTTCTATTTCGTTTGCTCTGTAACCCGGGCGACGAGATTCTGGTTGCGCAGCCTAGCTACCCACTCTTCGACTTTCTGGCCGACCTCGACGACGTGCGTCTGCGTCCCTACCCGCTCTTCTACGACCATGGATGGTGGATCGATCTGGCCGAACTGGAGCGCGCCATCACGCCGCGCACTCGGGCGATTCTCGTCGTTCACCCCAACAATCCCACCGGCCATTGGACCGGCGCGAGAGAGCGGGAGCAACTCGAAGAACTCTGCGTTCGCCACGGCCTAGCGCTGATCGTAGACGAGGTCTTTCTGGATTATCCGTTGCGCACAGCTTCGCAGACCCAGCCGCGCAGCTTTGCCACCGGTTCGCATCCTGCGCTTACCTTCGTCCTTAGCGGGCTGAGCAAGATCGTCGGCCTGCCGCAGATGAAGGCTGCATGGATCGCCACGCACGGCCCAGAACTCCTGCGCAGTGAGGCTCTTACTCGGCTGGAGATTATCGCCGACACCTTTCTCTCGATGAATGCGCCGGTGCAGTTGGCCTTGCCGACCTGGCTCGCCGGTCGCGCCTCTATCCAGACACAGATTCTGGATCGCGCCCGTGGCAACCTCGCCACGCTACAGCGGATCTCGCAGGAGTCGCCAGAGCGGTTGCAACTGCTGGAAGTTGAGGCAGGATGGAGCGCGGTACTGGGACTGCCGAGCTGCGTCGGCGAGGCCGACTGCGCCGAGCGGCTAGCCCGGGAGCGTGGCGTTCTCATGCACCCCGGATCCTTTTACGCCATGGCGGAGTCCAATCGCATGGTCGTCAGCTTGATAGGCCCTGCGGTCAACTTCGAAGCAGGCCTTCAGCTCGCTATTGACGAAGATTCCCTTAGCTCATTTTAGAAATTGCTATAAACCAATCTGTTTGTCATTTCGCAGCGAAGCGGAGGAATCTGCTTTTTCTCGTCGCAGCATGATCTACACCATTACCGAAATGCTCTAGTGTTTTTGCTATCAGTGACATAGCCACGCTCGGCGAGGCGCAGGCGATCGAAGGGCTTTCAGCCTTTAAAACAACAGGAAGCGTAAGCGTCGATTTTTAATTTGCCTCCGGTTTTTCTTTCTTTACAGGAAGGATGCAGGCATCCAACTTCCATGGCCCGGACAAATCCATCGGCGCACCCGGTACAACAGCTTCGCGAGGCCGTCGCGTCTCTTGAAGCGTCTGTGCGACTCTGTCTGGCCAAGCCGGGAAAGGTTGCAGTTCATCGCCTGCGCACCTCGACCCGTCGCGCAGAGGCCCAGCTCGAACTACTCTGCCTACTTCCCGGACTTCCTCCTTGCAAGCAGAAGATTCGCAGGGCGGTTCGTCTGCTGAAGCAGCTTCGTCAGGCCGCCGGTCAGTTGCGCGACATCGATGTGCAGCGCGATATGGTTCGCGGCGAAGTCGCAGTGCGCAAAGGATCGCCGCGCCCGGATCACGAACTACGCAGCGAGGCTCGCCATCTTTTAAGTACGCTCAAGCGCAAGGGGGAGAAAGCGGAGGCCCGTCTGCTGCGACTGCTCCACAAGCAGCGAGCGCGGTTTACTCCTGTCTTCGAAGAGTTGCTGAAGGCGCTGGCTCCGGCACAGTCGATCGCGCTCAGGGAATCCGAGCAGCTCGCTCTGATACGGGAGTGCTACCAGCATCGCCGTGCAGCTCTGCCATCTGCTGCGGCCCATCCAGAGACGACGGAGGAGTTGCACGAGATACGCAAGCGTGCCAAGCTGGCACGCTATCTTGCCGAGTCCGCTCCGCAGTCTTTTCTGAAGGCCCACCGCCTCGCCGCGCGATTTACAGCGCTACAACAGGCTGGCGGCGTGTGGCACGACTGGCTCCTGCTCGCAGAGTTTGCAGCCGCCGAGTTGGGCGCCTCGGCACAGCTCTCTCTGCGATTTGCCGCGCACACCGACGACACACGTCGCGCCTTTCAGCGCCGTCTGCGCTACAAAATGTAGCGGTTTGTTTGGGGCGATATATTGAGGAATCGACAACACCAGTCAATCCATAATCAATACGATCTAGCATTTCTCCCAATGGTGTAGGCTGTGACACCGCGAACAAGATGCGGGGATTCTTCGCTACGCTCAGAATGACAATTCATTGTTGGTCTACAGTGATTTCGAGAAATGTTCCTAGTCGTCATCGTCCTTATTTGCCTTCTTCTGCTTTTGCATCAACTGCAATGGAACCGGCGAATCTCCCATCGCGTCTCGCCAAAGAATTACGTTCAGCTTTTGTGGGTTGGCCCGATCCGCGTGGGTGAAGTCCATCTTCATCGACTCCTGCGCGCCGAAAGCGTTGGCCTTATTCGCGGTATAGATTAGTCCATTGTCCCGATTCACGGTGTCCGCGACGAACGGCTTCTGGTCTCCCGGCCCGCTGAACAGCGATCCGATCATCGGCGCTAGTGCGTCGTTATTATTCATGGGAGGCAGTTCCAGCAGCGTCTCCATCGTTCGAACCACACTGACCGTCGAATAGAACCGGCTATCCACAAAGGTTCCACCATCGGCGGCGCGCGGCGCGTATTTGCTGATGACCAACGCCAGGCTGCGATGCGCGTCCACATGATCCGCCCCGTTCTGCGCGTCGTCCTCCAGAATGAAGATCGCCGTGTCGTCCCAGAAGATCGAGTGCGATACCGCCTCCACTATGCGCCCGATGGCCAGATCGTTGTCCGCCACCGAAGACTTTGGAGTGGGTCCGCCGGGCCTTGTTCCGGCCGTATGATCGTTGCCCATGCGAACGGTAATGTAGTTCGGCATCGTGTCCCTGCCCGCCTTGCGATCCGCAATCCATCCCTGTAGATGCTTCAGTAAAACGCTTGCCCGAATCTGGTCGGGAACGCTCAGATTGAAGTCCGGCGACTCGGCGGCAAAGTGCCCGACCAACTCTGGCTTGGTGGCAACATTTCGGGCCAACAGCGGGATTGGCCAAGGCCACTTGTTCACTCCCCCGCCCCACTCTTCGGGAATCGACTCGCCCGGCTGAATCGCGTCCGACTTGCAATGCGCACCGGCCAGCAGAGGCCCATCCTGCGGACGACTCTTCTTCGCATCGCAGAAGGTCGAAGCGATGTACTCGCCAAAGTTGTAATGCGTCTTGCCGTGAGCGTCTACATTGCCCCACATATACCCGCTCGACGGCTCGTTCACATCGGAAATCTTCTGCTGTAGGGGATAGCCGTTCGCCACCACACCCTCGTAGTCGTAGGTTCGCTGATCGTTGCGATAGCTCTGTTGCCAGGTTTTTTCCAGATAGTCGGTTCCAATCGCCGCATTCGACCACACATGGCCATCGCCGGAGACCTCTCCCGAATCGAAGAAGTTGTCCAGCACTCCGAACTGTAGAGCCAGCTTGTGCTGGTTCGGAGTCACGCTCTCGCCGTACATGGCAAGCCGCGGATCGCCATTGCCTACCGGATTGCCGTCCCGCTTCAGGTCGCCGAAGACCTGATCGTAGGTACGGTTCTCCTTGATGATGTAGATCACATGCTTGATCGGGTCTCCGCCTTCTGCAAACGCCAGCTTCTCCTGCGCAGCCTTCATGCGGTTCGCGGCAAGAACCTCCTCGGTGGCATTCTTCAGATCGACCGAATCCAGATCGATTGCGGCCAGCGATCCATACAGAAGCGTCGCGATATAGCTAAAGTTCTCCTCTTTATTCTTGGCAGCTTCCGCCGACCGGAGAAAGTTGTTTGGCCCCGTGCCACGACCCTTCGCGGTCGCCAGAACCAGCTTTCCGTGCGACCGGCTCGAACCACCATCCGACGCGATCAGAGCCATCGACATCGGCATCCACTCCGTCGGGATGAAGCCCAGCGGCTCTACCATTCCGTGCTTTGCAGCGCTCGCCGTCAGCCTTCTGGGGTCGATCACGGCCACGGCATCCGAAGCCATGTTGGCGACATACAGCCGACTGCCATCGCCGCCCAGCGACAGAGCGACCGGCTCAGCGCCAAAGTAGCTCTGCCCCGGCAAACGAGTGTCGAAGTATCCCTTCACCGCAAACTTCGTTGCGTTTCCGCTGCCGGAAGTATCCAGCGCAGCCACGGCGTCGCGGTTCGACAACGCGACATACAGCGTTCGCCCATCTGGACTCATCTGCAACGCGCAGGGATGCGTTCCCGGCTTTACCGGATCTGCGGGCTTCATCAGCGCGAGCCTTCGCCCCACCGATCCCTTGACCAGATCGAGTTCCACCACCTCGCTCGCGTTCCACAGCGCCACAAACCCTCGCCTTCCATCCCGCGACACGGCCACCGCTACGGGATAGGTCGAAGGCACGGCATCGCTCTCGGAAAGATCGAATCGGGTTAATACCTTGCCCGTCGTGGCATCGATCAGCAACACGTCATCCGACAGATTGTCAGCCACGAGCAACCGCTCGGAGGCTGCATTGCCCAGCACCGCGATTGCCGCCGGGTACGGCACACCCTTCGCGCCATCGACTTCGCCGATCAGCTTCGTCCTGCGCGAACCTGCCAACATCTGTAGCGGAATGGGGATCATCCGCTCCGGCGTGATCCTGCCATCGCTGAATCCATAGACGGATACGCCATTGCCGATATTCGTCGCTCCGTCCCCAACCGGGTTGGTCAGCGAAGCCATACTGGCGTAGAGATGTCTTCCATCTCGGCTGAAGGCCAGCCCGGAATATAGAGTCTGCGCGCCCGTCTTGGCCGTCCGGTCGTCAGGAAAATCCGTCACCTTCTCAGTGCTTGCGTCCATCACGGCAAGCGACTGGAGATACTTCGACTCATACGTTCCAAACCCTGCATTCACCGTCACCACGTAGCGCCCATCCGGCGAGACGGCCATCGAGATTGGCAGCGAATTCAGCCTCTGCGGGTCTCCCGGAACAGCGCCAATCTGCTTGCTCGAAGGCAGATTCAATCGTCCGGCAGCATCCAGCGTCGTTGCCGACTGCTGTGCCAAGACGAGCGGAGAGATTACCAACAAGGCAATCATGCTGAGCGCAGATCTTCGCGCAATGAAGTATCTTCCCGATTTGATGTTTTTTATGACAGCCATTAAAACAGTCTATCGAGCGAGCGAGAATTGAACATTACAAATCGTGTCATCGTCCGTGGTGTGGCAGCGATCGGAGGAGGAGTTGTTGCCAGCGCACTCTTCGCTGACCTTTCCTGACTCGACTTGAAGAAGCATGTGCCAATTCGTTTACAATCAAGAGTGTCGCAGGGCATTCGAGTGTAACTGTTTCAGAGCGATAGGTTCATCCAGCTTGCGAAACCGTCCCGTTTGCATTCGACAGACTCGGAGCGCAATCGAGAGGTTCAGAAAAACACTCGCTGCCTATTCATACGCAGTGACTTTTCTTTGCAAGCAGGATTGCGGCAAGTTGTTTCAACTATAAGAAGGGCCCATAGCTCAATTGGTTAGAGCAGCGGACTCATAATCCGTTGGTTCAAGGTTCAAGTCCTTGTGGGCCCACCAAACATCCCTGCTCCGCATCTCGACACATCTTCGGTACGATGAACGACCGAAAAGACACATGCACTTTCTGCGTACATCTCTTGCCGCACCCCAAAGAAATGAACTGTCATTCTGCGTGAGGTGAAGAATCCGCACGTTTTGTTCGCACAGCTACGGTCTGCGTTTACCTGAATTGCTCTAAATTCAAGCGGCATGTTTTTGAATCCAGATATGCATTGATAATTTCAAACAAGTGTTTTACTCTTGCACTTGAATATGGACAAGAGCCCATCTCCGCGCGAATTGAAGACGGCAAAACGTCACCGTCGATCAGCAGATGCTGATCCGACCCGCGATAAGCTACTGAATGTAGCCGGCAGAATCTTTGCCGACCGAGGCTATCAGGCCGCGACCATTCGCGAGATTTCCATCGCAGCGTCGGTCAATGTTGCCGCCGTCAACTATCACTTCGGCGACAAGTTGGGGCTGTATACCGAGGCCGTGCAGCAATCATTGCAGGCTGCCGAGATCGAAGCCGTGCAGAATGCCCTGGAGCAATCGGCTCCGCTGGAAGAGATCCTGCGAGCTGTGATCCATGCCCGTCTGCGCAGCATCTGCCGGGGAGACCGACCCGATTGGCACTTCCGAATCCTCGCTCACGAGTTGGCGCAACCAACACCGGCGCTGCAACACCTTATCGACAAGGTCGGACGCCCACTCTTCACCCGCCTGCTCGAACTTATCGGAAAGATGATTGGCCTGCCAGCCAACGACGAAAAGACCAGGCTTTGCACCATCAGCGTGATGGGCCAGATCGTCGTATATGTCTTTGCGGCCCCGTTGTTGCAAGGCGCCTGGCCCGAACTGAAGATGACTCCTAAACAAGTGGAACGCATCGCCGATCACATCGCCGATTTCTCCCTCTCCTACATTCAGAATTACCGCACAATGATTTCAGCGCAAAGCATCAAAGCAACCAAGCGAGCAGTAAGACCGAGGGCAAGCAAATGAGTTCATCCACACCACTCAGTTCGTCGCAGCAGGCCGAGACGACACCGCCGATCAGCGCAGAGACCACGAATCTTGCTGCGCTGCAACGTCGCCGCAGGATACGACGAGTCGGCGGCGTTGTCTTGCTGATTGCGCTAGCTCTTGTTGTTTGGCGCGTCTTCTTCGCTACTCCGGCTCTTCCCGACAGCATCGTCGCGGTTAGCGGGCGCATCGAGGGCGATGACTCCGCCGTTGCCTCCAAGACCACTGGGCGCATTCTGGAACTGCGTGTGCGCGAGGGCGACAGCGTCAACGCGGGAGACATTATTGCCATCCTCGACGACGCGCAGATTCATGCGCGCGAGGATCAATCCAAGGCCGCGCTCGCCGCCGCCGAAGCGAAGGGCGATGCCGCACGGCAGCAGATCGCCGTCCTCCAGCAGGAGTTGAATCAGAGCCGTCTACAGGTTGGTCAATCGAAGTTCGACAGCGAGGGCCACGTCAAGCAAGCGCAGGCCGAGCTAGCCGCCGCACAGTCTGATCTTGCGCAGCAGCAGGCCGCCTATCAAATCGCATCCTTCGACAAAGAGGCCTACACGCGGCTGGCAAAGTCCGGCGCCGTCTCGGAGCGTCAAGGCCTACAGGCCTCTACTACCGCCGATCAGCAGGCCGCCGCAGTCGCCGCCGCAAAGCGTCGCGTTGAAGCGGCGCAAGCCGAGCTGACGACTGCGCGGGCGACGCTGACCAATCCCACTCTTCGCGAGTCGCAGGTCGCGCTGGTGCGAAGGCAGATGGACGAGCAGCAAGCTGAGGTCTCCAGCGCAGCGGCGCAGACGCAGCAGGCTCGCGCCCAACTCGCCGAGGCCGAAGACAATCGCAACGACCTCACCATACGCGCGCCCTTCAACGGCACGGTGGTCACCCGCGCCGCCGAACCCGGCGAGGTCATCCCCGCCGGAACCGCACTCATTACGCTGCTCGACCTCAGCAAAGTCTATCTGCGCGGCTTCGTGCCAGAGGGCCAGATCGGCAAGGTAAAGATCGGTCAACCCGCGCGCATCTACCTCGACTCGAACTCGAAGCAGCCGGTCGACGCGACCGTCTCGCGCATCGATCCGCAGGCCACCTTTACCCCAGAGAACACCTACTTTCGCGACGACCGCATCAAGCAGGTCGTCGGCATCAAGCTGCAATTGAAGTCAGGCCTCGGATTTGCCAAGCCGGGAATGCCCGCTGATGGCGAAGTCCTCGTCAGTGGCGATGCGTGGCCAAAGGGTACACACAAGTGATTACCACAACTCCAGCCCGCGAGGTCGATTGCGACGCAGCCGAGAGTCTTGCCGCGTTGCCCGCCATTGACGCTCGCGATCTGACCAAGCGCTACGGCAAAGTCGAGGCCGTGCGCGGAATCAAGCTGGAGGTTCGTCCACGCGAGATCTTTGGCCTCATCGGACCGGACGGCGCGGGCAAGACATCGACCTTTCAGATCCTTGCCGGAGTGATGGAGGCGACCTCCGGCGTTGCTAACATCTTCGGCAGTCCGGCGCGCGAGATGCGCTCGCAGACTGGCTATCTCACGCAGGCCTTCAGCCTTTACCCAGATCTTACAGTCGCGGAAAACATTCGTTACAGCGGCGATCTGCGCCGCATTCCTCCGCAGCAGATCATCGCGCGCGGCCAGCAATACCTACGTATGTTCGACATGGATCGCTTTGCTGACCGCCTCGCGGGCAAGTTGAGCGGAGGCATGCGACAGAAGCTCTCGCTCATCTGCGCGTTGGTTCCGCAGCCGCGTATTCTTCTGCTCGACGAGCCGACGACCGGCGTCGATCCCGTCTCGCGCCGCGAATTCTGGGACGTGCTCGCGCATCTCTCCGCCGATGGGCTCACCATTCTCGTCGCCACGCCCTACCTCGACGAGGCCGAGCGCTGCCACCGCATCGCCTTCATGCATCAGGGCCAGATTCTTCAGATCGGAAGTTCCACAGAACTCTGCGCCAGCCTCAACGCAAAGCGAATCGAGCTGCGTACGCCAGACCTGCGCAAGACGGAGAGTATCCTTTCCAACCACAGCAGTTCCGACAACAGCATCCTCGACGTGCAGCGCTTTGGCGACCGCCTCGACCTGCTTGTCCGAGATCCAGATCGAGCGCAGCAGCAGGTCACCGAGGAGCTTACGCGCGCGGGAGTCTCGATCGGAGAGATGCGCGTCGATCAGCCCACGCTTGAGAATACCTTCGTCGCCCGTCTGCGTGCGTTGGGGCAGGATTTGCATTCCTCCGAGTTTCCTTCACGACACAATCACAGCGCTCTGCGCGGGCAAATCGCAATCGACGCAAAGAATCTCATCAAAGATTTTGACGGCTTCACCGCGGTCAAGAACGTCAGCCTACAGATTCGCAATGGCGAGGTCTACGGCCTGCTGGGAGCCAACGGAGCGGGCAAGACGACCACTATCCGCATGCTCTGCGGCCTGCTCGAACCCACCGCCGGCAGCATGGAGTTGGCTGGCGCCACGGGCAACCTGCGCAGCGAGGCGGTTCGCAAGCGCATTGGCTACATGTCGCAAAAGTTCTCTCTCTACGACGATCTCTCGATCCGCCAGAACCTCGACTTCTTCGCCGGAGTCTATGGCGTTCCCGACGCGGAGCGCGAAGAAAAGATCCGCTGGGTTCTCTCCTTCTCTGGACTGGAGGGCAAGCAGGACCAGCTTACGGGAAGTCTTCCCGGAGGATGGAAACAGCGCGTCGCCTTTGGCGCGGCCATTCTGCACGAGCCCGACATTCTCTTTCTGGACGAGCCAACCTCCGGCGTCGATCCCCTTGCCCGCCGCGCCTTTTGGACGATGATCAACCGACTGGCAGATACCGGCGCCGCCATCCTCGTCACCACGCACTACCTCGAAGAGGCTGAACAGTGCAATCGACTCGGCATGATGGTCGCAGGAGAACTCGTTGCAGAGGGAACGCCCAGCGGCATCAAGAGTCGGCAGACCGGACACCTGTTGCAACTCATCGTCGATCAGCCACAGCGCGCCGTGGACCTGCTCAAACACACGACCGAAGGCTGGCGCGTATCGCTCTTCGGCGAACGACTTCACCTCATTACCGAAGACGATCCCGAGCTTGCAATCCGACAGACCACGCAGCAACTCGAAGCCGCTGGCCTGCGCGTCCTCAGCGCGCGGGAAGACCGCTTCTCGCTGGAAGATGTCTTCATCTCCATCGTCGAAAAGGCTCGTCTCGAAGGCAAGGTGTCGATTGAAAAATAGTCGAGAGCAGCGAAGTAATCGGGAGCAGCGATGAGACGCATCCTCGCACAGTCGCGCAAAGAGCTTACCCAGATCGTTCGAGACTGGCGCACGTTGGCGCTCGCTCTAGCGCTGCCTATCGTCATGCTTCTGCTGATGAGCGCTGCTCTCTCGCTCACGGTCTACGATCTCCCCATCATCGTGCAGGACTTCGACGGGTCCTCAGCCTCCAACCATTTCATCGATGTCTTTCGCGCCTCAATCACCTTCCATGTAATCGCGTGGCCCGTCGACAAACCCGCCGAAGCGGCTCTTGCCTCGAACGCCGCGCGAGCCGTGCTCATCATTCCTCCGCACTTTGGTCGCGATCAGGCGCGCGGCGTCAACTCCCCCGTGCAACTCATCGTCGATGCATCCGACGCCAACACCGCCAAGCTCGTCTCCGGCGACGTCCTACAGATTGCCAACGCATACAACCAGCAGATCGCCGCGCCCGCGCCCGTGCAGGCCGCCTTTCGCCTGTGGTTCAACCCCGGACTCTCGTCGAAAAAGTTCTACGGCCCGGGAGTCTTCGTCCTTGCCCTCTCCATGTTTCCGCCGCTTCTTGCAGGCCTCGCCATGGCCAGAGAGAGCGAGCAGAAGACCATTCTTCAGGTCTATGTGTCGAGCATCTCCGCGCACGAGTTTCTTCTCGGCAAGATCTTCGCCTTCATGGTTGTCGCGCTCGGAGAAGCCGTCGTCATGTCGGCGTTTCTCTTCACCTACTTCGGACTGTCCTTCGCCGGCGATCCCACGCCTGTCATCATCGCCACCATTCTGTACACCTTCTGCGTGGCCTCCTTCGGAACCATGATCGGCGTCAAGATTCCCAACCAGACCGCAGCGATGCAGGCCGTCGCGCTCGGCGGCTTCCTGCTCGTTTTCCTTCTCTCCGGTCTAATGTTTCCGGTACAGAACATCCCCATCGGCCTGCGTTGGATCTCCAGCTTCGTATGGGGGCGTTACTTCATCGAGATCGTCCGCGACGCGCTGCTGCAAGGCGGAGGCTGGCCCGCCGTCTGGTACAAGGTGATCTTCATCGGCATCATCGGCTCCATCTTTTATCTGCTTGCGTGGAACGGCATGAGAAAGATGCAGGTGAAGGCATGACTCTGACCGGACTCTTCCGCCATCTCTTCAGCTATCGCATGCGCGCTCTGGTGAAAAAGGAGTTCAACCAGATTCGCCGCGACCGTCGTCTACAGATCTCTCTGGTTCTTCCGCCAATTCTGCAACTCACGCTCTTCGGCTTTGCGCTTAGTTCCAACGTCTCCGATCTCCGCCTTGCCGTGGTCGATGACAACCGCACGCCAGAGAGTCGCGAGTTGATCTCAACGCTCACCGAGAGCAAGAGCTTTCGCCTCGCAGGATACTACGCCTCCGTCGACCAGCTCGGCGACGCGGTCAGCCGTGGCGATGCCGACGCCGGTCTCGTCGTCCCCTACGACTATGCGCGCGATCTCGCTCGCCAGCGACCTACCACCGTGCAGTTTCTGCTTAACGCCACCAACGCCAACACCGCAACCATCAGTCGCGCCTACGCGCAAGGCGTCCTCCAAAGTTACAACGTCAACCTGCGCCAGAATGGAATGCACCTCCAGATTCAGCCGACCGTTGCGCCAAACCTCGCGCGGCGCGGCCAGATTCAGCTTCAGCCCGCCTTTCTCTTCAACCCCGGACTGGTCGATTCCTGGTTCATCGTCACCGGAGTTCTCGGTCTATTGCTCATTCTCAACAGCACACTGGTCGCGTCGGCGTCGATGGTTCGCGAGCGCGAGGCTGGAACCATTGAGCAGCTCCTCATGTCTCCGGCCAGCACCACTGAGATCATCGTCGCCAAGATCGCCCCGCTCTTCTTTCTCCTTTCACTGATGATGTTCGCCGCCATTGCGGTTCTTCGCCTTGCTTTCTCCGTTCCCTTCCGCGGCAGTCTTCTTCTTCTGATCTGCGCAGGATGCCTCTGCATCCTCTCCGGCATCAGCATCGGCACGGTGATCGCCACCTTCAGCCGGTCGGCGCAGCAGGCGCAGCTCACCAGCTTCTTCCTCAATCCGCCTCTCGCGTCCTTGTCGGGAGCGCTCAATCCCATCGAAGCGATGCCAAAGTGGCTACAGCCTCTCACCGTGCTGAACCCGGTTCATCACTTCGCTGCCATTGTCCGCGGAACAATGCTCAAAGGAGGCGGATTTGCCGACGTATGGCCAAACTTTCTCGGTCTCTTCCTCTTCACTCTCGTTCTGGTCTCGCTCAGCGTCCGGCGATTCCGCAAGCAACTCAGCTAGATATAAGGAACCCTGCCATGAATTCCTCGAAGACAAAATTCGTCCCGATTCTCACTTTGGCTGAAGTCACCATCGTCGTCTGCCTTGTGACCCTTGCCCCTGCGACGCAAGCCTTCGCCCAGAGTGCGGCCCAACCTCAGCACGCGCAGGCAACATCGCTTCCCCTCTCCGGTCGATCCAGCAATAGCGGCTCCGTCACGGCAATCGAAACCCCCATCGCCGGAACCACCAACAGCGTTACCACCATCAATCCCTCCGTGCAGGTTCAGGGGCCGTATGCGGGAAGCTCGTCGAGTACCGCGCAGATCCCTTTCTCCGGTACGCTCTCTCTGCGCGAGGCCGTGGAGCGCGGACTCCGCTACAACCTCGGCTCGGCAAACCTCAACCGCGCCGTCCTGCAAGCTCAGGGCCAGAGCCAGATCGCACGCAGCGCGCTGCTTCCCAGCGTCAGCGGTTACTTCGCGGAGACGCTGCAACAGGCCAACCTCGCCGCCGAAGGACTGCGCATCCACCTGCCCATCCCCGGCTTCAGCTTCCCTACCATCGTCGGTCCGTACAACAATCTTGACCTGCGCGGCAACGTCACACAATCGGTCGTCGACCTTACGGCATGGAACAACCTCCGCGCATCGAACGAAGTCGTTCACGCCGCGCAGTTCTCCGCCCGCGACGCCCGAGAGTCGGTCGTCCTGGTGGTCTGCGGAGCCTACCTTCAGATCATCGCCACCAAGGAGCGCGTAGCCTCTGCTCACGCCCAGTTGGACACCGCAACCGTCCTCTTCCAGCAGACACAGCAGAAGCGATCCGCAGGCCTCGTGCCCCAGATCGACGTGGATCGCAGCGAGGTCGAACAGCTCACCCAGCAACAGCGCGTCATCTCCCTCGAAACCGAACTGGCCAAGCAGAAGATTGCGCTCGCGCGTCTCACCGGCCTTCCTCCGAACGACGCCTACAACCTTAGCGACGACGTTCCCTTCGCCGCCGCTCCCGACCTTGGCGAAGACGACGCAATCCATCAGGCCCTCGATCGCCGAGCCGACCTCAAAGCCGCCGAGGCGCAGCTTCGCGCCGCCCAGCACGCTCTCTCCGCCGCCCGCGACGAGCGACTCCCCGCTCTCTCTATCAACGGAAACTACGGCGCCCTCGGCACCACACCGTCGCAGGCCCACTCCACCTTCTCCGCCGCCGCCACGCTCAGCATCCCCATCTGGCAGGGAGGCCGAACCGAAGGAGACATCAAGATAGCCCAGACCGCACTCGCCCAGCGCCAGTCCGAGTTGGAAGACCTCAAGGGCCAGATCGAGAGCGACGTTCGCAACGCCTGTCTCGATCTGCGCGCCGCAACCAATCAGCTCAAGCTGGCCCAGCGAAACCTGCAAGTCACCCGTGAGACGCTTGACCTTACCCGTCAGCGTTTCGATGCCGGAGTCACCGACAACGTCGAGGTCGTTCAGGCCCAGGAGTCGCTAGCCTCCGCCGAACTCGATACCATCAACAGCGTCTTCGCCCACAACATCGCCAAGCTCAGCCTCGCCCGCTCCATTGCCAGCGCAGCCGACAACTTGCAGCAGTATTTAAGCCTTCGTTAGCGACTCTGGCGTTCCTCGGTGTAGAGCGGTGCCAGGCCTCTCGGTCGCGCGCGTCCCCCGCTCCAACTACCAGAGAATTATTCTGGCTTGCTGTTCTTCTGGCGCATCTCGCGGACGATCTCCGGCAAGCGGTGGAAGATGGCAACCGAACGCAGCCACTTACGATTGTCAATCGCCGGGTAGCCGCTGACCGTGGTTCCCGCAGCGACATCGGATGGAATTCCGGTCTGCGCCGTAGCAATGGCTCCATCGCCGATGGTGAGGTGCCCCGCAACGCCAACCTGTCCGGCCAGAATCACGTTCTTGCCCACATGGGTCGAGCCAGAGAGCCCCACCTGCGAGCAGAGCATCGTGTTATCGCCCACCGACGAGCCATGCCCGACCATCACCAGATTGTCGATCTTCGCCCCGACGTGGATGCGCGTCTCGCCGATCGAAGCGCGGTCAACGGTGGAATTGGCCTGAATCTCCACATAATCTTCGAGAACGGCAATACCCGTCTGAGGAATTTTGTGCCATGCCGGCTCGCCGGGCCGAGGCGCGGAGTAGTGCGCAAATCCGAAGCCATCCGCGCCAAGAATCGCGCCGTTTTGTAGCGTGACGTGGTCGCCAACGCGGCAGTATTCGCGCACAATGGCGTGGGCATGAGCCAGAAAGTGACTGCCAATCTGCGCATGAGGATAGATGACCACATGAGGCAGCAGCGTAGCGTTATCGCCAATCACAGCCTGCTCGCCGACCACGACATACGCGCCAATATGAGCATTTGCGCCGATCTGCGCGGTGGGGTCAATGACCGCCGTGGGATGGATTTCCGGCGCATAAACGGGAAGTTGATAGAGCAGTTCCAGAGCGCGCGCAAAGGCCAGATACGGATTCGCAATGCGCAGCGTCGCAGCGGAGACCGGCCCAAAGTTCGGCTCAACCAGAATCGCCGTGGCCTGCGTGGTGCGAGCCAGCGGCGTGTATTTGGGGTTGGCGACAAAGGTGATCTGGCCGGGACGCGCGTCCTCCAGACCAGCGGCAGAGGTGACTTCAGCGTTGGGATCGCCATCAAGGGTTGCGCCAAGTCGAGCGGCAAGTTCAGAGAGCTTCATGGAAAGATTGTAGCTCTCCTGTGAATCGCTTTCCTCCTGCAACCAATCTCACGGCAGAACCATGGTTGGAAATTAGCCTGATTGCAAAAGAAAACCAGCATTTAAAAAGGAAACCCACGCAGCGCGGTGGGGGCTGTTGCGTGGGTATTCCGTTAAAGCAACGAAGTGGGTGGACTTCGTTGTGACTGACTCAACCCGAAGGGAGTCTAGCCACTTGCTAAGAGTAGTCGGGAATGATAAATGAGTCAAGAAAAAATATAGCGAAAATAAAGCCTAAATTTGTATAAAGTTCCATGTTGAAACATAGAGAATCTCAAGCGTCCAACATAGGAGTTTGGGAGCAAAAGAGCCGTTGCGCCTTCTCACACCCCTCATACAACGGCGCGCGCTTCCCTTGCCTTGCCTAAAGCTCAGATTCCTTCGCCCATGCTCACATGATCGGTGCGCGTGGACTGCTCGCTGCGATACTGGGCGCGTTCCTCTTCCTCCACCATAAGCGCGCTGGCGGGTTCGTGCTGTTGCTCGCCGTCCAGCCGCCCCAGGCGATCCTTCAGGCGATTTACCTCGTCGGACAGCGCAATAATCACGTCGGAGAGAGGATCGCTGACCTCGTGAGGATCGGTAATCAGAACGCGCTTGCCGTCCTGGTATACGATGTGCGCCGGCACACCGACGACGGTCGAATCCGGAGGCACATCGCGCACCACCACCGACCCGGCTCCCACTCGCGAGTTCTCGCCGATCGTAATATTGCCCAGAATATTGGCGTTATTTCCTACAAAAACGCCATTCAGCAACGTTGGATGACGCTTGCCAACGTCCTTTCCGGTTCCTCCCAGAGTCACGCCCTGATAGAGCGTCACATCGTTGCCAACGATGGCCGTCTCGCCGATGACCACTCCCATTCCGTGGTCGATGAAGACGCGCCGCCCCAGCCGCGCGCCGGGATGAATCTCCACCCCGGTCCAGAAGCGCGTGATCTGCGAGAGTAGTCTTGCCAGCAGACGCAAGTCCTTGCACCACAGCCAATGCTGCACGCGATGCGCCCAGATGGCCTGAAGCCCCGGATAGCACAGCAGCACCATCGCCTGCGATGAGGCGGCCGGGTCGCGCTCGAATACGCAGCGGATGTCCTCGCGGATTGATGTAATCAAATTCATGAAGCGATGGTCGCCGTGGGCGTACTCAGAGCCTGATGGCGTAGCTCGTCGAAGAGTCCGGTCGAGAGATAGCGCTCACCAAAGTCCGGCAGAATCACCACAATCAGCTTGCCCGCATGTTTGGCCTCGTGCGCCAGCTTTACCGCCGCATGAACTGCCGCTCCGCCGGATATTCCCACCAGCAGACCCTCCTCGCGAGGCAGTCGCCGCGCCATGGCGAAGGCATCGTCGTTGGATACAGGAATAACCTCGTCGATCAGCTCAGTCTTCAGCACCGAAGGGACAAAGCCCGCGCCGATACCCTGAATCTTGTGCGGTCCGGGCGCGCCGCCGGAGAGAACCGGGCTATCGGTCGGCTCGACCGCCGCCGTCCAGAAACTGGGCTTGCGCGCCTTGATGTACTGGCTGACGCCGGTCAGTGTGCCGCCGGTGCCAACGCCCGAGACCAGAATATCCGCCGTGCCGTCAGTATCGTTCCAGATCTCCGGCCCAGTCGTCTCCAAGTGAATCTGCGGGTTCGCGGGATTGTCGAACTGTTGCGGGACGAAGCTATTCGGCGTCTCGCGCTGTAGCTCCAGAGCCTTTGCAATAGCTCCCTTCATGCCGTTTGCCCCCGGAGTCAGAACGATCTTTGCGCCGTAGGCGAGCAGCAGAATTCTGCGCTCCACGCTCATCGTATCCGGCATGGTCAGGATAATGCTGTATCCCTTGACCGCCGCGGCAAAGGCCAGTCCAATGCCTGTGTTTCCACTGGTCGGCTCGATCAACACGGTCTTGCCGGGAGTGATGCGGCCTGCACGCTCGGCGGCCTCGATCATCGCCAACCCGATGCGATCCTTCACGCTGCTGGCCGGATTGCGACTCTCCAGCTTGACCACAACACGCGCGCCACAACCCTCAGTAACCCGGTTCAATTGCACCAGCGGAGTCGCACCGATCAGTTCCGTTACCTTTGCCGCAATCTTCATTCTTCACCCTCTATTGCATCTCCGAAATGCAATACAAAATTTGTTTGCCATTCCGCAGCGAAGCGAAGGAATCTGCTGTTTCTCGCTCCACGACAATCTGCCCCATTACATAAAAGGCTCTATAACGTTATGTAGAAGAGCATACCGCTTTTCCCTGCCGTGGCGTTACTGCAATCCTCCGGTCAAGATAAGCTACTTTGCATCGGCCTCAGCGGCGTAGCCTCGCTCACGCATCCATTTGATGAGCATCTCGGTCCATGGACTCAACTGTGGATTCGTTGGAGCCAACCCCGATCCATGCCCGCCGTGCTGAAAGATGTGCATCTCCGCCGGAACGCCCACCTTCACCAACCCCTCGTAGAACATCACGCTGTTCATAACCGGAACCGTGCGGTCGTCAGTAGTAGAGAAGAGGAAGGTCGGCGGGGTCTGCGCGGTCACATGCAATTCCGCCGACAATGCATCCACGTCGCTCTGCTCCGGCGTCTGGCCCAGCAGATACAGCCGCGATCCCTTGTGAACATAGGGAGCCTCCAGCGTAATCACGGGATAGGCTAGAATCAGAAAGTCCGGGCGACTGCTCTGCTGCTCGATCGCGTCCGACGAGGCTGCATCGCCTGCGTCGAAGTGCGTTCCCGCCGACGCCGTCAGGTGACCTCCCGCTGAAAATCCCCACATTCCGATGTGATCCGGCACAACGCCATAATCCGCAGCCCGCGCCCGTACGGTGCGAATCGCCCGCTGCGCGTCCTCCAACTCAATGGGGTTGTGATACTTCATCCCCAGACGATACTTCAGCACGAAGGCGGCGACGCCACGCGCGTTCAGCCACGCCGCAACTTCCGATCCTTCATGCACCATCGACAGATGCTGATAGCCGCCTCCGGGCGCAATCACTACGGCAGTTTTGGTCGGATTCGACGCGGGAAGATAGACCGTCAGCGTCGGCTTGTCCTCGTCTGCTGAACCCTGCGCCCCCGGCGCGCCGCCCGGCCACAGCAGCATGGGAGCGGGAGAAGTCGTCGCTGTCGCACTCGACTGCGGTGCAGTCACCTGCGGAACCGGCGGCGCGACTACGTTTCCCTGCGCCAGCCCCATCGCTCCACTCGTCACAAACGCAATTACAGCCAAAAAGCCACTACGCCGCATCATTCCTCCTGAATCAAACTCCGCGCACAATCCTACGCCATCCAACTCATCCAACGACTCACAGGCCGCGATCACGCATAGCTACAGGCGGGAGCGAAGCAGCGCACAAACGAAGCTTCCGCCGCACTCTTCACCACAACCGAACCGCTCTCAACCGGCAGAACGACTGCTTGCCCAGCCAGCAGATCGACGGTCTCGCCGTCCTCGCTCTGGACAACGGCCTCGCCGCCCAACCCCACCAAAGTTCCGGCTCCGTCCGACGGCACAACCGTCTCGCCGCCTGCGGGCAGGTCGTAGCGATCCACCACAAAGTATTTCTGCTCGATCAGGCGGGTAAACCCATCCATCGCCCGAGGCTTCACCTTGCCCGCCGCCGTCTTCGTCCGCATCGCGCGCAGTCCCTGCTCCAGATGCAACTCGCGCGGACGTCCGTAGTCGTACAGGCGAAAGGTAATATCGCAGGTCTGCTGCGTCTCCAGCATCACTAGTCCCGGCCCGATCGCGTGAATCGTCCCCGCGTCGACGAAGATCATCTCTCCCACCGAGACCGGAATCTGCTGCATCAGATTCTCCATCGTCCCGGTTGCGATCGCCTCGCGCACATCCTCCACCGTCACCCCATCGCGCACACCCAGCGCAATCGTCGCTCCCGGCTCGGCCTCCAGCACGTACCAACACTCGGTCTTGCCCCGCGCATGGCCCATCGCCTGCGCCATCTCGTCGTTCGGATGCACCTGTAGCGAAAGTTTATCGCTGGGAAAGAGCAGCTTCACCAGCAAGGGGAAGTCCTTGCAGCCGCACTCCCCTGCTCCGATCGCACCAAGCAATCTTTCGCCCAGTTCGGCGGCGACCGCCGTCAGCGTCTGCCCCGCCAGCGCGCCGGTCGCTACGATGCACTGCGGCCCGGTCAGCCAAGCCTCGCCGATCAACGCATCGGTTCCAGTCGAATCGTACCAGGGACGCAGGTCATGCCTTCCCCACACGCGCTCGCTGAACCACGGATTCAGACGAAACGGCGCGCACCTCGTATTCTCAATCGTCATACACATCTCTCGTGGCTTACTTCCACCCTAAATAAAACAGGCGTAGAGCGCCATTACAAAACTCTTACACCGCCGCCGAACCTTCAACTGCTAGCGTTGAATCAAACAGGCACATCGGTAATTTTTAGAGGCAACAAACTATTATGAACCCAACGCTGCTGAAGACTGAAGTAGCCGCTCCTGAGACTCGCACTCCTGTTGCCGTACGCACCTCGGTTACGGCACACATCGCGAGCCAGACCGACACCGCTGCAAGGGGTGCGTCCGTTTGCCGCCCAACCTCCGACGTCGCCCGCCAGATCAAGCAGGATCTGCGCATGGGCCGCAAGTACCAGCAGGGCCGCATCAACTGGATCACCACCATCGTCATGGCACTCTTTCACGTTGGAGCCATCGCCGCGCTCTTCTGCTTCTCGTGGAAGAATCTCGCTGCCTTCGCCGTGATGTACTATCTGGCCATCAACGTCGGCATCGGCATGACCTATCACCGCTTGCTGACCCATCGCGGATACCGTGTCCCCAAGTGGCTCGAATACCTCTTTACCGCCTGCGGAACCCTGGCGCTGGAGGGTGGGCCGATCTTCTGGGTCGCAACTCACCGCGTCCATCACCAGAACTCCGACCACGAGGGAGACCCGCACACTCCGCGCGAAGGCACCTGGTGGTCCCACGCCGGATGGATTCTCTCCGGACGCGCTCTGCACTCCGAGACGGCGCTGCTGGGCCGCTACGCCCCCGACCTTACCCGCGACCGGGGCCACGTCTGGCTCAGCCGCTTCCACTGGCTTCCGCTGACTCTCAGCGGTCTGGCGCAACTCGCCATCGGAGCCGCTCTTGCGCCCGCTGGCCACGCCCTCTACGGCGGAGTCTCCATGGTTCTCTGGGGAACCTTCCTGCGCGTTACTCTCGGCCTGCACGCAACCTGGCTGGTCAACTCCGCAACGCACCTGTTCGGCACACGCCGCTTCCAGACCAAGGACGACTCGCGCAATAGCTGGTGGGTCGCTCTGCTTACCGGCGGCGAAGGATGGCACAACAACCACCATGCCCACCCGGTCAGCGCGCGCCACGGCCTCGTCTGGTACGAGTTCGACGTGAACTACTACGGCATATGGCTGCTGGAGAAGATTGGTCTGGCGAAAAGGATTCAGGTCGCCCGCTACGACAAGTCCAATCCCAAGCCCGCCGGATCCCTCTGAAATCCATCCAAAGACTTTGTTCCCCAAATCTCTGCGTTGTCATTCTGAGCGAAGCGAAGAATCCCCGTATTTCGCTCGCGTCGCGACACTCTACCCCATTGGCTAGAGCGGTTCCCTAATTGCTATAGACCATTTTGTTTGTCATTCCGTAGCGAAGCGGAGGAATCTGCTTTTTGTTCGTTCAATGACGGCACATATTATTACGGGAACTGATCTAAAAAGCCCTCTGCGACAAATTCCGAGCAATCGTAAACAAAACCGTGACGGCGAGTGTCGCATAAAGAGCAGCGGCAGGAGGCCGAGGCCAGCAAAAGACTCCCGGCCGCAAGGCTCGGCGATAGCTCACCGCCGCGCCCAGCAACGCAAAAGGCAGAAGCAGCACAAACAGCGCGTTCAGCCGCAAAGCCTCATGCAGATGGCCATGCAGCAACGCAGCAAGGGCGCGCGTACTTCCACAGCCGGGGCACTCCAGATGCAGGACCTGGTAGATGGGACAGGCGGGATACAGACTCACTCGCGACGGCGGATAGAGGAAGAGCGCGGCGCAGAGAACGACCGCGGCGGCGAGAAGCGCATGGGCAAGGATGCGGCGACGCGTCAGAGCGCTGGTAACACTGAAATCATCTACAGACTTCAGTCGCTGCTCTGACGCGATGCGCATTAGATCGCTGCGCCCCGGTAGCGAGCCATACGCTTCAATTCGTTAATGCGGTTGAGGTGGTACTGAAAGTAAAGTCCTCCGAAGAAGAACGTCATCACGCCGTTGAGCGAGAGTCCAATCGGCTCAACGGTATTGAAGTGCTCCTCCAGATCGGCGCGCAAGGTGAAGCGCGCCACCAGACGGACGATCCAGATCGCAATGGGAGCAAGGATGCTTCGGACAAGATGCGCCTGATAAGAAGGCCAGATCCCATGCCAACCGAGCTCAAAGTGCATCTGCACATGGGGTCGAAAGATAAATTGAAGGATCCAAAGAACGGCAGCGGCAATGTAGTAGAAGATCGCCCTGCTGTTGGGCTGCACACGCTTCATCCATGAGGAAACCACAAGATTCCAGATGAACATGAAGAAGCCGCAGGTGAAAAAGGAAAAGAGCAGAACCAATCCCCAGGACAGATTCGGCGCATCGGGATAGAGAGCGACCGCCTGTGGCATACCGCCCGGATACGCCTGAACCTGCGGTTGCTGAAAGGACTGCGGCGCGGGCATGCCCAGAACCTGCCAGACCGGAGCCGCCTCCGTCATCTCGTCGCTCTTGGCGAGATCGGTGGGGAGAACATTGCCGCTGGCGACGTACTTTTGCAGATCTTCAAGCGTGTAGGGACCGTAGCTCTGGCCGTTTCGCGTGATGAGATACAACATGGAGTTGCTCCTTGCGGCCATTTTGGGCCGAAACAGAAAGCAGAGTCGTTGCAGGATCAGAAAGATAAGAACACGCAAGAGGTTGTATGCACAACTGTTTTCTTGCGAAGACGTTCTCTACCCGGCCTGAACGAGGCGGCCGGAACGGCTGACGATGGAGAGTCGCTCAGTGCTGAGAATGCTGCGAACCTGCGCCTTGGCGTGGTTGGCCCACGGGCCGACCGGATCCAGCCGCACATAGGTGAGCCAGTGGCGCAGGGAGCGGCGACGTTGCCCCTGACGCTCGTAGGCGAGGGCCAGATTGTAGTGCGCATCGGCATACTGCGGCACCAGAGCGATCGCGCGCTGGTAGGCGGCGACGGCGTCCGGCAGACACTTCATCTCGTCCAGCACATTGCCCAGATCGAAGAAGGCCAGAGCGTACTCCGGGTCGGCCTCGGTGGCGTGACGGTAGAACTTCTCGGCCAAAGTAAACTCGCTCAGATTGTAGTGAATGGTGCCGAGATTGATGGCTGCGGCAGCGTACCCGGGATGCAGCGTAAGGATGTGGCGATAGAGTTCGGCGGCCTTGGTGATCGTCGAGGAATCCTCCTCCAGCCGCACCGCGCGTTGAAACAGCTCCTGCACGTCAGGCTCACGAGCTTCGACGACCGCGCCCACAATGCTCAACTGCCGCTTGGTTCCAGCCTCGAAGTCGAAGGAGAGTTGTCGGGTAAATGGATCGACCAGAGCGCCGTTATGGCGGAAGGCGAGGTGCGTTCCACGTCCTACGGCGCTGGCCTCGCTCAGCGGATTGCCCATGCCGGCGACCCGGCGCATGGCATCGACCGACTCGCGAATGCTCTTCGCCGTGATGCGCGTCGCCCGCAACGTACGCAGGGTGCGCAACTGGGAGAGATCTTCAAACGAGTAGTTATCGTTGGGAGAAATCAGCCCCGCCTGCTCCCACGCCGTTAGTTGGCGGGCCCGCAGGTGGAGAATTCGCAGTACGTCTTGACGGCTGTATCGGGTCATGTATTTATCTCGACAGAAACCGTTCACTTTCTTCTGTTGCGAGTATGCGTCGTACGCTCGCGTCAAGCAAGGGGTTTTACCGTCTCTTCATCAAAAACTCGTGGATAACGCGTACCTAATATGATTCCAGTGCGATTCAGTCTGAAACAAAAGGCCAAAGACTCTCCGCATTGCATCGCCTTCGCAAAAAAACAATAGAATGGCTGAATGCGTTTGCACGACGAAGATAACCGGAGAGGGAGAGCATGAGGCGCGTCTGGCGATTGCTGCACTACATCCGTCCCTATGCGCTTTATTCGCTGATTTCGATGGTTTTGATGGCCATCGTCGGCGCCATGCAGGCTCTGCGCGTCTTTCTGGTCAAGCCCATCTTCGACAAGGTGCTGCGCCCGGACGACCAGAGCCCCAACTTCCTCACCTTCCGCGTCCCCTTCATCGAGCGCACGGTCGATATGCACTTTCTGGTGCCGAACCACTTTCACAACGCCTGGTCGGTGGTGGCCTATGTACTCATCACCTCGGCGGTGCTGAAGTCGGTCTGCGACTATGTGGGGACGTATCTGGTAAATTATGCAGGCTTCGGCATGATTACCGACCTGCGCAACGATCTCTACGACGCCATCCTGCGCCGCTCGGTCGCGTTCTTTCAGAAGCACTCGACCGGAGTCCTGCTCTCGACGATCATCAACGACATTGAGCGCGTACAGCTTGCTATGTCGTCGATCATGGCGGATTTTCTGCAACAATTCTTCACCTTCATCTTTCTTCTCTGCGTCGCCATCAGCTACGGCAGAAAGATGGCGTGGGTGCTGCTGCTTTTTCTGCCCGTGGTGGTCTCCTCGGCGCGGCGCATCGGCAAGAGCGTGCGCACAACCACGCGCAAGGGCCAGGACAAGCTGGCCGAGATTCAGAACATTCTGCATGAGACGATCACCGGCAACGGCATCGTCAAAGCCTTCGGCATGGAACACTGGGAGACGGCGCGTTTCCGCAAGGCTGCGGGCCGACTCTTCCACGCCAACCTGCGTTCAGTCAGTGTGCAGGCGATCAGTTCGCCGCTGATGGACGCCATCGGAGCCGTCGGCATCGCGCTTCTGCTTCTGCTTGGACGCGACCGCATTCTGCATAATGTGATGACCACTGGATCGTTTATCGCCTTCATTATGGCGGTCTTCATGTTGTACGATCCGGTGCGCAAGTTCGCCCTCTTCTACAACAGCTTCCAGCAGGCGCTGGGAGCCAGCGTCGAGATCTTCCGCTTCATGGATGCCGAAGACGATGTGATCGAAAAGAAGCGAGCCTTTGTATTGAAGGGCTTCAAGGATTCGGTGCGCTTCGCTCAGGTAGACTTCGCCTACCAGAGCGACGGCGAGATGAATCAGGTTCTGCACGGCATCGACCTCGACGTGCAACGCGGCGAGGTGATCGCCATCGTCGGCCCCAGCGGAGCGGGTAAATCCTCGCTGGTGAACCTGATTCCGCGCTTCTTCGACGTTACCGGAGGACGCATCACGATCGACGGCCACGACCTGCGCGACGTGACCATCGCCAGCCTGCGCAAGCAGATCGGCAAGGTCACGCAGGAGACGATTCTCTTCAACGATACGGTGCGCAACAACATCGCCTACGGCCAGCCCGACGTGCCGCAGAGTCGCGTCGAAGAGGCCGCGCGCATGGCTCTGGCGCACGACTTCATCCTCAACATGCCGGAGGGCTACGACACCATGATCGGCGAGAAGGGCGTACGGCTGTCGGGCGGCGAGCGGCAGCGTCTGGCCATCGCGCGCGCCATCCTGCGCAACGCTCCGATCCTGATTCTGGACGAGGCAACCTCCGCGCTCGACACCGAGAGCGAGGCTTTTGTGCAGACCGCGCTCTCCAACCTGATGCAGGATCGCACGGTCTTCGTCATCGCGCATCGCATGTCAACCGTGCGCAAAGCCACGCGCACCATCGTCCTGGAAGACGGGCGCATCACCGAGAGCGGAACCCATGACGAGTTGATGCAGTTGTCGGGAACCTATCGCCGACTTTACGATCTACAGTTTGACGCAGCGGAGTTAGAACAGTTCAGAGCAACCGAATCCGCCGAAGCAGAGGTTTTGGAAGGAAATCAGTGAACGAGACGCAAGTTATGACGAACCAATCGCACCCCATCTGTTCGATGACCGGCTTTGCCAGCGCACAGTCAGCCACCGAGGACGACCTCACCTTCACCTTGACGCTGAAGAGCGTGAACCATCGCTTTCTCGATCTGGGCCTGCGTCTTCCCGGCGACTGCGACGGGTTGGAGGTCGCACTGCGACGGCTCATTAAAGAGCGCGTCAAGCGCGGCCACGTTGACGTGACGCTCTATCTGGATCGCCGCGCAAGAGAATCGACGCATACGATCAAGCTCAACAAGGAGTTGCTCGCCGCACACGTCAACGCCTTCCACGAGGCAGCTAAGCTGCACCATTTCAACGTGGAACCGGATCTGAACCAGCTTCTGATGATGCCGGGAGTGCTGACGACCGAGGCCGCTGCGGCGACGCAGGATGACACGCGCAGTTCCGCGCTGCAAGCCGCCGTCTTGACGCTTGCGACCTCGCTGCTCGATCAGTTGAACGCAGTACGCGCAGCCGAAGGAGCCGCGCTGACGACGGAGTTGCGCGCCTCGATGCTGCGCCTGCGCGCTCTGGCCGAGGAGGCCGCCGTCCTGCGAGCGGGAGCACGAGAGGCGCACTACGAACGGCTGCGCACACGCATCGGCGAGTTGCTGCGCGGAGATGCAGCAAGCAGCGAGTCTGGCACTCGAGCGGCCGATTCGCGCCTGCTGGCCGAGGCCGCGCTTCTGGTCGAGCGCTCGGACATTGAGGAGGAACTGGTGCGTCTGCGCGCGCACGTCGAGAGCTTCCTCGCAATGCTAGACGTGGGCGGCGAGTTGGGCAAGCGGCTGGACTTCCTGCTACAGGAGTTGAACCGCGAGGCCAACACGCTGCTCTCCAAGACCACCGGCGGCGATCCCGGAATCGGCCTGCGCCTCACAACGCTCGGTCTGGAGATGAAGTCCGAGATCGAACGCGCCCGCGAACAGGTACAAAATCTGGAGTAGGGTGTGGCTGGAGTAGGGTGTGGGAAAATTTATTGTCATCCCGCTTTGGTCTATAGCGATACGGGAGAGGCTCTAATTGGTTTGTCATCCCCGAAGGGGATCTGCTTTTGCCGTTGTTGTTGTCTGGCAAGGGCCAAAGCCCGTTCTATACTAGCCTGGGCCGCAGGTCTGGGATTACGATCAACGCTGAAACCAGGGGCTGAAAGCCCGACCTACATCTTTATCAAACTGCTTCAGAATGCGCTTTTGTGCTAAGCTCCTGCGGATGTAGGATTTGGTTGCGCGGATAAGACGAAGATTGCGCGCACGGGGTAGCGATGAACGGGAATGTTGCGGTGGAGACGGCGAACGAGGTGGGTCGGCTGGGCTGGATGGCGCTGATGCTGACGCCGGAGATGGGGCCGACGCGCATTGGGCGAGCGATGGAGCGGCTGGCGGCGGATGACTCTGCTGAAGCGCGGCCCTTCAGCGGTGCGGAGCGCGTCTTTGAGGCCTCGCTGACCGAACTGGAGGCGGCGGGAATGCCAGCCAAGGCTGCGCAGTTTGTGGCCGATGGAAGGGCGCGGGCGGCAGCGGAGGATGAGGCCAAACGCGTCGTCGAGGCTGGGGGTTTCTTTCTGACCCGCGAGGACGCGGAGTATCCCAGTAGACTGCTGAACATCTACGATCCGCCAGCCGTGCTGTGGGGGCGTGGAGATGCGACTCTGCTGGATCGACCGGGAATTGCAGTGGTGGGGACGCGGCATCCCTCGCCCTACGGGGCTGGAATGGCCGAGATGTTGTCGCGCGATCTGGCCAATCGGCGGATGGTGATTCTGAGCGGGATGGCGCGGGGCATCGACTCGGCGGCGCACAAGGGCGCGCTCACCGCCGGGGGAAAGACCATCGCAGTCTGGGGAACGGGGATCGACGTGGTCTATCCCAAAGAAAACAAAAAGCTGGCCGAACAGATTGTGGAGTCGGGCGGCGCAATCCTCAGCGAGTACCCGCTGGGAACCTTTCCCGCTCCGCAGAACTTTCCTCTGCGCAACCGCATCATCAGCGGGATGAGCGTGGGTGTGCTGGTCGTCGAGGGCGGCGAGTACAGCGGCACTCGCATCACGGCTCGCTGCGCTATGGAGCAGAATCGCGACGTCTACGCTGTGCCGGGGAACGTGACCAACAAAAACTCCTGGGGGCCTAACACGCTGATAAAGCAGGGTGCTAGACTGACCGCGACGTGGGAGGACATCTGGGAGGATCTACCTGCGCAGGTGCGACTGCAGCTCGAAGAAGAGATGGAAGCTGCGGGTGGGGGTGAATCGAAGTCGGGCGGGAGCGCATCTCTATTCGACGACGACAAGCCGCTGGCGGAGCATGAGCGGCTGGTCATCGCGAAGCTGCGCAGGGACGAGGCCGTGCAACTCGACGAGTTGATCGAAGGGCTGGAGGGTACGCTGGGATCGGCGGAGATCTTTACCGCTCTCTTTGAACTGGAGTTGAGCGGGAGGGTGAAGCAGATGCCGGGGAAGAATTATCTGCGCTGCTTCTGAAAGACGAAGCCGACCACGGATTGGCACGGATCAACACGGATTCAGAACAGGCAACGGCACGGGCAGGAACGAACAGGATATAGGCAAAATGCAGATTTTTTATTGCGAGCGGAGTGCGTTGCTCCGCATAGAAAATACGGGGATTCTTCGCTTCGCTTCAGAATGACAACCGATGTTTTGGATGCATCATTAATAGAGTCTGGAGTGTGACGGATTTGTGGTTGGGGAGTCTATGGGTGTAGATTCTCGACTGGCCCCAGAGAATTTCTCGGGGACGACCGGTTCGCACCTTTGGGCGCTTCCGTGTTAGGTTCGCTAGTGGAACAGACGATAAAGACGAAGGCTGCCCTGTGCAGTCAGTTTTGGATTGAAGGGAACGAATGGCAAAGTCACTGGTGATCGTTGAGTCGCCCGCAAAGGCGAAGACGATCAATAAATATCTCGGCGATGAGTATGTGGTGGAGGCCTCGATTGGCCACATCATGGATCTGCCGAAGAACGACATCGGCGTGGAACTGGATCGGCGGACCTTTGAGCCGACCCTGATCGTCTCCCCCGGCAAAGAAAAGGTCGTCGAGCGGCTGAAGAAGCTGGCAGCCAAGGCAAACTTCGTCTATCTGGCGCCCGATCCTGATCGCGAGGGCGAGGCGATTGCCGCTCATCTGGCGATGCAACTGCTCCCGGTGATGAAGGACAAAAGCAAGCTGCGCCGCGTCACCTTCAACGAGATCACCAAGAAGGCCGTCAAAGCCGCCTTCGAACACGCCCGCGATGTGGACGAGAACCTCGTCGATGCGCAGCAGACGCGCCGCGTGCTGGATCGTCTGGTGGGCTATCAAATCTCTCCCTTGCTTTGGGACAAGGTTCGCCGCGGGTTGAGCGCGGGCCGGGTGCAGACCGTCGCACTGCGCCTGATCGTCGAGCGCGAGCAGGAGATCAACGACTTCGTTCCGGTCGAGTACTGGAACATCGACGCCAAGCTGAAGACGACGCGCAACGAGCAGTTCTCGGCGAAGTTTGTCGGCGTGGATGGAGTTGCCTCTCGCGTCTCGAACGGCGTGGACGCCGACGGCAAGGAGCAGTTCATCGCCAACGCGTTGCCCGATGGTGAGGCGGTCGAAGAGATTCTATCCGCGCTCGACAAGGCCGCGTGGTCGGTGCGCGGGGTTGAAAAGAAGGAACGGCGGGCGAATCCGACGGCTCCGTATACGACCAGCAAGCTACAGCAGGATGCGTCGAGTCGGCTCGGGTTCAACGTGCGCCGCACGATGGGCGTGGCGCAGCGACTCTACGAGGGCGTGGAGATCGGCAAGGAAGGCACCATCGGACTCATCACCTACATGAGAACCGATTCGACGCGCGTCTCGCCAGACGCAATTGAGGAAGCGCGTGCGTACATCGCCAAGCTGGGCAGCCAGTATCTGCCAGCCAAGCCGAACGAATATCTGGGCAAGAAGCAGGCGCAGGTTCAGGCGCAGGACGCGCATGAGGCGATCCGTCCGACGCGCGTGGATCTGACCCCGGACTCGATTCGCGCCAGCCTGAGCGAGGAGCAGTACAAGCTCTACAAGCTGGTATGGCAGAAATTTGTCTCAAGCCAGATGACGGCGGCGATCTTTGACCAGACCGTGGTCGACATTGCAGCCAAGTCCAACCGCACCTACGACTTCCGCGTCAACGGCAGTGTGCAGAAGTTCGACGGATTCCTGAAGGTCTGGGACGGAGGATCGGAGGACACGATTCTGCCCGAGCTGACGGCTGCGCAGGCGTTGGAGAAGGTCGCCATCGAAAGCGAGCAGAAGTTCACCCAGCCGCCGCCGCGATTCAACGAAGCCAGTCTGGTGAAGACGCTCGAAGAACGCGGCATCGGACGTCCTTCGACCTATGCGTCCATCATTAATACCATTCAGGATCGCGACTATGTGAAGAAGATCCAGAAGAAGTTTGTGCCGACCGAGATTGGAACGGTCGTCACGGGTCTGCTGGTGAAGAACTTCCCCTACATCTTCGACCCGCTATACACAGCGAAGCTGGAGAGCGAGTTGGACGCGGTCGAAGAGGGGCAGGAGCGCTGGACCGACCTGCTGACCGGCTTCTACGACCACTTCGAGAAGGAGTTGATCGTCGCCGGACGCAACATGGAAGACATCAAGCGCATGGAGCATGCGACCGACGAGATCTGCGAAAAGTGCGGCAGCAAGCTGATCCTGAAGTGGGGCAAGTTCGGCAGCTTCTACTCCTGCTCGAACTTTACCAAGCTAAAGCCGATCACGGTCGCGGCTGGGCCGTGGAAGAAGGACGCCAAGGCCGTGACGAAGAAGATTACGACCGCGCTCACCTTCCCCATGACGGTGAAGGCGATGATCGGCGACGTGACCGAGTTCTCGCAGGAGGTGGCGAACGCAAGCGAGATGGCGAAGGCCATCGAGTTGGCCCAGCGCGCAGGTAAGAAGGTGACGGTCGAGCAGGTAAGCTGCGACTTCACCAAGGAGAACTTCGCCGCCAAGCCCGACCTCAGCGCGCCGGGGGCAGACGACGTTCCCGAGGAGGAGTTCTGCGACAACTGCGGCCGCGTGATGGTTCTGCGCAATGGCCCGTGGGGGCCGTTCATGAGCTGTCCGGGCTACTCGGAAGACCCGCCCTGCAAGACGATTCGCAAGCTCACCCAGAAGGTGCAGCAGAAGCCTCCGGTGGTGTTGGAGGAGATGTGTCCCAAGTGCGGCAAGCCTCTACTTCAGCGCGACGGGCAGTACGGCGAGTTCATCGCCTGTAGCGGCTACCCAAAGTGCAAGTATGTGAAACAGGAGCTGTTAGACGTTCCCTGCCCCAAGTGCGGAGGCGACGTTGCGGTACGCAAGACTAAGCGTGGCGACACCTTCTACGGCTGCGTGAACTATCCCAAGTGCGACTTCTCCAGCAATCAGAAGATGGTCAACGAGGTCTGTCCGAAGTGCGATAGCGCCTATCTGCTGGAACTTACGAATGCCAAGGGAACCTTCCTGGTCTGCCCCAACAATCGCGAGTTTCTGCCCAAGCGGCGTCCCAAAAAGGGCGCGAAGGTGGAAGAGCCAACGACGCCAGAGTGCAGCTATCACAAGCAGATTGCGGACGTTGCGGAGTTGGAGCTGCCCGATCCAGAGAAGACCCGCGCGGTAGTCGAGAGCGTGGCCTAATCAGACGTCGAAGACAGGAGTAATTGCGGGCATCCTTTGGGGTGCCCGCTTTGTCTTTTGAATGGTGCGGCGAAATAGGTAAACTTTCGCTTTTTTGTAATTTCTGTTACAAAGGCGGGGGTAACAACTTGGGCCAAGGGCTCACGGCGAAGTACGGGAGAAACTCCCGCAATGCCGTATCCTTTTGAAAAGAATGCGGGTTTTTTATGGCTAAGGCAATATGGAACGGTCAGACCGTCGCCGAGAGCGAGACTTTTGAGACGTTTGACGGCAATATTTACTTTCCCGACGCATCAGTGAAACGGGAGTTCTTCCGGGCAAGTTCGACGACCTCCAGCAGTCCCTGGGGGCAGGCGCGATATTATACGTTGCTGATCGATGGGCAGGAGAACCCGGACGCGGCCTGGTATTACCCCGATCCGAAGCCCACAGCGCGCAGCATCAAGCATCATGTGGCCTTCTGGCGCGGAGTGGACATTACGACCTAGGACTGAGACCCTGACGCATAAACTTTTCGATAAGAAGTGTGCCTGTCCTTCTCCTTGGGAGACCACGATCACAGCACCGCGCACGCTTTCTCGCATACACTGGTAGCCGTTGCATTTTAATTATCTTTAGAGGAGATCCCTTGCCCGCCTCACCACGACCGCTCGATCTGGTTCCGCACCGCCGCTATAACCCTCTTCTTCGCGAATGGATTCTCGTCTCGCCACAGCGCACACAGCGTCCGTGGCAGGGTGAGACAAGCAAGCGGACTGTCAGCACCGGGCTCTCCTACGATCCGAGCTGCTACCTGTGCCCCACCAACGCGCGCTCCGGCGGGGTGAAGAATCCCGGTTACACCAGCGTCTATGCCTTCGATAATGACTTCCCCTCGCTTCTGCCGGTAAACACGGCCACTGCGCAAGACAGTGGTTCGCCGCTGTTGGTGGCAGAGCCAGAGCGCGGTTGTAGCCGAGTGATCTGCTTCCATCCCGACCACTCGCTGACCATGGCGCGCATGAATGTGCCGGATATTACCGCCGTGGTGAACGCGTGGGCCGACGAGACCGCCGCGCTGGGCAAGCTGCCCTACGTCAACCATGTACAGATCTTCGAGAATCGTGGCGCAATGATGGGTTCCAGCAACCCGCATCCGCACTGCCAGATCTGGGCGACCGAGCATGTCCCCAACGATCCGCAGCGCGAGTTGGATGCGCAGAAGGCGTATCACGACGAGCATCACTCCTGCCTGCTCTGTGACTATGTGGCGACCGAGATTGCGCGCGCCGAGCGCATCGTGGTGGAGAACGAGCTGTTCGTCGCCATTGTTCCCTACTGGGCGATCTGGCCCTTTGAGACCATCGTTCTGCCAAAGCGACATCTGGGCAGCTTCACCGATCTGACGACGTCCGAGCGCTCGGCTCTGGCTGCGATTCTCAAGGCAGTAACCACGCGCTACGACAATCTCTTCGAGATCAGCTTCCCCTACACGATGGGCTTCCACCAGAGGCCAACCGACGGCGCGGCGCACGACTCGATGCACTTCCACGCACACTTCTATCCTCCCTTGCTGCGCTCGGCGGAGATTCGCAAGTTTATGGTCGGCTTTGAGATGCTGGGAATGCCCCAGCGCGACCTGACCCCAGAGACCGCCGCAGGACGTCTTCGCGCCCTGTCCGAAGTTCACTACGCCGATAAATAAATAGCTGCGCCGAAAAATAGCAGTTCCGAAAATATCAAGGAGCCTCATGTTGACTCACGCTGAAATTGCCGCCCTGCACCTTGCCTCCTACTCTGTCCCCGCTGCGCTGTATGCCGCTCCCGGACGCGTCAATCTGATCGGCGAACACACCGACTATTCGGACGGCTTCGTAATGCCGGCGGCGATCGACTTTGCCACCGTCGTCGCCATCTCGCCGCGCACCGACGGGCGCATTCTGATCCACTCGGTCAACTACGACGAGCGCATCGACAAGTCTCAGAAAGAGCTGCTGGACGATAACTTCGCCACGCTGCGCGCCGGACGCGAGCTTCACTGGTCGGACTACCCGGCGGGCGTTCTCTGGGTGCTGCGAGAGCAGGGCATCGCCATCGACAAGGGATTTTCGATGACGATTGCGGGCAATGTTCCTCTCGGGGCAGGACTCAGTTCGTCGGCCTCGATCGAGGTTGCCACCGCGATTGCCGTGCTGGGTACGTTAGGCGTCAAACTGCCGCTGAGCAAGATTGCGTTGCTCTGCCAGCGCGCCGAGAACGCCTATGTCGGAGCAAACTGCGGCATCATGGACCAGTTCGTCAGTTGTTGCGGACAGCAGGATCACGCCGTAATGATCGATTGCCGCTTGTTGGAGTACAAGCTGGTGCCGATTCCGTCCAACGTGCGCATCGTCATCTGCAACTCCATGGTGAAGCACTCGGTCGCCGCCGGAGAGTACAACTCGCGTCGCGCAGAGATTGAAAAAGGCACGGAGATTCTGCAAGCTCATCGGCCAGAGATCAAGGCGCTGCGCGATGCGACGGTGGACGACCTCGCTAAATGGGGCTCTGAGATGCCTCCCGTCGTGCTCAAGCGCTGCCGCCACGTCATCACCGAAAACGCTCGCGTTATGGCGGCGGTCGAGGCCTTCCGCGTCTCCGATCTTACCCTCTTCGGCGAGCTAATGCGTCAGGCTCACAACAGCCTGCGCGACGACTTCGAGGCTTCCTGCAAGGAGATCGACATTCTGGTCGAGCTGGCCGTCAAGCAGAATGGCTGCTTTGGCGCACGTCTGACCGGAGGAGGATTCGGCGGATGCACGGTCAACCTGGTCGACGTCAACTGCGTTGAGTCCTTCACCAAGGCGATGCGAGCGGGCTATCTGGCCGCCACTGGAATCGAGGCGGAGATCTACACCAGCCGCGCCTCGGACGGAGCACACGCCATCGTGCTGTAGTAACCCATTCAACGCTTCCCTTCACCGCTCACCCTTGATTCTCGCAATCAAGGGTGAGTTCTATTTTGGCTGAGGCTGTAGTTCATTCACGGTTACCGTAATACCGGGTGCCCATCCATCGCAGCAACTTCGCGATGGATGGGATGAATACCGCTCGCACGATTAGAAGAGCATTTTCACTATTGCTATAGAGAACTAAGGTTTGTCATCCTGAACGAAGTAAAGGATCCCCGCATTTCGCTCACTTCGCGACACTCTACACTATTAGTGAAAGTTCTCTAGGACACCCAAGCGTCGACGGTAACGAAGCGCGTTGCCGACGCAGTCTCCGAAGGCCGCAGACGCTCCGTCAGCAACTGATCGACGGCGCGTACCGTATCCATGCGCGGAATGCCCATGGCCAGATGGCCTCCATCGTGCAGCAGCAGGTTCGAGCCGCGCCCATGTCGCCGATTGCGTACGATGCCGCCGTCCAGATTGGCGAGAATGCCCGCGACGCCGATGGGATCCCAGTCGCGGCCAGTGACGTTCCACAGCACAGGCGTAAGGCCCAGTTCACGCGCCGCGCGCAGCACGTAGGGACGCCGCGCACCGAAGGGTGGACGGAAGAACTTGACCGCCTCGCCAGTGATGTCCTCGAGCAGAGCGTTGCAGTCGGCCAGTTCCTGACGCACCCGCGCTGCGGACTGCGTGGAGAGGCAGGGATGGCTCATGGTGTGGTTACCGACGATGTGTCCCTCTGCTAGAACCTGCCGCGTAAGATTTGGGCGCAGTCGCGCGAAGTTGCCCACATTGAAGAAAGTCGCATGAACGCCGTGCCGCGCCAACACCTCAAGAAGCTGCGGAGTGGCAGCATCGTTCGGCCCATCGTCGAAGGTAAGCGCAATCTCCTCAACATTCTGGCCCGCAATCAGCTCACTTCCGAAGATCTCCGAGGTTGGCCAGAGCGAAGCATACGCAACTCCTCCCGCCGCCAGCCCCAGCGCCGTCGTTGCAGCCGCTATTTCTGCAATTATCCCTGGCATGGCTACTTCTTCCCTGCGGACGCCGCTTTGCTGGACTTCAGCAGCTCGAAGACCGCCTCGGCATGGCCTGCGGGCGTGACCTTGGGGAAGACGTGCAGCAGGCGCTGGCCGGAGCCTGCGTCCGGCGATATGACGTAGGTTGTGCGCTCGACTCCGGTCACCGGCTTGCCGTACATCTTCTTCTCTTTGAGCAGGTCGTAGCGCTTGATAAGCTGCATCTCTGGATCGGCCAGCAGGTCGTAGGGCAGATCGTACTTCTGCTGAAACTTCTTCTGCTTGGCCACGGTATCGCGCGAGATGCCCAGCACGACGATTCCCGCCTTCTTGAACTTCGCAAAGATGTCGCGGAAGCCGCACGACTCCAGCGTACAGCCCGGAGTATCGGCGCGCGGATAGAAAAAAAGTACGACGGGACTAGCCGCAAAGTCATGCAGCGAGACGCTGACCCCGTCCTGATTCTGGAGGGTAAAGTCTTCGACAAGATCGCCAATCTTCATCTGCATTCTCCTTGCGTTCTCAGCCTGAAGCGTATTCATATTGCTATAGAAAAATAAAGGCTGTCATTCTGAGCGAAGCGAAGAATCCCCGCATTCTCCTCACAGCGCGACACATTGCACTATCGCTGATTTTTTAGTAGTTCCCATAAAGCGTATGCCGTTGTCGAACGAACTAAAAGCAGATTCCTCCGCTTCGCTGCGGAATGACAAATAAAACGGTCTACAGTAATTCAGAAACTACTCTAAAAATAACGACGGAAGGCCCAACCTATTCTGGCACTAATTCTATTACAGAAAAAGCACTGGCGAGCTTTGGGGATTGCGCCCCTCCACTCGCCAGCTATCTCCATCTTTACTGAATTTCCTCTATGCAAGCACGGCGACTGGTTCGCACAGAGCGGCCAGAGTCTTGTCCAGCGAGGCCGAGTCCTCCACATGCAGAGCGTGCGTGGGGTGGTCGTAGCCTCCGTCCGGGTTGGCGTGGATCTGCTTCTTCAGTCCGGTGAGTACGCGGCCCGGACCGACCTCGATGAAGTGAGTTGTACCCAGATCCGTCAACAGTTCGACGCACTCGACCCAGCGAACGGCTCCGGTAACCTGTGCGATGAGAGCCTTGCGCGCGACCGCTCCGGTCTTCACCAAAGCGGCATCGATGTTGGCTGCAATCGGGAACGAGGGGTTGTGAAATTTAAGCTCGGCGAGATCCTGCGCAAGACGATCCTGCGCGGGCTGCATCAACGCGCAATGGAAGGGAGCGGAGACGTGCAGGATGACGGCGCGCTTGGCTCCAGCCTCCTTGCACAGATCAGCGGCGTGCAGCACAGCGGCTGCGGCTCCCGAGATCACCGTCTGTCCGGGCGAGTTGAGGTTCGCCGCCGAAACCACGGCCAGCTTGGGGTTGAAGTTGGCCGCCTCAGGAGTCTTGGGCAGGGGCGTCAATTTGTCGGCAACCTGGTCGCAGATAACGCCAACCAGCGCCGGATCGAGGCCGAGAATCGCAGCCATCGCTCCCTCGCCCGCCGGAACGGCCTCCTGCATATAGCGTCCGCGCAGGCGCACAGCGCGCACAGCGTCGGCAAAGCTGAGCGTTCCGGCAGCGACATGCGCCGAGTACTCGCCCAGCGAGTGACCAGCCGCCAGAGTCGGCTTGAGACCGAGCGGAGCCAGTGCCTCTGTCAGCACACGCGCAGCGGCGGTGGAGACGGTCAGGATCGCAGGCTGGGTGTGTTCGGTCAGCTTGAGCTGATCCTCCGGCCCCTCGAAGATCAGCTTCGAGAGCGAGAATCCGAGGGCCTCATCGGCCTCGTCAAAGACCGCGCGTGCAGAGGGAAAGCGGTCGTAGAGATCACGGCCCATGCCCACATACTGCGAGCCTTGGCCAGGAAAGAGAAACGTAATTGCGGAGTCTTCAGGCATCCTTATCTCATGTTACATCAGGCAGAGCTATTAATTCACGAGGTATTTACACCTCGGGGCACCGATTTTTTTTCCCATCCTCGGATCAGCCGTGCGCAGCTATCTTCTCGGACTTCACCGCGAACTCTCGTCCAACCTTGGCAACGGCAAGCTTCGCGCGGACACAGATCTTCCACGCCAGAGCGTCGCTACTTATATGCCGACAGGAAAGTCCGCATCGGGCAACTCGTCGCCGGAGTGAGCATACAGGTCGTAGGGCGTACGCCGATTGAACTTGTACCGCTGGCGAATCTCGCGGCCAACGATCAGCCCGATCGCCACAGCCCCGAACGCAGCCGAGACCCAGCCGACTGTCTTCAGCAGATTGGACTCCGCAGTACACTCCGGCTCCACGCAGCAGCCATCAAGCTGCTCACCCTGCGAAGCGCTGACATCTCCGCTCGCGTCCAGATCGGAATCGCGGGAGGACCGATTGCAATAGCAATTTCTGGTGAGAAAGCTCATGCCAGAATGATAGCGCAAGCGGCTTGTGGATTGTGAGCGAAATTATCCGCTTTGTTTGTCATTCCGCAGCAAAGCGGAGGAATATGCTTTTGCTCGCTCCACGAGGGCCTACATTATCACCTAAATGCTGTTCAATAACTCGGCAGTTCTCTCCATTCCGCGATGTATTGCCGAACGAAGACCGTGTCCCGGAGCTAAACGGGCTGCGGAAAAACTCGGTTTTGACACGAAGAGAAGAAGGCCCTGGGTTTAGCTCCTTCGTTTCCCGTATAACGCTGAAAATAAAAGTAAACGATAGGCGGCTTAGGCTGAGTATGAGCCTGCGGATTCCATATAGTCCACCATAAGCCCTTGTTTCCTCTGTTTTTAACGCAGAAACAGTACCACGGGATTCGGCTGGAAGTTTGTGCCGTTTTGGCACAAACGCAGCGCAGTTCCTCCGTCAGCCCTGAACGACGACCAGCCGCCCCGCAGCAGGCACTAGAGGTGCTCAGCACATTGCACGATCTCACGGGCTGGAGTGAATGGCTCTTTCCCGGCGACTGCAATCCCGCAAAAGCGATGAGCAACAACACCATTCTGAAGGCGTTGGAGCGGATGGGGGTACAAGGGAAAGATGACCGGGCATGGCGCCGAGGGCTGGCGTCCACAATTCTGCATAAGCTAGGCAAGCCGCACGACCACATTGAATTGCAACTCGCCCACGCTCCACGCAATGCCGTAAGCGCCGCTATAACCACGCCCTCTATCTGGAACCGTGTGCAAAGATAATACAGGAGTGGGCCGGCTTTCTGGAGCAGACTCAGCGCGGAGCAAGGTGCTATCCTTTCGTGAAGTCGTAGCATTAATATGGGGTACCGCGATGTTGTTACAACGTTGAACTAGCGCGCGCTACATTGCTGGATGAGAGATAAAGGCAACATGCCCGCGTTGGGTATGCCTTATGATCAGCCACAAACTTCGCCAACCGGGCAATACTGCTACGCACAGCAGTGATCATGATTAGCGTACAGATAGTTCAACCCAAGGCGATTCAGCACGAAACTCTACACTCATTCTCTAACGGCATACTCACTGCCTATTCGCGAACTATCCAAAAAATCATTGCGATTGGAAGCTACTGTCCTGTCTGGAAGCGCAGTGCGGCTATTGTTTGCTGGTAGATGTAGTGTGCATTGGCGTAGGCGATCTGCGCCTGCGTTTGCGCGAGCTGCGCCTGGCTCAACTCCACAATGGACGAGAGGCCCAGTTTGTAGCGAGTTTGTGCAAGATCAAAAGCTGAGTTTGCCTGATCGAGCAGTTGCTGGCTTACAGTGATGCGCTGAAAATCGGACTGAGCCTCCAGCACCGTATCCGTTACATCGCGCGCAATTCTCTGCCGAAGCTGCTGAACACTTTTATCGGCGACCTGCGCGCGCAGCGTCGCTTCCTTCGCGCGCGCAGAGAAGAGTCCTCCGTTGAAGATGGGGATGCTCATGTTCACGCCGACGGCTCCGTACCAGGGCGTCGTAATCTGGTCGGCGCGGATTGGCGCGTCGCCCGCAACGCCAAGCGCCGAGATGGTGGGCCGCGAAAGATCGCGCTCTGCTTGACTAAACTCCTTCGCGGCACTCGCCTCTTGATTGAGCGAAGCCAGATCGGGCCGCGATTGGAAGGCAAGCTGAAGTAGCGGCGCTACATCCAGCGGTGCAGGGTTCGGTGCAACCGGAGTCTCATCGACCAAGGTGTAGGTTGCGGGCAGTTCCTCGCCAAGCAGGGCGTTGAGTGCGGCCTGCGACTCCTGATTATCATTGGTCACATTCAGAAGAAGCAGCTTGGCCTGCTGTAGGTCGACGCTGGCGAAGCTCAAGTCCAGATCCGAGCGCAATTTTGCATCTGTAAGTGCGCGCACCTGATCCGTCGTTGCCTGCCGTGCCGTCACCGTCTGGCGCGCAACGCTCAGGATCGCCTGACTGGCCAGAGCGTGATAAAACGCCTCATCTACGGCGAGCAGAACGTCCTCGCGCGAAGCTGCCTCGTTGCTCGCAGCGGCTCGCGCCTGAAGGTCGGCGCGACTTACCAACGCGTGAGTCCGTCCAAAATCCGTCATCAGTTGCGAGAGAGCAACTCCACCCGCAGCACGTTGATAGACGACTGGATTGTTGAGTCCGCCAGCCGTAATGCGATTTCCTTCGTGCGTATCGACTGCGGTCATATTCCCTGTCAACGTAGGCAGATTGGCTGCTCTTGCCTCACGCCGTACCTGTCCCTCGGCCAGTGCAATCAGGTGCGCGATCTGCACATGCGGATTCTGTTGGAGGGCGATCTTCTCCGCCTGTGCAAGTGTCAGCGTCGCAGGCGCGGCAGCCGATGTGGGTGTGGTTTGGCATCGGCTTTGCGGAGTCGCGGTTGCAAGAGTTGTAACGATAATCAGAGCGAATATTTTCTTCATCTAGGCTTCTTCTCCTGCGGTTGCGATGCTCTGCGTGTCTGGTGGATTCTGTGTCTCTTCTTTGCGATGAACCAGCAGATACGCCGCTGGCACAACAAAGACCGTGACTAGAACCGACACGGTCAGCCCGCCGATGATGGCTCGGGCCAGCGGTGCGTATTGCTCGCTGCCTGCTTCCAGCGCAAGAGCCATCGGCACCATGCCGAGAATCGTTGCAAGGGATGTCATCAGCACTGGACGCAGACGCACTCGGCAGGCCATGGCCACGGCATCGCGAATTGCCATGCCTTCGTCGCGCAGCTTGCGTGTGAACTCGACGATGAGGATCGAGTTCGAGACCACGATGCCGGTCATCATCACCACACCCATCAGCGACATTACGTTGAGCGTTGTGCCCGTGACGAGAAGGAAGACAATAACACCAGTGATGCCCGGAGGGATTGCGAGCAGGATAACCAATGGATCGATGAACGAAGCGAACTGAGCCATCAGGATTAAGTAGACGAGGATCACCGAGAGAAGAAGACCAATACCAAAGCTGGAGAACGAGCGGCGCATTCCTTCGACGGAACCACGCATCTTCACTTGCAGATTATCGGGAATCTTTTGTTGCGCGATAACTCGGTCCACGCGATTGGCCAGCCCTCCGAGGTCTTGCCCAGAGGGCGAGACGTAGATGTCGATGACGCGACGCAGTTGGTAGTGATCCACCTCCGTCGGTGATTTCATCGGCTGTATCTCAACAACCGCGCCAAGGTTTGTGGCTATCGTTCCATTCGGTGACTTTATCGGAATCTGATTGAGATCTTGAAGCGATTTCATCTGCGATTCGGGGTACTGCACTGCGATCACATAGCTGTTCCCGCTCTTGGGATCATCCCAGTAGTTTGGCGCGATCATGGCGTTTGAACTGAGCGCGGTGATGACATTGTCTACAACTTCGCGAGAGGTGAGGCCGAGACGTCCCGCCATCTCGCGATTGACCTGCAACTTCAATCCGGGATAATCAACGTCTTGTGGAACAAGAACATCGCCAACACCATCCAAACCGCGAATTTTCTTGGCTAGATCAGCAGCGGTAGCGGATGCCTCGTTGAGGTCGTTTCCACTGATCTGTATATCAATGGGAGCAGGAAGTCCGAGGTTTACGACCGCATCAACCAAGCCACCGGTTTGAAAGTAGGTGGATAGTTCTGGCATATCTTCTCGTAGCTTGCTTCGGACTAACGACATATAGGCGAAGGTACTCTTGCTGTGTTCTGCATTCAGGCTTACTTGAATAAATGCGGTATGTGGGCCTGAGTTGCTGGAATATATCGACGAGAATCCAGGAGCAGTTCCTATGTTCGAGACGATCATGCCGAGATCTTTTGCAGGAATTACGTCGCGAATCTCCTGTTCGGCCTGAGCAATATATTGATCGGTCAGCTCAATCCGAGTGCCGCTGGGAGCTTTCACATTAATAACGAACTGCCCAGGATCGGTCCGCGGAAAGAACGAGAGACCCAGAAATGGAAAGAGTGCAAGGCTAAAGAGAAAGACTCCGAGCACACCGAGTACCGTAGCTCCCGGTCGCACAAGGCTCTTCGCCACGGCCTTGTCGTAGTGCGCCAGTCCGCGATTATAGCGATGATTGAACCAGCGCACGAAGCGTTGGAAGGAACTTGTGCCGTCGTGATGGCCGCCTTCGGTGTGTTCCTTCAGATGTGGATTATGAATTAAGCGCGCGCAGAAGAGAGGAACCACCGTCATCGCAACCGCATACGACGCAAAGAGAGAAAGCACCACCGCAAGCGAGAGCGCGGTAAACAAATATCGGCTGACGCCATAGAGAAAGACGACCGGGAAGAATACGATTGCCGTGGTAAAGGTCGCCGCCAGTACTGGCAGCGCCACTTCGCGCCCTCCAATCTCTGCGGCCTCTTCGGGAGATTTGCCCATCTCCATATGGCGATAGATGTTTTCCAGAACGACAACGGAGTTATCAATCAGCCGCGAGAAAACTAGCGCGAGTCCGCCGAGCACCATGGAGTTGATCGTCGCGCCCATCAGGTTCAAAGCCATGAATGCGGCCAGCGCGGAGAGTGGAATCGATAGCATGACGCCGATGGTGGCGCGCATGGAACCGAGAAAGATCAGAATCATCAATCCAGTCAGAACAAGTCCTATGCCTCCTTCGCTGCCGAGATTCTTGATGGCAGTTTTTACAAATTGCGATTGGTCGAAGACCACGGCGGTTTTGAGCGACTTGGGAATATCAACTAGATGTTTTAGTCCCTCACGAACACCATTCACAATCGAGATAGTATTGCTGCCACCTCCCTGTTTAAGAATGGGCAGATAAACCGAATGCTGTCCATCAACGCGCACGATGTTTGTCTGAATGGCGGAGGAGTCCTGCGCCTTGCCTACATCGGCGACCAGAAGTTGTCCGTTGCCGCTGGTCTTCAACGGAAGGCGGTCGATCTCATCCATGTTGGGAAACTGGGAGTTGGTATAGATATTGAAGTCTGTCGGCCCGAGCTTAACATCGCCCGATGGAAGAATTGCATTGGCATTATTCACCGTGCGAACCACATCCATAGGACTAAGTTGATTGGCCTCCAGCTTTGTCGGATCAACGTAGATCTGAATCTGTCGATATTTTCCGCCGAAAGGAGGCGGGATGGAGGCACCCGGAACAGACGCAATCTGATTGCGGACGTTGTATTGCCCCAGGTCATGCAACTGCGTCTCGTTGAGTCCTTCGCCCTTCAACGTAATCAGGCATACAGGAAGGCTCGATGCATCGAACTTGAGTACGACAGGCGGCAACGTGCCCGGAGGAAGGCGGCGCAACTGCGCCATTGCAAGATTGGAGATGGTGTTGACTGCGGCATCCGAACTTGTTCCCGGCTGAAAGTAGATGCGAATCAAACTGACGCCCGGCAAGGAGCGCGATTCAATATGGTCGATGCCGCTGCCCAAGGTAAAGAATCGCTCGAACGGATTGGTAATGTGCGCCTCAATCTGCTCCGGCGGCATCCCGTTGTAGAACGTCGCTACTACCACGACGGGAATATCAATCTCCGGAAAAAGATCAACAGGCATACGAGCCACTGTGGTCACGCCAACGACACCGATCACAAGGCAGATCATGAGAATGAAGAACGGATAACGAATCGCGAAGCCAGACATTATTGCCCCCCCGTCGCATCGTTCGCCGCGCCCGCTGCGGCCATTGCGCTCTGCTTCGCCGTTACCAACTCACCCGGCTGGAAGCTCGACTGGTTGGCAACGATCACCAACTCACCCTCGCGCAATCCGCTTAGAATCTCGATGCGATTAGCTGTCGCAACGCCGGTCTGTACCGCACGTCTCTCCACGCGGCTCTGTGTGTTGACCACCAACAGCGTTGGTTGCAATGCACTTGTGTCCACAGCCTGAATCGGCACGACAATCGCGTTGCCTGTGTGCTTTACGTTCAACGTTACCTGCGCATACATCCCCGGCGAAAGCGAGCCGTCGGCATTTGGCACGTCCACCTCTACCTGCATCGAACGCGTAGCAGGATCCATCGCGCCGGTGCTGCGCATAACCTTGCCGCTGATCGTGCGGCCCAGTGCGTCAATGCGAATGGTTGCGGTATCGCCATCGCGCACATAGGGCGCAATGGACTCTGGAACGGGAAGGCGCAGACGCAGCGTACTGACCTCGGCAATCTTGACCACCGGAGCCGAACCAGCGTTCGACGTTCCGGCCTGAATCAACGCACCTGTATCGGCGTAGCGCCAAGTGATGACGCCGCTAAACGGCGCAGTAATGCGCGAGTAGTCAGCCATCGTAGAGACCTGCTGGCGCTGCGCCTGCGATACGCCAAGCTGTTGCTGCGTTGCGCTCAACGCAGACTTTGCCGCATCCACCTGCGCCTCCGCCGCCTGATCCTTTGCCCGCGCATCGTCCAGCTCCTGCTGCGCAATCAGACCAGGACGCGCGTCAGAGGCTTGCTGCAACCGTTCTGCGGCAGTGTGCAGAGCGGCGTAGTTCGCCTTTGCGCGAGCCACGTCGCTGGAAGCCCGTAGAATCTCTGCCTGCGATTGGCGCACACCCGCCTGCGCTCCCTGCACCTGTGCCTGTAGCTCCGGCACGTCGAGCACAGCCAGCACTTGCCCCTGCTTCACCTTGTCTCCAATGTCTACATGGATGCTGCGAATGTAGCCCGCAACCTTGGCATGTAGCTCAACCTCCTGATACGGAAGAAACTCGCCAGCAACGGTAAGCGAATTGGCCAGCGTCGCACGCGATGCGGATACGACTGGAGCGATGGGATTACTGATATTGGCAGATTGTTGAGTGGAGTGCTTACATCCACTCAATGCGATCAGGGCGCAGCACAGCAGAGAGAGTTGTCCGAAGCCAGAACGCTGGACGGAGGCAGTAATTTTCATTATGGGCTCACTTGGGCTAGAGACACAGCAACACCGCTTTAAAAGCGGTGCATAGACCGGCAGAAAACGCCGGGGTCTTTTCTAGCTAAGTGGAGGAGGTCGGATGGCATGCACTCTGCGAAAGCAGTGTTGCAGAGTAGACGTAGACTCAGCGGAAGTCTGCAGCCACGCATAGGAGCATGCAACTTGTGCTGTCGCAGCAACGACAAGAACAAAAAGAAGGAAGGCAGAAGTAGCTTGTACAGGTGGCACAGACCTTACGACTACGTTCTCCTGCTGCCACATTTTGGCTGCGGCAATTGGACGCGTAGCCGCGTCGTGGGGGTAGTACGCTGCCACCTTGGATGTGATCGCAAAGTTGATTGAAAGACCACAGAACAGAATCCCCAGCAAATAAAGCAGGGCGGTCTTTCTTCCGGAATGATACATTGCGTTCACTGCTGTCAGAATACCTCGTATCTGGATTACTTGGAAAGTAAAGTTCCGCTGCCCTGCATCTCACATTTACACGAATTAGACGCAGAGCTTGACATTTTGGTTACAGGCTAGCTGATTCCAGGCGGCTAGAGATGAATCCACCCGCCACGGATCAGCGCAAGCGAACCAACTGCGACGACGATCCAGAGAAGAATTCCCTGCACTAGCGGTCGAACGCCAACCTCTTGCAGCGTCTTCTTCGACAGACTCGTTCCGATCAGGAACAGTGTGACGGTCAGGCCGATGATGCCAAGATGTTTGAGCGTCGGATACATCGGCTGGAGTGCGTGGATGTATGTATTGGCGACGACGGCCAGACAGAAGAAAAGAATAAACCAGGGCCAGTGAATGCGCGACTTGCTCTTGTTGGTCATTGCGGTGCCGACCGAGAGCGGGACAATCCAAAGCGCGCGCGCCAGCTTAACCGTGGTGCCGACGGTGAGGGCCAGAACACCATACTTTGCCGATGCGCCGACCACGGAACTGGTGTCGTGAATGGCGAGCGCAGCCCATAGTCCGAACTGCGTCTGCGACAGATGAAGCGCGGTTCCAATCGCTGGAAAGGCAAGCAGAGCTACCGAGTTCAGCATGAAGACAGTGCCAAGCGAAACGGCAATCTCCTCTTCGCTGGCGTTGGTGATCGGCGCAATGGCCGCAATGGCGCTGCCGCCGCAGATCGCCGTGCCGGTGGTGATGAGGAATGAAGTGCGCGACTTGACCGAGAGCAGCTTTCCCAGCGCCCAGCCCAGCAGCATGGCGAAGCTGATGCTACACGCGGTGTAGACAAAGCCGGAGCGACCGACGCGAAGAACCTGCGCAAGATCCATCCCGAACCCGAGGCCTACGACAGAGGCCTGTAGAAGAAACTTGGAGAGATGTTTCGCTTCGACGTGAAACGGATGGATGAAGGTGAAGCCGTAGACAATTCCCGCGACGAGTGCGACGGGAGGAGAGATGAGACCACTGGCAGCAAGGATCAATCCGATAAAGAAAACGTTCTTGGACATGCATCCAGTGTTGGCGAGAAATTGCGGCGTGTCCAAGCAGTAGTTCTCATGCCGCATTTGCAAAACTCATGGGTCGCGAAAGTCTACGCCCGCTTGGTCTTCGTGGACTTCTTCGCCACACCTGCGCGGAGAAACAGAAAGCTGCGAAACTGCTGGGCAAGGCCCTGCGGCTCCGGGCCTGCGGAGTAAACGAGCTGGAACTCGCGCTGAATGCGCAAGCCATCGACCTCGACAATCTTGAAGCTGCTGTTGAGGCGCAGATCCTTGGCAATCGCCCAGCGCGAGACAAAGCCGACGCCAAGACCCGCCTCCACGGCGGACTTTATCGCTTCGGTGGAATCCAGTTCCATCACAATTCGCAATGAACTTCGCTTGATGCACTGGCTCGACAACGCCATCTCCACGACGCGACGAGTGCCGCTGCCGCGTTCTCGCATGAGCAGTGGCGCAGCGGCGATTTCAGCGCAGGGGATGGATTTCAACTCGGCCCACTCGTGCGCGGACGGGACGATCAAGACCAGCTCGTCTTGCAGGAACGGCTCTGTCTTCACGTCGCGACTGCGCGCTGGCCCTTCGATCAACCCCAGCGCGATCTTCTGTTCTTCGACGGCCGCGACGATCTGTTCCGTGTTGCCGCTGATCATGGTGAGATGCACACGCGGATACGTTCTGCTAAACTCGCCCAGCAGGCGAGGCAATACATATTGAGCAATGCTGGTCGAAGCCCCGAGCGCAAGTCCTCCAGCGTGGCCTCCGCTGAGCGTGGCAATCTCCTGTTGCGCCTGCTCCAGAAGCGCGTAGGCTTGTTGCGAATAGTTCAGCAGGATCCTCCCCGCCTCGGTCAGTGCGATCTGCGCGCCGGTACGATCGAAAAGTTGTATCCCGACCTCTTCCTCCAGCGCCTTGATCTGTAGGCTGACGGCGGGCTGCGTTAGATACAACTCTTCCGCAGCCTTGCGAAAGCTATGTTGCTCGGCGACTGCGCGGAAGACAACCAGGCGGAAGTTTTCAAGACTTGCCATGGAGAGATTCTATCGCGTGGTCAACTCGATCCTGATCTCGGTGGAGTTAGCAGCGTGTCGTGGATCAACGCAGCCATCCTCGCCTTGGCACTCGGCGGACAGTTCGGTATCGTCGTTTTGGCCTGAAAGCCCTGAATGCTGTTCGGGGTTGAGGATGGATCGGCCACATTGACTGAGCGGGGCAGCGAATCGATTCTCTAGGCTGTATCGACATATAAATTTGGCAGCGTTCTTTGAAATTGGCCCGTATGTGGGTTGTCCGACGAAAGACAACCGCAGATCCTTCGACTCCGCAGGTGCAAAATGCTGCACCTGCTTCGCTCAGGAGGACAATTCTTATATTAATCAAATGTTTACTGGTCGCTCATATGTCGATACAGCCTAGCGCGGGCTAATTGACGTCAACATGCTCAAAACCCTGCGAATAGAGCAGCATGGCAACGCTGGCCCGTGCGTTCTTGCGCGCGACATCGAGTATCCCCTCTGCCAGAGCGGTCTGCTGAATCTGATCCTGCGCCTTGGCGCGCGTCTCCGCCTCCAGAGCCTGACTCGACGGAACCAGCAGCCCGGTGGAGCGAATCATAATCTTCGTACGCCGCGTGTCCAGCGTGGTGACGAAGAGTTGCGCGGGGGGCAGCGTGACGTGAATGCTATGCGTAACGGAGTCGATGCGCACGTCCTCGGGCTTGAGTTGCGCCAGATCGATGCCAGCGCTCGAATCGCCATGAACCAGCAGCAACATGCGGCTTATAGTTGGAGTCTCGGAGTCAGCCGAAATCATCCGCCCGCCCTCAACCACCGCGTCCAGCGAGTAGACGACGGTCTCCATACGGCTGAGCCGCTGAATCCTCTCCGCCACCGCTGGCGCAGAGTTGTCATTACTGGCCGCACGACCAGTAATGAGCGTTGCAAAACGACCCGACGCACCCTTTGTCGCATGATGAATAAAGACTGCGAACCCTGCCGCGCCCAGAACCATCGCCAGCACGAAGCTAATAAATCTGCCGCTATAGGTTGGCCCAGAATAGTACTGCGTCGTCATCGTCGCTCCAATCTCTTCCATCATAGCTTGCCGCCCTATCCAACGACTCGCCTGATGGCCTGAATTATGATCGCAGCTACGAGGCCAAACTACATCTGACCGGCAAGCCCCGCCCCAACCGTGAGAGTAATCGGCGTTGTTTGCACCAGACCGTTAGGCCCGGTCACGGTGACAGTCACGGTGTAGGTGCCCACCGGGGTCAGGCCAACAGGCCCAACAGCGCTGGTGCACCCGGTCAGGACCGATGCGCTGCCCGCGAGCAGGGCGAAGAGAGCAAGCCCGGTGAACAGGCGAGAGTTGCATAGACGTTTGCGGAAGCCAAGCAGCGCAGTGAAGCCGCCCAGCAGCATGGGCCAACCAAGAACACCGGCCAGCATCGACCTGGAATGCGACGTGTTACTCGCGGAGTTGACGTTCGGATTGACATCCGTCCAGAGTGTGACGGTGACGGATGGAGGCAAGGCCGGAGCTGGACTAGCAATCGCACCGCCCACGAGGGTCGCTCCGGGAATGGTGGTTCCCGGGACGGCCGACCCCGCTACCGGAGTGAATGTGAGGGTCGAGGCAGCAGGCTGTGTTGTAGAAACTGTCGCGCTGAAGGTGCAGACCGAGTTGGCGGGTAGTCCAGAGCAGGAGAAGCTGAGTGTTCCGTTGAGCGTATTCGACGGAACGACATAGACCGTTGCGGTTGCAGTCGAGCCTTGCGCCGTGCCGACAATGCTGGGCGCACAGCCGGAGGTGGTGTTATAGGTTATGCACTGGGCAACGGCAAAGCTCTGCGGATCGGCTGTAATCGTCAGCGGAACTCCGGCGGAGGTGGAGATGGCGTAGTTGCTGTCTCCGCTATAAACAGCGGTCAGGTTGTACGCTCCTGCCGTCAGGCCGAAGCTCTGCGGGACGCTTGTAATGTTGCCCTTCTTGTCCGTGGCGAAGATGTCCTGAATAGAGGCGACTCCAGTCAGTGGGTTAATGCCACTGCTGCCGAGCAACGTGGTTCCCGCATAAAATGCGATGCTTCCCGTTGGAATCGCGCTGGTCGCAGACGTGACCTGCGCGCTTAGAACGAGGTTGGTGAACTGTGCGCTGCTGGCGGGAGCAGCCGTCGCGACGGTAAGGGTTGCGCCCTGCGCGACGGCGACCGTGAGAGTGGAAGCCGAGCTACTAGCGTAGTAAGTGTCTCCGCTGTAGACCGTGCTGACGGCGTGGCTGCCGACGCTCAGCCCGCTGATAGTGGCTGTCGCGGTGACGACATTGTTGGAGGTGGTGCTGGTGTTGTTGACGGCTACCGGCAATCCGACCTGAGTGCCATCGACGTAGAAGGTGATGGTGCCGCCGACCGAGCAGTTGGGCGCTGTCGGATCGCAGGCCGCAGGCAACAGGGTCGCGGTAACGACAAACGGGATCGAGTACTGCGGGCTGCCGGTTGCAGGAGTTGTGACTGCGCTGGTGAGCGTGGTCTTGGTCAGCACGGCGCCAGTTCCCGCAAGCGCGACAAAGGGAGATGGAGAGTTGAGCGTGGTGGCGTTGGATTCGGTGTAGGTTGCACTGAGCGCACCAACCACCGTGGGACTGAACTGTGCGCTCAGATTGCAGAACACACCCGGAGCCAAAGTCTGCGGCGACGATGCACTGGAACTGCATCCACTGGAGCCGCTTCCGGTCAAAGTCAGAACTGCGGTGCTTCCCGCAATGCTGAAGAGTGGATAGCCAAGCGTGGCGGTGGAGGAGCCGGTGCTGGTCTCCTGAATGGCCGTGGCGGGGCTGGGTGAGCCAAGGTTGGTGCGACCGAAGTTCAGCGATACGCTGCCGCGATCGACCGAGAGAAGACGCTTGTTTCCGGCATCGAGGACAGAGAGCTTGCCAATGCCGGAGGAAACAACCGATGCAGGAAGGTTCAGCAGAACGCCAGAGGCTACACCGGGAACCGTGCCCGTGCCGCTGGAGCCGAGTGTGCCGACGACTGTGCTGATGTTGCCCGAGGCGTTGACTACGCGAACGACGTGATTGCCCGTGTCGGCGATGTAGAGGTTTGCGGCTGCATCCAGAGCGAGGCCGGTGGGGGCGTTGACCTGGGCGGCGGTGGCCAGCCCTCCGTTGCCGGAGTAGCCAGATTGTCCGGTTCCGGCGACAGCGCTGACCAGATTTGTCGCAAAGGTAATCTTGCGAACCTCGTTGTTCCCCGTGTCGGCGATGTAGAGGTTACGAGCGAGATCGAGCTGTAGTGCAGTGGGAGACTTGAAGATGGCCTGAGTGGGGGCACAGCCGTTGCCATAGGTATCGGCGCCAGTAGTGGTGCAGGCGGTGGATCCACCGGCGATGAGAAAGATGTAGCCCGTGGTGCTGATCTCGCGGATGAGGTTGTTGCCCGTGTCGGAGACGTAGAGATTGCCGATGGAATCGCTGACAATGCCAGCGGGAGCGGAGAATACAGACTGCGTGGCGAGGCAGCCATCGCCGTATGTGTCATACGCAACATTAGACGCGCAGATCGAACTCGCCCCTCCTGCGAAGGTGGAGATGAATCCAGTGATGGGATCGATGCGGCGAATGACATTATTGCCGCTATCGGCGATATAGATGGCTCCGTCGGGAGTAACCGCGACGGCCTTGGGTGCGGAGAGCTTTGCGGCAGTTGCGGCGGCTCCGTCGCCCGAGTAGCCGGAGGTTCCAGTGCCCGCGATGACCGTGGAGGTTGTGTAGTTGACGACGCGATTGTTGGCCGTGTCGGCGACGTAAATATTGCCCGCGCCACCCGACACCATTCCGCTCGCCGCACTGCTGATTGGCGTACTGAGAGAGCTGACAACCAGCGTTGTGTTACCAGGATCGAGCGCCACGGAGGATGCGGTTCCGGTCCCGTTGAGTTCAAACTGCGAGGTCAAGCCAAGCGTGGATTTGACTGTAAAACTAGCCACATCAACGCCGGGACGGGTGGGGGTAAAGAGAATCGAAACGGAACAGTCGGTCGTTGTGTCGGTGTTGAGGGTGCAGGAGGGCGAGCCGCTGATGACGAAGTCCGGGCTGCCGGTAAGGATGTAGGGTGTGGTTGCTGCCGCTGTATCCCCAACGGCGAAGTGAACGAACAGCGTCTGCGTGGCGGAGTTGCCCGAGACAACCGCGGGGAAACTGGTGTTGAGCGCGACCTTGCGCAGACGGGCATCGCCGGAGTCGGAGACATATACATCTCCCTGTGGCCCCAGGCCGACGCCCATATTGGAGGCGGCGTTAATGGTTGCAAGGGTCGCAGCACAGCCATCGCCGTATGCGTCGGTTGTGGTGCAGGTTGAGCCTGTGGTTGCGCCGAATTTTCCAGCGAGTACGCGCATGTAGCCGGTGCTGCCATCGACGAACCAGATGACGTTGTTCCCATTGTCTGCAATGTAGAGGTTGCCGTTGGGGTCGACCGACAGTTTGCGCGGATTGCCGATGGTCAGGCTGGTGGCCAGCACCATGCTCCCGGCCGTGTATGTTCCTGTGAGTGGAACCGTGCCGACAACGGTGTAGATGTCGCCAACCTGCGCGACGGCCCCGCTATTGGTCAGCGCGATCAGCTTTGCAACCTGCGTGCCACCGGCGTAGATCACTCGTACTCGATTATTGGTCGAGTCGCCGATAAAGACATTGCCGTTGCCATCAATCTCTACGTCCTCGGGAACGTCGAGCGTGGTGGCGGACGAGGCGGCCGGACCGCCATCACCGTTGGTCGCGCTGCCAGCGGGACTGGTGGCAGGAGCGTTGGTGTTGCTGCCGGGATACGAACCGGCAATCGTGCTGATCTTCCCCGTGGAGGCCGAGACCATGCGGATCACATTATTGCCGGAGTCGGCGATATAGATGTTTCCCACAGCATCGACAGCCACGCCTCGCGGGCTATTCAGTTCGGCGCTGGTGGCAAGGCCTCCGTCTCCGGTGTATCCCTTGGTGCTTCCATTCTTGGGGCCAGCGGTTGCGATGTAACCTGCGACCACGGTCATCACGCCGGTAGAGGCGCTGATCTTGTGAATGAGGGAGTTGGTGTAGTCGGCGATGTAGACGTCACCGTTTTTGGCGACGGCCATGCCTCGCGAAGTTCCGCTCAACGAGGTGTATGCGCCGCCGACATTGCCCTTGCCGTCGTTTGCAGGGCAGCCGTCCCCATACTTGTCCGTGGCCGAGGAGCACACCGTCGTCAGAGAGGGAGTTCCAGCAAGAACGTTGATGATGCCGGAGTGCGGGTCGATCCTGCGCACAACCGTGTTGGTGCCGATGTCGATTATGTAAACGCCGCCGATCGGATCCACGCCAACGTCGTGAATGTTGGTGCCTTGCATGACGACCGAGGAAGAGGTCACTGGACAGCCGTCGCCAAGTGCGTCTTCAGCAGTGAACGTGGTTGCCCCAGCACAAGCTGCGCCAACCGTCGGGGCCGTGCCTCCGCCCGCAACAACGCCGATGGTATAGGGAAGCAGATAGGGGGCCTGAGCCTGTGCGCCGTTTGAGCCGAAGCTCCAGAAAAGAACGACGAGGCTGGCGGTAAATAGGCTGAACCTGCTGGCATGGTTTCCCTTGACTATCATTGTGCAACTCTCCGTTGAAGCAGAACTTGATGCGGAATATCTGGTGACACCACTCGAAAATTGACCCATTGGTTGGGTGGCTGGCTACCTGACACAATCGTACTGAGAAGAGGCAAGGTAAGACCACTTACACACGACAAGACGTAATAGCAGCGAACCGCCCGAAATATATCCTCCCCAATACAGAGCTGTCAACCGGAATATAAACGCGATTGCACAGATAAACTCCAGCGGTTCCATCAAGAACAATTCAGCTTGACAGCCGCATCACAAAATAGGCATACTTCTCCCGACTGTCGTGGTCAGACCAGTATTTTCAAACAATCTCATCGCGTCTTTGAATGCCTCCTTGTGTCAATGGGGCATTTAAATTCGATGGAGCAGGCATGGATAGCATCCGATCTCTCGTATATCCGCAGGTTGGCGTCGCGGTCGACAAAGGCGCAACGGCAAACAAATGCGGCGTAACTGGCAATTTGGCAAGCGCTCTGCGGTGGGTCGCGGGGACTCTGCTCTTTGCCGTGGTGTTGCTGTGCTCACAGCGGGCCAACGCGCAGAATACTGGAACCATCTTCGGCAGTGTGCAGGATCCGACCGGTGCGGTGATTCCTGGCGCAAGCGTTGTTGTCGCCGATGCCACGCACGGCGTCTCGCGTACGGTCACGAGCAATGGCGCAGGCGAGTATACGGTCTCGCAGTTGCCGATCGGCGTCTACACCCTGACGGTGAGTTCGCCACAATTTGAATCGCAGTTGCTGACCAACATTGTGGTCGATGCCAACTCAAATATCAAAGAACTCGTGATCCTGCAGGTAGGCCCGTCAACCCAAACGGTAACGGTGACGGACAGCAGCAGCTCGGCCATCGACGCCAACTCTCCCACGCTGGGAACGCTGATCGATACCAAACTGATCGAAGATCTGCCCATCGATGGACACAACGCAGTGGCGCTCTCTGCGCTGTTGCCGGGCGTCGTCGATGTGACCGCGCCGACCACAACCACCGGCGACACCTCAGGCCCAACCTATAGCGCATCGGGTTCGCGCAACACGCAGAACCTGATGCTCTTCGACGGACTGATGTGGAATAACCTGTTCTACAACACGGGCATCAACTATCCTCCACCAAACGCGCTACAGGAGGTCTCGGTTCTGCTGAATAACTACAAGGCGGAGTACGGGCGCAACGCAGGATCGGTCTTCAATGTGGTTACCCGCTCTGGATCGAACTCCATCCACGGCGCGGTCTGGGACTACATCGAGAACTCGTACTTCAACGCAGCGGACTACCTCTCCAAGGTGAACCCGAAGGACAATATCGACCAGTGGGGATTCACCATCGGCGCTCCCATCGTCAAAGACAAGCTCTTCGTCTTCGGAGCGTTTCAGGATCTGATCGGACGCCTGCAGACCTCCGGCGCGATCTTTCCCATCGGCTATGCCGAGCGCGGCCTACAGTCCGATGGAGTCACGCCAAGACCATGCTCCACTCCGGGACCGTTTTCCGGGATGAATTGCGCCAGCTTCGCGGCGGATGTAACCACCGCAACCGCTGGTCTGGGCAAGTTCGTCAACCCGCTGGACGTGACCGGAAACAGCAACGGAGCAACCAATTCCAACACAACGAGCATGTTGAACGCGGCATGGCAGCAGGCCGGCGGATCTGGGCAATCGCCTTGCATCGCGCTTCTGAATCAGGCTGCGGTGTACGCAGCGGGAACCCCTTACGGAAGCAATCCAACCAAGATTCAGCCGACCTACATGCCCAATGCCGAGATTCCGGTGCAATGCCTGAATCCGGTGATGCTGAATGTGATGAACACCTATGCCCCAGCGCAACAGAACGCCGACAACGGCTTGGTCGCAGAGACCACTTCGCCTGCTCCCACCACCGACCAGAATGCTCTGGTACGCATGGACTACATATTGAATCCGCATCATAGCTTCGATGCGCGCTACAACCTGATTCACTCGACAGCGGTAACCGTTCCGGGAGTCAACAGTTCTTCGACCGGTGTGGCCACCTATGGAATGCTGAACAGCAGTTCGCTGAGCAACTTTGGCAACGTTGGTTGGACGTGGGTCATGACGCCGAATATGGTGAACGTCATGCGCGTCGGCTACAAGCGCTTCGAGAGCAAGCAGAACCCGATGGATCACCATACGCTGAACGACTTTGGCGGCAATCTGGTTGTCCCCGGAACTCCCACTATGCCGATGTTCAACTTCTCCAACGCCTTTGCGCTGGGAAGCACCTCGCAGGGCTATCAGGATCACATCAACGAGAACGTCGAGTTAAATGAAGCTCTCTCTTGGACCAAGGGCAATCACAGCATCAAGGGCGGCTTCCAGTTCCTGCGTCTGCAGTACCTGCAACGCGCCGATAATCCGGGAGAGCTATCGTTCAGCACGACGTTTACCGGAGTCAGCATTGCGGATGGCATGATGGGACTGGCAAACTCGATTCAGGCTCAGAATCGGCTGATTCAGGGCGGAATTGAGCACAGCGTCTTCACCTACATTCAGGACGACTGGCGCGCAACTCCGAAGATGACGCTCAACTACGGACTGCGCTACGAACTCCCCTTCCAGTGGTTCGAGCCGCATGGGCAGTCTGCGACCTTCGTTCCCGGAATCCAGTCGACGGTCTTCCCCTCGGCTCCCGGCGGACTCGGCTTCCCCGGAGACAAGGGCGTTCTGCCCTCGCTGGTTCCCACCGACTTTCACGGAATCGCTCCGCGCATAGGCTTTGCCTATGACACAACGGGAGCGGGCAACCTGCTGATCCGCGGTGGCTTTGGTATCTTCTTCGATGCAGTCAACGCCAACGTCATCGGCGTGGGCGAGCCGTATCACTTCATGCTCAACAATCTGCTTCCTCCCGGCGGGGCGTCGGTTCCACTGCTGACGTCAACTGGCGCCGTGGAGCAGATTCCCGGAGCCTTCGATCCGGCAAATCCGCAGTTCATCGCTCCGTATTCCATCTTCTTCCCGGACAAAAACTTCCGCACACCCTATGTCGAAGCGGTGAACTTTGGTTTCCAGTGGCACATCAAACATGCCGGAGTTCTCGAGACCAACTACGTGAGCAAGATGGCGCGCAAGCTGACCGTTCCACTCGATCTGAACCCGGCGATCTACGACTGTAGCGGAGGCTACTTTCAATCGAACCCCTCGGTCTATTGCACCAACGCTAGCTCCAACGCAATCTCGACCAAACAGCGTTTGCGCTACTCGACGTTCAACTATGGCGGACAGGGCATCGTAGACATCCTCAGCGCCGGAACCTCCAACTACAACGCATTGCAGCAGCAATACACCCAGCGCGGCGGGAAGTTTCTGACAATCTTCGAGTCCTACACCTACTCGCGCTCGCTGGACATCCAGTCCAACGGACAGACGACATCCAACACCGTGCCCGATGTCTTCAACCTGAACTCGGATTACGGTCTATCGGACAACAACGCCAAACACATTCTGACGATGGGCTGGGTAGCGCACTTCCCCAAGATGACGACTGGCTACGCGCCGCTGCGTAAGGTGGTCAACGATTGGGTATTCAGTGGAAAGTATCTGGCCCACACCGGGCGTCCCTATAGCGTGACCATCAACAACGATACGGCGCTCGTTGGGGAGAGCCATCAACGGGCGGCGATCGTTGCCGGAGCAAATCCGCTGCTGCCAGCGAGTCGGCACCGCGCAGATAAGGTGGACGAATACTTTAACATCGACGCCTTCACCTATCCAAAGATAGGAACCTTCAGCAACGTCTCCCGCAATGCCTTTATCGGGCCGGGATACATCATGACCGACATGGCTCTGGCTCGCGAATTCCCTCTGGCAAATCTGCGCAGGGGAATGCGGCTGAACGTCCGAGCCGAGGCGTTCAACGTCTTCAATACTCCCAACCTCGCCAACCCGAGTGCACAGTTTTCCTGCTCTTCGACGGCGATCAGTACCACCAGCAGCGCTGGAACATCTTGCGAAAACGGCACCAGCACCGCTGGAACCTATCCCGTGATTCCGGGGACAACTGAGACATCGTTCGGTCGAATTCTGTCCACCTATGGCAACAATAACAACACCTCAACCAACGGCCGCAAGATGCAGTTCTCGCTCACGGTCTTCTACTAGCAGGCAGGAGTCCCACGCAAGAAACAGTACAAGCAAAAACGCCTTTCAAGAGGCACAACCATAGCGAGGCGTTCGAGGAGGTTTGATGAAGCAGGCAAGCTGGCTGGTACTACTGATCTTCGTTGTATTGCTGGGACAGGACAGATCGGCGAGGGCACAGGTCGCTCTATACGGCGCGGCCTCGGCGGACTATCTCAACAGCGGTCCCTACACCGACTTCCTCGAAGGAGGTTCGGCAGGAATTCTGGTAGATATTGGGAAGACCTGGCACAGACGCATCACGCTCTCCGCCGATCTTCAGGGCAACTTCGTCTACAACAACTCGCAGTCGAGCCAGCAAGGCTCTGGCTTTAGTGCGGGAGAGATGTACGACGCCGTCACCATTGGCCCGCGTCTCACGCTGGCCCCTCGCTTCTTCAAGCTCTCCCCCTATGTGCAGGGGAATATTGGATTCGCGCGCTACCACGACCCGATCACACACAGCATCACCGACAACCTCGTCGGAGCGCAGGCCGGAGTGACCCGGCAGATCACCTCTCGCTTCGATGCGCTCGTCGATTACAGCTACTCGTACTACGGGTACAACTTCGGCTTCTACCACCCGCAGACCTTCAGCATCGGAGCAATGTATCACCTCACAAAACGCTAAGATCAGCATCCATTGTCATTCTGAGCGCAGCGAAGAATCCCCGCATTTCGTTCGCGCCGCGAGACTCTAATCCCATCAACCATCGACAGCGCTCAAGGCTTGACGATGTCGATAGTTCCCATGTGTCCAGAGACTGCGTCGCGAACAAGCAATCGCAGGCGTTCCGGCTTTGCGCCCGCCAGCGGAACGGAGAGGTCGAAGACGGCTTCCGCCTTGGAGCCGTTGGGGCGAGTCGCGGTCAACTCCTGCGCAACGTGGCCAAGCAGCCTGTTCTGCGCTCCGTACCAGGCCGCAAGCACCGTTGCCTCCGCCTGCTCGGATCTGCCATCGGGTGCGAGCCGCCACGCGATGGCGGTAGCGCGATCCGCTCCGCTCACGGTAACGGAGTAGGTCTCGGCTTTGCCCGTCTTCTTCCCCGCCGAGAGCTTCAGCGCGTTATACGACATCACCGAGTTGACGGCGTTCGACAGGTCGAGCTGAATCTGCGCGCGCGCCTGTTTGGGAGGCTCGCCCGTGGTCGGCGTGGGCAACGCGTCTGCTGCAAAGTAGCCGTTGCGCGTGGTGGCGTGCAGGCTGGGATCCTTCATCACTATGCGAATGTTGCGGAATTGGCCTGCCTCTTCGCTCTCGTTCGTGGGAGCGTAGGAGATCGTGTAGTAGGTGGCCCCGGCTGCGATTCCCTCTCCAATCTCGTTGTGAATGTCGTTGCGCGAGAGAAAGGCTCGTCCACCGGTGGCGGGAGCGAAGTTGGAGAACTGAACCAGACCGGAGGCGGCGGGACTGCCGTTCTCCGTCGATGCGGTGTCGAGGTCGGCTGGCGTGGCGGCCTCCAGATCGTCAGGCGTGGCGACAGCCAGCGTGGTCGTAGTATTGGCCGTGGGGTCGATGCTGTACATCGTGATGCGCGCGGCCAGCAGCATGTCCGTGCAGCGACGCATGGCGGCCTCAATGGTCTCGGCGGTCTTGGGATCAAGCCCCACAATGTCCGACGAGGGAAAACCGACGCCAACCCATATCAGATTCTTGCGACCGGGCGTTCCCGCCGAGGCCTGCGCAAGCTGTTCCAGCGACGACAGCGTCTGCGCCATGCGCTCCACCGCCACCGGCCCTTGCTTGCCCCTCATCGCCTTGGACGGATACTCCGGCAAGTGACGCTTTATCTCGTTGAGCAGAGCGTCGCGGTTCTGCGTGTAGTCGTGTAGCTCAACAAATCGGGTGTTTCCGGCGTAGAGAAGCGCGGTCGGCTGGGCAAGCACTGGGCCCTGAGTTTGCAAATATTTAATCAGTTGATTGCGACCGTAGGACATGTCCTCGAATCGCGTGTTCAGCTCGTCCAGAACGAGAATGGTGACCGGAGCCCTTCCAATTTTTGGCAGATCGGCGGCAGAGTGAACCAGATCCACCGGCTTCTCCGGCATGGAGCCGGGCATCGTGTGCGCGGAGGGAGGTTCAAAACTGCGAATCGGCTGAGGCACCCTGTCCTCAAGAACGCTGAAGTCCTTCTGGGTGAGATTATCGACCAGCTTTCCCGCCTTGTCGGTCACTGTAACGTCCAGCACAACGATGCGAGCCTTCACCTTCAGCGTCGTAACCGCGTCGGCAGACGGAGTCCCACTCTGCGCGTGCGCGGCAAGCCCAGCCATCGTGGCCAGCAAAGCCAGAACGGGAATAGTCATACGAGAGATCAGAGTGAATCGATTCATGCGAAGCAATATCCCCGCTTTCTGCCCAGAAATTGTATTCTGCCTGACGGAAGCACATATTGTCATTCTGGCTGATTCGGACGCATGAAACAGCTGTCGCTGTTATCCTTATAAATGGAGTGTCTTGGAACATTTCAAGGAGCATGATGATTGACTTGAAGGGCAAGGTGGCCGTTGTCTTTGGCCTGGCCAACAAACGCAGCATTGCATATAGCGTGGCACAGAAGCTGGCAGAGGCAGGGGCGACCCTGGTGCTGTCGTATCAATCGGATCGGTTGCAGCGTGAGGCCGAAGATCTGTTGGAGGATCTCGGTCAGACCGGAGTCGGACGCACCTTTCGCTGCGACGTATCGCGCGACGAGGATATCGACGAAGTCTTTGCACAGATCGCCGCAGCGTTTCCCCGTATCGACATCCTGATTCACTCGGTGGCCTATGCGCCCGCCGACGCGCTGAAGAACGACTTTCTGCTGACGAGCCGCGAGGACTTCCGCATCGCCCACGACATCAGCGTCTATTCGTTGATCGCGCTGACGCGGGCTGCGGCTCCGCTGATGAGCGAAGGCGGAAGCGTCCTGACGCTGACCTACTACGGCGGCCAGAAGGTCTTCCCCAACTACAACGTGATGGGCGTGGCCAAGGCTGCGCTGGAATCCACGGTGCGCTATCTGGCGGCCTCGCTGGGCGGCAAGAACATCCGCGTCAACGCCGTCTCGGCTGGACCGATTCGTACTCTGGCGGCGCGCGGCATCGGCGACTTCAACCAGATTCTGGACGCGGTTCTGGCGCGCGCTCCGCTGCATCGCAACGTCGAGCAGATCGAGGTCGGCAATACGGCGCTCTTCCTCTGCTCGCCTCTGGCCAGCGGCATTACCGGAGAGATCACCTTCGTCGATTGCGGCTTCAACATTACCGGCGTATAAACTCGGTTCACAAATCCTGCTGTAACCGCAGGATTTCCAGCCGTTATTCTTGCTTCTGAGATACCCCCTGTCGATAGTTCGGACATTCAATCCGGCCTACCGGCAGGGGTTTTTCAGGCTGCAAAACATGTCTTCTCTTTCGCGCTGCATCGCCGAATAATCGATGCCACAAACATTTTTTGTTTGTCCTTCCGTAGCGAAGCGAAGGAATCCGCTGTCGCTCGCTCTACGACGGAATACACCCTTACAGAAAATACGTTAAACCGATTCCAAAATATAATCATCTGCATCTGATAAATGGAACGGGAGGAAATCATGACCACTGCTGAACTACTACTTCAGGATTTCGACATCGAGATGGCCAGTACGCGGCGAACGCTGGAGCGCATCCCCGAAGACAAGGCCGCGTACAAGCCCCACGAGAAGTCCATGCCGCTGGGCCAACTAGCCTTGCATGTGGCAACGCTGCCGGGCTTCGCGAAGACCATCCTCACAACGCCGAGCCTGGATCTGGCCAGCGCGCCACGCCCCGACATGACCTTTCACGGACGCGAAGCTACACTGGCCACCTTCGACGCTCTCGCCGCAGAGGCGCGCGCCGCGCTGGTTGCCTCATCCGACGCCGATCTCTCGGCGGCGTGGAGATTCAGCTTCGGCGACCGAGTCATCTCAGACGCTCCTCGCTCGCTCGCCTTTCGACACATGTTCTTCAACCACCTGATCCACCATCGCGCACAGCTTGGCGTCTATCTGCGAATGAATAATATTCCTGTGCCGGGAGTCTACGGCCCGTCGGCGGACGAGCCCTTCAAGCCGTAGCGCGACGTTCGATCAACGACGAACTGAGCGGGGAGCATCGCTGCCTCATTGTGCGGCAATATCTTATACAAATTGTCATTCTGAGCGCAGCGAGGAATCCCCGCATTTTGCTCGCCTACGCAACGGTCTACGCCATTAGCAAAGAGGCTTTAATCTCCAACAATTAATTGTTCCTGCATTTGCCTGATGGCAGATTGGCAGCGACAATTATCTGCATGGATAAGAACAATTTTGAGCTGGCGCAGGCGCGCTGGTTCGTTGCAAGACTCCGCCTCGGCGCCGCTTCCCTGCCCCTGCTCTTCTCGCTGCTTCTGCTCTCCTCGCAACTACTGCTCTGTAGCAATGCGGGCTGGGGGCAGAGCGCGGACGTAGAGCCGATCTCGACCGACCGGCCCTCGGTCGCAACGGGACCCGACCTTGTTCCAGTCCACTCGATCCAGTTTGAGAACGGAGCCTCGTGGACGCGCGATCAAGGCTCCAGCGCCGCCGACGGGCCGCAGACAGAGATGCGATTCGGCCTCTCCCACCGTGTCGAATTGCAGGCGACGCTGCCCAACCTGCACTGGTCTGGAGCGGCCTCCGGCTTTCAGTACGACGACCTCTCGCTTGGCACCAAGCTCAAAATCGGGTCGGAGAATCGCGGCTGGCCGCTGGCCCTGGTCGGCAGCATCAGCCTTCCCTCGGGATCGCCGGAGCGTACCTCGGGAGGAGTCGATCCGACGATTCTGCTGGCGACCGAACACAATCTTCCGCACAACCTACAGATCTCAGGCAGCGCGAATCTCGCCTCGCTCTCCACCAACGGCGGAGCCAGAGTCGCACAGTCGCAGATGGCTCTCGACATGGACTGGTGTGCGCGCGCAACCACGTGCATCTACGCCGAGGGCGCGCCCTTCGTCAGCACTGCGCAGAACGCCAATGGCTACACGATAGACGGAGGACTGAGCCTGCGCATCGCGCCGCTGATTCAACTGGACGGCAGCGTGGGAACTACGGTCCTCAACGGCGATCACGCCTTCTTTGCGACCATCGGATACAGCTTTCGCCGCGATCCTCGCCGATAGAGAATTTATATCGCTATAGTCCAAACACGAATTGTCATTCTGAGCGCAGCGAAGAATCCCCGCATTCTGCTCGCACTGCCACAACCTACACTATTGCCGAATTGCTCTAAAGTTTGCAGCTCCAGTTGTTCGCAAGCCAGATAGCGACGACAATGGTTTGCATGAATGTGAACTTTGCCGAGCGCGCGCATAACCACAACTGGAAGCTCGATCCCATCGTGCGGTCGCTGCTCGACACCGACTTCTACAAGCTGCTGATGTTGCAGTTCATCTGGAAGAACTTTCCAAACGTCTCGGTCACCAGCGAGGTGGTCAACCGGACGGTGCATGTACGTCTGGCCGATGAGATCGACGCGCCCGGGCTGATCGCGCAGATGGAGCATGTGCGCAGCCTGCGCTTCCGCCGTTCGGAGCTGATCTGGCTGGCGGGCAACACCTTCTACGGAACGCGGCAGATCTTTGAGCCAGCCTTTCTCGCGTGGCTGGAGACCGACTTTCGCCTCTCGACCTACACCCTCAGCCAACACGACGGCCAGCTCTCCCTGCGCTTCACCGGCCTGTGGACCGAGGTGACAATGTGGGAGATCTACGCTCTGGCTCTGGTCAGCGAGATGCGCACCCGCGCGGCTCTGGCGCGACTCAACGAGATGGAACTTGACGTCCTCTATGCGCGCGCAAAGACGCGGCTGTGGGACAAGATCGACCGTCTGCGAACCGTTCCCGAGGTCAGCATCTCGGAGTTCGGAACACGGCGGCGGCACAGCTTTCTGTGGCAGGAGTACGTCGTCCAAACCATGCGCGCCACGCTGGGAACAAGCCTCTCCGGCTCGTCGAACACCTTCCTCGCCTACAAGCACGATCTCGAAGCGATGGGCACCAACGCGCATGAGCTTCCCATGGCTCTGGCCGCGCTGGCCGACGACGACGCAACCCTGCACAATGCGCAGTATCGCGTGCTGGAGCTGTGGCAGAAGAGCTACGGAGGCGAGTTGCTGATCCTTCTGCCAGACACCTTCGGCACCACGCAGTTCCTCGACGGCGCGCCGCAGTGGGTCGCCGACTGGACCGGCCAGCGCGTCGATTCCAAAGACCCCTTCGTCGCCGGAGACGAGTACATCGCATGGCTACAGGCGCGCGGACGAGACCCACGCAGGAAGCGGCTGATCGCCTCCGACGGCCTCGACGTGGAGCAGATTCTGAAGCTGCACGAGTACTTCAACGGGCGCATCCGCTTCAGCGCGGGCTGGGGAACGCTGCTGACCAACGACTTTCGCGGATGCCATCCTCGCGGCGAACACGACCTCGAACCAATCAGCCTGATCTGCAAGCTGATGACCGTCGAGGGCCGCCCCGCCATCAAGCTGAGCGACAATCCCCGCAAATCCACCGGCCCAGCCGACGAGATCGAGCGCTACCGCCGCGTCCTCGGCACCCCCGCCGGCGAGGCAACCGAAGTGATCGTCTAAAACTTCTTCCCTATTGCGATAGTGGAATATGGCTTGCTGTTCTGAGCGCAGCAAAGAATCCCCGCATCCTACCTCGCGTTGCGGCGACGCACGCTACTGAATAAACGCTCTAAACCACTGATTTTCAGGCGACGTTGGATCAGGCCGTATCGCCGTCCGTTTCCTGAATCTCGTCGTCGACATCCTCTTCGTCGAGGATGTCGACGAATTCGGCGGAATCGAAGACCTCGCCACACAGTTGGCACTCAACAAACTCAACGTCTTCCTGACGGGAGACGACGCGAACCTTGGGATGTTTGCATGATGTCGGCATAAGAGAAGAGAGCAAGGAAACATAGAGATTCTGCCTTCGCCCAACCCGGTTGTCAATCCCGAAATTTAAAGCTTCATTCGCGCGCAACAAAAATAGTGCGAAGAACAAACCCGACCACGGATAAAAACAAGACTGCTCTGTCTTTAACAGGCTGCGGAAAACTTGGCTTTGGCGTTCCGATATTCCCTCGGGGGCTAAAGCCCCGTTGAAAATAGGACGCTTACGGAGCGGCTAAAGTCGCTCCCTTTCAAAACAAGGAGTTTTCGCAGCCTGTTTACCGTCCTAAATTACGGTGAACCGCTTTGCTTGTCATTCCGCAGTGAAGCGGAGATATCTGCTTTTCTTCATTCGACTGCTCTAATCCGTGTTGATCCGCGTTGATCCGTGGTCGGTTCTTCTCTCCCTTCGCTAGAACTGCGGTGTCTCATAAAAACAGTTTGCATCGCGGACTGATCTGGTCTTATACTAAATACGACCGATGCGGTCTGATTGGTTTCGGCGGAGAGCAATTCTATTCCGACCGAGTAACTTGAGCCGCAAGAGAGAGAACTTTAATGCTGCGACTGACCAAAAAAGCGGATTACGGACTGATGGCGCTCAAGTATCTGGCCGAGCATCCGATCCAACCCTCGCCTGCGGGAACGCAGAGCGCCGCGGCGGCGTGTACGGGAGCGCAGAGCGCCAAGGACATTGCGAAGGCGTACCACATTCCCTCGCCGTTGCTGGCCAAGATTCTACAGACGCTGGCGCGCGCCGGGCTGCTGGTCTCGCACGCCGGAACCAACGGAGGCTACGCGCTGGCTCGTCCTGCCACGCAGATCTCGGCCTTCGAGGTGATTCGCGCCATCGACGGCCCGCTGTTTATCACTAGCTGCATCACAATTCATGGCTCGTGCGATCTTGCTGGACATTGCACGATCAAAGAACCGCTGCGCAAGGTGAACGACTCGATCAAGGATCTGCTGAGCAACATCTGCATCAGCGATCTGGTGGAGACGTCCGATGCATCGCGCAATAACGAGGACGTCGCAGTCGGCGGCGGACTGGTAACCCTGCTGACCTAGAAGCGGCGAACAAGGTCAGGAAACGGTTTTACGGAGGAGTACACGATGAGCCTACAGAATGGGAACGGACATAACGGCAATGCCACCAGTGACAACGGAGTCATCGTTACACGCTCGAAACATCCGCTGCCGGAGGGAGTGCATCTGCCGCTTTACATGGACAACCACGCAACGACGCAGCTTGACCCGCGCGTTCTGGAGGCCATGATGCCGTACCTCACCGGCAAGTTTGGCAACGCAGCCAGCCGGAATCATCAATTCGGCTGGGAGGCGGAGCGCGCGGTGGAGATCGCCCGCGAGCAGATCGCCAAGCTGATCGGCGCGACCTCCAAGGAGATCATCTTCACCTCTGGCGCGACCGAGTCCGACAACCTCGCACTGAAGGGCGTTGCCGAGATGTACCACGAGCGCGGCAACCACATCATCACCCAGGTCACCGAGCACAAGGCCATTCTGGACACCTGCAAGAAGCTGGAGAAGCAGGGCTTCCGCGTGACCTATCTTCCGGTGCAGGCCGACGGTCTGATTGATCTCGAAGATCTCAAGCGCGCCATCGTCAGCGAAGGCCCAGACAAGACGATTCTGGTCTCCATCATGTTCGCCAACAACGAGATCGGCGTGGTCCAGCCCATCGCCGAGATCGGCAAGCTCTGCCACCAGCGCGGCATTCTCTTCCACACCGACGCCGTGCAGGCCGTCGGGCACATCCCAGTCGACGTGCAGGCCATGAACATCGACCTGATGAGCCTATCCGGCCACAAGCTCTATGGGCCAAAGGGCGTCGGCGCGCTCTACGTTCGCCGTCGTAACCCGCGCGTCCAGATCACCGAGCAGATCAACGGCGGAGGCCACGAACGCGGTATGCGCAGCGGTACCCTCAACGTCCCCGGCATCGTTGGCCTCGGTGCCGCCGCAGAGATCGCTGGCGAAGAGCTATCCACTGAAATCACGCGTCTCACTGGTCTGCGCAACTACCTCCGCGGCCGACTCGAGGCTGCGCTGGACTACGTTCACGTCAACGGCAGCATGGAGCATCACCTCCCCGGCAACCTCAACATGAGCTTCCTCTACGTCGAGGGCGAAAGCCTGCTGATGGGCATCAACGACGTCGCCGTCAGTTCAGGCTCGGCCTGCACCTCGGCCACGCTCGAACCCAGCTATGTTCTCAAGGCCCTCGGGCTGGGCGACGATGTAGCTCATAGTTCTATTCGCTTCGGTCTGGGTCGCTTCAACACCAAAGCCGAAGTCGACTATGTAGCCGATAAGGTCATCGACGTAGTGAAGAAGCTACGCGAACTAAGCCCCCTCTACGAGATGGCCAAAGACGGCGTCGACCTAAGCAAAGTCGAATGGGCCGCCCACTAATCAAGTTGCTAGTTTTTCAGGAGTAAGGCCATGAGATTTACGATCACCGTGACGCTAACAAAGAAATGGCTAATTCAATTTCTCAGAGGCGTTTTCATCTGCTTGATTGTCGGGTGCATTGTTGATTGGAAGGTGTTGCGGTTAATTTTGGCAACTCACGATATGGCATTGGTGGATGCGTTTTTGAGCAAAGTATTGCCCGTTGCACTTGGCGTCTCAATCGGAGTCACATGGCCAATAAAATTTGCATTTCAACGTTCGCAAGAAGATAACGACACGGGCCAATCTAGTTACATACAGAACTTGGGTTTTCGATTTGGAAAAGCGCTCAGAGGGAATCGATAGCGCACCGAATAGCACGTAGATCTCATCTAAGCAACAAGGAGAATCGATATGGCATACAGCGACAAGGTAGTAGACCACTACGAGAATCCGCGCAACGTAGGCACACTGGACAAGTCGTCGGAGGCCGTGGGCACGGGGCTGGTCGGCGCGCCGGAGTGTGGCGACGTGATGCGCTTGCAGATCCGCGTGAACCCCGAGACGCAGGTCATCGAAGAGGCCAAGTTCAAGACCTTTGGCTGCGGTTCGGCGATTGCCAGCTCGTCGCTGGCGACCGAATGGGTGAAGGGGCGCACGATCACTGACGCGCTCACCATCTCCAATACCGACATTGTGAAGGAGTTGGCGCTGCCGCCGGTCAAGATTCACTGCTCGGTGCTGGCCGAAGACGCCATCCGCGCGGCTATCGGCGATTGGAAGAAGAAGAACGGCGTCGCCGAAGAGCCTGCCGATGACGTTGCGGTAGCAAGCTAGAGTATTTTCGGGGATGGGGTAGGCCGTCGTGGAACGAGCAAAATGCGGGAATTCTTCGCTTCGCTCAGAATGACAATTCATCCTTGATCTATAACAATTTGGATGATGCTCTAACAAGGACAAAGGGGGGGGATTGGGCCATGGTTTCCATTCAGAACGCGAGTTGTAAGAACGAGGGGAAGTCTCCCACGCCGCCAGCGATGATTCCGGAACCCTCGGCGCAGCAGGCGCTGACCGGCGAGGGTTCGGCCCCGGCAGGCAAGGGCGTTCAGGTCACGCTGCGCGCGCTGAAGCGCATCCGCACCGCCATGGCCAAGGAGAACATCTCTCCCGCAGCGGGTGGGCTGCGCCTCGGAATCACTGGCGGAGGCTGCTCCGGGCTGAGCTACAGCATCAAGTTCGACACCCAGAAGCGGGAGCGCGACCGCATCTTCGAGTTCAGTCAGGGATTTATCGATCCGGCCGCCGCCAGCGAGCCGCCGATCCGCGTCTTCGTCGATCCGAAGAGCTTTATCTATCTGAACGGCATGATTCTCGACTACGAGGAGACGCTGATGCGGCAGGCCTTCAACTTCATCAATCCGCACTCCACCAAGAGCTGCGGCTGCGGCTCCAGCTTCTCCACCTAGTAGCGGCGAGGCGACGCCAAGCGAATTCAGTTCTTCCGACTGCTGCTCAGATTCCATCTCTGCGCGATGTGGCTGCGTAGCGATGGGCCGCGCGGAATCTTCGTCTTCAAGCGGCTGGGGGACAGGTCTATCTGCCGCATAGCATTCGACTTGGGGCGTTTGCATGGTGGCCGCTTTTTCGGCGACGCGGGTGCGCGACGAGATATTGTAAGCGGCGATCTGTAGCCCGTAGAGGAGCATGCCCGCGCGTTTAATGTCCATCTGATTCGCAGCAAGGCGGACGAGTACGTCGGCGATGGCGTTCTGAATGGAGTCGCGATCCTTGGGCGCTTCGAGCGGGAAGTCGTCGTTGGAGATGACCTTTGGCATATCGATGTTCTGATGTTGATAGCAGGTGTACTGGTTGTGCATCGCAAAGGAACGACAGCGGACTCCTTCGTTGTAATAGACGCACTGGTGCGGTTTCGATGGATCCTGCTTGAATTCTGGATAGAACGACATCGTGCCCCCCTGGGTATATACTCATGTTGCTGATTCTGTTGCGGTTGTTTTATGGTATATACTAAAACATATATACTTATCACGTTTGAGAGTTTAGAGCAGGTTTCGTAATGGCGTATGCCGTTGTCGAACGAGCAAAAAGCAGATTCCTCCGCTTCGCTGAGGAATGACAAATAAATCGGTCTACAGTAATTCAGAAACTGTCCTAAACAGAAAGGCCCGACGCAATGCGCCGGGCCTTTCTTTGATCCACTACTTTAATTGTATCGCGCGGGGTATAACTAAACTGCCAACTATTTTTTATCGCTATCTTATTTATTATGAATTAGTTGAATGGGTTTTTCGGGGATTGAGGGCTTGACAGGTATAGGACGGGCCTTTTGGCAGGCTGCGGAAAAACTCGGTTTTGGCATTCCAATATTCCCTCGGGGGCTGAAGCCCACTGCTCCCTCCGAACGGTAAAAACAGGAGTTTATTCGCAGCCTGTTCAGCCCTTGCCAGACAACGGCCCTCGGCAAAAGCAACGGCTGGTGGTGCGAACGGCATTCCTCCCACCCATCGCGATGTTACCGCGATGAATGGGGCACCCGATCATGTTATGTTGGTGCGTAAGGTGTTCTATGAGCCGATATCGTCGATTCAGGCAGGTCTGGGCTACACTAATTTCATGTGCGGAATAATCGGATACATTGGCCCCAATCCTCCTGTCCCCATCATCATCGAAGGTCTGCGCCGTCTGGAGTATCGCGGCTATGATTCAGCCGGAATCGCCGTAGCGGGAGGCCCGCAGGGGCTGGAGTTGCGTCGCGCCCCGGGAAAGCTGCGCAATCTGGAAGCCGTCATCGCCGCCAGCCCTATCTCCGGCACCTTCGGCATTGGACACACGCGCTGGGCCACGCACGGTCGCCCGACCGAGGAAAACGCCCACCCGCATCGCGACGGCTCCGGTACGCTCGTCGTCGTGCATAACGGCATTGTGGAGAACTACCTCGCTCTGAAGGCGGAGCTGATCGCCAAGGGCCACAAGTTTGCCTCTGAGACGGACACCGAGATCATTGCGCACGTCATCGAAAACGAGTTCAATCTGGCCTCCGCCGCTTTGTTGTCATCCCGTAGCGAAACGGAGGGATCTGCTTCTCTCTCCGAATCCGCCGAGTCCAACTCCTCCGAGGCCGTTCTGACCCTGCCAGCCAGACCAGCAATTCCGCTGGAGGAGGCTGTTCGCCGCGCTGTCAAACGCCTGACCGGAGCCTTTGCCATTGGAGTTCTCTCGGCCAACGAGCCGAACAAGCTGGTTGCGGCGCGCTTCGGCCCGCCCGCCGTCCTCGGCATCGGCGAGGGCGAATACTTCCTTGCCTCGGACGTTCCCGGCATCCTGCACCACACGCGCAACATCCATTTTCTGGCCGACGGCGAGCTGGCCATCCTCACCCCGGACGGCGTGACGCTGACCGACTTTGAAGGCGCGCCCCTGCCGCTGAAGATCCAGCGCATCGCATGGGATCCCATTCAGGCCGAGAAATCCGGCTATAAACACTTCATGCTGAAGGAGATCAACGAGCAGCCGCGCGCCATTCGCGACACCCTGCTGGGCCGCATCTCGCCCGACACGGGACGCGTCTTCCTGCCCGACATGACCATCACCGAGAACGATCTGCGCGCATGCACCCAGATCACGATAGCGGCCTGCGGAACCAGTTGGCACGCGGGACTGGCTGGCAAATTTATGATCGAACGCCTGGCCCGCCTGCGCACCGAGGTCGATTACGCCAGCGAGTATCGCTATCGCAACCCGATTCCTGACCCAGCCTCCATCGGCTTGCTCATCACCCAGTCCGGCGAGACGGCCGACACCATCGCCGCACAACGCGAGTTGATTAGTCTTGGCTCGAAGACGCTGGCTATATGCAACGTCGTCGGCGCAGCGGTCAGCCGCGAGGCGCAGGGCACCATCACCACCAACGCTGGCCCGGAGATCGGCGTGGCCAGCACCAAGGCCTTCACCGCGCAGTTGACGGCGCTCTTCCTGCTCGCGCTGCGTCTGGCGCAGGTTCGCGGTACTGTTAGCGACGCCGAATCGCTCGCTCTGGTAGACGAGCTGACCAAGGTTCCGGCCAAGATCGAGGAGATTCTGCGCTCGGTGGACGACCAGTGCGCGCAGCTTGCCAAGGCCTTCTCCACGGCCAACGACTTCCTCTTTCTGGGCCGCGGAATTCACTACCCCATCGCCCTGGAAGGCGCGCTCAAGCTCAAGGAGATCAGCTACATCCACGCCGAGGGCTATCCGGCGGGAGAGATGAAGCACGGCCCCAACGCGCTGATCGACGAGACGCTGCCGGTCGTCTGCATCGCCACCAAAGACCCCAACGACCCAACCAGCGTTCTGAAGTACGAGAAGACGCTCTCGAACATTCAGGAGGTCACCGCGCGCTCTGGCCGCGTCATCGCCATTGCCATTGTGGGCGACGAGGAGATCAAGAATCTGGTGGAACACACCATCCAGATCCCGCAGGCCCCAGAACTATTGCTGCCGATTTTGGAGGTGGTGCCGCTACAACTGCTGGCCTATCACATCGCCGTCCGCCGAGGCTGCGACGTAGACCAGCCCAGAAATCTGGCCAAGAGCGTCACCGTGGAGTAGCTGATGTGATCTTGCGTGATAAATCTGGTGTCCCATTCATGCGCGGTTGTATCGCGCATGGGTGGGGGGCGCGCTAGAATGCTACAGACACGCTCAATATGACATTTCCCCGACTCAACTTCGAGTTCGATCCGGCCAAAGCCGCCAGCAATCTCAAGAAGCATGGCGTCTCTTTCGATGAAGCCGTAACAGTCTTCATCGATCCCCTCAGCTCCACCCTGCACGACGACCAGCACTCCGAGGACGAGGATCGATTCATCATCGTTGGCCTGTCCTCAAAGCAGCGTCTTCTCTTCGTCGTTTACACTGAGACAGACTCTCGAATACGACTCATTGGAGCCAGACTCACCACCGCAACCGAGAGAGAACAATATGAGCAAAGCTAACGAACTCGATCCACTCGCGCCGCGCCCCAACCTCGACTTCAGCAAAGGCGTTCGTGGCAAATACGCTGACCGCATGAAGGCTGGCAGCAACGTCGTTCTCATCGCTCCTGACCTGCTCGACACCTTTCCCGACTCCGAGTCCGTCAACGAAGCCCTCCGCTCGCTGAAGAAGATCGCCGCCCGCTCTGTTCGCCCCGCGACGTCACGCTCCCGCAGAACCGCATCCGCAGGGCAATAGTCCCCCAGTGGGCGCCCCGCACACAAAACCAACTTGGGTGCCCCATTCATGCGCGGTTGTATCGCGCATGGGTGGGGTTCAACTATCTACGGGATAGGATGATCTGATGCCGAGTTGTCTGAAGCGTTATCAAACCGAAGGCCACTACCACTTCATTACCTTCAGTTGTTATCAGCGTCTTCCCTATCTGACCGACGACCACGCCTGCATCGTCTTCGAGGAGACGCTCGAACGAGTTCGCCAACGTCACCAGTTCTTTCTCTTCTGTTACGTTCTCATGCCCGAGCACGTCCACCTGCTTCTGACCGAGCCGAAACTCCAGTCCCTTTCCACTACTCTGAGCGTCCTGAAGGGAGAAAGCTCCAAGATTCTCAAAGGCGAAAGAATGCACTTCTGGCAGACCCGCTACTACGACTTCAATGTCTTGTCCCATCACAAGCACGTCGAGAAGCTGCGATACCTCCATCGCAACCCCGTTGAACGAGGCTTGGTTCAGAAGCCGGAGGATTGGCGCTGGAGCAGCTTTCGTCACTACCTCACAGGGGAACAGAGCCGCGTAGAGATCGAGTCGCAGTGGACATGGAACCGCCGTGAGAGGGAATTCCCACCCATCGCATAAGACAAAGGCGCGATGAATGGGGCACCCGATAGTAATCTGAGGCTCGTCCGTGAATATGCGGGATGCAGGGCGGGCGGTGGTGCGACAATAGCTTGTGGTCTTCGATCCTCATATCGTGACGCTGTACGGGTTGCAGCATTCGGTCTATGTGCGCTTCTCGCTGCTGGCCCTGAGTTCGACGCTGTTTCTGGTCGATCCCTTTGCCGCGCTGCCTACCTTTCTTGCCATCACCGACGGCGCAGACATGGCGCGTCGTCGCCGCACAGCTCGCAAGGGAGCGCTGACGACGCTGATCGTGCTGCTCTCCTTTACCTTTGCCGGTCAGGCGATCTTTCGTCTCTTCGGCATTACCCTGCCCGCGTTTGAGATTGCGGGAGGAATCATCCTCCTGCTGATTGGCCTGGACATGCTACAGGCCAAGCGCTCGGCTACGCAGGAGGTGGCGGGCGATGCCGAGGCCGCCGCACTGAAGGAAGACGCCGGAATCGTGCCGCTGGGCGTGCCCATGCTGGCCGGCCCGGGAGCCATCACCTCGGTAATGGTGCTGGTGGGGCAGGCGCAGAGTCGCTGGCAGATGGGCGCAATTATCGGGGCGATTGCGATTACGGCGGCGGTCTGCTATCTGGTGCTGGCGAACTCTGGCAGGGTGGTGCGCCTGCTGGGAGAGAGTGGCATTCGCATTCTGGTGCGCATCATGGGGCTGCTTCTGGTGGCTCTTGCTGTGCAATACTTCGTCAATGGACTGGTTGACCTCGGCATCATTCCGCACACGATGGAGTAGTCGCTCGATGCGGAGGCATCGCCACAAAATAAAAAAGGCGTGGATCGCTCCATCACCCGTACCAACTCCCCCAAAGAGGGCCTCATTATCTTGCCACTTGCCATAAGCCCTTGAGGAGTTTATGGCGGGGACGACGGGGCTCGAACCCGCGACCTCTGCCGTGACAGCTAACCGGAAACCCGTAACTTATAGAAATCAGGAGGCGCGGATGGCCCGTTTTAGCTCCCTGAGATACCCCTGGCAACCCTTATTGTGTCCTTAACCTTGCCGCGACCTCTGCCCTGTCGACCTCTGCCCATTTCCCACTTTGCAGGTGCCGCCGGGGCCGTTTTCGGCTCGATCTCTGGCGAACATCAAGCAAAGGAAAGGAGAACTTCCGAGCGAAACTTCTGCCGCTGGAATGCAGAGGACATAGGCACGATAATCCCTCTGTCTTGACCTTAAATCGTGGCTGCGATGTGCGGTAGACACTCCTCTTGGCCTCCGTTTTGCCTCCTGCATTTTAGCTCGTTTTTGTGTTCCCATATCCGACCCACGACCTCTTCCCCAATTTCACCGTTGCAGGGCTGCTCTTCCCCAATTTCACCGTGGCAGGGCTGCGATGATCAGCCATTGTCTTCCTGACCTCTGCCCTCTCGGACTGGTCCCTGTGCCCATGTTGGCGAGCGTCTGCCTTCCCCTTCATGACCGCCTGAATTTCGTCGAAGTGCCAAGGACGGAAATCATGCGAATCCACGCCGACATCCATAGAGAGCGCCAGTGGATCGTCCGGCAGATTGCCGTGCGAGTGTCCATACAGATGCCATGCGCCACGAACATGGTGTGGTCTATTTTTGCTCCGGCGCGTACACTAGCTCTGCCAATAGACTTAACAAGCAGTTGTGCGTCAAAATACACGCTTTGTTCCGCGGAGGTTGCGCTATGTCTTCAATATCATCTATACGCCGGATTGCTCTGACTGCAGTCGTGGCATTTGCGGTTCTCTCCTGCCGCTCACTTTTGTCTCAAGCCAACGGGTCTACTCGCCCCCCCGTCCTTCCATTAAAGTCAGAAGAGATTGCAAAATACTTCTCTGCTGCAGCGGATCAATGGAGAGTGGCTGCAGTTGATCCAAAGACTAAGCGTGATACCGTACCGGCGAATATTCGGTCAGAACGAAATGAGATCTGGAGGCCGGTTCTTCAAGAGATCCGCAATACTGAGCAGAATGGTTTTCTCATATCAGAAGCCTCAGAGATGGCTAGGGCTTGTGATATTGCTCGCGATCCAAAGGATATTTGGGTCGTGGCTACATTTGATCATTTTCTGGTTATTCCTATTGATTCTGATGAAAAGCTGATTTATACCGAGATGAGCTTCAAGATCAACCAGGTTATCCGCCAGCCCCATACGTCGTCATTGACGACGGGCGGATCGTTTGAAGTGGACGAGGCAGGCGGAAGTATTAAAAAAGCAAACGGAGATACCGAGGCGTGGCGGCTTATCCCTCATGAATACTATCCCCGACCTGGACATACATATCTAATGCAAATTGGGGAACAATATAATGAGGGTAAAGGTGATCTCTATATTATTGAGTCACAGTGGGACTTAAGCACCGGGAAGGCCGTTCCCGATATGAATAGCCTGACTTGTCGAGACTGTTCCGGTGATCCCGCGATCTGTGGACAGACGAAAGAGGATGCCGTCTCCTATTTGCAGTCCGTACTTCCGGTAGATAGCACTAAATAGGAGATATGCGATGCAAGTCTGTCCGAATGCGTTTTTTGAAAAATCCATTTCTATATTGTTAGTTATTTCTCTACAGGTGGCCACCGCGCAGACCCCCTGTAGCGCTCCCTTGCCGGCGTCGGCGCGGTGGCTACGCCTTGTTCGATGCAGCGCGCGCAGGCGCGTTTCTCGCGCATGACGCGCGTCACAAAGAACTCCACGGGTTTGCTGTCGAGCACTTCGGAAACTTCGTAGCCGATGACCTTGGTATCGCCACCACACTTGCCGCAGGTGCACTGCTCAGGCGCGCAGGCAATGATCTTGTCGACACGTTCTAGATGCGCAGGCAGCTCGTTGCGTCCCGGATGAAGCTGGCGGGCACGCCGCTGCTTGTCGGTCGTGTTGTTACTCTCGGTCGCGTCCGGTAGCGGGCCGCGCTGGCTCTCCGCAGCGATTTCTTCGCTCGATACCGCAGGCTCAAGATCGAGCAGTTTCAACTGGAGATCACTGAGCGTCTCGCTCTGTTTTCCGTACTTCTTGATGCGCTCCAAACGAAGCTCTTCTACGAGTTTCTGGATCTTCAACTCGGACAGAGCAATGATCTGATCTTTTGCGGCGAGCGCCGGCCCCATTTCCTGCTTCAACTGCGCAATCATCGTGGCGGCAACCGGGTCAAGCACAATAGGCAAGGGCGACTTGGAAGCAGGATTTATCCTGCTTTTATTATCGCAAATAAATATGTGGACATGTTATCGAATCGCCTGTATTCATGCGGTATTTCGCGATATGTCGGCAGTTTCTTTGACAGCTCGGCGATACCATTTTCGCTTCCTTGTTGCGGTCAGATCGATGCCTCCAATCAACAGCGCAAACTCTTCGCGGGTCAACTGCACGCGACCCTCATCAGAGCAAGGCCAATGCAATCTCCCTTGCTCCATGCGCCGCGCGCAAACCCACAAACTATTGCTGTCGAAGTAAAAAATCTTCATGCGATCACGGCGCTTGTTGGCGAATAAAAACAGATGGCCGCTTTGCGGGTTCTGCTGCAACTTGGCCGTAACAAGCGCATAGAGACCATTGAATGACAGCCGCATATCGGTAGCGCCGGTGGCCACATAGATGCGCGTAGCCGCGCCCAGACCGAGCATCGCGCTACGCCCGCTCGAGCACGGCGATCAGCCGCGTCAGCGTCGTCGCGTCGAAGCCGCTGACGACTCCGATGCGTCGGCCTCGGCTGAGTTCGACGAAGAGATAGGCCTCATGCAGGGTGACGGTCGACGGGATCGAAGGCGATTCGATCCCGTCAACAGGAACCAATGCGCTCGCAGGCCGAATCGTTGAGGTACGATTTATCTTGGATAACGGCGAATCATAATCGCCCGTCTCTGCGCTGACAATCGCCGCGCGGCGTTTGCGATAGTTGTCGAGCGAGGCCGGTGAGATGTCGTGCGCTCGGCAAAAGACCGGACGCGTCAGACGTATGCATTCGAGCAACCCCATACTTTCTTTGGCTTTTGGTCTGTGTTGAAGTTGAGGCATGAATGCAAACGGAGTGGGTACAGGGATTCGTCGTCGTAGCCGGACAGAAGTCGAGCGTCTGGTATCGGAGTACAAACAGAGCGGGCTTGGTCGCAAGGAGTTTTCGGCGGCGCATGGGCTGAGCGTGCATACGCTGGATGCGTGGCGCAGGCGCGTGGCGGAATCACGGCAGGAGATTGTCCCCGTCGAGATCGTCGACGACGGCGCGGCGCGGCAGGGCTTGAAGCGAGCGGAGAGCATGGAGCCGAGCGCGCAATTTCGGATTGTGCTTGCCGCAGGTATTCGCATCGAGATCGAGCCGTGCTTCGATGCGGCCGAGTTGCGGCGGCTGATTGCGGCGCTTGACGGGGTTGAGTTGCGCGATGGCTTGCGGCGGTCGGTGTAGCGCGTGCTGGGCATGGGCGCGGCCACGCGCATCTTCGTGGCCACTGGTGTGACGGATATGCGGCTCGCATTCAATGGCCTGTATGCTCTTGCCGCCGGTCAGTTACAGCAGGATCCGCAGAGCGGCCATCTGTTCCTTTTTGCCAATAAGCGAAGAGATCGGATGAAAATTCTTTTCTTCGATGGTTCGAGTCTTTGGGTCTGCGCGCGACGCATGGAGAAGGGACGATTGCACTGGCCAAGCTCTCAGGATGGCCGCGCGCAGTTGACGCGCGAAGAGTTTGCGCTGTTGATTGGAGGCATAGATCTGACCGCAACAAGGAAGCGGAAGTGGTATCGGCGCGAGGAGGCTGGAGAACCAACGCAACCCATGCAATAAGGCGCATGAATAAAGGCGATTCGATGACTTATACACAGCATTTTCTGCGATGATAAATCGAGATGAACCCCGCTTCCAAATTCTCTTTTCCTGCTGTACTCGATCCGGCCGTTGCGGTCGTCTTGGGGCAGTTAGAGGAGCAGGTGGAGGCGCAGGATCGAGTGATCGCGGAGAAGAGTCAGGCGCTTGCTGCGGCAGAAGCGATCATCCAGCAGTTGAAGGAAGCGCTTCGTCTGGAACGCATCAAGAAGTACGGAAAACAGAGCGAGAAGTTGTCCGATCTTCAGTTGCAGTTGCTCGATCTTGAGCCTGCTGTATCCAGCGACGAAATCGAAACCGAGGTCACTAGCGGTCCGCTGCCCGTGGCCGAGCATGAGAAGACCGACGAGGTCGCGCCACGACGCAAGAGCAAACCGCATCCGGGGCGCAACGAACTACCTGCGCATCTAGAGCGGGTCGAAGAGATCGTCGCCTGCGCGACCGAACAGTGCAGGTGCGGCAAGTGCGGACGCGAGACTCAGGTTATTGGCTACGAAGAAACCGAAGTGCTCGGCATGAAACCTGCGGTGCACTTCGTGCGCGTGATCAAGCGCGAGAAACGCGCCTGCGCACGCTGCATCGAACACGGCGTTGTGACCGCCCCAGCACCGGTACGCATCGCGCCTAAATCAATCTTTGCCGACGAAACCATCATCGACTTCATCATTCGGAAATATGCGGATGCGTTGCCGCTTTATCGTCAGCGCGCGATTCTGATGCGCGATCTGGGCATCGATGTGGCGCTGACCACGATCAACGACGCCGTGCTGCGCGTGGGCGAGTTACTGATTCCCGTGGTCGACACGATAAAGCGCGATCTGCTCGCAGGTGGCTACATCCAGGCCGATGAAACACACATCGACGTGCAGACGCCGGACAAGAAAGGCGAGAACCATCGCGGATATTTCTGGCAGTACAGCGCGCCGATGAAGGGCGTGGTCTTCGACTTCGAGATGACGCGCAGCAAGCAGGTCGCCAAAGATTTCTTCAAAGACTATGGCGGAATCCTCCACACCGACGGCTATGTGGCGTATGAAAAAGACATCGGTGCCGATGGCATGATCCACGCGTGTTGCCTCGCGCACTCACGCAGAAAATTTATCGATGCCATCAAGGTGCAGACGAAGGCCCATGCAACCGACGCGAAGTTGGAACGCGTCGTCGTGCTCATGGATAACTTGTTCGCCGTCGACCGCGAGGCGCGCGAACAAAAGCTGTCGCTCAATGACCGCCATGCGCTGCGGCAGGAACGCGCGCCTGCGATTCTTGCGGAACTGCATGCGCTGCTGCTTGCAATGCAGGCTTTGGGAACAATCCTGCCGAAGTCCATTGCGGGGAACGCGATCTCTTACACGCTTGTGCGTTGGGAAAAACTAACGCGCTTCCTCGAGCATCCGGTCATCGAGTTGTCAACCAACTGGGCCGAGAATTCAATGAGACCGATTGCGATTGGGCGGAAGAATTGGCTGCATCTGGGAAGCAAAGAAGCGGGACCAAAGATCGCCGCCATCTTCAGCATCGTGGAGAGTTGCCGCAAACTGAATATCCCCATTCGCCAATATCTAGCCGACGTCCTGCCCGGCCTAGCCGACCGCTCCATCCACTCCCTGGCCGAACTCACCCCGGCCGCCTACGCCGCCAAGATGGCAAAGTAGCCTATCCCCGCCTGCCCAGCCCCGTCAACCATGGCTTTGCCCGAAGGGCTACGATTATCTGTA
>Ga0302278_10000188_pt1 | contig 78788 bp, 66 predicted proteins | sample III_Bog_N3_2_FD_194543 | JGI IMG/M metagenome (GOLD analysis project Ga0302278, IMG submission 194543) | Peat permafrost microbial communities from Stordalen Mire near Abisko, Sweden - III_Bog_N3_2 | ecosystem: Environmental > Terrestrial > Soil > Wetlands > Peat | place: Sweden: Abisko...
AACCCACGTGCGCAGGTTCTGCGGAAACTGCGCCTGGCGCGTCTTCTGGGTGGACGATTTGAGCGTTCGCAACTCGATGACGGACGCGGCCACAGCCTCCGAGAGCAGTATCTTCTTGGCGGGCCACGGCAGCGCCAAAGCGCGAATCTCCTTCTTTCTCTGGCGGAGATTCATAATCAGGTTCTGACGTGCTTCTCTTCCCTGTGTGGTCACACCCTTGCACACTTCCCGTTGTCGATTACGATACTGGTTATAGTCGGCCATCAGGGAAACTCGGTCGGAAAGTCGCTTCGCTTTCCGTTCTTCCCTCAGTGCGCTATTACGAACGGGAGTACGAACGATATGCTGATCAGCCTCATAGCCGGATGTTGAGGCAGGTGTCCAGACCCCAAGCGCAGCCTCAGTGTTCTGACGGTTGATCTTTCCTGCGAAGTTGTTGCGGAATACATCGGACGCCTTGACCCGAATGTTGTGGTCGATGGCAAGGATGGTGTATCCGCCAGTCTCTCCTTTTTCGAGCCGGAGTTGAGCCTTGGCGAGAAGGCGATGGAGGTCATCCCAAGTAACATTACGTCGGGTAAGCAGTTTGGATATGCTTGGAGCAACCTCCCGCCGCACGTAAGATTGGAACGATTCCTGATCCTGGTAATGTTCAAATTGTGCAGCGGCTCCGGTCGGCTGTTGTCGCGCACATCGGGAAGCATTACGTTCAGTTCGTGATGTTGGTACAGCTTGTTCGGTGTCAGCATCCCAGCGCGCAAGGCCCGGAGTATGAGCCCAGTTGTATTTGGTTTCGAGTTGGCGAGCTGCGGTGTGTAGAAGAGTATGGGACTGATGTGGTGTTGTTGCTCTGAGGGTCTCTGGGTGAACCTTGTTGACCATTACATGGATGTGAAAATGCTTTTTGTCGTCGTGCGCGACGATCACATATTGATGGTCTTTGTATCCGAGTGCTTTCAGTGTGTGCAACGCAGCGTCTGTCCATTGTGGTCGAGTCGGACGTTCTCCTGGCGGCCATGCCAGTTCATAGTGGCATAGCGCATCCTTGCAACGAGCATTGAGAGATGCAACCCCGAGCATTTCTCCTGCCGCTGTGTCGAAGCTCAGAAGATTCTCCGACAAGACCACATCTCCTCGCAAACGAACTTCTCCAGTGTCGGCATCATGCTCATGTGTGAGGTATTCATGAAGCCGCTTGAAGCTGCTGGAGTGTTTTCTGGATGGCTGTACCTTGACGATCATGTTTACTTCCCCACGACGGCATTGAGCCTGCTCACTGCGTTAAGCACTGCGGACAATGTCGAATTCAGTCCCTTCCGCAGACCTTCCTCATCCGGGAGACCTTTGATCTGCTTGAGCAGGTGCTTCTGAAGTCCACCGAGTCTTGCGAGTTCTCCTAATGCCTTCTGGTCCATCTTTGAAACGATTCGCTTGTTGAATGCGATCCTTCGCATGTACTCGCTCATGGTCAGGCCGGCTCCCTTAGCCTGGTCTTTGATGACGGCTTTCTCTGCATCGGTGATTCTGATGAAGATCCGGCGTGTGGCGACTTCATTCTGTTTAGTTCTTGCCATTGTCTTCTCCTTTTCTGTGGGGTCTCGGGGCGTAGCCCTGAGCAAGATGCGCAACCATTTCTCCGAGTAGCCGCAGGCGGATTGGGGAAATGGTGGTGGGCGCGCGGAACCTCGAAGGGGTTTCGTGCGCACAGCGCCCATCTTGCCGTCTCTCTCAAGCATTCCGATTTCATTATAATACATTTCTACGGTCAGTCCTATGGTATTATCTGCATGTGCCGTTCATGAGGACGGAGATGGGGAAGAGGTATGGAAAAAGCGCGACGTAAAGTGCAAATGATTACCACAGATCAGCTTGAAGTTATTCGCACACACCTGGCTCAGAAAGGGAATGAGCCTCCGCCACAACCTGAAACATTCATGACGGGGGAGATTGTACGAGCTTTATACCCTGAGTTGAAGAAGTTGCGGGAAAACGGCTACTCGCTGAAGGTGCTGGCTCGTGTTTTTGCAGAGAATGGCGTTGTAATCTCAGCCAACGCCCTCTCGACCTACCTGTCCAAACTGGCGCCGACAAGAGAAGAAGCGCAACCAAGATCGGTTCGTAAGGTGAGCCCTGTGGTGTCGTCAATTGTTGATGGCAGGCGTGGACAATTCCAAATGAAACCGGACGTATCGCTGTAAGAGAGGAGAGATGTATGGCACGGGTATTCTTCGTAACAGGCAGCAAAGGCGGTGTTGGGAAGTCTGTGGGCGCGATTGCACTTCTCGACTACTTTGAGATGAGGAATCGAAAGGTCTCGCTGGTAGAGACCGATACAGCAAACCCAGATGTTGGCAAAGCATACCAGAAGGATGTCAAGTCGTTCTCGCTTGTGAACCTGGATGAGAACGAAGGTTGGCTTGATCTTCTCGACATAGTGGATGCGAGCAAGGACGATGATGTTGTCGTCAATACTGCCGCACGAAACAATGAAGGGGTCAACCGTTACGGTTCAATGTTCGATGAGAAGCTGCATGAATTCAATTGGCCATTCATCTCGTTGTTCCTCATCAATCAGCAGCGAGATAGTTGCGAGATGCTGGCTGAATACATGAGCGTGGTGAAGCACGGCACTATCCATGTTGTTCGTAATCGGTTCTTCGGCATGGCCCCATCGCTCTTCGAGTTGTATGACACATCGGCACTGCGGCAGACGGTGGAGGCAAGGGAAGGATTGTCGTTGTACCTTCCGCAATTGGCTACGCGCGTCACCAACCTCGTACAGAGAAGCCGACTGACACTCGAAAAGGCGCGGGAATCTGCAACGCTTGGTAGCCGCGCAGAGATTGAACGGTGGCGTCGTGAATGTGCCCTGAACATCTTCGATAAGGTATGTGGCGATGATCTCAACAAGTGACGATTTGTACAGTGTTTTTCTTGCGGATCTGTCGGAGAAAGAGCGTGACCGAGTTCGGCGTTACGCAGACAAATTCGGCATCGAGCCTACAGATGCAGTGTGGGCTTTGATGATCGTGCTGGGCTGGTATGGCGACCTGTACGAGGCAGTACCGCAAAAGATCAACGTAACCGTGCAGGGCATCCTGGAGAAAATTCAGTCGGTCGCTGCGGCTGAAGCTGAGTCTTCTAGGGTCCGCTTGCAGGCATCTTTGACGGATGCTGTTGTTGGCGCGGCAGAGTCCGTGGCGGCCAGGAATGGCCGCCGCGAACTGGTGAAGTGGATCGCCATTGCGTCCACGGCGGCGGTATTCATGCTCGGCTGCGTTTTTGTTGCCGGGTATTGGCTCGGCTTCGATCACGGTCGCGCCCGCGGCTTCAATGCCGGCGTCGAAGGTCATCTTGCGGCGTCGTGGGCGCAGTCCGTAGAGGGTTTGCGGGCATACGAACTTTGGAAGGCCGGCGACCTGGAGCATTTGAGCGCCTGCGACCGGCCCGGCTGGAAGCTGGAATCCGGGGTCTGTTACCCCAAGGCTGACGAAGGGAAGCTGTATGGTTGGCGCGTTCGGTGATGCCGGACGTAAATCGAGTGCAACTCAAAGGATGGAAAGGCGAATGAGAGAGTCTGCAAACGAACATCGTATTGCCGTCTTGTGCATGACCTTTCCAGTGAAGGCTGTGAACCAAGAGGAGACCCATCATGATGGAAGAGCACGTCGAAAATATGCGGATAGGCCCTGAGCCTTTCGTCGATGCCCATGCGGCTGGAACATACCTGAAACTCCATCCGGTTACTGTGCAAAGATTTGCTCGCGAAGGCAGTCTTCCTGCACATCCCATTCAGCAGGGGAGCAGGAAGCATTGGCGATTCCTGCTGTCTGAATTGCGCGACTGGCTCAAGGGAAGGACCGGAAAATAAGCAGCCCAAGTTGAGGCTGAATCGGCCCAGAGAATCATGATGTTTATCAACATTCTGCGTGGAAAAAGGCATCTTTTCATGAGTGATTATTCGATGTACAGTTGGAATAACGATGCATTCTGCGCCCTCAGCGGAAGGAGGATTTCATGAGGAAGGCGCGGAAACAGAATGGCTCTCTTTATTTGGATGCGAACGGGAGCAAAACCCCGGTCTGGATATTCAGTTGGCACCATGTTCTTCCAACCGGGCGTCGTGTCCGTCGAAAGAGACAACTAGGCACCCTTGACCAGTACAAGACGGAGGCCGCTGCGGAACGGGCGGTGCGAAGTTGGCGGCTGGCCCTCAACTCCAATCAGGCACACGCATTTTCTGGAATCACGATGAAGGATCTGATCGAACATTTTCGGCTCAAGGAACTGACAGGCAAAGGCGAGGATCGACGCGCCTGGTCTACCCGTCACCGCTACGAAAGCTACCTCAATAGCTGGATTGAGCCGAGGTGGGGCAAAGAGGAATTGGCAGCCATCAAAACGCCGATAGTTGAAGAATGGCTGGAACAGCTCATGCCGCTCGAACGGAAGCACCGCAAGCTGAAGAGCGGACAAGTGGTTAAACCTCTTGCTCCGGCTACCAAGGCCAAGATTCGCAATATGTTGAGTGTGCTTTTCAATCACGCGATCCGGTGGGAGTTCACGGACCGGAATCCGATCACAGGTTTGACTCGCGGTTCCGGCGTTCGCCAGAGTTCCAAGCGGGAGAAGGTTCCCGACATCCTGGAAGTCGCCGAGATGCAGGCCATAGTCGCTGAACTTCAGTTGAGGGAGCGCGTGTTGCTGTTTTTGGACATGACGACCGGACTGCGGCGCGGCGAATTGGCTGGCCTCAAATGGCAGGACATTGATTTTGAAAATATGCAAATCGATGTCAACAGGTCGGTCGTGAGCCAAGTCGTGGGCCGGTGCAAAACGGAAGCCTCTCAGAAGCCGGTGCCAATGGACGGTTGCACTGCACAACTCCTTCAGAGTTGGTTGCAGACGACGCCGTACCGGAATCCGGAGGACTGGGTTTTTGCTTCCAACAGCAGCCGGGCAGGAGAGAAGCGCGGAAAACAACCGTTATGGTTGCAGACCATCATGCGCTATCACATCCAGCCGGTGGTCGAGCGGCTCGGCATCACCAAACGGGTCTCCTGGCACACCTTCCGGCGCACCTTCGCAACTCTCCTCAAAGCCAACGGCGAGGACATCAAAGTTGTGCAGGAGCTGATGCGGCATGGTTCCTCACGCGTGACTATGGACATCTACGCACAGGCGCAGATGCCCGCAAAACGGGCGGCACAGCAGAAGGTCGTTGAGATGGTACGGGCGCGGCCCCTCCCATTGGCGGTCTAAAAGGGCGCTTATCTGCTCCCCAAACTGCTCCGCGGCTGAAACGGGGAAATATCGCTAAGTTATTGATTTAATTTGGCGTCCCCGACGGGATTTGAACCCGTGTTATCGCCGTGAAAGGGCGGTGTCCTAGGCCGGGCTAGACGACGGGGACGCTGAAAGGGCGAGGAATCGGCCTTGACTGGCCATATGCGCCCTTCTGAAGGCTACCAACTCAGGGGGGGCATGTCAAAAGCCGGAGCCGCGCCAATGGCCAGAAAGACCGCGCATGAACCATGACAAGTGCGTCAAAGAGGCGGCAACCGCATTGAAAGTCGCTTTGGACGGTCGGAGCGGCCGCAAGCCGTCATCATCGCCGGGCGAGGAGGCACTATTGATCCGGCAAGCAAACAGCGGCATCGCTTTCCCATCCTTTTCCGCAAAAGGCGCGGAAAAGGATGGGGCACCCTGACAGCATTCAGTTGTCGAATCGATGGAGACCGGCGTTCCCTAAGCCGTCCGGGGCGGCGAGGGATTTTTTGCGTCCATGCTCCTCTATGGAGCGTCAACCTATAATAGGGTGATATTGAGTTGACCTTCCGCAGGGTCGCGGCGCATATTCCGGCCGGGCTCCTTCGTGGAAGCCGGAGTTGCGTTTGACGACCACTCCGGCCGCCCGTCATCGCAATACATCGGATATAAACCGGATTCCGGATTGAACTTCGGGCTGAATACCGCTGCAAGAGAATCAAGTGAGGAAGAGCGCATTGAAACGTTCTGTTGAAATAGGTTGTTTTGTGCTTCTTGGGCTGGCGGCAACGGGCTGCCAGAAAAAGCCGGCAGCGCCCGCGGCGGGGAAGCAGGCGATGCCCGTGCAGACCATGGCGGTCACTCTTTCGCCGGTGGACCATTCCAGCGAGTATGTCGCCACCATCAAGTCGCGCCGCTCGGCTACAGTGATGCCGCAGGTGAGCGGAGTGCTGACGAAGATCCTCGTTCATTCTGGCGACCATGCGAGGGCTGGCCAGGTGCTGATGGAGATCGATCCCCGGCAGCAGGCCGCCACCGTCGCATCGGCGCGCGCAACTGAACGCCAGAAGAAAGCCGTATACGATTTCAACGCGATAGAGATCGAGCGGCAGCGCAAGCTCTTTGAAGCAGGCGTGACCAGCCGCGATGCCTACGACCAGGCGCGGCAGGCATTCGACAACTCCAAGGCGGATTACGAGTCAGCCGTGCAACTGCGCAAGACGCAGGAGGAGCAACTGGCGTACTACACCATCCGCGCGCCTTTTGCCGGCGTAGTGGGCGACATTCCGGTCCACGTGGGCGACTTCGTTTCGCCCGCTGTTTCTCCATCCACAGTGCTGACCACTGTGGATGAGAACAAGGACCTGGAAGCCTACATCTACGTCCCCACGGAGCGCTCCGGCAAGGTGCGGATGGGACAGGATGTCGAGCTGATCGACAACAACGGCAAGCTGCTGGAGAAGACGAAGATCGACTTCGTTTCTCCGCAGGTAGACAGCACGCTGCAGGGCATTCTGGTCAAGGCGCCGGTTCATGCCGCGCCCGAAGTGCTGCGCAACGCGCAGCTTATCAAGGCGCACGTTATCTGGGGCACAAACCTTATGCCTCTGGTGCCCGTGCTGGCTGTTACCCGCCAGGGCGAGCAGAGCTTCGTATACGTGGCCCAGCAGCAGGACGGCCACTATGTGGCCCGCCAGACGCAGATTGGGCTGGGCGATACCGTGGGCAACAATTACTCCATTTCATCGGGCCTGAGCGTGGGCGACCGGGTCATTGTTTCCAGCACTCAGTTTCTGGTGAACGGCATGCCGGTTATGTTGCTCCCTGGAGCTTAGAGCACAAGCTCGAGAAGCGCCTCCGGCCGCGAACCGGAGGTTGGCACGGGACGCCGGTCATAGCGCGCCCCGTGCCAGCGAAAAGAAAGGTACCCCTTGTTCGTCGATTTCTTTATTCATCGGCCGGTATTTGCGACGGTCTGCGCGCTGCTAATTATTCTGGCCGGGGCTATCTGCATCCCCCTGCTTCCGGTCGCCATGTACCCCACGCTGGCTCCTCCACAAGTGAATGTTGCCTGCAACTATGTGGGCGCCAACGCTGACACGGTCGAGAAGGCCGTTACCATCCCCCTGGAAGAGTCGATCAACGGCGTCGAGGGGATGCGCTACATCAGTTCCTCGAGCACCAACAGCGGCACCAGTTCGATCACCACGACCTTCAAAACCGGCTACGATCTTTCGATCGGCGCCGTGGACGTGCAGAACCGCGTGGCCAGTGTGCAGGGGAGGCTGCCCTCCGCGGTGACCTCGACCGGCATCACGATCACCAAGTCCAGAAGCAACTTCGTTTTCGGCGCCGGCTTCTTCACCAGGGACGGCCGCTACTCGAACGAGTTCATCTCCAACTACCTTGATGTGTATGTCAAGGACGCGATCAAGCGCATTCCGGGCGTCGGCGACGTGAGCATCATGGGCGAGCGCAAGTATGCGATGCGCCTTTGGCTGGATCCGGTGCGGATGGCAGCACACGGACTGACGGCGACCGACGTGGTCGCCGCCCTCGTGGAGCAGAACGTCGAGATTCCCGCCGGCCAGCTTGGCCAGCCCCCCGCGGATGCGAAGCAGGCTTTCCAGGTGCCGGTGCGCGTCGTGGGCAGGCTCTCCGATCCCGCCGAGTTCGACAAGATCATCATCAAGAACAACGCCAACGGCCTGGTGCTACTGAAGGATGTGGGCCACTCGGTGGTGGGCGCCGAGGATTACAGCTCGGCCCTGAAATACAACGGGCGCGATGCGGTCGGCATTGGCGTGCAACAGCTCTCCAACGCCAACGCCCTGGATGTGGATAAGCAGGCCAAGGACGCGCTGGTAAAGCTCTCAAAGAACTTTCCGCCGGGGCTGGAATACGCCATCGCTTTTGACTCCACCACCGTGGTCGGCGACTCGATCCGCGAAGTGCTAGAGACTCTGGCCGAGGCCATCGCCATCGTCATCATGGTGATCTTCCTCTTCCTGCTGGACTGGCGCGCGACCATTATTCCCGCGGTCACGATCCCGGTTTCGCTGATTGGAACCTTCGCGTTCATTAAGGTCTTCGGCTTTTCTGTCAACACGCTTACCCTGTTCGGCATCACGCTGGCTACAGGGCTGGTGGTGGATGACGCCATCGTGGTCATTGAAAACGTGCAGCGGCACATCGCCATGGAGCACTCCAATCCTCACGAAGCCACATCGCGAGCCATGGGAGAGGTTACCAGCGCCGTCATCGCCACTTCGCTGGTGTTGATTGCCGTGTTTGTGCCGGTCTCGTTCTTCCCCGGCACCACCGGCATTCTCTACCGGCAGTTTTCGCTGACCATCGCCTGTTCCATTGCCATTTCGGCCTTCAACGCCCTTACGCTCTCGCCGGCCCTATCGGCCATGTTCCTGCGCGGCGAGGCGGACCGTCCTCACCAACTGGACTTTCTGCATAGCCGCGCCGTCTCGCGCGTCTTTGCCAAATTCATCCATGAAGCCGACGCCTCGATTGACTGGCTAGCCAGGACCTATGCCAAGTCCATCCACGAAGCTCTGCAACTGCGCTACCTGGTTCTCTTCCTTTTCTTCGCCGGCCTGGGCGCGACCTTATGGATTTACCAGAAAGTCCCCACTGGCTTCATTCCCCAGGAAGATCAAGGCTTCCTGATGGTCATCGTACAGGCGCCTCCGGGCTCCTCGCTGGCCTATACCGCTTCACTGCAGGAACGCGGGGCGGCCATCATCTCCCAGAATCCCGACGTCCTGGGTGCGTTCTCCATTGTGGGTTTCAGCTTTAGCGGCGCCTCTTCCAATGCGGGCATGATGTTTGCGAGTCTCAAGCCCACCGCTCAACGGCGCGGCAAGGGCCACACCGCCGCGGACATTGTGGCGGATCTCTCGCCCAAGCTGAGCCGGCTGGCCATAGCGCCCAATGGAGGCATTGTGGCCGTCATGCAGCCTCCGGCCGTGTCGGGAGTTGGCAGCTACGGCGGCTTCCAGTTCATGCTTCAGGACCAGGGGGGCAACAAGCTCTCCGATCTGGACCGTATCGCCCATCAGATTGTCTCGACCGGCCGCCAGCGGAAGGATATGACCGGCCTGCTCACCACCTTCTCCGCGAACGACCCCCAGGTGCTGGTGACCATCGATCGCGAAAAGGCCAAGGCGATGAGTGTTCCGCTTTCGCAGATCACCACCACGCTGGGCGTCTTCATGGGATCGCAGTACGTCAACGACTTCGACTACAACAACCGCACCTATCGCGTCTACGTCCAGGCTGACCAGCCATTCCGCATGACCTCCAGCGCCCTGCACAACTTCTATGTGCGCTCCGACTCCGGCGAGATGATTCCCCTGGACAATCTGGCAACCGTGGCGGAGAGTTCCGGCCCGCCGGTCATTACCCACTACAACCTTTTCCGCGCCGTCGAAATCGACGGCTCCCCCGCGCCGGGTTATAGCTCGGGGCAGGGAATCACCGGCATGGAGGATCTGGCCAAGCAGGTAATGATGCCCGGCATGACCTACCAGTGGACCGGCTTGACTCTGGACGAAATCGAGTCCGGCGGCAAGGCGATTCTTATCTTCGGGCTGGGAATCCTGGTCATCTATCTGACCCTTTCCGCGCTATACGAGAGCTTTGCGCTGCCCTTCATTATTCTGCTGGCCGTGCCCATGGCGGTGCTGGGAGCGTTGGGCCTGGTGGCGGCGCGGGGAATGACGAATGACGTTTACTGCCAGATCGGCCTGGTCATGCTCATCGGCCTCTCGGCGAAGAACTCGATTCTGATCGTCGAGTTTGCCGAGCAGTTGCGCAAGAAGGGACGCTCCATCCGCGAGGCGGCCATTGAAGCCGCTGAGCTGCGTCTCCGGCCGATTCTGATGACCTCGTTCGCCTTCATCCTAGGCATTCTGCCGCTGGCCTTCGCCACCGGCGCCGGCGCTCTGGGCCGCCGCTCCGTCGGCACAACCATCGTCGGCGGCATGTTGCTCTCCACCGTCCTCAACCTGTTCTTTATTCCCGTGCTCTATGTGATTCTGAGCAGGCTGCTCAAGCGCGGCGACGCACCGGCGCCTGAGACGGCCCAGGCGTAACGGAATTCTGAACAGCTCGCTGTTTTGGAAGGGGCGCGGCCTTGGCCGCGCCCCTTTTCAGCATGAAGAAGCTTTCTGTTCAGAGAAGATTCTCCGCAGCCGTCACTGCTTTTCACGGTGCGCAATCACGTAATCCTTGATACGGACATAGACCTGGCTGGTCACCACGCCGCGCTCCACCAGGTCCTGCTTGGTGTGGTATGGCCGGAAGCGAACAATGCGTCCAGCCCAACTGCGCGTCATGCCGGGCGCCTTCAGCAACTCGTCCACGCTGGCGTGATTGATGTCGATGCGATCCTCCGGAGGCGGAGCTTTTTCGGATGTCTTGGGAATACCACGGGAATCGCGATCCTGATATTGGGCCATTCCAACCAGACACCCGCACAGAACCGCCACCGCCAAAGCCGTAAATCGCACTCGCGCTCGCACGGCTCCATTCTCTGCCTTGTCCTGAGCCAATCGCAAGCCTGCAGCGGGAACAAGCCGTTTTCGGTCAAAACTCCGCCTTTCCGTCTGACGGAGCCCCAGTCGTTTTTTTTAATCCAGAAACGCGATTGACCTGCAACAATTGTTTTATGGCAATATCCCCTGTTGCTCCCGTTCCTGACGGCGGCGGCCGCAAACGCCTTTTTGGCCGGACCAGGCTCATCTTCCTGGTCACCATGGTCGTTTTGCTGTGTCTGTGTCTGATTTTTACCTGGACAACGCGCGACGCCATGGCGAATCTTCCCTTCCTTTCGAAGCATGACAAGAAACTCGGCATTGTTCGCGGCCCGAAAACTCTCGTTGATCTGCGTCCGTGGCAAACGGCCGAGGCGCTGGCGCCGCTGGCAGTAACCTCCGAGGAAAAAGAGTATGCGCGCGAAGCCGAACGCCTGGCCGATCACGAAGTGGATCAGGCCTTTGCTTCGGCATTGCGCCAGGCCAGCGTGCAGGCGCGGCATCGCATTCTTTCGGGCGAGGCGCTGGCGCTTTCGCAGAAGGTCAAGCAGTTTGAACAACTCGTCAAGCAGGATCAGGCTTTGGTACAGAGCCTGACCCCCGCATCCGGTCCCCCTGCAAGTCCGTCGAAAGAAGCCGCACAGCCAACGGGCGGCGATGACGATCTGGATGTCGCCAAAGCCCAGCTCGGGCTCGATTCTGAACAACTGGACGATACACAGCAGGATCTAGATCGAGCCTCGGGCGATAATCGCGCTCAGATTCAGAGCGAACTGAATGCGCATGAAGCGTTGATGCGCAAATACGATGCCGGGGCGAACGGCGATGGTCAGGTGGCGGTTCTTTCCGTCAGGCAGCACGGCACGCTGGCAACAAGACTGAAGGCGTGGAAGAGTCAGCAAGACCGCTATGAACTGATCCAGCAGGCTATGCAGAAGGCGCAGGCCGATACGGTATGCCTGACTTCCGAGCACAACACTCTTGAGACCAACGCCAATGCCGGAGCGGCCACGCCGGGTCTCGATACAACGGACCGAGCATCGAAGCTGGCCGCCATCATAGACCGGAGCGAGCAGCGCCAGATTCTCACCATTTGCAACGACCGCATTCAGACCGAGCAGCAACTCGCTGCCAATTACGGCAAGTGGTCTGCCCAGGTGCTTCTGCAACATCGCATTCTGTTGCACCTGATGCTGCAATCGCTGGCGCTGATTGCCTTTATCATCATCTGCATCGTGCTTTCTGATGCCCTTGTGCGGCGGCTGATGGCCAATCCGGCGCTCGACCGTAGGCAGATGCGAACCCTGCGCTCCGTCTTGCAGATGGGCATTCAGACCGTTGGCGTTCTGCTCATTCTGCTCGTTGTCTTCGGCTGGCCGCAGCAGGTTTCTACAATTGTTGGACTGGTCACCGCCGGAATCACCATCGCCATGCAGGATTTCATCATCGCGTTTTTCGGCTGGTTTGTCCTCATGGGCAAGAACGGCATTCGCATCGGAGATTGGGTCGAGATTAACGGCGTTGGCGGCGAGGTGACCGAGATTGGCCTGATGAGCACCACCCTGCTGGAAACCGGCGATTTGGCGGAAAGGGGCCATCCAACCGGCCGCCGCATCACCTTTCTCAACAGCTTTGCGATTCGCGGAAAGTACTTCAATTTCTCCACTGCCGGGCAGTGGATGTGGGATGAGATTTCTCTTAGCATCCCGGCATCCGGCGACACGCAAAAGATCGTGGAGCAAATTCACAAGGCGGTGGAGGATGAAACGGCAGAGAATGATCGCATCGCGGAACACGAATGGAAACGCGGCGCGCGCGACGACGGTCTGAGCCGATTCAGCGCGGCTCCGACGGTAAATCTGCGTCCGTCCCCCTCGGGTATCGACATCCGTGTGCGCTATGTGACCCGCGCATCCGAACGGTTCGGTGTGCGCAACCGCTTGTATCAGCGCGTGATCGACTTGCTGCATCAGGAGAATAGCCCGGATCAGGCGGGTGAGACGCCCGAGGCCGGGAAAACCTAACTGCCCTGGTTTGCGGAATCGAAGGAGGTTGCGGTTGACACCGCGCCCGGTTTCCCTTAATCTTCAAATAGATGCAGAGCCACCGCCATTACGGTCACCACCATCATCATGTGAGCCACATGCCGGCGAGCTGCCATGGCCTGATGTAAACGGCCAGAGAGATCAAGGAAACATCAAGCCCGCCGGCGACTCCTGCCGATGGGCTTTTTTCTTGCCCACGCACAAATCCCAATCAGAACAAGGAAGAACATGAGCAACCCGAATCCAATAATCGACTTCGCCAAGATGGATGGCCTCGCGCCCGGCATCGTGCAGGATGCGCACACCGGCGAGGTGCTGATGGTGGGCTTTCTCAATTCTGAGAGCTACGCCAAAACACTTGAATCCGGCTATGTCACATTCTGGAGCCGCACCCGCCAGAAACTGTGGATGAAAGGCGAAACCAGCGGAAACCGACTGCGCGTCGTCTCCGCCGCAACTGACTGCGACAATGACACGCTGCTGTTCCGGGTCATCGTCGAGGGCGACGGACTCGTATGCCATGAGGGCACGGTCAGTTGCTTCACCAAGCCGTTGTCTGTAACCGCCGCCGGCCAGCAATCCGGCCAGAAAATGGAGGAAAATCGTGGCTAATTTGCTTAGACTCGGCATTCCCAAGGGCAGCCTGCAGGATGCCACCATTGCTCTGTTTGCGCGCGCCGGCTGGAACATCTACACCGACGGCCGCTCCTACTTTCCATCGATCGACGACCCCGATGTCGAGTGCATGTTGATCCGCGCCCAGGAGATGGCCCGCTACGTCGATCACGGGGTTCTCGACGCCGGCCTCACCGGCATTGACTGGGTTGTCGAAAGCGGCCTCGATGTCACCAGTGTTACTTCTTTGACTTATGCCAAGCAGAGCCGCCGCAAGGTGCGCTGGGTGCTTGCTGTGCCAGAAGGCAGCGGCTTCGAGAAGGCCGAAGACCTCGAAGGCAAGACCATCGCCACCGAACTGGTCGAAGTCACAAAGAATTACTTTGCCCAGAAGGGCGTCAGCGTCAAGGTTGAATTCAGTTGGGGCGCAACGGAAGTCAAGCCGCCCATGCTGGCCGACGCCATCGTCGAAGTTACTGAGACCGGCAGCTCGCTGAAGGCCAACCATCTCAAAATCATTGATACGGTCCTGGAGAGCGAAACGCATCTGATTGCCGGCCAGAATGCGCTTGCCGACCCGTGGAAGCAGAAAAAAATCAACCAGATTGCGCTCATGCTGCGCGGCGCCATCGACGCCCAGTCGCAGGTCGGCCTCATGCTCAACGTGCGGCATGTCGATCTCGATGCAGTCCTTGCCGTGCTTCCCGCGCTCAACTCGCCCACCATCTCCCAGCTCAGTAATTCCGAATGGGTCGCGGTCAACACCATCGTTGAAGAGGGCGTGGCCCGCGACGTGATTCCGCGCCTGAAGGCGGCGAAGGCAGCGGGCATTGTCGAGTACCCGCTCAACAAGGTCGTGCTCTAGAACCGGAGACTTTGAATGAAACTGATCCGAACTAAAGGAAGCGGCGCGCGGCAGACTGCGGACACTCTCGCCGCTCTGGAAGATCGCGGCGGCGCGGCGCTGGATGCCGTGCTTCCCGCCGTCAGGCGCATCGTGACCGAAGTGCGCAGGCAGGGCGACCGCGCTTTGCTGCGCTATGCGGCACAGCTCGACGGGCTCAAGAATGCAGCCAGCCTGCGCATCACGCCGGACGAAATGGCCGCCGCGTGGGCAGCAATCGATCCTGCATTGCGCGAGGCCCTGTCCACAGCCGCGGAGCAGATTCGCGCCTTCGCTGTTTCCCAGTTGCCCGCCTCCTGGTGCGAGAAACCCATTCCCGGCCTCACCACCGGCCAGCTTGTCCGCGCTCTTGGCTCGGTAGGCTGCTATGTGCCCAGTGGCCGCCATCCGCTGCCTTCCACGCTGCTCATGACTGTGATTCCCGCGCAGGTTGCGGGCGTCGAGCGCATCGCCGTTGTTTCGCCCAGGCCCGCGCCGGAAACTCTCGCCGCTGCGCACTTGCTTGGGCTAACGGAGTTTTATCGCCTCGGCGGCGCGCACGCCGTTGCAGCGCTGGCCTATGGAACCAAGACTCTCCCGCGCGTCGACAAGATCGTCGGACCGGGCAATCTCTACGTCACCGCCGCCAAGCGCCTCGTGGCTTTTGACTGCGCCATCGATATGCTCGCCGGTCCCACGGAGGCCATCGTCACCAGCGAAAGCGGCAACGCGGTTGACATCGCTTCAGATCTGGTCGCGCAGGCCGAGCATGATCCCGAGGCGCTGTCTATCTTCATCACCACGCGCGCCGATTTGGCGAAAGAGGTCATCGCCGAGGCCAAACTGCGCAGCCGCGACAACCCCATCGCTCGCCAGTCTCTCGATAGCCACGGCCTGGCCATCGTCGCATCCAGCGCGGACGAGGCGCACGCAATCACCAATCGCCTTGCGCCCGAGCACCTCACCGTGGATGCCGCCGGCGATCTCGATTGGGTTTGGAATGCAGGCTCGGTCTTCGTGGGCCGCTGGAGCGCGCAGCCCATGGGCGACTACATCTCCGGCCCCAATCACACGCTGCCTACTGGCGGAATGGCGCGGGTGCGCGGCGGCCTCAGCGTCAACGACTTCGTCAAGCTCATCACCGTGCAGCAGTATTCGTCGCAGGCCATTCGCGTCCTTGGCCCGCCCGCCGCACTGCTGGCCGAGGCCGAAGGCCTCACCGGCCACGCCGAAGCCATTCGCGTTCGCTTGGGGAAGAAGAGGAGCAAGCATGACTGAACCAGCAATAGTGAAATCGCAGATAGAGCCACGCGCACGCGTGAAGGCCATGCAGGAGTATCATCCTCCCCTTGGCTGCCGCGATGCGCTGCGCCTGGACTTCAACGAGAACACCGTTGCCTGCTCGCCCAAGGTGCGCGAAGTGCTCGGCCGCATTTCCGCCGGCGATCTGACGCGCTATCCCGAGCGCGAGCCGGTCGAGGCCATTGTCGCCAAATATCTCGGTCTTGCCGCTCCGCAGCTTGCGCTCACCAACGGCGTGGACGAGGCTATTCACGTGCTCTTCGAGGCTTTTCTCGATAGTGGCGACGAGCTTTTGCTTCCCGTCCCGACCTACACCATGTATGAGATCTACGCATCGGGAACGGACGCGCGCGCGGTTCCGATCGTTGCGGGCGACGACTTGAGCTTCCCCTTCGAACGCCTGCTCGCGGCCATCACGCCGCGCACCAAGATTATCGCCATCGCCAATCCCAACAGCCCTTCCGGCACGGTGGCCACGCGCGCGCAGTTGCTTGAAATTGCCAGCCGCGCGCCTCACGCCGTGCTGTTGGTCGATGAAGCCTACTTCCACTTTTTCGGCGAAACGGTCATCGACCTGATAGGCACGGTTCCCAATCTCATCGTGGCGCGCACCTTCTCCAAAGCCTATGGCCTTGCCGGATTGCGACTCGGCCTGCTTGCCGGTCCCGTGGAATTGATGCGCTGGATCAAGCGCGTGCTTTCGCCTTACAGCGTGAACTCGCTGGCGCTGGCCTGCCTGCCTCCGGCGCTCGAAGATGAGACCTATCTCAATTGGTACGTTGGCGAAGTGAAAGCCGCGCGCGCCGAATTCGAAGCCGCACTCGATGCCGCCGGAATTCGCCGCTGGCCCAGCAGCGCCAACTTTGTCCTGACTGAAATCGGCCCGCAACACAAGGAGTTTACGCGCCTGATGAGCACGGCGGGCGTGCTCGTCCGCGACCGTTCCAGCGACCCCGGCTGTGAAGGCCGCGTGCGCATCACCATCGGAACTCGCGAGCAGATGCGCCAGGCTGCATCAGCGCTCAAGAGAACGTTGACGGACTTGAAATGAGTCGTTTTGAATTCGGTGCAGACGCTTTGAACTAACACGAAGGCGCTTCAACCCGCCCCGTAGGGGCGGCGAGAAAATAGCCCAGGATGAAATCCTGGGGAGCAGGATCGAATCATGAGGCCGCGCCCCGTAGGGGCGCTGTGAAGATGGACTCAGGAGCAGAAAGATGACACAGGAACATACAGCCCCGCGCACCGCGCTGATCGAACGCAACACCACCGAGACGCGCATCAGTATTAAGCTGACAATTGAAGGCACGGGCCAATACAAAATCTCCACCGGCATCCGCTTCTTCGATCACATGCTGGAACTGTTCACGCGTCACGGCGCGTTCGATCTGGAACTCAAGTGCGACGGCGATCTCGACGTGGATCAGCACCACACTGTCGAGGATGTGGGCATCGCGTTGGGCGAGGCCTTCGACCGCGCCCTTGGCGACAAGCGCGGCATTCTGCGCGCCGGTTACTTCATCATGACCATGGATGAAACCCTTGCGATTGCCGCTGTGGACCTGAGCGGGCGCGCGGCTTACGCCGTAGATACCAAGGTGCGCACGCGTCTCGTTGGTGACCTGCAAACCGAACTGGTTACTGATTTCTTTGAGGCCTTCGCTCGCGGGGCTCGCGCCAACGTTCACGTCAAAACCATGTACGGCCGCTCCAGCCATCACAAGATCGAAGCCATCTTCAAAGCCTTCGCCCGCGCGATGCGCGGTGCCTGCTCCAAAGACAAACAACTGGGCGAGATGCTGCCATCAACGAAAGGGTTGCTCTAGTAGTGCAGTTGAAAATCAAGAATTTCAAAGGGAGCACCCATGGCCCTTTGGGCCACCTGCGGACAGAAAAGCCGAAATGCAACATGACTTTCAACGGAGCAGAGGCTTCACATGTAGCGGAAGGACTCATCCGGAGAAGCAAGAAGCGTCAGGGCACGACTTGAGTCGTGCCGCCAGAAGACAAAAAGAGACCGGGGCTTTAGCCCCTGAGGAAATGCGCGATTGACCACGTACACGAATTCGGAGAAAAGCAAATGCGCGTAACGGTAATTGATTACAAGGCGGGCAATCTGACTTCCGTTCTCAAGGCGCTGCGCCACCTGGGCGCGGAGGCGATCGTGACCGACGGTGATCTTGCGCTCGTCGAATCCGCTGAACGCATCGTGCTGCCCGGCGTGGGCCACTTTGCGGCAACCGAGCGGCTGGACGCGACCGGCCTTACCGGCGCGATTCGAGCGGCGATTGCGCGCGGTGTTCCATTTCTCGGCATCTGCGTCGGAATGCAGTGGCTCTACGCAGGCTCGAGCGAAGCGCCCGAGCAGCCCGGTCTCGGACATTTTTCCGAATCGTGCGCGCGCTTTCCCGAAGGCCAGGAAAAAGTCCCGCACGTCGGCTGGAATTCTCTCGAAGTTCGTCCTAACTCGCGTCTTCTCGCGGGTGTCGAGCCCGGCGAGCACGTCTACTTCACGCACTCTTTCCGCGCTCCGGTTACAGCCGACACTGCGGCCATCACGCATTATATCGAGCCCTTCGCGGCTGCCGTCGAGCGCGGTAACGTGATGGGCACGCAATTCCATCCCGAAAAATCCGGCGCAACGGGACTGAAGATTCTCGGCAACTTTTTGGAGGTTGGAAAATGAAGCTCAGTTATACACTCACTCTTGACGACTACAAAGCAGCTCTTCGGCTCCATAGACGCCAAAAGCTCAGCAGACGAATTCTGCCCGCAGTTGCGCCCGTTTTGGCAGGCCTTGGATTGGTGGCTACCCTTCTTTTTGAGATTAGTGGACAATCGGAGTTGGCATTACACCTTCTCGGTCTCGACGTAGTCTTTCTATCACTTTCGATTGCTTTGCCGCTTGCACGCCTTCTTGATGCCCGTATGTGTTTCAAGCGGATTTTTCCACAGACAAAAACAGTTTCAGCCATATCCGCAGACATAGATGACGAGCGCATCTTCTGCAAAAATCCAGGAGTCAGTGAAGGGAAGTTCTTCTGGAACGCGATTGTAAACTTTACTCAGGATGAGAAGGTGACCGTGCTGTACATCGACAGGCGTAGGTTCTTCTTTTTCCCTACTAATGCAATGTCGCCAGAGGAACGAGCAGAACTCAACGACCTGATCGCCCGCCACGTCGTAGGGAGAAAGTCATGATCACCAAGCGCATCATCGCCTGCCTCGACGTTCGCGACGGCCGCGTCGTGAAGGGTGTGCAGTTCGTCGATATTATTGACGCGGGCGATCCGGCCACGCAGGCAGCGCGCCACGCCCGCGAAGGCGCGGACGAAATTGTGCTGCTCGACATTACGGCGACACACGAGGGCCGCTCCACGCTGCTCGACACCGTGCGCCGCACCGCGCGTGAGCTGTTCGTTCCCTTTTGCGTTGGCGGCGGCATTCGCTCTGCCGACGATGCCGCGCAAGTCTTCGAGGCTGGCGCGGACAAGGTCAGCGTCAACTCCGCAGCGCTGGCCGATCCAATGCTGATTGACGCCATAGGCCGCAGCTTCGGCGCGCAGGCCGTCGTCGTCGCCATTGACGCACGGCGCGATCCGCAAGCCGCGGACCCGGTGCGCGATGCGCAAGTCTTTGTCCAGGGCGGCCGCAAGCTCACGGGCCGGCGCGCAGTCGAGTGGGCGCGCGAGGCCGAGTCGCGCGGCGCGGGCGAAATCCTGCTCACCTCCATGGACTGCGACGGCACGCGGAATGGCTTCGATTGCGAGCTGACCGCAGCCGTCAGCGAGGCCGTCAACATTCCCGTCATCGCCTCCGGCGGCGCGGGCTCTGTCGAGCATTTTGTCGATGTTTTCGGTCGCGGACGAGCCGACGCGGCTCTCGCGGCCAGCGTCTTTCACTTCGGCGTTTCCAGCGCGCGTTCGCTCAAAGAAGAGCTGGCCGCAGCCGGCGTCTCCGTGAGGCTTCCATGCTGATTCCTTCGATTGATTTGCTGGGCGGAAAAATCGTCCAGCTTGTGCGAGGCGAAAAACTGCGCCTGGCTTTTGACGATTTCGAATTCTGGATCAAAAAATTCTCGCGCTTTCCGCTGGTGCAACTCATCGACCTGGACGCAGCCATGCGCCAGGGCGATAACTCTGCCTTGGTCGCGCAGATTGCCAAGCGCTTGCCGGTTCAGGCCGGCGGCGGCATTCACTCCATCGAGCGCGCGCAACAAGTGCTTGACGCGGGCGCGAAGCGCGTCATCATCGGCTCCGCGCTCTTTTCCGCAGAGGGCAAGGTCAACACCGAGTTTGCCGCCAGCCTCGCCGCTGCTGTTGGCGCGGAGCGCGTCGTCGCAGGAATCGACACGAAGAACGGCCGCATCGCCGTCAAGGGCTGGAAGGCAGAGGTTGCGCTCACACCCGATGAAGCGATCCCGCAGCTCGAAGCTCACGTCAGCGCATTTCTCTACACGCATGTGGACGGCGAAGGCATGATGGGCGGCTTTCCCATTGACGCGGCCGCGCGCCTGCGCAAGCTCACCCACCGGCAACTCATCGTGGCCGGCGGCATCCGCAGCCAGCAGGAAGTCGATGCGCTGGACGCCCTGGGCGCAGATGCAGTGGTCGGAATGGCCGTCTACACAGACCTGCTTGCAGTCTGATCTTTTCGCGGGTTGCGTCTTTCAACAGGCCGTCTTACTTCTGCGCCTCGCCGATGGCGCTGCTGGTCTCCACGCGCGAGGCGCGCAGCAGCCGCGCAATCTGTTTCAGATGAAGCTGCACGGCATAGGCGCGCAGAATCTCGGCCTGCGAAAACTGGTAGCCTGTCGGCCGCACCTCGGCCATGCGCGCTTCCAGTTGCGCAATGTCCTCCTCCAGATTGATTTTCGGCGGCGGAATATGAAAGCGCCAGGCGTGCGTGCACTCGGCCACGTGATGAAAGCCCGAGCGAATGTCCACGGCGAGCTGCCCCAGGGCCGGTTCCAATTGTTGCGCATACAGATCCTCGTGGCTGTCTTTGACCGCCAGCTCCAGCGCCAGCAGAGCATCAAAAAGCGAGTGGCCAAACTGCGCCAGCATTCCCAGGCCCTCGCGCCATCCGGGCCCGCCTGATGGCTCATTGCGCGCCTCTTCCAGCAGTTTGTTGTTGTCGCGCAGCCTGGCCTGCACACTCTTGCGCAGCGCGGGCAGGTTCGTGGCCGGCGTGCCGCGAAAGCCCTCGAAAACCCCCTCGAAGAACGCGGCCAGAGCCAGAAACTCCTGCGCCAGCCCGTCGCGCAGCCGCAGCCGCGCGCGGTCCGGGTACACCAGCGTCGAGATGGCCAGCGCCGCCAGAATGCCCAGGAAGACCTCCATCACGCGGTCCAGCGCAATGGTCCAGTGAGAGCCGCCCTTCTGTACCAGCATCACAATGCAGATTGTCACCCCGGACAGCCGCGAACTGCCGCGCAGGCCCAGCAGTCCGCAAACAATCACCGCCGTCAGCACGGCCAGCATGAAGTTCCAGGGCAGTGCGCCGAACTGCGTGAACGAGAAGCCGAGCAGCGCGCCGATGATCGTCCCGAAAATGCGATCGCGCGAGGCGGAAATTGTCGACCCGAAATTCGATTGCAGCACGATGATGGCGCTGATGGAGCCCCAGTAGCCGTCGGGAAGGCCAAGCAGCATGGCGATCCACCAGCACAGAGCGGCCGCCAGCGCCGTCTTGGCCGCATGAATCAGCAGCCGCTGGCGCTCCCAGGTAAAGAAGCCCTGGTTCTCCTCCGGTTCCATGCGCAGCTTGATCGCAAGCTGCTGCTGAGACCACGTCTTGTTTGCCATCATGCGCATAGGTGCAATCCACGGCGAAAATGCCCCGCACTTACAGAATGCCTTATTCGGGCGGGCTCAGGCGATGACAGAGCCCACTTTTCTTCCATTTCATCTGTCGCGCTCTGCGGCCTTTCTCACGGCATCGCTGCCCTCCCCGTGTAACATAAAGTGTAGAAGTTCCCGTCTGGAGCGCTGCGTATCTTATGTTGAGAGTTGGCTATCCTTCTTCTTTGTCCTCGGAGTTATTGCGCGGTTTCCCTCCGGAAGTCGAACTCATTCCTCTGCCCAAAGATCTCGATCATGACATCGACATTGATATCTGGATTCCAGAGATCTTTGCAGGGCCTTCCATTCGCATCTGGCCGCATCTGCGCGGCGTGCGCCTGATTCTGGCGCTGATGGCCGGCACGGAGTGGATTCCCGGCCTGGCCGGGCCGCGCGTCACCATCTGCAATGCCCGCGGCGCGCATAACATCTCCACCGCCGAGTGGACCATCAGCGCCATTCTGACCACGCTGAAGTACTTTCCGTTTTACCTCGACGTGCAGCGTACCGGCCAGTGGAAGCGCCGCTCGGAGGCCAGCACCCACTACGCCGGCATGACCGGCGATGCGCGTCCGCAATTCCCACTTGTGGCGCTGGAGGAACTTACCGGCAAGAGGGTTCTGATGGTGGGCCATGGCGCCATCGGCAAGGAAATCGAGCGGATGCTTGCGCCCTTTCATGTCGAGCTTGTGCGCGTGGCCCGCACCGCGCGCGCCGAGCCGCCGGTCCATACCGTCGCCGAACTTGACAGCCTCTTGCCGCAAGCTGAAATCGTGATTCTGATTTTGCCCTCGACGCCGGAGTCGCATCATCTCATCGGCCGCCGCCAGCTCGCCCTCATGCCCCAGGGCGCTCTGCTGGTCAACGCCGCGCGCGGCCCCATCGTGGACACCGACGCATTGATTGAAGCGCTCCACGCTGGCCGCATTCGCGCCGCTCTCGACGTTACCGATCCTGAGCCGCTGCCTGAAGGCCACCCGCTGTGGAACTGTCCCAACCTGCTGCTCACGCCTCATGTGGCCGGAGCGACACCGCAGTTCTCGCCGCGCGCTCTCGGCATCGCCGCCGACGAATTGCGCCGCTACATCGCTGGCGAGCCGCTCAAGAACGCCGTGCAAACCGCGATCTAACTCACAGTAGCGGCTACCGCAGCCTTCGATTCCGAAACCTGGGAAGCGCGACGCCAATCGCGCAGCCCCAGCGCAGCCAGCGCCACCAGCAGCGCATAAAGCGCCGCAGTCGGCTTCAGGCCTTTGTAGATGTATTCGCCAATGTAGACCAAATCCACCGCAATCCACAGCCACCAATTGGCAATGTGTTTGCGCGCCTGCCACCAACTGGCAACCAGGCTGTAGCTGGCCAGCGTGGCGTCCAGGTGGGGCAGGGCCGCGCCGATGCGCACCATCAGCAATCCCAGCAGCACGCTTCCCGCCGCGCCCGCCGCCAATCCCGCCACGAGCCCCGGCAGCGTCATCCGGACCACGCGCACCTCGCCCTCTTCGCGCACGCCGCGCCACCAATACCACCAGCCGTACAGCGTGAAAGCCAAAAAGAAAAGCTGTAACAGCGTATCGGAATACAACCGGACGCGATAGAAAACAATCAGGTAGAGCACGTCGGAGACAAGCACGACCGGCCAGCAAATGAGCTTGCGGCGCGTGGTGAGCCAGATGCCCACCACTGTCGTCACAACGCCCGCATCCTCCAGCCAGTTTGCGGCAACGTAATTCGCTATTGCGGTCCAGTGCGTCAGTTTTCGGCTCCCATCAGGGCTGACTCTTGCCGCTCGCGTTTCGCGGCCCAACAACGAATCGCATCCAGCAGCTTATGCCCGCCTGCGCCGCGAAACCAGCGTGCATGACCCACGAGATAACCCTCCGAGCAAACCCGCGCATTTTCCCTGGAATGCAGCGCGCCCAGAAAATAATCCGCCTCCGTCAGCGCAAACTCCGCATGGCACAGCGCGGTCATCGGCGCCAATGCCGCGGCCTCTGCCTCGCTCAGCGGGCGCACCGATTCATAGCCGTCCAGCAGCGCTTCCAGATGATCGATGTGCACGGGCACGTCGTCGGTGTCTTCCTGTCCTTCATGCAGTGCAAGCCACTCCACAATGCTGCGTTCGATGGCCTGCGCCAGGTCATGCACGGCATTCGTCCGGTCGGCCAGCCCGAAGTCGATTACTGCCACAGCCCTCGCCTCGTCGCTTGCATCGCTCCATAGCAGATTGGACCCGTGCAGATCGTTGTGTGTCCACAACGGCTCAAGCGACGGCATCAGCGGCCTTAGTTCCTCATGAAACGGCGCCAGCAACTTCAGCGCTTTGCGGCAGCCCTCGCGTGTAGCCGCATCTGCGGCCAGCGCGGGCCGCGCCGCCAGATAGTCTTTCATCGCCGCGTCCGCATCTTCCGCGGCGAAAATTGAAAAGCTCGCAACCAGCGGTTGTGCCTTGCGCCGCGGCGCGTCGAATCCCCGCGAGGCCAGATGCAGCCGCGCCAGCATTTTTCCCGCCGAGCGCGCGTGTTCTGCAGAAAAAAACGGCGTCCATGAGAGTGCGTCCGCGTAAAGGTCCACGCCCTCCGGCACTTCATGCGCCTCGTAGATCCATGGACCGCTTTCAATAACCGTCTCACCCGAAGAGTTTGCCAGGACACGCGGCACAGGCGCGCCGTGCGCACGCAGATGCTGCAGGAAGCGATGCTCCTCAAGCAGCCCTTCGCGGTCGCGCACCGCCCGATGCTGGCGCTTGACGAAAACGCGTTCGCTGCCTGTCGCTACCACGCTCGCCGCCGAAAACGGCCGCGGACTGACGGAGAGAATCCGTATCGGCTCGCCGCAGCCGGGGAACTCGGCCAGCAGCGCGCACACTTCGTCCAGCGTGAGCGGCGGCCAGTCGGGTTCTACCAGCGTGCCATTCAGTCCATGCGCCTTTGCCGTCGTGCTCATTGCTTATACGTCCTCTTTTCCTTGCGTGCAAACCTAAAAAGTGTAATGCGCCGAAAGCCGCACTGTCGTGGGCGCGCCCATGTGGACAAAAGTATCACCGTAATTGGATCCGGTATCTTTCCAGTAACGTTTGTCAGTGATGTTATCGGCATAAATCCGCAGCGTCACGCGTCCCTGCTCTCCGCCCGGCGTGTAACGCGCCCCAAGGTTGAAAACGTTGTAACTGGAAACACTTACCCGGTCGTCGCCGGTGGCCTCTTTGCGTCCGGTATAACTCCAGCCTGGCATCAGGTGCAGTCCGCGCGCGTGCGGCAGCAGCAGATCGGCAAACAGCGCTGTGCGCAGATGCGGCACATTGGTAACTTGCTTGTTATCGATGGACAATGTGCCGGTACCGTCGGAAATCGCGCGAATCGCCGCCGCTGAAGCTGTCAGCCGCAGCCATTTCGCGGCCTTGCCTTCGGCATTCACTTCGATGCCATCGTTTGTCTCATGACCCTCGGATTCAAAACACGGGTCGTTTGGGTGTACTGAGTAATCAGGGCCCGTTGCGTTGAGATTCTCTGTACAAAAGCTATCGGGGCCATCAACAATTTTTGTGTAGAAGAACGGCGCGCGCATATGGAAGAACGCGGTGGTTAGCAGAATGTTTGGGCTCGGCTGATACTTCGCGCCGATTTCAGCCTGACGAGTCAAGTACGGATTGAGATAGACTTCATCGTTGTCTGTCCACCAGGGCGCCTGAATCCCCAGCGAGAGCAAGACTCCGTAGTTAGCGTAAAGAGTCAGATCGTTGACCGGATTGAAGGTAACTGCGTATTGCGGCAGCCAGATTGTCCTTTTTGTGAAGTTCAAATCTCCCGATGTTTTTGTACCATTGTAATTATGGTCGCGCAGCGAATCTTCCCGGCCGCTGATGAGCAATTGTATGCGTCCGGGGATATGGATTCTGTCCTGCACCACGGCAGCCGATTGATGATTGTCGTCGTCCAGTATGCGCGGTCCTGGTTTTTTGGGTGCGCCGTCCACTGACTCGATGGGAAACGCAATGTTTGCTTCGTAGATATTTTCCGAGCCGATATAGTAATTCACTGAATGCTTCGGCTGCTGCACGCTGCGCCGGAATAACTCTCCGCCGCCAGTCAGATCGTGTGTTAACACCCCGGTTTTTACGTGCCCCGTTACCAGCGCTTCAGCCTGCGCGTCGATGCGCAGTTCGCCGGGGTTGCGGTAATCGTAAATGTCGTAGCTTCCATCCGGAGTGAAGTAATAATCCGGCGATGTGCCGCCAAGGTCGGTGCAGACGGCTTGGTACTCGCAGCCATAGGGATAAATCACATTGTCGTCAATCAGCGAATGACTATAACTCGCCGCCGCAAAGGCCTTCCACCCGTGAGGCAGATCGTAGTCGAAGCGCGCGCCGGTGTTGATGGTGTCGAAGGTGTTCGGCTTGGTCCAGGATTGCTCGCCGAGCAATGTTGAAGGATAAAGTTTGTCGATATTTGGCAAGCTGGGTTCGTCGAGCGCAGTGTCTCCGCCCAGAAGCTGATAGCCGCAGACCGAGCGCTGAACTTTGTGCTGATATTCGAAGTCGCCCTTCAAAATCGCCTTCGGAGTAAGTTTCCAGTCGGCCGCGCCAGTGCCCGCCGCGCGCCAGCCATCGGTTTCGTTCACATAACTCTGAATTTTTTCTCCGGCCAGGTTGACGCGCGCGCCTACTTGCTTGCGGCTGCCGAAGAGCCGTCCCAGATCAACCGCACCGTAGCTGCTGCCGCGATGGTCGGTAGCCACGTCAAGAGCCTCAATCGCCGCCGGCCGCTTGGTCACATAGTCGATGAGCCCGCCCGCTGAGGCCACGCCGCTCTCCACCCCGGCAATGCCCTTGAGAAACTCGACGCGCTCCTTGTTTTCCAGCGGCACATCCTGCTCGCCGGCGATGGTCATGCCGTTGATCTGAAGTCCGGTGGCCAGATCAATGGGAAAGCCGCGAATCTCGTAGTCGCCGTAGTAGCCCACCGGCGCATAATCCTCGCCGATGGAAGCGTCGTTCTTCACCACGTCCGAGAGCACGCGCGCGCCCTGATCGGTAAGCAGTTCGCGAGTCACGACCGTGGCCGAAATCGGCGTGTCCTTGAGCGCCGCGCCGTCCAGCGTGCCCACCGTGACAGCCTCGGGAAGATAATCGTCCACTGTCTGGCCATGCACCACCACTGTTGTCGTCACTCGCGGAATCTTCTGCGCGGCCGCGGTCGGCCTAGGCGCGGAAACCGGTGAAGTTGAGCCGGCATTCGCGGGCGCGGAGTTTTGCGCGATTGCGCTCAGGGATGCAACCAGGCAGCAAAACAGCAATCCCATGGCCCGGGCCACACAACGCGCGATGTTTGCGCGCCAATGAGCCTCCTGGCCGAAAAAAGATCCTGGCTCTTTGAGCGCGAAGGAGTGAGATGCGATGCAGGCCGAGCCTGTGGCAGAAAAACTGAGCATGAACTCCCCTTGTTCTTGAAATTCATGAAACAGGAGAACTCACGCTGCAAATCGAGGAAGAGGGCCATCTGAATTGGAAAGCTTCCCACGCCGGCATTATCCGGATCGGGTTCTAGGGTATTTCTCAGCCCCACTTCGTGGAGCACCCCTGTTTCAATATTCTGATTGAAACACTCTCTGCAAGGTTTTGCAAGCCGTTCGCTGACCATCATGAAGGCCATGAATTCTGCGCCTTAGTCTATCTTCGGCGGCGGCGAGGGGCTAATATCATCTCGTACGGTGGCGCGGCCGTCGATTTGCGCCATCTTTAAATGGAGTGGTTGTCACAACACTCTGGATTGTGGATAATGGTAGTCTAAAAAGCAGCTCTGGGGGTGAAAGAGCACGATGCCATCCTTTCCCGCTGTTGACCCAATTCCTTTGCCAGCCCCGATTTGGCTGTTGAAACTGCTGCATATCGTGACGCTTTCGCTGCACTTTGTGGCCGTGGAAATGCTGTTGGGCGGGCTGCTGCTGGCGGTTCTGCTCAGTCTTTTTCGCAATTCGCCCTCTTCCTTGGCCGCCGCCAGGGCGCTGGCGCGCCGGCTCACGGTGGTGATGACCTTCGTGATCAACCTGGCCGTCCCGCCGCTCCTGTTTGTTCAGGTGCTCTATGGCCGCGCGCTTTACACCAGCAGTGTGCTGATTGGCCTTTACTGGATTTCGATCATCGGCCTCCTCATGCTGACTTACTGGCTGCTTTACCGCTTTGCCGCGCGCCTTGCGGCCGGGAAATCAGCCTGGTGGGTGGGGCTGAGCGCGTGGCTGCTCGCAGGCTTCATCGCACGCCTGCTCTCCAGCAACATGACGCTCATGCTGCGCCCTGAAGTCTGGAGCGGCATGTACTCCGCCTCGTCCACCGGCGCGTATCTGCCCACCGGCGATCCCACGCTGACGCCGCGCTGGCTGCTGATGATAGCCGGGGGCTTCTTTATCGGCGGATTGTGGCTCCTGTACCTTGCCGGCCGCTCGACCTTCACTGCGGAAGAAAAGCGCTTCCTGGCCGGTCTCGGCGGCAAAGTGGCCGCGGGCTTCGGCATCGTCTATCTGGCAGCCGGGCTGTGGGCCTTCAGCGTGCAGCCGGAGATCGTCAAGGCTGGCCTCGCGACCCATCCTCTTTACAAGTATTCGGGCTTTGCGGGTTATGGCTGGCTGGCGCTGGTTGTTGTGGCTGTTCTCGTTGCCGCTGTCGCTGGATTTGGCAAGATTTCCGCGCGCTGGGTGAGCATGGCCGTCGTTCATCTTGCTGTGCTGATTGCGATTGCCTTCGCCGTCTGCCGCGACGGCGTCCGTGATTTGACTCTGTTGGCCAAGGGTTATGACGTCTGGGATCGCGCTGTCGAGACCAACTGGTGGGTCGTGGGGCTGTTTCTGATCGTCTTTGTTGGCGGCCTTGGCGCTATCGGCTGGCTCGTCTCCGTGGAGGCGCGCGCCAGAAAAGTTATGGAAGGCGCGGCCTGAAGGGACGCGAAGAGATTGCTATGACCGAAGAGACCCATCTCGAACCTGTTGCCGAGGGACCCTGCGAAAAGAATACCCGCCGGCCCTTTCTGATTGCGGCTGGAGCCGCCGGGCTGGCGTATGTAGCAGCCCTGGTTTATCCCATCTACCGTTACCTGGCCTCGCCCGAGGAGATGGAGATGAACGTCGCGGCGGTCACCAAGGTTCCCCTTAAGGACGCACAGAAGCTGCCCCCTGGCTCCGTGCAGATGTTCAAGTTTGGCTCCGCTCCGGCCATGCTCATCCACCACAAGGATGGCCGCTGGATCGCCATGACCGCGGTTTGCACCCATCTGGGCTGCACGGTGCAGTATGAGCCGGAAGCTGACCGCATCCACTGCGCCTGCCATGGCGGCGTTTATAACGCTTATACCGGCGCGAACGTCAGCGGCCCGCCCCCCAGGCCGCTCAAGCTTTTCAAGGTGGATGTCACTGACACAGGCGTGGATGTCTCGCGCGCGTAACGCAAGAGGATTGAAGGCATGACGTTAAAGGCAGTTTATGACTGGGTTGATGAGCGCCTGGGCCTCTCTGAGCTGGTTGCCTTTGCGCGCCACAAGACCGTCCCCATCCACTCCGGTTCCCACTGGTACTACTGGGGCGGCCTCTCGCTCTTCTTTTTCATGGTTCAGTGCCTCACCGGCGTGCTTCTGCTGATCTACTACCGGCCCGGAGCGGAAGCCTACGAATCCGTCCGCCAGATCACCTTTGTGATGCACTTTGGCTGGCTGATCCGTTCCATCCACGCCTGGTCCGCCAGCCTGATGATCTTCTCCATCCTGGTGCACATGTTCTCGGTCTTCTTCATGAAGGCTTACCGCAAGCCGCGCGAGTTCGGCTGGTTCAGCGGCCTGGCGCTGCTGGGGCTGGCCGTGACCTTCGGCTTTTCCGGTTACCTGCTGCCCATGGATGAGCTGAGTTACTTCGCCACCAAGGTCGGCCTGGAGATTCCGGCATCGGTTCCGGTCATCGGTTCGGCTGTGGCCAACATGCTGCGCGGCGGGCTGGATGTGAACGAGTTCACCGTGCAGCGCTTCTTTGCCTTGCACGTGGTTATCCTTCCGGCCATCTTCCTTCCGCTGCTCGGCTTTCACCTCTGGCTGGTGCAGCGCCACGGCAACGCCGCGCCGCCCAGCGTTGAAGCCCTGCCGCCCGCCGAGCGCAAAAGCGAGCCTTTCGTGCCCAACTTCATGTTCAAGGACATGGCCATGTGGCTCATCGCGCTCAACGTTCTGACGCTGCTGGCCGCGGTCCTTCCCTGGTCGCTGGGCAAGCCGTACGACGCGCTGGCACCCGCGCCGCTTGGCATTCATCCCGAGTGGTACTTCATGAGTCCCTTCGAGATGCTCAAGCTGATCGGCGCCGTGCTTCCCGGCTCGGCCGGTGAAATTGCGGGCCTCATGCTGGTCAACGTCGGCGTTGTGCTTTGGCTTCTGATTCCTTTCTACGACTCGACCCGCGAATCAGAACGGCGCGGCCGTGTCGCGAACTACTTCGGCTTGCTGTTGATCTTCGTCCTGCTGGCCACCACCGCAATCGGTTATTGGACCGTTCGGTAAGGAAAGCAGGGAATAGGAAAGCAGGAAATAGCGATCAGTTGTTTGTAACCTCTGAAAATGTCGCGGCTTTGAAAGGGCATGGCTTTAGAGCCTGCCCTGAGCGAAGTCGAAGGGTGCCGCAAAGGAACAAAACGAACTGGTAGCTGTTAGCTGTAGGCTGGGAGCTAAAAAATGAACTATCCATTCTGGGACATTCCAATTCTCGGCTCCGGCTGGGTGATTGGCATCATCGCCATATTTCATGTCATGATCTCGCAGTTCGCCGTGGGCGGAGGGTTTTATCTGCCGCTGGCCGAGCGCAAGGCCCTGCGCATGCCGGAAGGCCAACTCCGCGCCGAATGGCTTGCCGAACTGGTCCGTTACTCCAAGTTCTTCCTGATCCTTACCGCTGTTTTCGGCACCGTCAGCGGCGTGGGCATCTGGTTCGCCATCAGCCTCACTCATCCCGAGGCGACCAGCACGTTGATTCATTACTTCCTCTTCGTCTGGGCCATTGAGTGGGTTGTCTTCCTCGTCGAAGTAACGAGTCTTGCCGTTTACTATTCCACATGGAACAGAATCGACCCAAAACTGCACCTCGTGGTGGGATGGGTCTACGGCGGGGTTTCTTTCTTCACGTTGTTCACCATCAACGGCATTCTCACCTTCATGCTCACGCCGGGCGATGCCTGGCTTTCCGTTGCCGGCTCTGGCCATGAGGCCAGCAAGTTCGCGTTTGCCTTCTTCAATCCGACTTTCTGGCCGAGCCTCTTTCTGCGCGCCCTCGTTTGCTGCTCCCTGGCCGGTATCTGGGCGCTCATCAGCGTCAGCCACATCGACGGCGAAAAGCAGCCCGAACTCAAGTCCGGCCTTGTGCGTTGGAGCGTCAAGTGGGTGGCGCCCTCCTTCGTGGCCATGCCCTTCCTGATGGCCTGGTATTACGCAATGCTTCCTGCGTCGCAGCGCGCGCTGCTGCAACTCGGTATCGACACCGTCAACGCCGGCACTTTCTCGATTCTCACCCGCATGGCGCTGGTCGTTATCGTTGCCTCGGCCACCATCGTCGGCGTCGCTTACTTTTTCGCCTACCGCAGTCCCTTGCAGTTCAACCTTTCGCGCGCGATATCCATACTGCTGCTGGCGCTTCTGGCCACCGGCGCAGGCGAGTATTCCCGCGAGATGCTGCGCAAGCCTTACGTCATCGGCCGCTGGATGTACTCGAATGGCGTTCGCGTCCCTTATGTGGCTCGCATCAATCAGGAAGGTTATCTGGCCCACTCGATGTGGACCTGGCAAGGCCAGGTGATGAAGGATCGGCTCGTGTCGCCAGGAACCACGGATGCGAACGATCCAGCCCTCAGTTACTCTCGCGGCGAGGCCATCTTCCGCGGCGAGTGCGGCTCCTGCCACACCCTGGCCGGTTACCGCCCGCTCAAGTCCCTGCTTGCCGGCCGCGACCGCGCCAACATCGCCAGCTTCATCACCATGCTCCACGATTACAAGCCCGACTCGCCCTATCGCAAGTTCATGCCGCCCATGGTCGGCACGCAGCAGGACATCGACGATCTGGCCGGCTATTTCGACTTTCACATCAATCCGCCGCAGCCCGGCGCGCAGAAGCCGGTCCAGACAGCGCAGAAATAGCGCCTCAGATCATTTCCGTATAAGCCACAGAATATGGGCGCCCCAGGTCCCGATTTTGGGACCTGGGAAGCAACGAGCCCCACCCCGCTCCAGTTCATGCGATCCTGAAGACGCCATGAAAATCCTCCTCTGCATCCTCGCCGTCCTCGTCGTCGCCGCCTCTCTCTTCGCCGACTACAAATGGCGCAAGTGGATGGCGGCCCGCCGACGCGACCGGCAGTGATCTCGCGACTTTTCCGGTTCTTTCCCATTACAATGACCTATAGGAGCCGTCTAATCGCTATGCTTCGTCTTTTTGCCCTTGCCCCCAGTCTGTCCCTTTTCAGCAAGCGCGCCAGCTTGCTGCTCAGTCTTGTCCTCGGCGTGCTTCTTGGGTCCACCGCGCTGAGCGCCCACGCCCAGTTTGCAGCTCCGTCCGGCGGAACGCGTGTGCAGGACGCTTCCGTCCTGAAGCCGCCCGCCGGCGTCCGCGTGGCCATGATCGAGTTCGCGGATATGGAGTGCCCTGTCTGCGGCGCTGAGAACCCCACGATGAAAGCGGCCGCCGCCAAGTACAAGATTCCCTGGCTGCGCTTCGACTTCCCGCTGCCCTACCATGCATGGAGCTTCGAAGCAGCGGTCAACGCTCACTGGTTCGACACCAAAAGCAAGGTGGTGGGCGATGAGTACCGCGACCAGGTCTTCGCCAATCAGGCATCCATTTATAACCCCAATGCGCTTCGGCAATTCACTGCCAAGTTCGCGGCCAGTCACAACATCGCTCTGCCCTTCGCCATCGACCCGCAGGGCAGGTTCGCCGCCATGGTCAAGGCCGATCAGGCCGCCGGCAAGCGCGTCGGCATCGACCACACCCCCACCGTTTTCATCGTGACCTCCAACAGCAAGGGCGCACCTTACATTGAAGTCGATCACCCCAACCAGGATCTCTACCGGATCATCGACCAGGCGATTGCCGATACCGCCAGGTCCGCCTCGGCGAGAACATCAGCCAGGAAGCCCGCAGGTAAGTAACGGCCGCATAGCTCTGAAAAGCAAAACGGCGCATCCTGTCTGGGGATGCGCCGTTTTGCCTGAAGCCCCTTTATGCATAAACATCGAGACTGCTGCGGGCTCCCGTAGCGGCGCTGCCATACCCGCTGTCCAGAGCCTCGGTCGCCGGGTCGGTGCTGCTCGCCGTCGAACTCGGGCTCAGCGCGCTTGCCAGAAGCGCCGAGGTCGGATCGGAAGAGGTCGAGGAAAAGCTCGTGGTATCGGCGGAATCAAGCAGGCCGCCCACCCATCCTTCCACCTGGGTCATGGCCGCCATGGCGTTGCTCATGGACTGAGACGGGCTACTATTCATATCGGCTTGCGCCGTCGCAAACGCCGACTGGGCCGACGACAGGTCCCCTGAACTGATTGCTGTGCCCAGTGCGGTCATATCCGTCGTGAGCTGCGTGCTCGCGGAAGAACTGCCGCTGATGTTCGTCAGATTCTGGTTCAGTTGCTGGTAGGTGCTGAACGCCGTCTGGGCTGCCGGCAGGTTTCCCGAGGTCAGGCTCTGCTGCAGAGCCTGCCACGCCTGCTGGGTTTGCGTCAGATCGCTTGAATCCAGAACGTACTGCGAAAGCCCTCCAACCGAAAGAGCGCCAATCGCCATGTTTTTACCTCTTCTGAGAGCGGTATAGCATTTTCAGGGTTGATGTAATGGAGGCCAGTGTACTCAAGTGGTTTTTTCCTCAAGAAAAAGCCACTCTCCAAGATATTTCCTACGCCGCACTAACCCTGAAAATGTTCTAGATACACTCCCGCAGCGCTCATATCGGCATCCCGCGAAGAGAATTCAGCGGAAAAGCACAAACGCCAAAACTAAAGTAATGGTTTGCGAATCCGTTAAGGTCGGATATCTAGTGTTTTTGCGCTTGGGAACCTCTGATTGATCGCCCTTCAGTTCAATCCCTGGATCTGCGTCAGCACCGGCGCCTTGGTCCCTTGCCCGCCCTGCGTCTTGCCCGGATTAACCGTGCTCGTCTGCGGCGCGCGCCAGTAGTCAATGTGGCTGATCCTATGCACGCAGCCGATGGTGCAGTTGGGAGCGCAGGTCTTGGCGGTCAGGAACTCCCGCTCTACGTCCGCCTTGGTGTATTCGGCCAGAGGAACGCCAGGATAGCCGCGCTGCTGGCTGCAGTAGTGAACCAGGCCGTCTTCGCAGATGTAGAGGTAGCGCGCGCCGGCGCGGCAGCGCCACTTGTTCGGCCGGCCCTGCACAATCGCCTCCTGAAACTGGTCGAAGCGGGAGTAGTTGGTCTTCTTCCTGCGGGTCATCGCGAAGTAGACCCTGGCCTCGTCCTCTTCGAGCGGCTTCAACTGCCCGCTGCCGTCGTGGATGATGCCGATGGTCGATTCAAAGCCCAGCTCCAGCGCCCGCTTGCCGATTGTCAGCGCATCCTCGGGATTGAAGCCCCCGCCGACGACGGAATTGATATTCACGTGAAATTCGGCGTACTGGGCGAGCATTTCGAGCTTCTTGTCGAGCGTCTTCAGGCTCTTCATCGAGACCGAGTCCGGCTCCAGATTGTCGATGGAAATCTGAATATGGTCCAGGCCGGCGCGGTTCAGCCGCTCGATCCGGTCCACATTGAGCAGGTAGCCGTTGGTAATCAGCCCGGCAATCGCCCCGGTCTTACGGATGCGGCGGATGATGGCTTCCAAGTCAGGATGGGTCAGCGGCTCGCCGCCGGAGAGGCCGATCATCGCCGTCCCCAGCCGTCCAAGCTGGTCGATGCGCCGGTACATTTCGTCGAGAGGCACAGGCTCCGAGACCTTGTCGTACTCGTTGCAGTAGCCGCAGGAAAGGTTGCAGAAGCGCGCCGGCACAATCTGCACCAGCACCGGGTGGCCGGTGTGGATGAGCGCGTGGCCCACCATCGCCAGCTCGCGCACCTTCCGCGTGGCAGCTATCCAGCGCCCCCGCACCGTCTTGTTTCGAGGTATTGCCATTTCTTCCATTGTATTGAAACACCCCATGGTCTGGCAGAACAGCAAGACAATCGCATCAACAGCGAGCATTAGAGCTTTCCCGGGATTACGCCGCGCTTCATCCTGGGCCATTATCAAGCCCTCCCTACGGAAGGGGGCATAGTATTCTGGGGGTGTTCGCGAGAAAGATGCAGGCAGGCGGGCGCAGGGGGCAGATGAAGGCTACTGAGACCGGAAAAATGAAGGCAACGCAAGCGAGAAAAGTCGAACTGTTCGATACGAGTCTGCGGGATGGGATGCAACAGCCCAACATCGACATTTCCGTGCCCAACGCTATCGGGCTGCTGGAGCGGATGGCTGGCTTTGGCGTGCAGTATGCCGAGATCGGCTTTGCCGGGGCGAACAAGTTTGTGGCGGAGCTGTCAGTGGCGCTGCGCAAGGCCGATACGGGAGCGATGAAGCTGGCGCTGTTTGGCAGGACGCGGGGGCGCGGCGCCAGGGTGGAAGATTGGCCCGACGTGCAGTTCATGGCCGCGCACAAGAAGCGGATTCCCGCGGCGGTCATTGTGGTGAAGTCCAGGCTGCTGGATGTGCAGAAGTCGCTGGAGACCACGCCGGAAGAAAACCTGCGGATGGCGTACGAGACCGTTGCATGTCTGCAAGACCACGGCCTGGAAGTGATTGTGGACATGGAACACGCGATGGACGCCTGCTGCGGACGGCGGGAGAGCGGCCACGCCTCTGACGCCGGCTTCCGCGCGCGCACGCTGGAGTATTTCCAGCAGATGATGGAGCAATGCGTCCGGCAGAAGGTGAGCCGGATCGTGATTTGCGACACGACGGGCGGCGCCAGCCCGGAGGAAGTGACGCGGGTGATGAGCGGCCTGGCGCGGGATTATCCCGGCGCGAAGTTCGGATTTCACGGCCACACGGATCGCGGGCTGGGAGTGGCGAATTCCCGGGCGGCGATTCTGGCCGGAGCCGCGCAGATTCAGGGCACGCTGATTGGCACTGGCGAGCGCTGCGGCAACGTGAACCTGACGACCGTGGTGGGCTCCATGCAACTGCGGGGCGAGGCGGAGTTTGTGCCGGCGGAGGCGCTGGCCGGGCTGACCGGGATGGCGCATTCGACGTACGCGGCCTTCGGACTGGAAGCGCCGCACGGGACGCCGATCGTGGGGCCGGGGGCGTTTGGGACGTGGGCCGGGATGCACGGCAGCAGCGAACGCAAGAACCCAGGAGCGTATCTCTGGTGCGATCCGGCGAAAGTGGGCGCGACGCCGGTGATCGGGGTCAACGGGCAGTCGGGACGAGCCAACGTGGCGATGCTGTCGAAGTCGCTGGGCGTGGCGCTGGACGCAAAACAGGCGCAGGCGCTGATGGACGCGAACCAGGCGATGATGGAGGGCGGCGGCTTCACGGCGAGCGAAGTGTCGTTCAAGTTGGCCTGCATGAGGGAACTCACAACGCTGCAGGAGCGCTTCAGCGTGAAGAGCTGGAGGGTGATTGACGAAGCCGATGTGACGGGAGACCGTTATGTGCAGGCCGCGATGCTGATTTCCGTGGGCGAGCACACGACGACGACGACGCGGGCGGAGGGCGCCGGGCCGGTGGACGCGCTGACCAAGGCCATGCGGAGCGAACTGGAGAAGTGGTACCCGTCGACGGGGAAGATGCGGCTGGGCACCTTCAGCGTGACGGCCATTGACGTTTCAGCGCACGACACGGCGGCTTACGTCCGCGTCACGGTCAGCTTCAACGCCGACGGGTACGCGCCATGGACGACCGCCGGAGTGAACAGCGATTTGAACCAGGCGGCGCTGATGGCGATTGTGGATGGATTTCATTACTGGCTGCTGAAGAACCAGGAGTGAAAACCTATTCCCGGCAGACTGCTCTAGCTGGCGCGGCTCAATTCTTCGATCAATCGCGCCCGTCCGCGTTCTCGCACTTCGGCTGACAGCGCGCGCATGGATTCCTGCGTGATCGGGCGGCCTTCGCCGCGCGCGAGCGATGCGCGGGCTTCATCGAGCGTGGCGCGAAACTCGACACGCTGCCGCTCGCGCTCTTCCCATAACGCGAGGGCTTCCCCGACCGCGTCTTCCTCGCTGCGCAGCCGTCCTGTTTCGACGGCGCGGAGGGCAAATGCTCTTTGATCGGATGTTAGCTCGACTTCCATCACTTCTGCTCCTGCATTCAGGATAAGCCAAGCGGTTCTGGATAACCACAAACTAGGGCAGGCTGTGGCGCTTGGAGTCGACCTGGAGGGTGAGCGTCTGCTGCTTGCGGTCGCGCAGGACGGTGACCTGCACGGGCTTGCCCTGGTTGGCGTGGAGGGCGCGCTCCCAGCCGGACAGCGTGGCGATGGGCTCGGAACCGACCTTGAGAATCACGTCGAAGGCCTTCAGCCCGGCCGATGCGGCCTCGCTCTTGCGCGCCACCTGGCGGACCATCAGGCCGCCGGGGACGCCCAGGTACTCGGCCATCTGCGAGGTCAGCGGCTCGACGAGAGCGCCCACGTTCAGGCTGCTGCCGAAGAAGGGCATATGGAAGCCGCCGGAGAGCGGCGCGTTGCCCCCGCCGGAGAAAAAGCCCATTCCCGGCGGCGCTTGTGTGTACACGTCACCGCCCGTGCCGATTCTGTTCCATACGTCGCGCTCCATGATCCGGCGGTCGGCCAGTTGCGCGGTCAGCGTCTGAAGGCTGCCATCGCGGCTGATTTCCAGAGTGACTTTGCGGCCGGCGGGAATCTCGCGCAACATGCGCCGCAACTGCTCGGCGCCCTCCACGGCCTGGCCGTTCAACTGGAGGATGACGTCGTTGACCCGCAGGCCGATCTGACCGGCCGGAGCGTCGTGGTCGATGAGAGTGATGACGGCCCCGCGCATATCCTTGAGCTTGAGCGCCTGTGCCTTTTGCTGGTCCACGTCCGCCAGCTCAACGCCCAGGTAGCCTTGCGAAGTGGAATGCAACAGCGGGGTGGGCTCCTCCAGCAACTGAACCATTCCGCGCGCCTGCGCGGAGGCTGCGGGCGGCGCCATCATTGCGACGACAACGAGCACTACGAATCCAAGACTTTGAGCTGACCTCAAAAAGCGATTCATCTCTGCTTCTCCCGCGGTACGGCCCGTTTCTTTTAGGTCTCTGACCTTATGATTTCGCCCATCGAGTTCGTGGTTTCCCAGGTCTCAAAAGCGGTACCTGGGGCACCCAATCTTCGTACGACAACAAGCAGTTAAAATCCCCGGGTGGAAAGCCATCCGCCCGGCCGGCTCCGCACGCTTTTCTGACGATGCATTCGCCGGAAGGTGAGACCGTTCTACTGAATTTCCGAAACTTGGCTGAGAACCTGCCGGGAAACGTTCCGGATATAGGGATTCCGGTCGGTATTGGCAACCGTATGCAGCACCTGCCGCACGCTCGTGTCGGCTTCCACCGGCTCCAGAATGTTGATGGCCGCGTTGCGAATCTCCGGGTCGCCGTCGTTCATCAGCGCCTCAAGCACCGCGTCGCGCACGCGCACGTCCTCGGTCACATAAGGCTCCAGGCCATGGAGGGCCTTCTGGCGCACGCCAGCGTTCTTGTCGTAGCGCAAGGCCACCATCAGCGCATCGCGAATACCCGCCGCCTGGCAACTGTGGCCGGCGCGGCACTCGGAGGCCAGCAGGCCCACCGAGTCGTTCCGCACCCCGGCCGAAGCCGAGTTCTGGCTGGCCAGCATCAGCAACTGCCGGATCGCCGGATCGTCCAGCGAACCCTCGATCCGCTGCGGCACCATCTGGTTGTAACGCACTTCGACCCGGTGGCTGTTCGGCTGGCGCACGATGCTGGAGATGTTTGCAATTTCGGCCGGCGCTCCGGTTTCCGCAGTCGCAACCGGCTGGGCCTGTTCCTTCTTTGCCTGTACCATCTGGACGGCTGCGGCACGAGAGGCGTGATGCTGCGCAAGCGTAAAGTTGCCCAGCCAGCCAGCCCCGGCTCCCAGAGCCAGCAGCAGACAGGCGGCCACCGGCGCTGCTTGCAGGCTGGCAACGTTGTTCATGAGCCGCTGGGCAAGACGTTGATACCAGCGGCGGGGCGGCAGCGCGTCCAGCGCCGCATCCAGTCGCATGCGCGAGCGCGCGACTAGATTGGCGTCCGGTTCCATGACCGGATCGGCCTCGGCAAGCTGCTTCAGCGCCAGCAACTGTTCCCGCTCCTCGCGGCACTCAGGGCACCCGGCGAGATGCCGCTCCAGCTCCTGCGTCTCGCCGGCAGCCGACTCTCCGTACGCCGCCGTCACGATCCGCTCGTGTGCAAGTTTGCAATTCATCGTTACGTCCTTCCAGCCTCAAAAAGCACAACTTGTCCGGGAAAATCCGCATCCCCCAGGGGGATTGCCTCCGAACCTTAGAGCAATTTCAGAAATTCTGAAATTGCTTCATCGCAACCCCGCCAACTGTGCCCTCAACTTCTTGGTCGCCCGGAAGAGCGTGTTCTTGGCGGTCTCTTCCGTAGTGTTCAGCATCTCTCCGATGACGCGCAGGCGGAGCCCCTGGTAGTGTTTCAGTTCAAAAACCATCCGCTCGCGCGGCGTCAGCTTCTCCAGCGCGGCCTTGATTCGTTCCCCTTGCAGCTTGCGCTCCAGCTCCTTGGCGGGGTTGGAAAACGACCGGTCGTCGGAGACCGAGGCCAGCACGTCCATCTCTTCCCCGGAGTGGTTGACGACCACCGCTCCGTCTTCGCGGCGAGTCTTGCGCCGCCGCAACCGGTCCAGGCAGAGGTTGGTCACAATCCGGTAAATCCAGGTGTAAAACGAACACTCAAACCTGAAATTCCCGAGATACCGGAAGGCTTTCAGAAACGCTTCCTGGTAAATGTCCTCGGCGTCGTGCTCGGAGCCGGTCAGGTGCAGCGCCAGCCGGAGGACCTTCTGGTCGTACTGCCGCACCAGAGCGTCGAAGGCCGCGCGCGAGCCGGCCTGCGCCTCGCGGATCAGCTCCGTCTCCGAGGCTCTCTGGCGCAGCCGCTCCTCAGCGCTCTCCCGTTCGTTCTTTTCCCTGGTTGCAGCCATGTCTTGGCAGGATTGTACCTTCCTGGCTGCTGGCCAGGCCACACCCACCGGGACTTGAACCGGAGAAGTGGGGTAGATTGCCGCATCCGTCGCCATCTAAACAGCTCCGGTAGAGAAATTTGTCCGCACTGAATAGACGCGGAGGCGGCATGTTGGTAAGCCGCGCGGGCGGGGCAGCCTTGAAGGGGCGCGGCGTCAGCCGGCCCCACAAACTTCCAGAGCCTCAGCGCCCATCGAGGGGGAATCGCGCGCGGACTTCATAGCGGGAGCCGGCGGGACTGAGGAAGCTCTCGTAAAGGAGAAACTCATCGGAGACAAAGCCGCATGGCTCGGTGGCCGCGGTGACGCGCTGCTGAAGCTGAAGCAGCGCGGGCGAAACCTTGACCGTCGCCAGGAAGACTCCGGCGCGATCAAAGAAGCCGAGTCCCTCAAGCCGCACGGGAAGTGGCGGCAGATGCAGTTCGCGCAGGCGCGGGAGGATGCATTCGTATTGCTGCTGGCTGGTGCTGCCCAGGAATTGCAGCGTGATGTGCCACGACTCGGGCTGTTGCCAGCGGAGGCCGTCGCCGCGGGAACGAAGCCGCGCGGTGATCGCCGTGAGCTCATCGGCCACCGCGTCCGACAGGGGTATTGCGACAAAGAGGCGCATACATGAATTATGGCAAGCGCGACGGGCGTTTCAACCAGGAAATTCCGCGCCGCCGCTGTCGCCAACTCAGGCACTGACCACTGATCACTAACCACTAACCACTGCTTTTACTGGTCCCCGCCGAGAATGGAGCCCACAATTCCGCCCAGGAGCAGGCCGCCGGCGGCCGGTCCTGCCTGATGGCTCTCGGGGCGCGGAAGATATTCGGCAATCTGGTGCGCCAAGCGCGAGATGGGCAGCGTTTGCAGCCACACCTGGCCCGGTCCCTGAAGCGCGGCCAGAAAGACACCATCGCCGCCGAAGATCATGTTTTTGATGCCCGGCACCGTGGTGATCTGGAAGCCCACCGAGGACTGGAAGGCGCCCACGTGGCCCGGATGCACGCGCAGAACTTCGCCCGGAGCCAGATTCTTCACGATCAGCTCGCCGGAAAGCTCCAGCCATGCTGTTCCCTGGCCGCCGACCCGCTGCAGAACAAAGCCGTCGCCGCCGAAGACGCCCGCGCCGAGGGACTGCTGGAAGCCGACGCCGATGTTGACCTGCGGCGTGGCGCAGAGGAAGCCGTGCCGGTGGACCATCAACTCATTGCCGGGGGTGAGCTCGACCGGAACAATGTGGCCCGGCACGCGGGTGGCGAAGGAGACCACGCCCGGAACCTGGGCCGCGCGGTACTCGGTCATGAAGAGGCTGCCGCCGCCGGCCACGCGCTTGAAAGCGCCGAAGAGGCCGCCGCCGCCACCCATCTGCGTGTGTGTGGTCATCTGGATGGAAGCGGTCATCCAGGAGAGCTCGCCGCTCTCGGAAAAGACGCTCTCGCCGGGGTCGAGCTGGACGTCGAGCACGGGCATGACCGTGCCTTGAATTGTGGCCTGCATGGGTAGTCTCCTTTTCCTGGACAGTGTACCTGTTCGCGGGCAGGCATTGCCTAAGAAGATAACCGGCTTTGATTCTTTTACTGATTGTGTGGCGGGTTGCTTATAGTAAGTAGCTTGGGAAAAGCGAGGATTGATGGCCAACCCCGAGCCGGTTCCGGGTGCGGCAATGCAGGACGTAAGTTTCTCTTTCGGCGGCGTTGCAGGGGAGGATACTGTATTATGCGGTAACGCGGAACGAGAACAGCTTTAGTATGACAATAGGGCGGTGTAGGCGGGAGTCTGCGAGAGGGTGAGCATGATCATCAGCAATTTCAGTTCGGCGGTTCTGTTGGGTTTGTGCATCGGCTTCCTGTGGGGAGTCGGGTGCTCGCTTGTGCTCGCGTATTCCGTTTACCTGGCCGGCTACCGGAAGGCCATCAAGGAATCTCTCAAGTCGGTGCCGCCAACGCGGTACACAGAGGTGTTTGACAGGATGCAGGCGCGGCGGGCGCGGAAGCTGGCGAAGAAGAAAGCCAAACAGGAGGCGGCGGGCGTTTCTGACGCAGCGCCAACCCCCGAAGCGCCCGCCGGCAAAATCTTATAAAGCGAGCCGCTTGCGAAATTCAAAGTGGAGTGCGAGTGGCGTCAGGGTTTGTAAAAGGCTCAGTTGTTTGCAGATTATTTTGCCGCGTCATCGCATAATAAATCTCAGGAGCATTTCTCCCAATCGTCCTCCTTGTCCTGCAAAGTAGCCGCTAACTCCTTATCCTGGACGATTCTGCGGGCAACTCCTTTGTTTTGACGATTTTGCGGCGGAACACTGCTCGTAGGTTCATGAAAACAAGGATTTTACGTCCAAAATACGGGTGGGGGGGTAGGTTGTATAGGATGCCGCTACGCCCTCGGAACAAGCCATGGCGCCGGGATGGACAGCGGAACCCGTAATGCCGGTTTCCAGGTAATCTTGCAAGCGGCTCAAGCGTGTGCATTTCTGGAATCTCTGAATGAATCTCAGCTATTCGGCTCCCCTCAGGGGTGGAAGCCCTAGGTTTTTTCGGGCTTTATCCTCTTCCGCGGCCGGCTCTGCCGGTCTTTTGCAGATATGAATGACGAGCAGTATCAGCAAAAGCAGCAGGACGGCCCCCAGCACCAGCAGGCTGCCTTCGGGGCCGTCCGCGCCGCCGCTCCAGAGCGGGTTGCCTGCCGGGCTGGTGGTCAGGTAGTGGCCCCTGGGCTGCATCCCGCTGTCGGCGGTGCCGTAGAAGTAGGTCTCCGCCCAGTCCCATGCCGCATGGCAGCCGATGGCCCACCAGGCTGAGCCGGTGACCCGTATGCTGACGCAGAAGACGAAGCCGATGAACGCCGCGGCAAAAATGCCAATCTGGTTTTCGCCGTTGTTGCCGGTGTGGATGAAGCCAAAGAGCGTCGAGGTAACCCAGGCCGCCTGCCAGAAGGAACTTCGCGCGGTCTTCCATACGTGGAGAATCCAACAAGGGAAAAGCCCCAGCAAGGCGACGATATAAACGCCCCAGACGCCGTTGCCTTTGCTTCTCAGCAGCAGATCCAGGCAAAGGCCGCCGACCGTCGCCAGCGCCCACCAGAAGTTGATGCCGCGGGTGAGGGTGAATTGCAGGTAGCAGCGAAAAATCCCCTCCTCCACGCAGCCCACCACCAGAAAGGCGGCGGCCCACATCGCGCCATACTTGAAGATATGCGCGCCGGAAAGCGCGATGGGCCCAAAATGCAGCCAGCCGCCCCAGCTCAGGGCGGCCACCAGCGCCGAGAGCGCAGCGAACCCTGCCGCCAGGCCGCCGAGGAAGTGAAGCGCGCGCTGGGGGCCGGTCAGGTTGAAAGCCAGCAGGCTGCGGCGGCGCTCGATGAGCGCAACAAGAGCGGCAGCACCCACAAGCCCCACAAAGCCAATCAACTCCGAGAAAAACGCCGAAGAGGCAGTAAAGTCTCTGTGCGTGGCAGGATCGACAAGATGGAGCGGAACAAGCACAAATCCGGCGGCGCTGGCGAAGAGGAAAAGCAGAATGGAAAAAATCAAAATCGACCAGCCAGCGCGCAGGCCCTGGCTGCCGATCAAGGTCCAGTTCACCCAGCAGAGAATGCGCGCAGCCAGAGAGGGCGCAACAGTCTGGGATGTGCGGGCTGCGCTCGTGTCCGCCGCGGCAGGCGAACCTTCCCGCGGCGGGGGCTGAATCTCTGGCTCCATGGAGCCTCCTTCAAAATAAAACGGATCTTGGTGTAGAAATGTCCTGTTGGAAAGATACTCTATGCGGTTGCCGTTCAGGCAGTTCCGTGACGGGAAGAATTTGCATCAGAGACCCGCGCCGCGCCCGGTTTTCAGCTTCTCGACTGTCTCCGCGGAGGTCTGCGCGCCACCGGCACGGATTGGTTCCGGAGCCGCTGCCGCACACCCCGTCCGGTTCCGCCTTGACATAAGCGGCGGATGCCTTGATGCTTAACTGTTCCGGCATTTCGGTTTCTTTGCGCAATCGAGGAGGGCTTCAGATCTTGCGGGTTCGAGTTTTCTATCACGACAAATGCTTTGACGGGGCTTGCTCAGCGTCGCTGTTCACGCGCTTTCATCGGGAGTGCGTCGCCGAGGGCGCCAGCTATGAGTACCACGGCCTGGTGCACCGCGCGAGTTCGCTGTTCGACGAGAGCGAGTTCACCGGCGACGAGAACGCTATTGTCGACTTCAAATACTCGACCTCGCCCAAGATTACCTGGTGGTTCGACCACCATCTTTCGGCCTTCCTGACGCCCGAGGATCGGGATCACTATCTAGCCTGCAAGCAGGATCCGGTTTGCGGCGCGCACCGCTTTCTCGACTCGAATTACACCTCCTGCACCAGCTTCATCGCCCACATCGGATCGACGCGCTTCGGCTTCGACATCAAGCCGTACGACGAGCTGATTCACTGGGCCACGATTGTGGACGGCGCGAAGTATGAGAGCCCCGAGTCAGCCGTCGAGATGGCTGCCCCGGCCATGAAACTGACGCTCATCATCGAGGCCAGCCAGGACCCGGCCTTCATTCCGCAGCTCATTCCTCTGCTGACCGAACTGCCGCTGGCCGAGGTGCTCAGCCAGCCCTTTGTGGCCGATTTGCTGCCGCCGCTTATGGAGCGTCACGCCAGCTCCATCGAACTGATCCGCAGCCGCGCTGAAGAACGCAACGGCACCATCTTCTTCGACATCATCGACCACCCGTTGGAAGGGTTCAACAAGTTCATTCCCTATTACCTCTTTCCCAAGGCTGTTTACGCCATCGGGCTTTCGAGGTCCAGCTTCCGCACCAAGGTTTCAGTAGGCTCGAACCCCTGGACCAAGGCCGACCCGGCCAAGATGGTCAATTTGGCGAAGGTCTGCGAGCGCTACGGCGGCGGCGGCCATGCCCGCGTGGGCGCCATCAGCTTTTCGCCGGACCAGGAAGACAAGGCGCGCGTTGCCGCGGCGGAGATTGTGGCGGAGTTGAGGGAGAACGACCCATTCTAGGTCTTCGACCGCGTGATTTCGCGCCTTTCAAGGAGGCTGTGGTATCCCACCCCAGGCGCAAAAACAAATGCGCGCCGAGGGTGGGGCACGGAGCTACGGTACTACTTCAAGCTGTCATAGACCTAGAGTCCCAATTCCGCGGCCCGTTTCTTCATCGCTTCCAGGCAAAAGGCGATGTGCGCGTCGAGTTCGATGCCCAACTCGGCTGCGCCTTGAAGGATGTCATCGCGATTGACGCCACGGGCGAAGGCCTTGTCCTTCATCTTCTTGCGCACGCCGCGCACTTCCACATCGGCAATCGCTTTTGTCGGCTTGACCAGCGCGCAGGCGGTCAGTAAGCCTGAGAGCTCGTCGCAGGCGAAGAGGGCCTTAGCGAGATGCGTCGCGCGCGGCACGCCGGAATACTGTGCGTGGCCCAGAATTGCGGTGCGCAGCGCTTCCGGCCAGCCCAGCCGCTCCAGCTCACGCACGCCCACAAAGGGATGCTCCTCGGCCGTGGAATGGCGCTCGTAATCAAAATCGTGCAGAAGGCCGGTGGTGGTGTAAAGCTCGACCAGCGCGTCGCGATCTTTCCCAGCCAATTCGAGGCGGGCAGCTTCCGCCTCGCCATAGGCCGTAACGCAGGTTTCGACGGCCAGGGCGTGCTTGCGCAGGCTCTCGCTTTGGGTCCACTCGGTGAGCAGTTGCCAGGCCTGCTCTCGTCCGAAGCTGACGCCGTTTTCTATTGCATCATTTCCGGTGCAGTCGTTCATTTTTTCTCAATTCTCCTTGTTGCGCACCTTGGTTCGTGATTTTCCCGGTTTCATAGGCCATTTTCCGGGTATAGTAGGGAGAACCCCGGGTTGAATCCAAGTTTTCACTTGACAATTATGGTTCGCTTCTCAGAAAGTAGCAACTATCGTGGTGTATTGATGCACCGCGGAGACCTTGCTCTGGCACTCCGCACACCATCCATGGCAACTATTCCGGTAAGCGTGGAAGCGCGCGAAGTTGTCCGCTGCACATTCGCGGACTGCAAGCTGATTCAATTCAGGCCGAGCAATTCCCTGTGCAGAAGGTGCCATAGGCCCCTCGACGTCGAGGAACCGGTCCAGTTCGGGCCAGTTGCGGTGGAGCAGCGCCCCGCCGATCCTTCGACGGAGGCCGGGCTGCGAGTGGCCGGACAGGTGAAGGAAATCCGCCGCGCGCGCCACCTGAGCCAGCGCCAACTGGCCGGGCGCATGCAGGTGCCCCGGACGTACATTTCCAAGATCGAGAATGGCAAGGCCATCCCGACGCTGGGCTCTCTTGAGCGGCTGGCTGATGCACTGGGCGTGGATGTGCGCCGGCTGGTGCGCGACGCCCGCAGCCGCCACGACGAGGAAGTGGCGTCGCTGCTGGCTGATCCGCTCCTGGCCGAGATTGCGGAGGCTCTGCCCTTCCTGGACTCGCTGCACCGGTCGCTGCTCTATGGCGCGGCGCGCGATATGGCCATCGGGCAGCGGCGCACGGCATAGAAGAAGACCCGCCGCCGGGAATTGCCGCCACCCCGCGCCATCGGGCGAGGGGTGGGAATCAAGTCCACTTGCCAGCCGGCCCGGTTAGCTGTAATATCAGACTTGCCTATCAAGCGGCTGATGCGAGCCACCCGAAAGGGTCAGAGCAAGCTCGCCGCCGAGCAAGGAACTTTGCTGAGCAGTTGATTCCATTGAAGTCTGCGGGCGGCGAAGATTCCCATAGGAATGGCATCACCTGAGTAAGGCGCTTGGCCCTACCGTCACGATCCAGACAACCGGATTGAGCTGTTTTACGGGCTCTTGTGTGCGCGGTGGCAAAGAGGCACTTTCACAGAGGTCTACAGAGACAGAGATTGTTTTGGTCCGCAGAGGCTGGACCAGCGCTGCCAGTACGCAGTGGCGCTCTTCAGGCAAACGGCGGATACGGCCGAGATGCTCATGATGAGAGCTGATTACAAACGGAATCAGGCTCTGGAGTAGTTTGTAAGCTATCCTGCGGCAAATACAGCCGTTCGCCGTCGCGTTTCTCGTCTGGAATTGGACGGCGGCGGGCAAGGGAAGTTCAGGGCCCGGCAGGAAAAGACTGGACCGAAAGACACAGTACAGCAAATCGCAACACACCAGGAAGTCTACGCATGACGACAGAATTGACGGAGCCCCAATCTGAATTGGGGCCGGTTCCGGCCAACGGCCAGGGGCAGTCACAGGGGCATCGGCGCCGCCGGCGCCGTCGCAAAAACAAGAACAGCCAGGCAAGTACAGCCCAGGTGCAACAGCCTCAGGCTCAGGAGCAGGTGCAGGTGGAGATTCAGCCTCAGGCGCAGCCGCAGCCAGTGCAGCAGAAGGCCCCCCCGGCGCGCCAGGGCGGACGCCAGGGTGGCCGCCAGGGTGGACGCCCGAATAATCAGGAACGGAAGAAGAAGTTCTTCCCGAAGGGACCGGCGGCGGCACAGCCCGGCAACAGCATTTCCGGCCCGCCCCAGAACAAGCGCAGGGGCAGGCAGCAGAAGGGTCCGAGGGAGTTTGTAGGCCCGATGGATCACAGCTACCGCACGGTAAACGGCAACATAGCCGATGGCCCGCCCTCGACCATCCAGATCATGAACAGCGGTGGCCACAACGGCCACTATCAGGATAACTTCGAGCCGGAGCCCGCGGCTGCAATCCGCGAAGACGCTCCTACGCGCATCTTCTGTTTCATCGAGGATCTGTTCTTCCTGGCCAAGATCCAGGAGGCGGCCCGCAAGCTGGGTGTGAAGGTGGAGTTTGTGAAGGGCGACAAGGAATCCGTGGCAAAGGTGATCGGCCTGCCGGAAGCCGAGTTGCCCAAGCTGCTGGTTTTTGACCTGAACAACCTCAACGCCAAACCCATGACGCTGATTCCGAAGTTCAAAACCAAATTCAAGAAGGCGACGTCGATTATCGGCTTCCTCAACCATTTGCAGAGCGACCTGAAAGCCAAGGCCGTCGAAGTGGGCTGCGACACGGTCATGCCGCGCGCGGCTTTCTCGCAGAGCCTGCCCACCCTGCTGCGCCGCTATGGCATGGAGTTGATACAGGAAGAGGAAGAAGAGGACGAGTACGCCCAGCAGCTCGTCTAGGGCGATCTTGTCTGCATCATCAAAGGGCGCTCCCGCCACGGGAGCGCCCTTTTTTCTCGCCTGACCGATTCTCGCGCGAAATCTATCCCGGAGGCCACGCCAGCGGGCGGCCGCCGAGCAGGTGAACATGAAGATGGTCCACGGACTGGCCGGCGTCCTGGCCGGTGTTGATCACCACGCGGTACCCATCGGCAAGGTTCCTCGCGTGGGCAATCTCCGACGCGGCCCACAGCAGGTGGCCCAGCAGCGCGCAATCGCTCGGATCGGTTTCGTCCAGCGACTCGATGTGTTCGCGGGGAACCACCAGCACATGCACGGGCGCCTGCGGATGTGCGTCCACAAAGGCGTAGCATTGCTCGTCCTCGTAAACGGCGGTCGAGGGTATCTTTCCGTTAATGATCTTGCAGAATAAGCAACTCATGGCGCGTCCAGTTTACAGGAACAAGAGAGTTTGACGCGTGGAATCAAAATTATTTCGCAGGGCAAAGGCATGAACGACGGCCGGCAGGGGCGCAGGGGCTCATTTTGGTTCTACGGGAAGGAAAAGCGACTGCCTGCGTGGCTGCCAGGGCCGCGTGCGGCATACGATTGCCGATTCTGTCCTAAGTTATGATGATGGTTACAGCGAGTTTCTGCTTCCGGAGGTGCGCGTATGAGCAAGAAGGTCGTGGCGATTATCGGCAGCTACCGCAAGGGCGGAATCATTGACCGCGCAGTGGAAGCCATTTTGGCAGGCGCGCGGGAAAAGGGCGCCGAGACGCGCATGATCTACCTTGTTGACCGGCAACTCGAGTTTTGCACGAACTGCCGCGAATGCGCGCAGGAGCCCGGCGTAGGGCGCGGCAAGTGCGCGTTGAAGGATGATCTGGAATCGCTTCTGACGCAGATACAGACAGCCGATGCGCTCGTGCTGGGTTCCCCGGTGAATTACTTCAATGTGACCGCGCTCTTCCGCAGATTCATGGAGCGGCTGCTTGGATATACCTACTGGCCATGGGGACAGAATGGGCCCAGGATGCGGAACAGACTACAGCCGCGCAAAGCAGTTCTGGTGGCTTCGGCAGGCATGCCGGGCCTGCTCATTCCGATCGCCTCTGGAGCGCCGCGGGCTCTGCGCCTGACGGCAAAGATGCTTGGCGCAAGGCCGGTGGGCAAGCTGTGGATCGGACTGGCTTCCGGCCAGCCCTATCCTCCACTCTCCGCGCGGACTCTCGGCAAAGCGCGCCGCATGGGATGGAAGCTGGTGTAGCGCGAAACCAGAATAAGTGTGCCCTTGCGGAGAGTCTTCAATGTGGCTTTTTCCTCAAGAAAAAGCCACCTTTCACATCTCTCAAACAGTCTACATGTATTCCTGAAATGCTCTGATTAGGCCACGCGTAGCCCATGCGGATTCGCCGCTGATAGAATGTTCCGCATGGATACCATTCAATTTAATTTGCCCGCAAGCCGCATCCCACTTGCCTGGTACAACATCGTCGCCGATCTGCCCAAGCCGATGGCGCCGATGCTGCATCCAGGCACGCTCAAACCTCTCACCCCGGAAGACCTGGAGCCGATTTTCTCAAAAAGCCTGGTTGAGCAGGAATTGAGCACCGAGCGGGAGATCGAAATTCCCGGCGAAGTGCGGCAGCTGTATGCGCAATGGCGTCCCTCGCCGCTGTTCCGGGCGCGCCGGCTGGAGCATGCTCTGGATACGCCGGCGAAGATTTATTACAAGTACGAAGGCACCAGCCCGGCCGGTTCGCACAAGCTCAATACCGCCCTGCCGCAGGCTTTTTACAACAAGAAGGACGGCACCAAACACCTGACGACGGAGACGGGAGCCGGCCAGTGGGGCTCGGCCTTGTCCATGGCCTGCGCCTTCTTCGGCCTGGATTGCAAGGTCTACATGGTGAAGGTCAGTTATAACCAGAAGCCTTATCGCCGCGCTTTGATGGAAGCCTTTGGGGCCACCTGCATTGCCAGCCCGAGCAATACGACCGAAGCCGGCCGCGCCATCCTGGCCGAGCATCCGGATACCAACGGCTCACTGGGAATGGCGATTTCAGAGGCCGTCGAGATGGCCGCCAAGGACCCGGACACCAAGTACGCGCTGGGCAGCGTGCTGGGTCACGTGATGCTGCACCAGACAGTCATCGGGCTGGAGGCCATCGAGCAGATGGCGATGGCCGGTGACGATCCCGACGTGATTTTCGCCTGCGCGGGCGGCGGGTCAAACTTTGCCGGTTTGGCGATGCCTTACCTGGGCCGCAAGATCAAGGGCCAAAGCAAGGCGCGCGTGGTTGCCGTGGAACCGGCGGCCTGTCCCAGCCTGACCAAGGGCCATTTCGCCTACGACTTTGGCGACACCGGCCACCTGACGCCGCTGATCAAGATGCACACCCTGGGCAGCACCTTCGTCCCTCCCGGAATTCATGCCGGCGGCCTGCGCTACCACGGCATGTCCGCGCTGGTTTCGCACGTCCTGGACCTGGGACTGATCGAAGCCACCACCATCCAGCAGTTGGACGCCTTTGCCGCTGGAATTCAGTTTGCCCGCGCCGAGGGGATCCTGCCCGCGCCGGAGTCCAACCACGCCATCGCCGCGGCCATCAATGAGGCCCTGCGCGCCAGGGAAGAAGGCAAGCAGCGGACGATTCTCTTCAACCTCAGCGGCCATGGGAACTTCGACATGCAGTCCTACATGGACTACCAGGCCGGAAAGCTCGAAAACTACGACTATCCGGCGGAAGAGATTGCGAAGGCGCTGGATGGATTGCCAGCGGTGAAGTAAATTCCGGCAATCGGTCTTTGGAATCCCAGGTCCCGGAAGCGGGGCCTGGGATTTTTTGCGCCCGATTTTACCTGGGCAACCTCTGCACAAGTTGATGTTTTGAAAGGGCACGACTGGTAGGTCAGGGCTTTAGCGCATTTTCACAGTTCCTGAAGGCTTGAATTCGTGGCTTCCCACCCATTTCACAAAGAACGTGAAATGGATGGGGCACGGAGCTTCCTTACACCATCCGTGAAAATGCTCTAAAGGCTGCGGTAAAACTCGTCAAGAATGGCACGAAGCGTCAGGGCACGACTTCAGTCGTGCCGTAAGTGCCGCAAAATCAACGGGGCTTTAGCCCCTGAGGAAAGTCGTATTGTCTCGCCGAGATTTTTTTCAGAGGTTCTCTAGATGATCCTTGTGCAGGATGGCTATCTAGGAAGAAACTCGCTATATTGAAGCAAGAAGTAGCAAATATTGCCCCCACGAGGAACGGAGATTCCGCCATGCCGGAGATTCAAAAAGTCAGTATTGCATTGACCGGAGAGCAGATAGCCGCTCTCAAAGCCGCAGTGCAGACGGGAGAATACGCGACGACCAGCGAGATTGTTCGCGAGGCGATTCGGGATTGGCAATTCAAACGCGAGTTGCGCATGGAAGATTTGAAGCGCCTGCGCCAGCTTTGGGACCAGGGCAAGGCCAGCGGAACCGCAACGCCAGTGGACTTTGACCGCACGCGGCGAGAGGCGCGAGCGCGGTTGGAAAAAGCCGCGGGAGATCAAGCCCTTGCCAGTTGATCTAGCCGCAGGGCTGATCGGATGTTAATTCTCGGTTGCGCGAGTTGGAGACACCTCGATGTAATCGAGCGCCGCCGGGTCTGCACCATCGGGTATGCCTTCGACGCGCAGCATGTCGCCCTGCTTCAACTCTACTGCGTGAATAATCCGGCGGGTGGAATTATCCCCGTGGGGATGGTTTGAAGGCAGAGTCGCATCCGCTGCCCACGCATCAACAGGCCTGCCGTTGACCTTCAGCGTGAAATGCGCCACGCCGCCCGGCAGATCGAAGTATTGGATGGCGATGTTATAGCGGCCAGGCTGGCCAGACCAGCTCCACTCAGCCGCACAGTCGGCCTCGCCGCAGCTCACCGCTTTTCCTCCCGACGCATCCTCCCACGGCGTAACGTCAATGATCTTGTAGCCGGTGAGGCGCGCGTCCTCAGCTTCCAGCCGGCCGGGATAGTGCCCGGCGCGGCCCTTTTCGTCGGGAATTCCGCTCAGCTTCAGGAAATACTGCACAACAGCGTCGCGCCAGACGATGGCGTGGCCTGCCTGGTATTCGAGGCGTTCTCGCACATCTTCATACAGCTTCGGGTCGATCCGGCCCTTCAGCGTAGCCCACTCGCGGGCGAATTCTGCCGCCCGCGCAGCGCCGTCGTAGTGGCTGTCATAGATGTGCTGAATGACAGTCCTGCCGGAGTGCAATTTGTATGTGTACGGCACGTGGTGGAAGAAGAGCAGCAACTCGTCGGGGGTTGTGGCTGCCGACTCGTACATCTTCGCCACTTCAGCCGGGTACTGGCCCGCATAGCCCGTGCCGGTCGAGACGCTGCGGTCCATGCCGACGCCTTCGTGGTCGGCCCTGTGCCACTGGCCCCAGCCATTGTTTTCGCTCGATTCGATGTTCGGTCCGTAGTGGCTGCCGGTGATGTCGGTCAGCGTCTGCATCCCCAGCGGGCCGGTGTAGTTTTCATAGGCTGGCCAGGACTGCATCAGCATCTTTGTGACCGTGGCGACGACTTCGGGGTCGTTGCTGATCGTTTGCCGCGTCCACTCGGCTGCAATCTCTTCGGGCGAAAGATCGGGGTTCCAGGCCAGGCGGCCGAAGGCGTAGAGGTTTGCCAGGGCCAGCGGCGAGCCGAGCCATGCCTCGCGTCCCACCCCGGCGACGGCCACCATGCCGCCCAGCGGCCGCTTGAAGCTCTTGCCAGCGATGATTTCCTTGACCGGCGTCGATCGATCCTCCGCGCGCAGGTCGAAGTCGAGAACCTGCTTCCACATCGGCGCCAGATAAACCAGATGCCGCTGCTGGCCGGTGTACTCCTGTGTGACTTCGAGTTCCATGGCCTGGTTGGTCTGGCGGAGGCCGGCGAAGAGCGGCGACACCGGCTCGCGGGCCTGGAAGTCGATGGGGCCTTCCTTGATCTGGACGATGACGTTCGCGGCGAATTTGCCGTCGAGCGGATGGAAAATGTCGTAGGCCGCGCGGGCGCGGTCGGCCTTGGGGTCGCGCCAGTCGGCGTGGTGGTTGTAGACGAAGGCGCGATAGAGCACAACGCCTCCGTGGGCTTCGAGCGCGGCAGCCAGGGTGTTGGCGGCGTCGGCTGGGGTGCGTCCATAGCTGGCCGGGCCAGCCTGGCCCTCGGAGTCGGCCTTGACGGTGAAGCCGCCGAAGTCTGGAATCTGCGCGTAAATCTCGTTGACCTTGGCCGTCCACCAGGCCTTCACCGCAGGGTCGAGCGGGTCGAATGTGGGCAGGCCGCCAATTTTCTGCGGGCTGGCAATGTCCACGCTCAGGGCCAGCCGCACGCCCCAGGGACGCATGGCATCGGCGATTCTCTTTAGGCCACGGATGAAGTCGGGGGTCAAAAAGGGCGAAGCCCCATTCACGTTGTTGACGTTGCAGCCGTTGATGCCGACCGAAGCCAACAGGCGCGCGTATTCGGCCACCGGCGCAAGGTCCTGACGGACGTTGCCGCCTTCAAAAAAGATCGACCGGCCAGCGTAGCCGCGCTCGATGGAGCCGTCCGGGTTGTCCCACTCGTCAACCCAGCGGACGGGCATCGCAGGCTCTTCGGTGATCGCCCTCTTTGGCGTCCAGCCGGAAGTGGCGAGTTCTCGAATCAGCGCAAAGGTGCCGTAAAGTACACCCCGTTCACTGCCGCCGGCGATCACCACAGTTCGCTTTCCGCCCGAATCTGACTCGCCGATCCAGAATGCCTCCGGCAGAAGCATGGAAGGTAGGTTCAATGCCGGGTAAGCCGCGCGCACTTGATCGGCTGTGCCCACCACGATCCCTGCTTCCGCGCCGTTTCCGCCAATCAATGGCGATGAGCCGTAGAGATTGTCTATCCCTTTAACCAGTTCATTGACAGCGGTTTTTTCGAGCGGCTCGCGACCAAGCGCTCGCACATGCATGGGAACAGGCGGAAGGCCGTGAAAATGGCCATGCCCCAGCCACGCCTGCTCCGCCGTCTGCGCGCCTGCGGCCAACCCGCCCGCCAGCACAGCCGCGAACACAATCCCAATCAAAGAGTATTTTGTATCTCGCGCCATTGCCACCCTTTGGTTCTCACGCCGTTTTATCACTTCAGGGGCCGCGGCTCCCAGCGCTCGCGGCTCAGCCAATCGCAGAAGCCCGCCAAAGAAGCCCACAAACCAAAACACCTCTCTGAGCAGCCCACGCGCGTGAACTCAAAAAAAAAGGAGCCCGCGGAATGCCGCAGGCCCCTCTTCGATTGCGCTCGCTGCGCGGTTTACTTGACCGTCAGCACAAAACTTGTAGAGTGCAAAGTGGCCGTGACGCCGTTGCTGGACTGCGCGGTAACTGTCACGGGGTACGTTCCGGCAGGAGTTGCGGGGTTGGGTTCCGGGCCGTGATGCTCGTAGTTGTAGCGCGGATTGCAGCCGGTGGCGCCCAGCATGGTCACAATGCCAACCAAAGCCATGAGCGAAAGCCGCGCCAGCCACTTGCGGCGGCGCGCTCCCCAGGCCAGGCCGCCCAGGCCCAGAACGCCTGGCAGCAGAAACGCCCAGGCAATGGGACTGCGGTTCTGCCCCGGCCGATTCGCCGGCAAGCCTGAGGTGGTGGTGGAAGCCGCAATTGTCTGAATCATCATCGCGCTGGTGATTCCCGCATTCTGGCCGGGCAGGATCTCAATATTCTCCGGTGTAAAGGAGCACGATGCCTCATCCGGCAGGCCAGAGCAGGAGATCGTGACAAACATCGGCGCGGTCAACGAAGAAACATACGCCTGCAGGGGCGTAACGGTGATTGTGCCTGTTCCCGCCTGGCCGGGTGTAAGGGTGAGAGCGCTTGCAGACGTCGTAGACGGCGTCAGATTGGAAACCGTAACCACGAACGAGGAAGCGCACTGCGAACTGATGGCCACGGACTCAGGCGTAGAAGTCGAGCCAGTGAAAGTGGCGTTGCCGGCATAAACAGCGCTCAGAGAGTGGTTGCCGTTCCCCAGGGCAAGGGAGAAACTGGCCTGGCCGGTAGTGTCGAGAGCCGCGCTGGCCAGTTGAACCGGGCTTGTCCCGGCTCCATCCTCAATCGTGACCGTTCCGGCGGGAACACCCGCATTGGCCGTCACAACCACCGAAAGCGTGGTTAACGAACAGGTCGACGCTGCGCTGGATTGAGCGGTCAGTGTGGTCGTTGTATTCACGCTTTGCGCATCAGCCGCCGCCACGGCCAGCGTGGACGCCGCCAGCGCGATACTCAATCCTGCAACCAACTCAAGCCGCGGACCGCGGCAGAAAATACCTCTCACGTGCACCTGCTCCAGAATCCAGAATCGTGTTCTGCCTCATGCGGCAGCATAGAACCTTATTGTATCCGGCGTGGGTGGACCTGAGCCATTCCCAGCATCTTCTTTGACGCAATTGAGGCAGAATGGTGACGGTTTGCCGTTCATTCTGGTCTTTCCGGGTTCCGCCTGCCGCTATCCATGGGGCTGAATCAGAGGTAAAATGCCTTCATTGGCATCGCGCGAAAGAAGTGCGCATGACGGCAAGCGTCTGGAACTGGCTGTTGACCATCTCGGGGACCGTGGCAAGCCTCGCCGGAGTTGTCTTTAGCTGCATGGCCTGGGTGCAGGCCAAAGGGGCGAAAGTGGCAGCCGAAGAAGCCGCCAGAACGGTTCGAGCAAGGGAAACCGAGTACGAATTTTCCAGGTTAGCGGACGATGCCAGAGAACTGTTGGCGGCGGTAGAGGGCAGGCAGCAAGAAAAGGCGATTGAAGCAGCCAATCATCTGGCTCATTTGCTGATTATTGCTGGGGGCCACCGGGCAGCCTACTTGCCAGAGGGATTTTCGACAGAGCTTTGTGTCGAGAATTTGCGAAAGGTCAGCATTTCCCTGGCATCCGAGGGTTTTCCGGAAGCGCCACAGAAGATGAAGAATTTGCTGAATCGCTGTCATCAGATTCACGAAGAGCTTTGCGGAGTTTCAGGATCGGTACAAAGCCGGACAGAGGGAGCGGAAGGATGAACTCTTCAATCGAAATTGCCGAAGCTGTTAAGCTGGCACAAAAGCTTATCGACAGAACTCGCGAGGGAAAGCGGCCATGGGAGGCCGATATTGTTCCTCGAAATTTATTAAGTACCACGGATGTGACTGTAGCAACATCTTTTACCACCAAGCTCGAAGGGAATCTGAAAGCCACGGTTTCAACTGTGAAGCAAGGGCACGATGAGCGTTTGGCGTTTTCTCTTGTAGAGGCGTACCCAGGATTCTTCGAGGCTGCTCTTACCACTCATCCGGATGCTTCCCAAACTGTTACAGAAGATAAAAATGTGCTGAGCGTCTCAGTTGAAAAAAATCCATCTTACGGCTACGACACGCAAGAAGAATCTGATCTTTCCAAGCTGCTTTTGGATCTTTATGAACTCGCGCGCCGTTCGGCTCTGAAAATTGATGGAAGTGTAGAGAAAGCCCTAAGTTACCTCGACCGGATCGCGGTATAACTCCCCATGATCGCTCATTTGCGCGGAAAGCTCATCTACAAGCAGCCCAGCCAGGCCATTGTCGAGGCCGGCGGGGTCGGGTATGACGTCACGATCTCCGTGCCGACCTTTACGGCGCTGCCCGCGGTAGGCCAGGAAACCGCGCTCCACATCCACACACAGGTCAGCGAAGACCAGATTGCCCTCTTCGGCTTTCTCGAACTCGAAGAGAAGCGCCTCTTCGAGCGGCTGATCACTGTCGGCGGCGTCGGCCCCAAGCTGGCGATCAAGATGTTGAGCGGATTATCGCCGGAGCGCACCATCCAGGCCATTCGCGGCCAGGACCACGCGCAGCTGACGCGCATTCCCGGCGTCGGCAAAAAACTGGCCGAGCGCCTGGTGGTCGAACTCAAGGACAAGCTCGACGATTTTGCCGTTGCGCCCGTGCAAACCACTGTGCGCGGAGCAATCGCCGAGGATGTGCTCTCGGCGCTCGTCAATCTCGGCTACCAGCGCGCCTCCGCTGAGAATTCTATCGAACAGGCCGTCGCGAAAGATGCCGCCCTCGCCGCCGACTTCGACGGACTCTTCCGCGGTGCGCTGAAAGTGATTCGCTAGCCACCTGCGGCGAGGATTCCGCTGGCGGAACGACTGTTTTAGCGCGATAATCAGCCTATGGCGACGCTGCCTATCTTCGAAAATTCCGAGTTCATCTCGGTGCGGGAGTATCTCGCAACGAGCTACCGGCCCGATTGCGAGTATCTGGACGGACGGATTGAGGAGCGCAATGTGGGCGAGTACGATCATGGACTGCTGCAAGCCATTCTAGGGTATCTATTTATGAGTCATCGGGGAGACTGGGGAGTTCAGGTCGTCACCGATGTCAGAACGCAGGTCAGCAGCAGCCGTTTTCGGGTTCCCGATCTTTCCGTCTTGCGCGCCGACGCGCCGAAAGAGCAGATTCTCACTCATCCGCCGCTGATCGCAATCGAAATCCTCTCGCCCGAAGACCGCCTGAGCCGCTTCCAGGATCGCATTGAAGACTATCTCGCCTTTGGCGTCGAAAACATCTGGATCATCGATCCGGAGCGCCGCGAAGCCTATACGGCGACTGCCAGCGGGCTCCTTCCGGTTCGAACCAATGAGATGACTGTGCCGGAGACGCCGATCCGCGTCGTGCTCAGCGACCTGTTCGCGGAGTTGGACCGGGTGTAGACACATCGGTAAATAGCTATCAAGCTGACTGACCAATTTCGGGCGTTCGATGTATGGAAGCGCAAAAGTGTAGACGAGGCTGTACGTTATCGTTGTTTTGAGAATTTGTCTAATGGCAGGTTCTGTGTTCAAAGCGCTGACTTTTGTCAATCGCCCGTTTCGGTTGATCGTATATCTCAATTGGAGAAGCAGTTCATAGAGCTTCTTTTGGAGCAATCTCCTTTCGAGCGATCAGGATCATTCGCCACAATCGAGGAAGCAATCGCCGATCATGACAAGTCCTTTGAATAGTTCGAAAGTGAAATGCACAGCCATATCTGAATCCATTCCGACCGCCCACCTTCGTCCGGAAGCTCTGAAGTTTCTCCGCGCCCTTGCCCGTCACAACGACCGCGAATGGTTCACGCCGCGCAAGGCGGTCTTCGAGGCGGAGCTGAAGGAGCCGATGCTGGCCATCATCCGCAAAGTCAACGAGGGGATGGAGAGTTTTGCTCCGGCCTACGTGCGGCCAGCGGAAAAATGCCTGTTCAGGATTTACCGCGATACGCGCTTCAGCAACAACAAGCTGCCCTACAAAACCCACGTCGCCGCCTGGTGGATGCCGGATGGATTCAAGAAGACCTCCGGCGCCGGCTTCTACTTTCACGTCAGCGCCAAAGAGACGGTGGTCGCCGCCGGGGTCTGGATGCCGGATAAGGAGCAATTGGCCGCCATTCGCCACTGGCTGCTGGACCACCACGAGGAATTTCGCAAGGTCCTGCGGACGGCAGCCCTTCGCAAGGCCTTTGACGAATTTGAAGGAAATGCGCTGACCCGCCCGCCGAAGGGTTTTCCCAAGGAGCATCCGGCGATGGATTTGATCAAATTCCGCCAGTGGGGGCTGAGCACGACGCTGCCCGCCTCGGCGGCTCTGGAGCCTGGCTTTACCAAGCTGCTGGTCCGCCACTTTCGGCTGGCCACGGCGGTGGTGGATGCGCTGAATACCCCTCTCACAGCGGCTTTGGAGCCCAGGAAAAGGGTGTTTTTCGGCTTGAATTAGCCAGCGTCCGGCGGCCTCTTCCAGGGCCTTTCCGGCCTAGAGCACCCCATCAAAACCGGCAAAACCCGGCAAAAATGGCTAAAAATAGGCGAAATACCCACAAAATCCTCAGAAAAATGCAAAAAACGCGGTTTTTATGTTGACTTTGCCCACCCGAAAGACGCATTGTAACGAACGTGGGTTCTCCAACCCGCATGAATACAGGGGTTTTGTGCAAGTGTTGCCTTAGTCGCACTCCCTCCATGCGGTACGCGTTCTGCGAAGGAAACCCAGGCAACACCGGCGCGCCCAAGGGCACGCCCAAAAGGAGAGCATCACATGGCTACTGGATTGACCAAGACTGCCCTGATTCGGCTTCTGGCCGAGAAACTGGAACTGACCAACAAGCAAGTCGCGGCCTTCCTGGACCTGCAGGCGGAAACCGCTGTGAAGGAAACCAAGAAGAACGGCGTCTTCGTGATTCCCGGCATCGGCCGCCTGGTGAAGGCGGAGCGCAAGGCCCGCATTGGCCGCAACCCTCAGACCGGCGCGGCCATCAAGATCAAGGCCAAGACCGTCGTCAAGTTCCGCGTGGCCAAGGCCGCCAAGGACGTCATCGCGCCCACCAAGAAGTAGTATTTGTACCCTGGACTGGACATTAACGGGGAGGAGCCTGCCGCTCTTCCCCGTTGTTTTTTTGCGCAAGGGGTGCAACTTCCAGCGCTTCGGCTTGCTTGCGCCCGATGCGAGAATCGCGCTTCCTATTCTGTCCGTAGCGCCTGCATGGGTTCGATAGCGGCGGCCCGTTGCGCGGGAATCAGCGTTGCGATCAATCCGATGCAGGTCAGCAGTAGCGCGGCAAAAAGATAAGTCCACGCATCCAATGGCTGCACCTGGTACAGAAACCCCTCAATCAACCGTCCCGCCGCCAGCGCCAGCAGAAGCCCCGCGGCCAATCCCGTTCCAATCAGCATCGCTCCCTGGCGCAAAACCAGTCGCGCCACACTGCGCCTGCTTGCGCCCAGCGCCATGCGCACGCCGATCTCGTGCCGCCTGTAACTCACAAATTGAGAGAGCACTCCGTAGAGGCCCGCAATCACCATCGCCACCGCGAGCCCTGCAAACGAACCTACAAGATACAATGCCAAACGCCGGCTAAATGTGCTTTCGTCTACAGCATCCTGCATGGTTTGGAAGTTCTCGAGAGCGAACCCCGGCGCGCTCTTCTGGAAGATCGAACGCATCGCGGACACGACAGGAATATCGCCTCTGGTTTTCACGACGAAGCTGACTCCGGTTTTCAAGAGCGCCTGATAGAAGAGCGACTCAGTGGGAATCTGCTGTTGCGGCAGCAGGATCAGCGGCAGAACTTCTCCACCGACCTTGCCTTCGACCTGGTCGGCAAGCACACCGGCGATTGTGTAAGGCTTGACCATCCTCGGATCCAGGCCAGCCAGACTGATGTCCTTTCCAAGCGGGTCCTTATCCGCAAAGTATTTCTTGGCGAGGGCCTCGTTCACGACCACAACCAACGGAGTTGACAAGACATCTCCGTCATTGACCATTCGGCCTCGCAATACCGGCGTTCCCATCGTGCGGGCGTAGTCGCCGCTGACTGCGGAGAAGAGGGCTGTTTGGCCGCGCGAGTTAGTCGGTTGGCCGATGATTCTGAAGCTGCCTTGCACGCCTTTGCTTGAGAGTGGAGGAGTCGTGATCAAAGCCGCGCTGGTGACACCCGGCATCTGTCGTATGCGCTCCAAAACCGGTTGATAAATCAGCGTTGCCACGGAAGCCGGCGCGGCCTGCGTCTCGTCGGAAACAGCCAGATTCGAGAATCCCGCCGCATCTTCCGGCGTGGCGGAAAAGGTCGTGACACGATCCGTTTCAAAGCCCAACTGCGACTGTTGCAGATTCCAGAGCGTATGAAACAGAAGTCCGGTTCCCACCAGCAGCAGCGTCGAGAGCGCCACCTCGCCCGCCACCAGCCAGCCGGTCAGTTTTCCGCTCACCGTGCGCGGCCCTGTTCCGCGTGATGCCGCCTGCAGCGCCGCCTGCGGATCAGAGCGCGCCACCAGCAGCGCGGGCAGCAGGGAAGAGAGCACGGTGGTTACCATCGCGATCGCCGCCAGCGCCAGCACGACTGTCCAGTGAAAGCCAATCGCGTTCGCGTTGGGAATCGTGCCGTCCGGCAGTTTGCGCGCCAGCCGCAACGCCAGTTGCGCCAGGATTACTCCCGCGCCGCAGCCCAGCAGGCTCAACAGCATTCCTTCCCAGAGCATCTGGCGCGCCAGGCGCCAGCGCCCCGCTCCCAGCGCCGAGCGCACCGCAAACTCCTGTTGCCGGCCGAGGCAGCGGGCAATCATCAGATGAGATACATTCGCGCAGGCAATCAGCAGCACCAGCGCCACGGCCGCAAACAGCGCGTACAGAACCGGCCGCACTGATCCAGTGAGTAACTCCTGATAGGGCGACGCGCGGAACAAGTTAGTATCCTTTGTAACTGTCGCAGTGCCGGAAATATGCGCGGCAATGGCATCCAGTTCCTGCTGCTCCTGAACGCGAGTTACTCCCGGAGCAAGTTCGCCCACAATGCTGAAGAACTGGTAGCCGCGGTCTGAAAGCATTTCCTGCGACGGTTGCAGCGGAAGCCAAATCCCCTTGCGAATATCCGGCCCCATCTCGTGCGGAAATTGAAACGAAGCTGGCATCACGCCCACCACCGTGTGCAGCGCGCCGCTTACCTTGATCGACTGCCCAACAATGCTTCGATCCTCATGAAAGCTCTGCCGCCACAACTCCTCCGACAGCATCACCACCGAGGGTCCGCCCGTGACGCCCTCAGCTTCGGTAAACGCGCGTCCCAGCAAAGGCCGCGTGCCCAGCATGGAAAACAGATTGGGCGTTACGCGCGGAGCCACCACGTTTTGCAGCCCGTCCGCATTTTCCACCACGCTCAGGTCTTCCGAGTAACCGGCCACATCCTTCAAAAGCCGCGATTGGCTGCGTATATCGTGGTAATTCAGCCAAGAAGTCGGTTGAAAATGCGGTGTGTCTGTTTTCGGTCCGATAAAGATGAGGCGATCCGCGTGCGCATAAGGCAGCGGCCGCAGCAGCACACTCTCGATCACCGTGAAGATCGCCGTGTTTGCGCCCACGCCGAGCGCCAGGGTTCCAATCGCCAGCAGAGCAAAGCCGGGAGATTTGCGCAACTGGCGCAGCGCATAGCGCAGATCCCGGCCCAGGTTTTCCAGCCAGGGCAGCGTGCGCCGCTCGCGATAGGCCTGCCGCGTCTGCTCCTCTCCGCCCAGGCGAATCAGCGCCTGGCGGCGGGCTTCCTCCGGGCTCAGCCCGGCGCGGATGCCGTCTTCGGTGTGCATTGCTACGTGGCTTTCGAGTTCGGCCGCGAAGTCATCCTCATCGCGCCGCGCGCCGATCAGCCCGCACAGGCGAATCCACAACGCTCTCAGCTTGCGCATCATTTTCTCCTATTCCGTCCGCAGCGCCTGCATGGGTTCGATCTTCGTCGCCGCGCGCGCGGGAATCAGCGTTGCCGCCAGAGCCACCAGCGCTAGAAGCAGCATGGCCACCGCATACAGGAGCGGATCGTGCGGCTTCACGTTGTAGAGCAGGCTCTTCAGCAGCCGCGCCGTTCCCAGCGCCGCGCCCAAACCCAAGGCCCCGCCCAGCACGATCAGCCGCAACCCCTCCCCTGCAATCAGCCGCAGAATATCCAGACGGGTCGCGCCGAGAGCCATGCGCACGCCAATCTCCTGCGTCCGCTGTGCAGCCACAAACGCGATCACACCGTAAAGCCCGATCACCGCCATCAACACTCCACAGAAAGCAAAGAAGCCCAGGAGAGCCGTCTCGAAGCGGGGCCGGTCCGCCAGCTTGCTCACTGTCTCCGAGAGCGGCTCGATCTCGACCGGGACCGTCGGATCAAGCTGCGCAATCTGCGAGCGGACCCACGGAGCCACGGTCGAGGCCGGCAGAAGCGCATCGACGATCAACACCGGCGCGGGCGGACCCCAGTCCTCGGCTGCGCTGCGCCGGAGCGAGTAAATCTCCGGATCGTCCTGCTCCGTGAGACCGTTATTCTTCACGTTTTCAGCCACGCCTGCCACCGTTTCCCATGGCCCATCGTGCCCCGACTGCACGCGCTTCCCGATTGGGTCTGCGCCCGGAAACATGCGCGCCGCCAACAGCCTGCTCAATACCACCCGGTATCCGCCGGAGCTTCTGTCCTCCTCGGTAAGGCTCCGGCCGCGAACGATGGGAATATTCAGCGCTCGAAAGTAGTCGGGCGTGACTCTGCGAACGACCACCGAGCCGCCCGTTCCCTGCGCCGCGTGGGGTTTGCCTTCGGCTGCCAAATCCGAATAGCGCCTGCCACTGTTCCAGCCTCCCGGCGGCAGCGAATCGCTGAAGGCCACCGCGCGAATTCCCGGCAGCCGCCTGAGCGCCGCTTCGGCCTGAAGATAAAACGCCATCTTCTTCTCGCCGGTGTCGTAGCGGAAACCGGGCAGCGCAATGCGCGCCGTCAGCACTCCGTTTGTTTGCAGGCCCAGCTTCTGTTGCTCGATGTTTTGAAAGCTACGGAGGAGCAGCGCCGCCGCGGAGAGCAGAACCATGCTGATTGCAATCTGTCCGGCAACCAGGCTGCGCCGCAGAACCGTGCGCCGGCGGGAGTTTGTGATCCGCGCCGCCAGAGCAACCGCGCGCGGCTTTTGCAGGGCAGGCAATAAGCCAAAGAGCGCTCCGCAGAGCAGCGCGAGCAGCACCGTAAACGACGCGATGCGCAGGTCCACACCGGCGCGCGTCAGAAAGGGGATGCCCGTGGGTGCGAGCTTCAGAAAAACCCGCAGCAGCCCCTCGGCCAGCACGATTCCCGCGGCGGCTCCGGCCAGCGAGAGCAGTGCGGCTTCGGTAAGCGCCTGCCTGATCAACCGTCCGCGGCTGGCGCCTAGCGCCGAGCGCACCGCCAGCTCCCGCTCGCGGCTTTCACCCCGCGCCATCATCAGCCCCGCCACATTGGCGCAGGCAATCAGCAGCACCGCCAGCACGGAAGCCAGCAGAATCCAGGCCGTCAACTGCACGTCCTTGGTTTCTCGGTCGCGCAGCGAACGAACGCTCAGGTGGAAGTCCTTGCGAATTTGTGCCGGAATCAATGTATCCCGCGTGTGCGCAAAGAGCGGCTCCAGCTCGACCGTGGCCTGCGCAATGCTCACTCCCGTCCGGAGCCGGGCAAAGGTGCGCATCGGATGGCCGGGGCTGGATGCGCGCTCCACTCCTTCGTCGAGGGCAAAGGGCATCATTACATCGGCGGCTTGCAATGTGGGCAATTCAAAGCCCTTTGGCAGCACGCCAATCACGCGCGCCGGGCTGCCGTCCACGTCGATCGTCCGGTTGATCACGCTCGCATCGCGGTTGAAATGATCCTGCCACAAGCCATAGGAGATGAGCGCGACGCGCGACCCATTGGGCCGGTCCTCTTCCGGCAGAAAGTTGCGTCCCAGCACGGGCGAAATCCCCAGCAGCGGCAGAAAGCCGGCTTGTGCATGGATGCAGTTGAGCTGCGCGGGATTGTTCTCCACCAGATCGCAGGCGTGAGGAAGCGCCTCCTGCGAGGCGAAGGCCTCGAAGGGTTTCTGATTGTCGCGCCAGTCGAAGAAGAAGCCGCCCAGCGTGAACTCCTCCCGCTCCAGCGACTGCACCAGCCCTACCGAGACGATCCGGTCGTCGTGCGCGTAGGGCAGGCTGCGGAAGAGAATCCGATCCACTACGCTGAAAACCGCTGTTGTCGCGCCGATGCCCACCGCAAGTGTGGCGATCACTGTAATCGTAAAGACAGGATTGCGCCGGAAGCCCCGCAGCGCATAGCGTACATCCCGCAACAGGTTTTCCAGCCAGGGCAGCGTGCGCCGCTCGCGATAAGCCTGCCGCGTCTGTTCCGCGCCGCCCAGGCGAATCAGCGCCTGCCGCCGCGCTTCGGCCGGCGTCAACCCGGCGCGGATGCCGTCTTCGGTGTGCATTGCTACGTGGCTTTCAAGTTCGGCAGCGAAATCATCCTCTTCGCGCCGCGCGCCGATGATGCCGCACAGGCGAATCCACAATGCTCTGAGCTTGTGCATTACGCCTCCTCTGCCGGAGCCAGAAAGCGCGACAGAATCGCTGTCGTCTGCTCCCACTCGGCGGCGGCCTTCTTCACCTGGCGCTGGCCGGCCTTGGTCAGTTCGTAAAACTTGGCGCGGCGATTGTTCTCCGATACGCCCCAGCGCGAGCGGATGTACCCCTCCTGCTCCAGCTTGAGCAGCGCCGGATAGAGCGTGCCGTAGTTCAACTGCAAAAGGTCGCCGCTGGTCTGCTCGATGCGCCGCGCCAGGCCGTAGCCGTGCAGCGGTCCCATGGTTTCCAGCGTGCGCAGCGCCATCAGCGCCAGCGTTCCCTGCCAGACATCGCTCTTTTCGCCCATTTTCCTTCTCCTATTGCCAAGCAATAGGGAAACTATACCCGCGCTTCTATGGGAATGCAATAGGAAAAATGAAGCTCTGACCGCCGCATGAGCCAAGGGCGGCTGATTCGGGAGCCAGACTCTACACTATCTACAGGTTATGGCTGAACCAGAGACAATTAACGACACGATCGCCGCCATCTCCACGCCGTCTGGCCGCGGGGGCATCGGGATTGTGCGGCTCAGCGGCCCCGATGCCGCGTCGATTGCCGCGCAACTGGTGCGCCTGCATCAGCCGCTCGAACACACGCGCGTGCGGCTGGCCGATGTGCTCGACGCGCCGCACACGGGCGCCGACGCGGACCGCATCGACGAAGCGCTGGTCACTTTCTTTGCCGCGCCCCATTCCTATACCGCCGAGGATCTCGTTGAGATAGCCGCGCACGGCTCGCCGGTGGTGCTGGAGCTGCTGCTGAACCGCGCTCTGAGTCTGGGCGCGCGGCTGGCCGAGCCGGGAGAGTTCACCAAGCGCGCCTTTCTGGCCGGACGGCTGGACCTGACCCAGGCCGAGGCGGTTCGCGACCTGATCGATGCGCAGACGCTCACCCAGGCGCGTCTGGCCGCCAGCCAGATGGGTGGCGCGCTCAGCCGCCGCGTCGGGCCGGTGAAGCAGGCGCTGGTCGAACTCATCGCCCTGCTCGAAGCCGGCATCGATTTTGCCGAGGACGATGTGGAGGTAACGCCGCAGGCCGAGATCGCTCGCCGCATCACTGAGTTGACGCCGCCCCTTACCGCGTTGGAAGCTTCGTTTGCTCGCGGGCGTATCGTCCACGACGGGCTGACGCTGGCCATCGTGGGTCGTCCCAACGCAGGCAAAAGCTCGCTCTTCAACTGCCTTGCCGAGCATGATCGCGCCATTGTGACCGCGACCCCCGGCACCACGCGCGACACGGTCACCGAGCGCATTTCTCTCGACGGCATTCCGCTCGAACTCGTGGACACGGCCGGCCTGCGCGAGGCTGGCGAGGAAGTGGAGCAGTTGGGCATTGCCCGCAGTCGCGAGGCGCTGGCCGATGCTGCGCTGGTGGTGCTGGTGCTGGACGCAACCGAGCCGCTCAACGATGAGGAGCGCCGGCTGCTGGCCGCCGTCCAGGGCCGTCCAGCCGTGGTAGCCGTCAACAAGAGCGACCTGATTGAAGCCAGCCGTCCGCTGCCTGATTACGCCGATATGCTGGGTGCCCCATCCTCTCCGCGTTCTGTGCGGAAAGAGTTGGAATCTATACCCGCGCTCGCTACCTCGGCGCTGACCGGCGAGGGCATTCCCGCGCTGCGCGAGCGCATCCTGGCCCTGGCCACCGGCGGAGCCGCCGCCGAGCCGGGGATGCTCACCAACCTGCGCCAACAGCAGGCCATCGCCGCGGCTCTTACGGCCCTGAACAAGGCCGCGCAGGCAAACGCCGCCTCCATTCCCCACGAGATGATTCTGCTGGATCTCTATCAGGCTCTCTGGGCGCTGGATTCCCTGACCGGCCAGACCACCCCCGACGACATTCTGAATCTGATTTTCTCGACTTTCTGCATCGGAAAATAATCTTGCATTCGTGAATGTCCTGAGAAGTTCGCCGGTCTCTGCTCGCCAAGAGCTGTCAATCACCGGAGGAAAGGCTCCACCGGCCATTCGTCGTCGTTTTGAAAAGGCGCAATTTCAAGTTTAGCAATCTCATTCATATCAACCGTTTATAAAAGTCAGCCTTTCTCCGAAACTTTCGGCCTTTTTCCCTTCGCCCATTCATTGCGCCACAGCACGATGGCCCGTATTCATTTGCGTTCAGGAAAAGGGGATATTTCCCGTTGCGTTTTCCACTTTGAGCAAATAGATTGATGGTGGCGGCGGAGCGGGCATTGCTGAAGAATCGGGCTGTTCTTTATCCTCCCCGCTACAGAGAAATCTGAGCCGTTCTTTTCTACAGGAGTTGTGTAAGTGGGCTCTTCACATCGGCGCAATGAAAGTTTCGCTGACCGGCAGATGGAAACTTGCCCGCGCCGTTCGCGTATGTTTATTGATTTAGTTCGGACCATAGAACCCCCCCTCGCTTTTGATTCGCTGTTGCCGCTGCCGTCGCCAGAGCCGATGATTTCAGGCTCCCGCGGGTTGCCGGGTTGCGCTTGTTACGATCGCCAACCGGCGTTCCAAGCCAAGATTGTTTTTCCCACTCAATTGCCGCGCATTGCCGCCGGCAGAAATCCCGAGGAATGGATCGCATGAAAAAGAAAAAGTCCGCCGCCGCCGTCGCCTCCCACAAGGCAGTTCCCGCGTACAAGAATGCGAAGCTGCCCTCCGCCAAGCGCGTCAAGGATCTGCTTTCGCGCATGACGCTGGAAGAAAAAGCGGCGCAGATGATGTGCATCTGGCTGCAGAAGGCCGAAAAGCTGCTGGATGAGAAGGGCAATTTCGATTTTCAGAAGGCGAAGAAGTCCTTCAAAGATGGCCGCGGACTGGGCCAGGTCGGCCGGCCGAGTGATGCTGGCGGCGGCAAGAATGCCCACGACATGGCCGAGCTGACCAATGCCATTCAGAAGTTTTTCCTCGAAAACAGCCGTCTGGGCATTCCTGTGATCTTTCACGAGGAGTGCCTGCATGGGCAGGCCGCGCCGGATGGAACCAGCTTTCCGCAGCCCATTGCCCTGGGCGCAACCTTCAATCCCGAACTGGCGGAGAAGCTCTTTTCGATGACCGCTCTGGAAGCCCGCCTGCGCGGCGCTAACCAGGCTTTGACGCCGGTGGTAGATGTGGCCCGCGAGCCTCGCTGGGGCCGCGTGGAAGAAACTTACGGCGAAGATCCCTTCCTGGTTTCGCGCATGGGCATTGCCGCCGTGAAGGGCTTCCAGGGCAAGAAAAACTTCCGCGACAAGAAAAACATTCTTGCCTGTCTGAAGCACTTTGTGGCCCATGCTCAGCCGGAGGGTGGCCAGAACTGCGCTCCCGCCGATGTTTCCATGCGCACCTTGCGCGAGGTTTTCCTCTTCCCGTTCAAGGAAGTCATTGAGAAGGCCGGATGCGTCAGCGTGATGGCTTCGTACAACGAAGTGGACGGCGTTCCCTCGCACGCCAACAAGTGGCTGCTGCGCGATGTGCTGCGCAAGGAGTGGGGTTTCAAGGGATTTGTGGTCTCGGATTACTACGCCATCTGGGAGTTGGGCTATCGGCCGGACACGCACGGCCACTTCGTCGCCAAGGACAAGAAGGAATCCTGCGCGCTGGCTGTGAATGCGGGCGTCAATATCGAGCTGCCCGATCCGGACTGCTATCTGCATCTGGTCGAACTGGTGAAGAAGGGTGTGCTGAAAGAGAGAAAGCTCGACGAGTTGGTTGCGCCCATGCTCTTTTGGAAATTCGAGCTTGGGTTGTTCGACGACCCCTACGTCGATCCGAAGGAAGCGGCCCGCGTGGTTGGCTGCGCCGCGCACAACAAGCTGGCGCTCCAGGCCGCGCACGAGGCCGTCACGCTGCTCAAAAACGAGAACAACTTGGTTCCGCTGGACAAGAGCAAGATCAAGACCCTGGCGGTCATCGGCCCCAACGCCAACCGCAGCCTGCTGGGCGGCTATAGCGGCGTTCCCAAGTACAGCATCTCGGTGCTGGACGGCATCAAGGAGAAACTGGGCGCGAGCGTCAACGTGGTCTACAGCGAAGGCTGCAAGATCACCGTGGGCGGCAGTTGGAATCAGGACGATGTGGTCGCCAGCGATCCGGAAGAGGACCGCAAGGCGATTGCCGAAGCGGTCGAAGTCGCGAAGAATGCCGATGTGATCGTGCTGGCCATCGGCGGCAACGAGCAGACCTCGCGCGAGGCCTGGGCTCGCAACCACATGGGCGACCGCACCAGCCTCAACCTGGTCGGAATGCAGGAAGAGCTGGTCCGCCAGATGGTGGCGCTCGGCAAGCCGGTCGTGGCTTTCGTCTTCAATGGCCGTCCCATCTCCATCAACTCCGTCAAGGAATCCGTGCCGGCGATTTTCGAGTGCTTCTATCTGGGGCAGGAGACAGGCCGCGCAGTGGCGGATGTGCTCTTCGGCGATGTGAATCCGGGCGGCAAGCTGCCCATCTCGATTCCCCGCTCGGTGGGCCACATTCCGGCCTTCTACAACCACAAGCCCTCGGCGCGCCGCGGCTACCTGTGGGATGACGCTTCGCCGCTCTTTCCCTTTGGGTTTGGACTGAGCTACACGAGCTTCGAGATCGGAACGCCGAAGCTGACCAAGAAGAAGATTGGGCCGAAAGGCTCGACGCAGGTAGTGGTTGACGTGACCAACACAGGCAAGCGCGCGGGAGCGGAGGTCGTGCAGCTTTACATCCGCGACCTGGTCAGTTCCGTGACGCGGCCGGTCAAGGAGCTGAAGGGCTTCAAGAAGGTCTTCCTGAAGCCGGGCGAAAGCGCGACGGTCACGCTCGACATTACGCCGGCTTCGCTCTCCTTCTACGACATCAACATGAAGTACGTCGTGGAGCCTGGCGACTTTGAGATCATGGTCGGCACATCCTCGCAGGATGCCGATCTTCAGAAGCTGATTTTGCAGGTGACGCGGTAGCCGCGGCCGGAAACGCCGCCGAAAGACGAGGCAGCAATGATCGAGAAACTTTCCTTTGCAGAGAAGTCGGGCTATGCCCTGGGCGACATGGCGGCCAATTTTGTCTTCCAGGCCATGCTGGCGTTGCAACTGGACTTCTACACTCACACCTTTGGTCTCAGCGCGGCACAGGCAGGAACACTCTTCCTCGTCGTCGGCCTCAGTGTGGCTTTTCTCAATCCAATCATGGGCATGATTGCCGATCGCACCAGCACCAAATGGGGCAAGTTCCGTCCCTGGCTGCTATGGACCGCTGTGCCCTTCGGCGTGATCGGCGTTCTTACCTTCACCACGCCCAATATCAGTCCTGCGGGGAAGCTTATCTATGCGTGGACAACCTACATCCTGCTCAGAATCGTCTATACGATCAACAACGTGCCGTATGCCTCGCTAACGGCGGTCATGACCTCGGACCCCGACGAACGGACCAGCATCGCGTCGTACCGTCAGATGGCTGCCAACTCCGCCGGCTTCATTGTCGCCAGCCTCGCCATCCCGATGGTCAGGTTCTTCGGCCGCGGCGATGACGCGCGCGGTTACCAGTACACCATGGGCCTGCTGTCGGCTCTCAGCGTGATCTTTTTCATCGTCGCCTTCTTCGCCACCAAAGAGCGCATCCAGCCCGACCCGCGGCAAAAGACCTCTCTTGGCCGGGACCTCTCCGACCTGTTCAAGAACCGTCCGTGGGTGGTGCTGTTCATGGCCACCCTGTTTTATTTCGCTGCCATCGTGATCCGCGGCAACGTCATGCTGCCCTATTTCCGGTTCGTCGCTCGCAACGTGGACCTCTTCGCCTGGTTCAACGGATTCGGACTTGCCGCGCTTCTCCTGGGCGTTGCCTGCTCGACAATGGTGTCCATCCGCGTGGGCAAGCGCCAGCTTTTTATCGCCAGCATGTTGCTCTCGGGCATCTTTAATATGGCGCTGTTTGTCATTCCGCCCAGTTCCACCGTGGTCATCATCCTCACCGAGGTGCTTCGCCAGTTCGCCTACGGACTGTCGGGCCCCATTATCTGGGCGATGATGGGCGATGTGGCCGACTATGGCGAATGGAAGACGGGCCGCCGCGCCAGCGGCACGGTCACCTCCGCGGTTGTCTTCGCCTTGTGGGCCGGGCTTGCCCTGGGCGGCGCGATTGCAGGCTGGCTCATCTCTCTCTATGGCTTTGCATCCGGCGCGGAGGTGCAGTCGGCTCATGCGCAACTGGGTATCCTGCTGACCGCCAGCATCTATGCGGGACTGGCGTTCTTCGCCGTGGCTGCCTGCCTCTTCTTTTATCCCATCTCGCGAGAAGGGAATCAGAAGATCGCGAACGAGCTGGCCGAACGCCGTAAGGGGTTTAGCGCTTCCGGGAATGAGTAACGTCGGCCTCCTGGCCGGCTGTCCTGTGGGTCTCCAGACCCACAGGAAATGTCTAGATGGAATGTTGGAGGTTTTTTATGTTGAATCGTTCATTGATAGCATTTGCCGCGATAGCAGTCGCGAGTTTGGCAGCGGTCGCTCAAGCGCCCACGTCTCTGAAAGACGCCTACAAGAATGACTTTGTGATCGGCGCGGCAATCAACACCGCCCAGATCACGGGCCAGGATCGCCGCGGAGATTCGATCATCGAGTCGCAATTCAGCACCATCTCGCCGGAAAACGCTCTCAAGTGGGAGAACGTCCATCCCCAGCCGGGCGTCTACGCCTTTGAAATCCCCGACAAGTACGTGGCCTACGGAGAGAAGCACCACATGTTCATCGTGGGGCATTGCCTGGTGTGGCATAACCAGGTTCCAGACTGGGTCTTCCACGACGACAAGGGAAACCTGGTGGACCGCGAAACCCTGTTGAAGCGCATGCGCGACCATATTCAAACGGTCGTCGGCCGCTACAAAGGCCGCATCAATAGCTGGGACGTGGTCAACGAAGCGCTGAACGAGGACGGAAGCCTGCAACAGTCTCTCTGGTTCAAGATCATCGGCCCGGACTACATCGAGAAAGCCTTTCAGTACGCGCACGAGGCCGATCCTCAGGCGCAGCTCAACTACAACGACTACTCGCTGGAGAATGAGGCCAAGCGCAAAGGGCTTCTGGCGCTCATCGCCAAGCTGAAGTCCGAAGGCGTGCCGGTCACATCCGTCGGCCTGCAGGGACATGACAGCCTCGCCTGGCCGTCGCTTGAGGATGAAGACGCCACCATCACCGCCTTGGCAAAGCTCGGAGTCAAGGTGGCGATCACGGAGCTGGACATCGACGTGCTGCCCCGCGATCCACACATGTTCAGCGCCGAAGTTTCCCTCAAGCTGCAGCAGGACCCGAAACTGAACCCTTACGCCAAGGGATTGCCGCCTTCCGCTCAGCAGGAGCTTGCCCAGCGTTATGCCGGCTTGTTTGGGGTCTATCTGAAACATCGCGACACCGTTTCGCGGGTGACGTTCTGGGGCGTGACGGACGCGGATTCCTGGCTGAATGACTGGCCGGTGAAGGGGCGCACCAGTTATCCGCTGCTTTTCGACCGCGACGGCCAGCCGAAGCCTGCCTTCCAGGCCGTGGTCAAGGCGGCGGAAGCCAAGTAGCGGATCAATGCGGAGAATTATGCGCTTTGTGCCCCATCCATTTCACGTTCTTTGTGAAATGGGTGGGAAACCACGAATTCGAACCTGCAAGAACATTGACGATGCTGATCCCACCCTCGCCGCGTCTTTGCTCTTCTGGCTAGGTCTCTGACCGCTTGAAGTTGTACCAACGATGGGTGCCCCAGGTCCCGATTTTGGGACCTGGGAAAGCACGAACTCAATGAAACTTCTTCATCCGGTCAAAGACCAGGAACTTGGTGAAAAACTCTGGCTTTGTATCAGGGCACGACTTCAGTCGTGCCGCAAATGCTGCCATATCAATGCGGGCTTTACAGGCTGTGGAAAAACTCATCCGTAGAGGCACGAAGCGTCAGGGCACGACTTCAGTCGTGCCGTAAGTCATTGGAAATAAATGGCGGGCTTTAGCCCCTGAGCTTTTCGCACTTCTCGCGTGGAAACAGGCCTTTTTCCGCAGCCTGTTTAGCCCCTGCGAGCGGCAAGCGAGCGCTTGGCCCTACCGCAGGTGGTTGCAGATCATTACCCTCCCGTCTTGCACAATGAGATCAGGGAGAACCGGCATGACCCCCAAAAAACACCTCCCCCTCCCCCCCCCCTATACCCACCTGGGGTATGAGATTTTTTCTTTCTATTTGCTCTTAAACCAAATCCGCCACAGAAAGATGAAGCCAGTACAATCAATTGCGTGAGCAACTCCTTTGAAATCGGCCCGGTTCATGTCGGCGGCGGCCAGCTTTTCCTGATCGCCGGCCCCTGCGTCATCGAGTCTGAGGCGCACGCGCGCCGGATGGCGGAAGCCATTCAGCGCATTACGGCGGACCTCGGCATTCCCTATATCTTCAAAGCCAGCTACGACAAGGCCAACCGCACCAGCGTGAAGAGCTTTCGCGGGCCGGGGCTGGCCGAGGGCACGCGAATCCTGGGCCGGCTGGCGAAAGATACCGGCCTGCCGGTGCTGACCGACGTCCACGAGCCCGCCCACTGCGCCGTGGCCGCCGAAGCCGTGGACGTGCTGCAGATTCCGGCCTTCCTCTGCCGACAGACGGACCTGCTGGTGGCCGCGGGCAAGACCGGCCGCGCCGTCAACATCAAAAAAGGCCAGTTCGTGGCTCCCTGGGACATGACGCACCCGGTCGAAAAGGTGCGCTCCACGGGCAATGAGCGCATCTTCCTCACTGAGCGCGGCGCCTGCTTCGGCTACAACAACCTGGTGGTTGATTACCGCTCTCTGCCGGTGATGCGGCGGCTGGCGCCGGTGGTCTTTGACGGGACGCACTCGGTGCAGCAGCCCTCGGCGGCCAATGGGGTGAGTGGCGGCCAGCCGGAGTTCATTCCGGTGCTGGCGCGGGCCGCTGTGGCCGCTGGCATTGACGGACTCTTTCTCGAAGTCCACGACGACCCGGCCCACGCCAAGTCGGATGGCGCGAATGCGCTGGACTTGAAGCTGCTGAAGCCTCTGCTCGAGAATCTGCTGGCCATACATGCGGTTTCCGGAGTTTGATTTCAGCTTTGCGGGTGATTCAAAATGCTCAGTGACGCATAAGTTTCAACGGATACGCTTGTAGAAACAACCATTCGGGAGTTGCACTAAGCGCATGAAAGAAACTGCGGCGGTTCTTTAGCAACAGAGAAGGAGCAGGACGTGACGGATCTCTCACATCCCGGGATTCAGGGCGATGCGGCAACTGGAGCTGTCAGGGCCGCCGATGTGGAACTGCCGGCCAAAAGGTCGAAGTGGTATCTCTGGCGCAAGGATGGCACGGCGCTGGTCTACTACCTGCTGGACAGCGAAGTGCACACCTTCGCCTTCAGCGTGGCGGCCAACGCGATTCTCTCGTTCATTCCATTTATCGTGCTGCTCTACACGCTGAAGGATACGGTCTTCCACCACTCGGAGATGATGAGGGAAGTCATCTACGACATGGTCGATTACTTCGCGCCCTCGAATCAATATTTTTTGAACCATTATCTGGCTAAAGTGGCAGAGCTGGCCTCGCGGCATGGTATGCAGGTTTTTTCGTTCGTCATGATTCTGGTGGCCTGTACAGGAATTTTTCTGCCCCTGGAGGTAGCTCTCAACAAGGCCTGGGGCGTGACCAAGAGCCGCAATTACTTAGCCAATCAGGTGGTGGCCTTCGGACTGGCGTTTCTGATGGTTGTGCTGGGCATGGGCAGCGTTCTGCTGAATGCCGGCCTGCGCGCCGTGCTGGCTGTTGCCTTCCTTCAGAACACGGATAACTTCGTTTTCCATGCGATCTGCTTTCTTTTGCTGGCGGTTACGACAGGCGTGGCTTCGATCCTGTTCTTCTTTTCGATTTACTGGCTGCTGCCCAACCGCAAGGTCAAGCCCGGCCCGGTCATGCGCACCGCGATCTACACCGGAATCATCTGGCTGCTGGCGAAGTGGATCTTTGAAGCAGTGGTGCCGCATATGCATCTGGAAGATCTCTACGGCCCATTCCAGGTCTCCGTAAGCCTCATATTCTGGGCGTATGTCTCGGGACTGATCATGTTTGCGGGAGCGCAGTTCAGCGTGGCGCGGATGGGGGTTGGAGAGAAGAAATAGTTATAGCGAAACGACAGCAGGTATATCTCGGAAGCACGACCGCAGAGTGGCTTTTTCCCAAAGAAAAAGCCACCTTCGATGATGCCGTCCAGTGTATATCGATTGGAGAACCGGTCTATATGTCCAGGTTCTTGACTTCCAGCGCATTATCCTCGATAAACTTCCGCCGCGACTCCACGTCTTCGCCCATGAGAACGGTGAAGATGGCATCGGTTTCGGCCAGGTCTTCGAGCTTGCACTGAAGCAGGGTGCGCTTCTCAGGGTCCATGGTGGTTTCCCAGAGCTGCGTGCTCGTCATTTCGCCCAGGCCCTTGTAGCGCTGCACCTGATAGTCTTTTTTGCCCTGTTCGACGATGTACGAGAAAAGCTCGCGGGCGGTCTGTTTCTCGACCGGATCGCGTGGAAGACGGTTGGCCCGGCGGGCCTGTTTGCCCTCCACCTTGACCTGAGCGCCTTCAGAGGCCTCTTCGGCCTCGGTACCCTCGGTCTCGCCGGATTCATCTTCGGCATTGGCTTCGGGACTCGTCTCAACGACGGCAGCCTTGGTGGCGAACTCGATGAGGAAAGGCGGTTCGAGGAACTGCTTGATCTGGACGTACTTGGCCATCATCTGGCGAAACTCGGGGCTGGAAGCCAGAACCCAGTTGATGTGACGCTCTGCGCCCTGCGCATCGGTGAAGCTGATCGACCAGGTGTGGTGCTCCTCGTCTTCGACCGGCTCGCCCAGCGCCTTGAAGCCGAATTCCTCCGACACCTCGGCCAGATCGGCGTGCAACTGGACCAGCTTGGCAGGAACTTCGCTTTCGGCTTTCGACGTGATATCGGAGCGGTGCAGCAGCTCGGCGCGGGCCAGCATCTCCGTCAGCTTTTCATTGTGGATGTGCCGGTCAACTCTTTCGGCGAAGCCAAGGTACTCGTTCAGAATGCTCATGAAGCGGACCAGGTCGGCGCCCTCGATGCGCTCGGCAGCCTCGCCGTGGCGGACGATCATGCCTTCGGAAGCGCGCTTGACCATCACCTTCACAAACTCGCGCTCATCCTTGATGTACTGCTCGAAGCGGCCCTTCTTGATTTTGAACAGCGGCGGCTGCGCGATGTAAATGTTGCCCCGCTTGATCAACTCCGTCATGTGGCGGAAGAAGAAGGTAAGCAGCAGGGTGCGGATGTGCGCCCCGTCCACGTCGGCATCGGTCATGAAGATGACCTTGTGGTAGCGGAGCTTGGAGGGGTCGAAGTCGTCCTTGCCGATGCCGCAGCCGAGAGCGGTAATCATGGCGCGGATTTCCTCGTGGCCCAGCATCTTGTCGTAGCGAGCCTTTTCGACGTTGAGAATTTTGCCCTTCAGCGGCAGAATGGCCTGGAAGCGGCGATCGCGGCCCTGCTTGGCCGTGCCGCCTGCGCTGTCTCCCTCGACCAGATACAGTTCGCAGCGGCTGGGATCGCGCTCGCTGCAGTCGGCCAGCTTGCCCGGCAGGCCAACGCTATCCAGCACGCCCTTGCGGCGGGTCAGATCGCGGGCCTTGCGCGCCGCTTCGCGCGCATGAGAAGCCTCAATCGCCTTGCCGATGATGCGCTTGGCGATGGGCGGATTCTGTTCCAGGAACGCGCCCAGCCGCTCGTTGACGAAGGCCTGCACGGTTCCGGCGATGTCGGAGTTGAGCTTGCCCTTGGTCTGCCCCTCGAATTGCGGCTGCGACAGCTTGACGCTGATCACGGCCACCAGCCCCTCGCGCACATCGTCGCCGCTCAGGTTGTCTTTCAGGTCCTTGAAGAGGCCCATCTGCTGGCCAATGGCGTTGATCGTGCGCGTCAGCGCCGTTCGGAAGCCGGACAGATGCGTGCCGCCGTCCACCGTGTTGATGTTGTTGGCGAAGCTGTAAACATTCTCGGAGTAGCTGTCGTTATACTGCAGCGCGATCTCGATCTCGACCTTGTCGCGCTCCGCCTCCATCACGATTGGCTTGTCGTGCAGCACGGCCTTGCCGCGGTTCAGCAGCTTGACGAACTCGGCGATGCCGCCGGCGTAGTGGAATTCGGCGCGCCGGGCGTCGCCGGTCTTGGGATCGGCCGTGCGCTCGTCGGTGAGCGTGATGGTCAGGCCCTTGTTCAGGAAGGCCATCTCTCGCAGCCGCTCGGCCAGAGTGTCGTAATTGTATTCGGTAACAGAGAAAATGCTCTTGTCGGGCAGAAAGTGAATCTTGGTGCCCCGCCGCTTGCTCGTGCCTGTCCGTTGCAGCTCGCTGGTCGGATCGCCGCAACTGAAGTCCATCTCCCAGGTGTAGCCGTCGCGCCAGATCTCGACATTGAACTCCTGCGAAAGCGCGTTCACGCAACTGACGCCCACCCCGTGCAAGCCGCCTGAAACCTTGTACGTCGAGGCGTCGAATTTGCCGCCGGCGTGCAGCACCGTCAGAACCACCTGCACGGCAGACATCTGCTTGCCGTTCGACAGCGTCATCATGTCCACGGGAATGCCGCGCCCGTCATCGACCACCGTGACCGAGTTGTCCACGTGCACGATGACGTCGATCTTCGTGCAATAGCCAGCCAGCGCTTCGTCCACCGAATTGTCCACCACCTCGTAGACCAGGTGATGCAGACCCATCTCGCCGGTCGAGCCGATGTACATGGCCGGGCGCAGGCGAACCGCCTCCAGGCCCTCAAGGACCTTGATGTTTTCGCCGGTGTAGTTGTCGTTGTCGCCGTGGATCGGGGTGCCGTCAGGATTTTGCGTTGCCATTGGATTCCATTCGTAAGACCTTCGCTTTGAGCTAGTAGCGGGCACTGTGCCCGAGGTACCGTTCAAGGCCTGTATTCAGGGAGCTAACCGATTGAAAGACAGGGGCTTCCAATCGGATCTTTCCATCTCTATTTTAGCATGTCGAAGAGCCCGGAATGAGGCTCGAATGCGGACGAAAGAGGCGAAAAACCGGGGCGGATTCTTCGCGAGTGATGGTACGATGGTAACCGTCTTCTATTACCTTTCGTCTATATCTATGAAGTAATGTGAATTGCCTTGATTCTTGGCCTATGATTTTCGCATACAGAAGTTACGTCTTCTGCCAATTCAAATCAAAAAGGGGTTACCAACCATGAAACTCGCCATTCGCATCTTCGCTCTGTCCATTGCCGTCGCCGGTGTCGCCGCTGCAGCCACCACCTCCAAGACCGCTCGCGTCGTTCTTCCGAGCCACCAGTCGGCCACCGCGAGTTTGCCGGCACCGACATGCAACCCTTGGGTTTGCGCCGTCGAGCCTGCGAATCAAAATAACCAATAGTAACCAAAAAGCATTGCGCCACCTTCTCCCCCACGCGTAACCTCTTAAAGTTACCTGACTAGCGCAAAGAGATGTTTTCGGTTGAGCGAATGGGCTTTCGGCGCTATTCTGAGAATGTTCTCAGAATAGTGGGGGAGCCAATATGTCTTCACAGACAGCGATGTCCCTGATGTGCGTGGTGGAGTTTGCGCTTTGGGCTGTCTTCGGTTTACTGTTCTGGACCAGGAAACTGCATCGCCGTTTCCCAGCCATGGGAATCTATCTGGCGCTGCATATCGCAGCCTTCCCCGTTCTTCTTATTCTTCTCTATGGCCAGACGTGGCATTGGTTCAGTGCCTACTGCAACCTGATCTACTTTATCGTTTACTGGGCGGTGTACATCGCCAGCGCGGTACTGTTGTTTTTTATCTGCGTGGAGGTTTTCCAATCCGCGCTTTCGGCTTTCTCCGGGCTTCAAAGGCTTGGAACCCTGGCTTTTCGCTGGGCGGCTCTGGCCTCAGTGATTTTGAGCTTGTCGACACTTTCCTTGGAGCATTCTCGCACTCTCCTCATTGCAGATGTTGCTTTTCGGCTGATGCGTTCAGTGAGTATCCTTGAGCTCTGCCTGCTGGCTTTCCTCTGTCTGAGCATGAATACCTTGCGCCTCTCGGCGCGCAGCATGACTTTCGGTATTGCCCTGGGCTTTGGACTGATGTCCTCCAGCGACTTCATCGTAGGTTCATTTTGGTCCCGCAACACTTCGCTGATGGATGCCTTTCAATTCGTTACCGAGTCGCTGATTTTGGTTTCGCTGGGGATGTGGG
>Ga0302278_10000189_pt1 | contig 78730 bp, 66 predicted proteins | sample III_Bog_N3_2_FD_194543 | JGI IMG/M metagenome (GOLD analysis project Ga0302278, IMG submission 194543) | Peat permafrost microbial communities from Stordalen Mire near Abisko, Sweden - III_Bog_N3_2 | ecosystem: Environmental > Terrestrial > Soil > Wetlands > Peat | place: Sweden: Abisko...
ACGAAACTGGGGTACGGGATTTGTGGATATTTTACTTCTTCCAATGCGTGAGCCAGTGTTTTCCATGCTTTGTTTAGCTTCACTTTTTCGGCTGAATCTTGAGGTGGCAGTGGAGGAGTGAGCAGGAGGAATTTGCCAGATGGAACCCCATTTTTCAGCGAGAGAGCAACCCGTTTATTTCGGAATGGGGAATGCGATAGGGTCTGGTAAAACCAGGTATGGTTTTGATTTCGCCAAGACGGCAGCGTTTGCGAATCGAGTCGGCCGAGCACCCGATTATTCTGGCTGCCTGAGCTGGGGTCACCGATGAAGGAGAGATGCCAAACTTTTTGTCGGAGCGGCTTGCGTGGTAGTTGCTGCGGGAGACTGTCGAAGTGCCTTGATGGCCGACGCCAGTGTCCCTGCTGGCATTTTGGTATGCCGCAACGAAGTTTCCCGATACTGATCCATGTTTGTGCTCGCTCATAACTGGCACCTCGTGGTGCCAATAAAAAGGTTAACAACGAAAAAGCTCTGCTTTTTAAAAAGTCGGGGTTGCGCAGACAATTCGGCGCAAGTCATTGGTAATCAATGCAATTTATTTTAGGAAAAAACGCGAAAATTAACAAAAATGGCAAAACGTCCGGGTTTTTTGGCTTCGATCATGTATTGGCTTCTTGTTGTGGAGTATTCGACACGCATGGTGAAAGGCGGCGGGTTGGAGGCGGCGGGTTGTATTTTGGCGCCCCTGGTGGATGATTTCCCCAAGAACCCAATCATTTGCTACTACCTTTCGTGTTACACGGCACAGTTGGACCGTTTAACGGAATCAACGCAATGGTGGGACAAAGCCATGACCATCGCGGGGGCAACAGGCCAACTGAACAAAATCCGTTTGCTGGCGCTTGACGATCCGGATCTGATTCCGTTGCTAAAAGGAATTGGAAAAGCCTGAAAAACAATGGATGGACCTCGACGTCACCTGTGAAACCCATGCGTAATCAATGTCACGGCTAAGCACCTCATCTGGGCAAAGACCGGCCTTCGTTTTCCTTCCGGCCTTGGAGTTTTCCGTCAATGGCGATAGAGGGAAGCGCAATTCCTTCAAGTTCAATTTTTCAACAGTTTCAGCAATTCCTTGGCCGCTTCGGCCGAAGAGGCGGGATTTTGGCCGGTGATCAGCCATCCGTCGGTCTCCACATAAACGCCCCAATCCGGGCCTTTGCGATAATGCGCGCCCGTTTTCTTCAATTCATCTTCCAGCAAAAACGGCACTACGGCGGTCAGTTTCACGGCGGCTTCCTCGGTGTCCGAAAAGCCGGTCACCCTCATGCCTTTGATCATGGGACTACCGTTGGTCGACTTGACCTTGAGCAAGGCGCAGGGAGCATGACATACCAAGGCCATTGGCTTGCCCGCTTGCTGGAAGGCGGTGATCAAGGCAATGGAATTAGTATCATTCACCAAATCCCACAACGGGCCATGGCCGCCCGGATAAAACACGGCATCATAATCGCTGGCCTTAACCGCACTTAATTTCAAGGTGTGCGCCAGCTTGTTTTTGAGCGGTTCGTCTTGGTCGAAGCGACGGGTGAATTTGGTTTGAGCCGAAGCCAGTTGACTGCTTGGATCAATCGGCGGTTGGCCGCCTTTTGGCGACGCCAGGGTGATTTCCGCGCCGGCATCCGCCAATTCATAATAAGGAGCCGCGAATTCTTCCACCCAGAAACCGGTTTTCTTGCCAGTGTCACCCAGTTCGCTGTGCGAGGTCAGAACAATTAAGATTTTCATGATAATACGAGTTGTCATTTGTGTTTCAGATTTAAGCTGTAAATATTGGCCGTAACCCGGGCGGATTGTTTAAACCATCAATCATTTGCTGAGCATTTTAGCCACGATGAAAATGAGCACCGCTCTCCGCGCCGCCTCCGAATAGGCGACAAATAAAGGGAAAATTCCTTCACCACGAGCATCGGCGTTATCAAAAGTGGCAACATAATTACGCGATTTGGTCGGATTTCTTCTGTGCCAATGTGATCTCGGGGGTGACCGCGAATTGGGATGAAATTAAGGAATGCCTTCAATCCGAAAATAAGATGAGCCCCCGCCAATATCAGGCAATATTAATGGCGATTTTCATGATTTACATTTGGTCTTTGATGAACCAAGACTCTTTTCCTTCGGAAAATCGGCTCCGCGAGTGACCGTTTGCCAAGCCGTGAAATCCTTGCGTAACTCTTCGAGTTTGATCATTGCGCCCTTGTAAGCATCGTTGCCGAGCAGCAGGCGGTGGGGTGGTTTCGGGGATTCGACCGCCTTGACGATGGCTTTCGCAGCCCGAACCGGATCACCTGGTTGTTTGCCGGAGATGGCGCGCACTTGCTTTAGCCATGCGCCCGCCGTCTCCGCATAGTCGGGGATTTGCCGTTTGCTTTGATCCGCCGAACGCCCGGCCCAGTCAGTGCGAAAGCCACTCGGCTCAACGAGCATCACCTTGATGCCCAATGGTTCCACCTCCTGCCAGAGTGCTTCGGACAGACCTTCGACGGCAAATTTGGTTGCGTTGTAGTAGCCGACCGATGGAAATGAACGAAGGCCGCCGATGGAAGAAAAATTAACGATGAATCCACTGCGCCGTTGGCGCATTCCCGGCAGAACCGCGTCAATCATCCGGCTCAGGCCGAAAAAGTTGATTTCGAACATCCGGCGCACCGCTTTATCTTCACTCTCTTCGACGGCTGCAAAGTAACCAATACCGGCATTGTTCACGAGCACATCAATGCGACCGAATTTTGTCTCGGCCGCCTTAATTGCCGCCTTGATCTGGCCCTGATTGGTGACGTCGAGTTTGAGCACCAGGGCCTCGCCGATGGCGGCCAAATCCTTTACCTCATTCGGTTTGCGCGCCGTGACCACCGTGCGATATCCGAGTTTCAATACATGTTTAGCAAGGTCACGCCCGAAGCCAGTCGAGCAACCCGTAATAAACCAAACCGGCTTTTCGGTTTTCACCGATTTCTTGGGTTTCGTCGTCATTGTCATAATTCCATTAATTTGATCTGGTTGTTGCTGGTCAGGGATGGGTTAATTGCTGGGTTAGAGCCAAAGCTCCTGAGGCTCGGTCACAATTTTGAATTTCCGCATCACTTTTAAGGTTTTCCAGCAAGTTTTCTCACGGCTTGAAAGATAGGCCGGGAAACCGGTGCGTGAAATGGGGTGTTATCCGGTCCTGAATTTCGCGAAGCCGGATCCGCTCCGAAAGTTTGCCTGCGACGCAAAAATGGCGACGGGGGCTGACATTCAACCTCCCGTTAGGGTAACACCCCATGGTGAAGCAACGACTGCCAGCGTAACTTCGCCAAATTAATAAGGACAAGCGGGCACTAACCCGTGACGCAATGTAACATTATGAAAAGCAAGACCTTCGCCACCACCTTCACTTCCTTCGCCGATTTTGCGGCCGGGTGCGACCAACCGGAAACCACTGAGCCACTGAGGGAACCTGGTAAAACCGAGACTCCGGAAGCCCGGCAGGAAGCCCATGACAACGCTCGCGGGCAAAATGGCGGCGAAGAATAATTCCGAACCCGGCTGCGGCAACGTAAACTCCGCCAAGCAAACTTCCGGCCCAAAATGGACCGCGTGCTCTGGCACCGCCCAGTTGGCCGGATATAAGGCCAACGCTTGGGTTTGCTGACCGATCTAGGCGAACACTTCGGTGACCTTCGTCCAAGCCCTTTCTGGCTGGCATCGATCTCGCCCCAAAAAAGCAACTGCCTTTGCCCCCTCGGCCAGATTCCAAGCTTCGTTTGGATGTATGGTCATTTTGGTTGCGCCTGCTCCGGACGAAAACTAGGTGCTTTACCATTTAAGTTATTTGCAAGCGCCTAAACACTAATCCTTTAACTAAATCCATGACGAAGGTGAAAGCAATGGCCCCGGCCAGCACGCAACCTAACGTCCAAAGCGGCAGCGGCAACATGAGCCACCCACATCCCGCCAAGGTCGCGGCAATGATTAGATCAACCACAGATGAAATGACCAGCCAGCGGCAGGGATGGGGCGATGCCCAGATTCGCCCACGGGCGCGGACGGCATAGGTGGTGGCCTGATTTCCACACACCAAGGTGAAGAACGCCAGCGTCTGCAACGCAGCGATGCCCAAGCCTAGACGGAATTGACCGAGGGCAACAATGCCGACACAGAAAGCCAGCTCGGAAAGGCCCATGAAAATGGCCGCAATCGTCAATTTGCCGATGTGCCAGTTATTGGGCAATGGGGATGGCTGGACATTGTCCGTGGTCAACGACATGCCCAGCAGATCACCCACCATCATGACGATGATCATCAGCATCGGCGTCAAAATCGCGTGCCCGGTCATGATGAGGCCAATACCCAATAGCAGTACCTGCACGATTTTTTTGGTCAGGGAATTCAACGTGTAAGTCAGGATGCGCTGGAACGTGATGCGCCCTTCCTTGACGGCGGCAACAATGCCGACGAGTCCGGGTTGGGTGAGCACCATGCCAGCGGCGGACTTGGCGACATCGGTTGCGGTCGAAACGGCGATCCCCATTTGCGCCTGTCGCAACGCGGGTGCATCATTGGCCCCGTCGCCGCACATGCCGACGATGTTGCCGGCTTTCTGGAACGCCTTTACCAGTTTGAACTTATCCTCGGGCAGCACGCCGGCAAAGACGGCGAAACTTTCCGGGCGAACGTCAGTTGGAATCGGCCCCGGCGGACAAACCGCCCCATCAAGACCAACCATATGAGCGACAATCCCCGCCGTCGTGGGCGCATCACCCGTGACCATCACCATGCGAACACCCAGGGTTTTTAATTGCGTAACCAGCGTCGCTGAATCGTCGCGGGCCCGATCGCTGAGCGCAATCAATCCCACGAGTTGCATGGCCGCAGGTGGTCCTGCCGCGACGGCTAACACGCGAAAACCTTTTCCCTCCAGTTCAGTCGCTGCCGCCGACGCTGGCGGCGAGGGAACCGCCATCTTTACCACGATGGCGAAAGCCCCTTTGACGATGCGCAGCGCCCCAAGGTTTGGATCCGTCGCCGTTGCCTCGGACATTTTCGTCGCCGGATCGAACGGTTTGAATTGGCCCAATTTGGGTGGGTTGACCGAAACTTTCTTGGCGGCAGCGGAACGAATCGCCCCGTCCACCGGGTCTTGCCCACCGTCTGAACTGGCCAGGGCCGCCAGGGTCAAGACCCGCGCTTCATCGAAACCTGGCATTGGTTGAACGGTCGACACGGCTAATTGATTTAAGGTGAGCGTCCCGGTTTTGTCAGCGCACAAAACATCGATTGAAGCGGCTTCATCAACCGCCGAAAGGCGGGTTGGCAAAACACCTTCACGCGCCAGAGCGCGGGCTCCCAGCGCGCTTGCCAGCGTGAACGTGGCTGGTAATGCCACCGGAATTGAGGCCAGCACCGCCGTTAAAACCAAAGGGATGATCTCGCTCATGGGCATGGCCTTAGCCAGCGCGTACGCCACCAACAGGACAATCAAAATGCCGTTGAACACCGCGAGATTACGCACGACATGCAAAACGGCCTTTTGCTGTGAACTGACGACATGAGCTGTGCGCACCAACTCGGCGGTGTGTCCAAACTTGGTGCGGATTCCCGTCGCAGTAACCTGCGCGACGGCTTCGCCGCGCCGCACGAGCGCTCCAGCATACGTCTGGAAACCGGGGCTGGCTTCCGCCCCGATGGACTCGCCGGTGAGCATCGATTGATCCAGCAAGACATTCCCCGCCGTCAACTTAACATCTGCCGCCACGACGCCACCGAGGGATAGCTTTACGAGGTCGCCCGTTACAAGCTCGGCGGCGGGGAGATTTTTCCAGACACCATCCCGGCACGCCGAGGCGGTCATCGCCAGCCGCGACTTCATGGCGGTGAGGGTTGCCTGGGCACGTCCTTCTTGGAAAAAGCCAAGCACCGCGTTGAAAGTTAGCAATACCCCGATAATCCCGGCTTCGACATATTTGCCGAGCATCAGTTCGAGCAGGATCGCCGCTTCGAGCATCCAAGGAATTGGGCTCCAGAATTTGGTCAGTGCCCGGCGCAGGGGATTCACTTCCGTGTCCGGCATGGAATTGGGACCTTCCTTTTCCAACCGACGGCGAGCCTCATCGCTGGTGAGACCATTCGGGGAATCCTTTGCCGAAACAGCGGGGTTGGCGGGAGCCGTAGTGGGTGGAGTGATAGGCATAAGCAGCCCCTTCAAGCGTTAAGCCGCCAAATGGCGAAATTCAGTGCCGAGGCAAAGGTCACCCAGGCTAGATAAGGCACCAGCAAAACACCGGCGGTTTTCCGCACTCGCCAGAACGACCGGAGGGTCACCGCCAGCACCAGCCAGAGCAAAACGATTTCCGCGAAAGCAAGCCCGGAACGGTGCAGTCCAAAAAAGAGGGGCGTCCACAGGGCATTCAGCAACCATTGCAGTAAAAACAACCCCAGCGGCAGAGGTTGTTTTTTCCATCCACCTTCACGCCAGATGATCCACGCCGCAACAGCCATCAGAACATAAAGCAACGTCCACGCCGGGCCAAAGACCCAAGCCGGTGGATTCCAGGATGGCTTGTGCAGTCCGGCATACCAGCCGTTGGTTGAAACAAAGAGGCCGGTGAGCGAAGCCGCAAAACACAGCGCCAGCCAGCCGACCAAAGCCAGACGTGGACGTCTTACGGAAAGCGAAGATTTGGAAACGGCATCCATGATAATTTGTTCTCTTAATGCTATTAACTTGCCGGCCACGGATTGAACCGGATCCGACATTTAGGTAACCTCAGGTTTACCATCCAGATTCAAGACCAGCACGCCGATGCCCAGTTCGCCAAGTTCCAATTTCAGGTCATTTGAATGCCTTGAGCAACGCTTCAAATTCCGTGTGCAGGGATTTGTCGTGGGGCGTCACGGGCGGGACTTTGAGGTTGATTCCCAATAATTCATAAACCGACATTTGCGCCGCTCTCACCGAATATTCCACAGTGAAAACTGTGTCGGCCGGAATCTCGACGAATTGGCTGACAAACGCAAAATTCTTTGAATCGGGAGGCACCGGGAAGGGACGGTCGCCTGGCGAGCGGGGCATGAACATGCTGGTGATATAGGGCATCCGGCACGGAATGCAGTTGGCCGTCTTAATGGTCTCCAGGTCGAAGCGCAGATGGCCGCAAAGTTCCAGCAAGATTTCTGCTCCATTGCAGTCGGCCATCGGCTTCGGCACGAAATTCCCCACCCGGTCGGGGAACAAGGCATATCCCCAGAACACCTGCACATCCGCCGGTTGGTTCAGGAAGTGCGGCTGATGCGCCAGCACAATGGACATGAGCCAGTTTGAATCCTTAAACGTCACCAGTCCGCCGGTGCCCGCCTCGTTGCCGCTGAATTTTTCCATCAGGTCGAAGAACTCGGGATGCTTCAAAGTCACAGTGAATGATTCCCAGCAGGACTGCGCGATGCATTTATTAAATGCCGCCGGATTGCCAAACTGCGGGCGCCCTGCCGCCAGCTTTTCCCAGAGCGCCCAACTGCCGCTGTCCTGCTTGTTGAGCTTTACGGGTGCGCTGCTCATTGAGCCCAAACTGGAGGCGTCGGTCATTGATCCGTTTTGCAGAAAAACTAGGTCTCCGTCATTTACGATAATGACGTCGGCATCGTTATGCCGCAGACAATGGATGCCGGTGACCACAAACTTGCCATCCTCAGTCTTGTGATCAAGCTCGGTCACCCTGCAATCGTAAGCCAAATGGACGCCGTGCCCTTTGAGCCAGGTCTGTAAAGGCAGAACCAGGGAGTCATACTGATTGTAAATCGTTCGCTTGACGCCGGCCAGGGTTTCAATGCGGGAGAATTCCAGCATAAAGCGGTGTAGATAGCGCTTGAATTCCACGGCGCTATGCCAGGGCTGGAACGCGAAGGTGGTTGCCCACATGAACCAGAATTCCGTTTCGAAAAAGCCCGGCGAAAGCCATTCGGTGATGCAACTTGCCCCCAACGATGCCTCGTCTGCCCGGCTGAGTTTCAGCAATTCCATGCGATCCTGCATGGAAAATCCCGTGGAAGCCACGGGCACCTTCGCGCGCCGCCGATCCACCAAGCGGGCTTGCGCGTGCGATTTGTGCAACTCGTTGAATTCCATAGTTTCATCATAAACCGACCTGCCCGCTTGGTTCAGCGAAGGGATGGATTTGAAAAGATTCCACGTGCATTCATAATTATCGGTGGTCAGCATACGACCACCACGCATGGAATATCCGGTAGTGCCATCACCGGCACCGTCAAGACTTCCGCCCATGACGGGTAATGCTTCCAAAATCGAAATGCTTTCACCAGCAAACCCACCATCACGAATCATGAAGGCGGCGGCAGCCATCGAACCAATGCCCCCTCCGACCAGGTATGCTTTGGGCGTATGGTTCATTTTTCAAGATATGGCGGTATCAATGATGCAAAAAGCATTTCAGACAACGTTCCAGCCATAATAATCACATTGATCTGCCTATTGGTTGAGCGCCATGGGGTATTACCCGAATAGGAGTTTTTGGAATTATAATTTCTGGTTTGCGACCGCCGTCGTGGACGAAGGCATTGCTGAAAAATTTGGCCCACCGACAGGGACCATGGCATATGAATCTTTGGCAAAATCGCGTTGTGATCTGACTTTGTTTGGGTTCTGGGCTCATGGTTCAGTACCAAAGCAACAGAAAAATTGATCGCGCGGGTAAATTAAGGTGATTTTGCTTTAAAGTTAAATCGAATTACCCAAAACCAAACAATCGCTGCCATAGCATGGCCATGGGCCGGATATGCCCATTCGATTTTGGGGAGGGATGGAGGGGTCTAAAAACTTTTGCAACCTATCTTCAGGTTTGAGCGGCATCGACAAACACGGTGCACTAATCAAAGCTGCCTGGAAGAAATGAAATAGCCGTGTAAGCAACCGCTCACAGGGCGTTTAACTGGACCGAAAGGTCTGCTTTTACTTTTGTCCGTACGCAGTGCCGTGCAACGTGGCCACTTCGTCTGCGTGATGCCGCGCACTGGTCTGATGCCCCTGGGCACACTGGGCGTGGTGGGCAGCCGCTTCGTGCTGCCCGGCGGCCACATGCACCGCCGCTTGCTCATGATGAGATGCGGCCGCTTTGCAAGGATCTGCTGCCTTTGTGTGCTGTTCTTGGATTTGCTTTGTCATTGTACTTTTTGCGTTTTGTTGTTGACTGACGGAGGCTTTTAACCTCCGTCCGAGACGTGTATCTCTTAGATTCCTTAAACCCCAAGCAGCAGCCTGGTCTATAGGGTGTTATCCCCAGTAATCATTTCGCACGCACTTGCTGCGGAGAATATGGTCCGGCAAACCGCGCGGCTTCGGGAAGAGAAGGAAGCGCTGAAGACTTTTGCAGCCTTTCATCAGGTTCCTTCTCCGAAGAGGTAGGTGACTTCAATTCGAGGAAAACGCAATAAATGCAACGAGGTTTTTTCGCGCCGAGCCACGCAACGCTTATCATCGTCACCCCATCGCTGGGCAAAGATGCGGCGATGTCATAATTTACCGCCAAGTTTATCAGCGTACTATTTCGAAAGCTGCCTGCGGATTGATTCCAAATCGCGATGTCGCTTTGCGCTGACTTTGGGATACGTCATCCTAAGGTTTTCGATTGTGTCCAGGACAATTTGTGAGACGATTAGACGGGCATCTCTCTTATCGTCGGCGGGAACAACGAACCAAGGCGCTTCCTGAGAGGTGGTTTCCGTCAGGCACAATTCGAACGCCTGCAAGTAATGCTTCCAATATTTGCGCTCATGAATGTCCGCGAGACTGAATTTCCAGTTTTTATCCGGCTCATCGACGCGTTCGAGGAACCGTTTGCGTTGTTCGTTCTTGGACAAATGCAGGAAAAATTTAATGACTCGTGTGCCGTTGCGATGCAGGTGCTTCTCCAAATCCGTTATTGAACGGTATCGCTCTTTCCAAATGTCTTTTTCGTCCAGCAATGCTTCCGGCAACCCTTGGTGGTGGAGAATTTCCGGATGCACCTTGACGACCAGCACTTCCTCATAATAGGAGCGATTGAAGATGCCGATCCTCCCGCGTTCCGGCAGATGACGATTTGTCCGCCAAAGAAAATCATGCTCTAGCTCATCGGCGGTTGGCTGTTTGAAACTGAACACCTCGCAGCCTTGCGGGTTGACACCGGACATGACGTGCCGGATGGCACCGTCCTTGCCGCTCGCGTCCATCCCTTGAAAAATCAGAAGCAATGCATAACGATTCGAGGCGTAGTGTAGTTGTTGCAACGCGCTCAACGCTTCAACATGGGCGGCCAGGAGTTTTTCATACCGCTTCTTCGATTTGCAAAGCGGTTTCAACTTCGTCGGCCATTCCACGAGTTTGACCCGGGCACCGGGATGCACGCGGAAATCATTTGATTTGATTTTCATCGATATTTTTTCAGTTGTGGCGGCAAACCCCTTCCCGCCGGCTCATTTTTTCGTTTCGGCTTCGGTGGTCTTTTGCCCCGCCTGATCCGCTTCCTCAACGGCACGAACATCCTCGCGCCCCAATTGTTCGTAAAATTTATGAACTTTTTTGACAAGCTGCGGAGAGACCTCGGCCGCGGGTTTTTCGTTCGGGTCAGGATTTGCTTCCACTTTGACCTCCGGCTTCGGCGCGGTACTGTCGGCCGGTTTGGGGGAGCCTTCAAGGCCGGGTTTCGGCTCGGCTTTGGCCGCAAGTTTTGAACTGCCATCCGGCTTCGGTTGGGGATTGGCTTCCGGCGCTGACTCGGCTTTGGCCGCCGGCGCGGGTTCAGTTTTGGTTACCAGCTTGGCTTGAGTTACGCGAATTTCCTGTTCGGCCTTTTCCCAATTCTGCGCCGATTGACCATCCCGATGGCCTTCACGTTCGTAGAGTTCATAAGCCCTAGCTGCAATCTGTGGCGTCAAATCGGAGGTATTCCTGGATTTGGCTTCCGGTTTCGGTGCGTCTTTGGCAGTTGGCTTGGTTTCAGCTTGCGCGTCGGGTTTGGCCTCGACTTTGGCATCAGCCTGTGGCGCGCCCTTCGCTGCCAGTTTAGGGTCATCTTTGGGGCCAGACTTCGGCTCGCCATTTACATCCGGTTTCGGTGCGTCGTTGGTACCTGATTTGGCGTCAGCTTTGACGTCTTGCTTGGCCTCAACTTTGGCATCAGGCTGGGGCTCGGTCTTCCCTGCCGGCTTAGGGTCCTCTTTGGGGCCAGACTTCGACTCGCCATTTGCTTCCGGTTTCGGTGCGTCCTTGGCACCTGATTTGGCCTCAGCTTGGACGTCTGGTTTGGCCTCGACTTTGGCATCAGGCTGGGGGGCGGTCTTCGCTTCCGGTTTAGGCTCGGGTTTGGTATCCGGATTGGTATCCGTATCCGCCGCCTTGGCGTCTGTTTTAACTTCGGGCTTTTGCCCATCTTTAGCGCCGGACTGAGGTTCGCTTTTGGCTTTGGGAAGGACGGAAGTTTTTGCATCATCTTTGGCATCGGTCTCAGTTGCAACTTTGATTTCAGGTTTTGCCCCGGCTTTTTTGACTGGATCAAAAACTCGATAGGCGAGCAATTTGATGCGATCGTTAACCAAAAACCACAGCAAAGCATAACCCCATACAAAACCCGCCCAGCCCCAGCCTAGTGGCGTCATGAACAATCCATAAACCGCGATTAGGGTCGCCACGGTTTGCGTGCCGAGCACCGCCATCCACAATATCTTCGCGGGACGGATGGACCAGAACGGCCCGCGCGTACGCGTCAGGAAAATTGTCAAATGTCCCGCCACGGATAGTTTTAAATACATCAGCGTCTGGATGTGCGGGCGGTCGAGATGAAAGACACGTTCACCTAGATAAAACAATCCAAACGCAGCCACGACTCCGATGATTCCCAGCGTCGTGGAGATGCCCAGCACCATGCGCATGTTCCACGACTCGGGCTTGTCCTTGTAATGCACATTGTCATAAGCGATCGACAAAATCGCACCGTCATTCAGCAATGCCAGCATTACGATCATCACCGCTGTTAACGGATAGAAATTAAAAACCAAAATCGCCAGCGTCATGAAGAACAGCACCCGCAATGTCTCGGCGATGCGATAAATCGCGTAACTGTTCATCCGCTGGAAAATCCGCCGGCTTTCCTTGATTGCATCAATGATCACCGACAGGCCGGGTGTCAACAGAACGATGGCCGCCGCCGCGCGTGCCGCATCGGTTGCACTGGAAACGGCGATACCGCAGTCCGCTTTCTTCAAGGCCGGCGCATCATTTACACCATCACCGGTCATCCCGACGATGTGGTTGTGTTTTTGCAGGACATCGACGATGTGAAACTTATGTTCCGGAAATACCTCGGCGAAACCGTCCGCTTTTTCGATGGACTCGATCACCGCCTCCGACTCTTGCTTTTTCGAGTCGCCCAGGGTTTTGGCATCAAGAATATTTGTGCCCATTCCCAACGTTTTTGCCATCTCTTTCGCAATCGCTATTTGATCACCTGTCACCATTTTGACTTTGACGCCCATGGTCAGCGCGGTGGCAATCGTCGCTTTCGCATCCTCGCGTGGCGGATCAAACATGGGCAGCACCCCGAGAAACTGCCATGGCCCGTCGCCCTCAGCCCGCGCGACGCCCAGCGAACGGAACCCGCGTGCGGCAAAATCATTAACCGCTTTATCCGCAGCCGTTTTGACCTGACCAGCATTGCCCGACAAAGCCAGCACCACTTGGGGCGCGCCCTTCGTCACCTTGAATGTCCTTCCATCCTTGCCTTTGACAGTCGCCTCGGTGCGTTTATGCACCGGATCAAATGGCAGGAAATGAACAACTTGATAATCTTTCAGCGCGTCTTTATTCTTCAGTCCGCCTAGAACCGCCATATCAATCGTGTCGTTGTTTTCGGCGCGCGATGCCAGTGCGGCACATAGGATTATTTGTTCGACGGGAATATTATTGACGCTGAACGGATCTCCCAGAGTCAGCTTGTTCTGCGTCAGCGTGCCGGTCTTGTCGGCGCACAACACATCCACACCCGCCAGTTCCTCAATTGCCACCAACCGGCTCACAATCGCCTGCTTTTTGGCGAGCAACCGCGCGCCGACGGCCATCGTCACCGACAAGACCGTCGGCATCGCCACCGGAATCGCGGCAACGGTGAGCACCAGGGCGAACTGTAATGTCGTGAGGATTGGATCACCCCGGTAAATCGCGAATCCGATGATCACCGCCACCAACGCCACGGCGAGAACGATGAGGTAATTGCCAATCTTCAAAACCGCTTTCTGAAAATGACTGACGGTGAGTGCCTCCTGTACCAATTGTGCCGTCTTGCCAAAATACGTATTTCCGCCGGTGGCATAGACCAGTGCCCCGATTTCGCCGCGACGGATGATCGAACCCGAAAAGACCGGGTCACCCGGTTTGCGGGTGGTGGGCAAGGATTCCCCGGTCAACGCGGATTGGTCGACCGACACCTCGTCGCCCCCCAGCAACCGTGCGTCTGCTGGCACAACGTCACCCAAACGCAGCCGGATGACGTCGCCCGGTACGAGTTCGCGCGCGGGCGGGTTGACCCATTTGCCGTCGCGGACCACGCGCGCCTTGATCGCCAGCTTGGCTTTCAACGCGGCGATTTCGTTACCCGCTTGCCTTTCCTCCCAGAAGGCGACCACCGCGTTGGTCACGAGCAACAGGAGGATGATGAAAAAATCCGGCCAATGCCGCACCACACCTGAAAGGATCACCGCCACTTCAATCATCCACGGAATTGGCCCCCAAAAATAAGAGAGGAATTTAAGCAGGAGATTCGTCTTCTTCTCCACCAATTCATTGGGGCCATATTGGGTGAGCCGCTTCTTTGCTTCTGCATCGGTGAGACCATCTGGTGAGGATCCTAACTTTTTCTCAACCTCCGCCATGGGCAGTGATTTCAATTCATCTTGTGGAGCAGTTTTGGCATGGGGCCTGGCGTCAGATTTTGCATCTGGTTTTGAGGGGGTTGCAGTTGGCTTTGCGTCGGTCTTGTTATCATCCTTAACCTCGGGCTTGGCAACGGAGGCATCAGGCTTTGCCTCTGCGGATCCGCTCGGCTTGGGATCAGATGTCTTGGGTTTGTCAGAACTGGGATTCATAATTGGACAATTTTAAGTTTGCCACGAATTGGGTTGCGCTGGTTGCCGGACGCAGGATATCGCGAACTGCATTGAGCCTTCTCCAAGTATAGATTGTGCGATGGCGATCACTTTGAATTCACCTCGGATTGCGACTCGCTAATCCCAGCATGGACGATAGCTATAAACTGGTCGGCAATCAGGCTCGCGCCCCCAAGGAGAGCGCCATCCACACCTTGCTGACTGAGCAATGCGGCGGCACTATCTGGTTTGACGCTGCCCCCATATTGGATAGGAAGTGACTGGGCAGCATTTTCCCCGAACATCTGGCCGAAACGATGACGAATAAGGGCGTGCGCCTCCTGAACCTGTTGCGGTGTGGCTTGATGTCCGGTGCTTCCAATCGCCCAGACCGGTTCATAGGCGACGATCAAGCGGGACAAGGTATCGGCCGACAGTCCGGCCAATCCTTGGACAAGTTGACGATCAAGCACAGCTTCGGTCTGTTTCGTCTTGCGCTGGTCCAGAGTCTCGCCGACACAGAGGATCACATTGAGGCTGGAAGCCAAGGCAATCAGGACCTTCTGGTTGATGAAACCATCGGTTTCGCCCAGGATGTGCCGACGCTCGCTATGACCGAGGATTACATACTTGCAACCAACATCGAGGAGCATCGTCGGGCTGATCTCGCCGGTGAATGCGCCCTCCTTCTCGGGATAAAGATTTTGCGCACCGAGTGAAACTTGACTGCCTTTGAGAATTGCGCCAACAAGAGCCAAGTAAGTGAAAGGAGGACAAATTGCCATGACGACGTCTTTTTCCAAGCCGACGGCATCAACGACCGCTTTGGCCAGGCGCGCGGCGTCATTGGTGGTGGTATGCATCTTCCAGTTTCCGAAGATGTATCTCTTTCGGGAGTTTGTAGTTTTCATATTGGTAATTCTGCAGTTAAGTCCTTTCCATCCTCGCCGTGTATTCGCCACGCCGCGCGGCCCGATTGCACCGGGCACGATGCCCCAAGGTTTGCTGCGCCGCTTTCACGTTGGCCTCTTCGCCCCGCCAAATCTCCAAAGCCGGCTGCTGAATGGCGCGCGCAAATGAAAATGCCAAGGCCCATGGCAGTTGTGTTTTGAAGCGATGGTTCATCGTGTTCAAACGTGCCGACGCCAGTTCGGCGGACTGGCCGCCGGATAGAAAAGCGATTCCCGGAACCGCCGCGGGCACGGTCCGCCACAGACTCTTCATGGTAGTGTCAGCCACTTCGTCCACGGATTCCTGGGTCGGACAGGTCAACCCCGGAAGCACCATGTTGGGTTTCAAAACGATGCCTTCCAATAGCACGCGCTGGCAATTGAGCTGGACAAACACATTGCGCAAAACTTCTTCGGTAACAACGCGGCAACGCTCCAGCGTATGCATCCCGTCCATAAGCACTTCCGGTTCAATTATGGGAACGAGTCCGGCTTCCTGGCATAGCGCGGCATAGCGCGCCAGCGCATGGGCGTTAGCCTCAATACAACTCCGGCTGGGAATGCCTTCGCCAATTATCAGGACCGCACGCCACTTGGCGAAGCGCGCCCCGATTTGAAAATATTCTTTAAGCCGGTCGCGCAGGCCGTCAAGACCCTCGGTTATCTTCTCGCCGGGATGGGCTGCCAGATCTTTCGCTCCGGTGTCCACCTTGATGCCTGGAATAATTCCGGCGTCAGCGAGGACTTTGAGAAAGGGTGTGCCATCTCTTTTCTGCTGGCGGATGGTCTCGTCGTAAAGGATCACGCCGCTGATTGACTCACCAAGACCTGGAGTGGTGATAATTAACTCCCGATAAGCACGCCGGGCCTCCAAGGTCTGTGGGATGTTGAGATTGGCGAATCGCTTGTTGCAAGTTGGGTTGCTTTCATCCATCGCCAGCAGACCTTTGTCGTTGGCGAACAGGCGGCTTGCAGTTTGGATCAGGATTTTTTCGTTCATAGATTGCTTTTCGGTTATGCAGCGCATGTTCCTTGCCGGACAATAATTAACCATTTCACGCACTCCATTGGTGTAATGTCTTTCATTGCGGGATGGACGCGTTCACACTTTGGCGCAATTGGGTGACAGCCGACCTCAAGTCTGGGGCGCCATACAAGCTGCTACCGGCCACAAACGTGTCTGCACCAGCGCGGGCACAATCGGCACCGGTCTGGTCGTTAATGCCGCCATCCACACTGATGCGGTAGGATAAGTTCTTTTCGCGCCGCCACGCCGCCGCCTGCCGAATTTTGGGCAGTCCTTCGCGGATGAATTTCTGTCCGCCGAAACCGGGATTAACCGTCATCACGAGCAGCAGATCAATCTGGTCGAGAAATGGTTCGACGGCGCTGATCGCCGTGGGGGGATTAACGGCCAGTCCAATTTTTTTGCCGAGCGTTTTTATTTTTTCGATGAGCGAGGGGATTTGGTCACCGAGTTCGACGTGGATGATCATTTCATCCGCCCCGCCATTTGCAAAGGCTTCAAATAGAATCTCCGGTTTGGAACACATGAGATGAATGTCAAAAAACAGATTGGTGAGCGGACGTACGGCCTTGACCACCTGGGGGCCGAAGGAAATGTTGGGGACAAAGTGACCGTCCATGATGTCGAGGTGCAGCCAGTCGGCACCGGAACGTCCGGCGCGTTGCGCCCCCTCGCCAAAGCGGGCGTGGTCTGAGGCGAGCAGTGATGGGGCAATTATGAGATCCACAATTTCGTTTTTAAGTTGTTTATCCAGGAATTGGCACCATTGGTTGCGGGTGCCCATGGAACGGCCAGCCCGGGTCGCCAGTGATCAAATAGATGGTCATGGAGAACCAAAGGTGATGGTCTCGATGCTTACATCGCGAAAATGGCGGCCGGGCTTGATGAATCGGGCAGCCATTTGGCTCTCCAAGCGACTGGTGGCAAGTCTTTAATTCATTCATGTTTCCAGTGTGGATCAGGACTGACCGGAGTGGCCGCCTTGAGCCAGGGCAGCGCCTCCTCGCGCTGAGATTCCGAAAAGATTTTGACCTGCACATGCACAAGACGGGAGGCGATCTTGGGAAATTCCCCCAGGAGTTTGCTGTCCGTAACCATCGCGAGCCGGATAATCTTCTGGTGATGGCTTTCAATGAATTGCAGATGAGCCCGAAACGCTTCGAGATTCACCCAGCCGGGAAACGCATTGGCGTGGATCATCAAGCCCGATAGTTTTCCATGTTTGGCGATATAAGGGTCAATTTCGCGATCCAGGCGGTCGAAGTCGGCCGTTTCGAGCGGAGCGTCGGGTTCGAGAATGAGTATGCCTTCCGGCAAAAGAAGTTGGTATTTAAGCAAGTGCCGTTCGCCCATTTTGTTTCCTGTCGCAACAGATTCGTCCAGCCATGTCCGCGCCCCGGCGAAATCGGTGTGATCAAAGTATTGTAGTTTTGCTTTCGCGAACGGCTTGCAAAAAATCGCCATCACCCTCTGCCAATTCATATCTCCGACCATGGCCAGTCGTTCGATGTCGGCGAGATGTTTGACGTCGAACTTAATTTCCTGCCAGATTGCCGCGGCTTCCCAGCCATGGAAACCAGTCATGTCGAACAGCACGCGGAGCTTTCCGTTTTGCCGGGCGCAATTTTCGAATTTCGGCACGAAACGCTCATAATCCGCCTGGGACAAAATCCCCTTGACGTGGACAGTTAGAAAATTTCCACCGCTGTGTTCATTTATGTGAATCGGCATTTTTGAGCCCCTTCATTCGATTCAATTCAGTCGCCGTATTATCATCATCAACCGTAATTTTAGCCGTAATTTTACCGTCCGGCTTGGCACCCCATTTCCAGGCCCGAATCTCCGGCAGGTCTTGTCCGTGCTTGTCAACGTAATGCTTGTGCTCAATGAGTTTGTCTTTCATGTGTTGTTTCAAGTAGGCGCCTTTGGAACCCAAATTCGGCACCCGGTCAACGACGTCCTGGACCAGATGAAACCGGTCAATTTCATTCTGCACACGCATGTCGAAAGGAGTGGTGATGGTGCCTTCTTCCTTGTAACCGCGCACGTGGAGATTCCGATTCGTCCGACGATACGTCAGTTTGTGAACGAGCCACGGATAGCCATGAAAGTTAAAGATGATGTGTTTGTCCTTCGTAAACAACGAATCGTAATCCGGTTCATTTAACCCGTGCGGATGTTCACTCGCCGGTTGGAGTTTCATCAGGTCCACAACGTTGATCACGCGAATTTTCAGGTCTGGCAGATGTTCGCGCAGGATGGAGACAGCGGCCATGGTCTCCAGCGTGGGCGTATCGCCACAGCAAGCCATTACCACATCCGGCTCACTGTCCTGGTCGTTGCTGGCCCATTGCCAGATGCCAATGCCCTGTGTGCAATGCACGACGGCGGCGTCCATGGTCAGCCATTGCGGCAGCGGATGTTTGCCGGCCACCACCACATTGACGAAATGCCGGGTCCGCAGGCAATGATCAAAAATGCACAGCAGACAATTGGCATCGGCGGGCAAATAAACACGCACGATGCTTGCCTTTTTGTTGATCACATGGTCGAGGAAGCCTGGATCCTGGTGGGTAAACCCATTGTGATCCTGCTGCCAGACGTGCGAGGCGAGGAGATAGTTTAACGACGCGATGGGGCGGCGCCAGGGCAGTTCTGCCGTTACTTTTAACCATTTGGCGTGTTGGCTGAACATTGAATCCACAATCCGAATGAAGGCCTCGTAGCTATTGAACAACCCGTGCCGCCCGGTAAGCAGATATCCCTCCAACCAACCTTCGCATTGATGCTCGCTGAGCATCGAATCCAGCACGCGGCCCGAAGGGGCCAGGAATTCGTCATTCTTCACCTCCCGGGCGTCCCATTGACGATTGGTCACTTCAAAGACGGCTCCCAGCAGATTCGAAAGCGTTTCGTCAGGACCGAAGACACGGAAATTATGCTGGTTCAACTTCTCGACGTCGCGCAGGAAATTGCCCAGCACTTTCGTGTCCTGACCTTCATTTGCGCCTGGTGACGGCACCGTCACCGCATGGTCACGGAAGTCCGGCATGATCAGGTCGCGCAACAGCAGACCGCCATTGGCGTGGGGATTCGATCCCATGCGCTTCTTTCCCTTGGGTGCCAGCTCTTGCAGTTCCGGTTTCAGCCGCCCACTGGCATCGAATAATTCTTCGGCCTTGTAGCTCTTCATCCAACTCTCGAGCAGTTGGACATGTTCCGGATGATCGATATCCACGAGGAGCGGTACTTGATGGGCGCGAAAGGTGCCTTCAATTTTCAGGCCGTCAACTTCTTTTGGCCCTGTCCAGCCTTTTGGCGACTTGAGCACAATCATCGGCCAGCGCGGACGCGTGGTGTCCTTTTTATCCCGAGCGTTGGTTTGAATTCGGCGAATTTCCTCGATCGCTTTCTCCATCGTGGCGGCCATGAGTTCGTGCATGGTTTCCGGATCGTCACCTTCGACAAAATAGGGCGTCCAACCGCAGCCGCGGAAAAATTGCTCCAATTCATCCGGTTCAATGCGCGCCAGAATCGTTGGATTGCTAATCTTGAACCCATTGAGATGCAAAATCGGCAGCACTGCGCCGTCGGTGATGGGATCGAGAAATTTGTTCGATTGCCAGGATGTGGCCAAGGGGCCGGTTTCCGATTCTCCGTCACCAACGACGCAAGCGACAATCAGGCTAGGATTGTCAAATGCTGCCCCAAAAGCATGGCTGAGTGAATAGCCCAGCTCGCCTCCCTCATGGATGGAACCCGGGGTGGTCGGCGCCACATGGCTGGAGATTCCGCCGGGAAAGGAGAATTGGGTGAAGAGCTTTTTCAGCCCGGCTTCATCCTGCGTGACATTTGGATAGACCTCACTCCAGGTGCCTTCAAGGTAAACGTTGCCCACAATCGCCGGGCCGCCGTGGCCGGGACCGGCTACGTAGAACATGTCCAAGTCATACTTCTTAATGACCCGGTTCAAATGCACGTAAATAAAATTCTGTCCTGGCGTCGTGCCCCAATGACCGACCACCAGCGGCTTGACGTCGGTGAGTTTCAGCGGTCGTTTTAACAGGGGGTTGTCATAAAGATAAATCTGGCCGACCGAAAGGTAGTTGGCCGCCCGCCAGTAGGCATTGATTTTTTGCAGCAAATCGGGTGATAATGTGGTCGTGTTCATAATGGTATTCAAAAAAAGACCCCGCCTTTCCTCCAAGAGGCGGGGCAAATTTTCACGGCGCGATCGGTGGCAGTTTTAATGGCTCCGAAGGCTAACGGCTCACCAACTCATCCACCCAATAGCCTTTGCGGTTGTAATGTCCATAAAGGCTGGTCTCGTAATCCCGGGTAGGCAGCAACTCGTCGGTAAATTCCGGTGATGCCTTGATGCTGTCGCGGGTAAGATCGATCGTTACCATTCGCTCGCCCCAGCTCACGCGTTGAATCCAATGGGGTGAAATCAAAACCTTCTTGCCGACCCACCAATTGCTCGTGTTGACGATGAGATAACGAATCTCCCAGGTTTCATCATCAACGATAAAATCTTCGACGTGGCCAATGTCTCCGTCCTCCGCCTGGATATGGTAACCCGCCACTTCGTGGCAGCTCCGCAGGTGATGATCCCAGGCTTTCTCCCCCAAGTTGGATTCCGCCCGCTTGGTCTGGTCGCGCTCAACGTAGGGATAATATCCCCAACTATAGGGACCATACCAGTAACATGGCCACCCGTAGTAGCCATAATAATCCGATTCGAATTGTCGGGAAACAGGCTTGTCACTGTTCAGGGAAGGACTGGACTCAATCTGCTTTTTGGTCAGGTTGGCAATAATATTTTCATGGTCCGCGTTCACACCCACTAACCCATACGGGGAGATCAACACCTTGCGACCCGCCAACCAGCTTCCGGTGTTGACGACGAGATAGCGGACCGTCCAATGCCGGTCATCAAAATAAATATCTTTGACCTTGCCAATGGTTTCATCGTTGGTGTTCTGGATCGAATATCCATTTAGAATTTTAACTTTGCTTAACATAACAGGTTCTTTGCTTTTTAGTTTAGGTTGAAAAAATGCTTGGTTTGCGCTTGTTCCGGCATTCAGAATGCGCAGGTTGGCAAAGCTTGGCCATGGGGTGAAACCCCACCAAAATTGGGGGCCAACAAGCGTGGGTTTAGGTTTTTTGCTGGTCGTTCGCCTGGTCGTTTTTCATGGCCCGATAACGGCGGATCAAATTGTTTGTTGAACTGTCATGTTTTAGCGCGGGCGCGGCTTCACTCTCAAGTTCGGGCACGATTCGTTGGGCGAGCACCTTGCCCAACTCAACCCCCCATTGGTCAAACGAATCAATGTTCCAAATTACGCCCTGCGTGAAAACGCTGTGCTCGTAAAGGGCAACGAGTTTTCCCAGTATGGCCGGTGTAAGGCGTTCGGCGAGAATGACATTGGACGGACGGTTGCCTTCAAAAACCCGATGCGGCACCAGCCAGTCTGGCGTGCCTTCGGCGGCGACTTCCTGGGCGGTTTTGCCAAAGGCCAGCGCCTCGGCTTGCGCAAAAACGTTGGCCAGGAGAATGTCGTGGTGACGGCCCAGTGGCGCCAACGAATGGCCGAAGGCGATAAAGTCGCATGGAATCAGCCGCGTGCCTTGATGAATCAATTGATAAAATGAATGCTGCCCGTTCGTTCCGGGTTCACCCCAGTATATCGGACCCGTCTCATGGGTCACCTTTTTGCCCGCCAGCGTGACATGTTTGCCGTTGCTCTCCATCGTCAATTGCTGGAGATAGGCTGGAAAACGTTTCAAATATTGTTCGTAGGGCAGGACAGCCACGGTCTGCGCGCCGAGAAAATCATTGTTCCATACGGAAAGCAGGCCCATTAAAACCGGCAGATTCTGTCGAAATGGCACCGTGCGCAGATGCACATCCATCTCATGAAACCCGGCGAGCATCGCCTGAAAATTCTCCGGCCCAATGGCGATCATGGTGGACAGGCCGATCGCTGAATCCATTGAATAACGGCCCCCGACCCAATCCCAGAACACAAACATGTTGGCCAGATCAATGCCAAACGCGGAAACTTTCTCGGCATTGGTGGACACCGCGACAAAATGTCTGGCCACGGCTTTGGTCGCACCACCCAGTCCCGTCAGCAGCCATTCCCGGGCGCTTTGCGCATTGGTCATGGTTTCCAAAGTGGTGAACGTTTTGGACGAAATTATGAAGAGTGTTTCCGCGGGATCCAGATCACGCGTTGCCTCCACAAAATCCGTGCCATCCACGTTCGAGACGAACCGGAAGGTGAGGCTGCGATCACTATAATTTTTCAGCGCCTCATAGGCCATCACGGGGCCAAGATCAGATCCGCCGATGCCAATATTGATAATGTTCTTGATCCGCTTGCCGGTATGTCCTTTCCATTCGCCTCTCCGGACGCAATTCGAAAACGCGGACAATTGGTCCAGGACAGCCTGCACCTTCGGCACGACGTTCTTACCATCGACGAAAATGCTGGCGCTTTTTGGAGCGCGCAACGCCACGTGTAGAACCGCCCGGTTTTCCGTGACGTTGATTTTTTCACCGTTGAACATCGCCTCAATTTTTTCACGCAGGCCGGATTCCTCGGCCAATTGCAAAAGTAGTTCGAGAGTCTGGTCGGTGATCCGGTTCTTGGAATAATCCAAATAAAGTCCCAACGCCTCAATCGTTAATCGTTCGCCGCGTTTGGGATCATCCAGAAATAGTTTCTGGAGGTCCCAATCCTTGATTTCTTTGTAGTGGGCGGCCAGCAGTTTCCATGCCGGACTCTCGGGGAGCGGCCGGACTGTCATTGGTTTTAAAGTTGGTTGCATGTTCGTAATTGTCTGGTTTTCTTTTCGATGTTGGGCGGTGACTTTTTGGGCTTCCCGATACGGGGTCGCAACTGCTGGGAATTTTGCCAGGTTCCCACCTTCTGCCATAAACGAAACCCGCCCAAAAAAGAATTGGCATTGTCCCCCCTCCGGCAAACGGCGGGCAGCGTTCTCAAATTATGTACATTGCCGCCGCCGAGGACCACGTCGTCAGGTTCCAGAGCGGCCACCAAACGCCTAACGACATCCACGACGAATTTTCGCCACTCCGCCTTCCCATACTTTTCCAGGCCGCGAATGCCAACGTAATCCTCGAACGTTGCCAGCCGATAAGGCAGATGAGCGAGTTCCATGGGCATAAGCAGGCCATTCATAATCATGGCCGAACCAAGGCCGGTGCCCAGGCCAAGAAAGAGCATCCGCCCACGCACATAACCTCCCAGAGCTTGCATGGCGGCGTCGTTGATGATTTTCACCGGTCGCTTAAATGCCGCCCGGTAATTAAACTCGACCCAGCCTTTGCCGAGATTAAAAGGTTCGGCCACCGGCCGGTTGTTCCGGACTGGTCCGGGATATCCGATGGATATCACGTCATATGGCCAATCCTGCACCAGATTTTTCACGCCCGCCACCATCACTCCCGGATTCAACTGGGGACCGGACACGAATTGACGATGCACCTTTTGGCCGGTCACCAAAATCTTGATGTGGGTTCCGCCAACATCAATGGCCAGCACATTCATAAATTAAACGCTTGAATCTCGAGTCGAGGGCTTGAGGGTGGCGCTCTTGGTGGCGATCACTGCGAGCAATTCGTTCCAGGATTTTACAAATGACTTCGCCCCTTCGTCTTGAAGCTGCGCTCCCAAGTCAATTGCATTGATGCCGGCCTTCGCAAACTCGGCCATCACTTTTTCACCATCGCCACCATCGGTGGCCATGGTTGGGCCAATCTCGCCGTGATCAGCGAGGGCTTTCAACGTCGCTTCGGGCATCGTATTCACGGTGAACGGCGACGCGAGGGCTTTGATGTATAGAAGGTCTGATGCGTGGGGATCCTTGGTGCCGGTACTGGCCCAGAGCAGACGCTGAGGGCGGGCACCTGCGTTATAGACGCGCTGCGCCCGCGGGTTGCTTAACAGTTCGAGGTAAGCCCGATAGATGCGGTTGGCAACGGCGATACCAAGCCGGTTGTCCAACGTCTTTGGCACTTTGCCCGCCACGGCCACATCCCATCGACTGATGAACATTGAGGCCACGGAACCAACCTGCGGATTAAGTCCGGCGGCGATCCGGCGTTCGACGCCTCGCAAATATGCCTCGGCGGCCGCCACATATTGTTCTGGTGAAAACAGGAGGGTCACGTTGACCGGCACACCGGCAAAAATGGCCTCTTCAATGGCCGGCAATCCCTCCTTGGTGCCTGGAATCTTGATGAACAAATTGGGCCGTCCCGCCCGCCCGGAAAGCCTTTTGGCGGCGGTGATGGTTCCGGCCGTGTCATGGGCGAGCAGTGGGGACACCTCCAGCGATACCCAGCCGTCAACCCCGTTTGTAACGTCGTGAACCGAACGGAACAGATCGGCGGCGCGGGTCAGGTCATCCAGCGCCAGATCAAAAAAGAGGTTCTCGCCCGATTTGCCCTTCTCCAACCCCTCGCTGATCGCAGCATCATAGGCGGAACTTTTGATGGCATGGTCATAGATGGTCGGGTTTGAGGTCAATCCGGTCACTGACCAATCGCCAATATAACGCTTAAGTGTGCCGCTATTAAGCAGGTCGCGCGTGATGTTGTCGAGCCAGAGACTCTGGCCCAAGTCGTGCAGTGTTTGGGTGGGTTTCATGAAATACAAAAGTCGTTCTGTTCCCAAGTTCAATCACGTGAACATACCTGTCATTTTGGGCCAAACTTATTTTTTCAACGACTCATGGCCGCCTGAGCCGGCGTTTTAAACTCCTCTTCCGCTTGCAGCCAATCCTCAAGGTCATAACCCGGGGTGCTGCCGCGTTCCACGAAGAGTTCATAAGCGCGGTGCTCAATCTTTTTGGGATCAGTCATGGTTCCACTCGGGGAACTTTGCTGGTTTTGATGTTTGTGAAGTTTCATGTTTTTTGGTTTGATTTATGCTTGGCCGACCGGTTCATCAGCCCAATATTCGAAGCGTCTGCAATGCCGATGCAATTTTAGTTCATGTTCCCGGTTGACCGTGAAACAATTTAAGGAATGCGATTGTATTGAATCGTCCGCCCAGTGCGGGTAAAAACTGTAAATTGATTTGAAGCCACTTCAGACGAAATGCGGAAAGCAACAAAACCGCCATTGGGCCGCTCAATGATCAAAAAATCACCCGCCTGCTTCCAAGTCCCTGTAATGGTTTCATTTTGGTTAGATTGCACATTTTGAACTGTCGATATTATGAGGTCGGCCGAGCCATTCGTTTCTGTGGTTATTTGGGAAACGTTCGGCTCGCCTTGGTCTATTTCCATTAAAGTGTTCGTGGGGATTTTCGTTGTGAATTCCGCCTGCCACTTTCCAACCAAGTTTGCAGGGTTTTCTTGAGGTGTACAACCGCTGATCATGACCGAAAAGAAAACCAGCGTCAGAATCTGGAATATGTTCGGGGGAGACATAATAGATGTTTTCATTTTTTGATTTGCGGTTTTGTTTGGGGATTGCTGATTATTTGCTAATTTGCGTTTTAGGTTTCAATGCTGATGCGACGCTTCACAGGGCCGTAAGGTAACACGCAGCCGCTCGGTACCTATGGGGTCTTCACCCCATGGAGAAGGCGAACCATTCGCCACCGTCTTGAAAATTTGCGCAATTAAAAGGCTGTCTTTGTTTCATCAGGCCACATTGTTTTTGATGGAATTGATTTAATTTGGCCGGAATTGCGGGCGGTGCCTCCGTTGACGCGTCCGCCACCGGAATCCACGATAATGCGGGCGCGTTTCCAAGCTTCGATGAAGCACTTACCGGTCTCCGGGCCGTCGAATTGCAAGGCGGCGCGTCCATGTCGATTGCCAATTCCACGAGGGCGGCCTTGTCAGTTTCCACTTCGCGCAACAAGGCTCTCTTGTTGACGATTTGTCCGCGCGGCGTGGCGGACCCAAGCACACGACACGTTAATCCACCTTCTCCGGTGAAGACCCCATAGAAAGCGTTTATTAGAGTGTTAAGTTAGTAGTCTGGTACAAAATATAAATTAAAAATAACATTCAATAAAATGAAAACAACCTTAGCAGCAAAAGGCTCAGACAAGACCCAGACAACCGGTACGATTCGCATGGGCCGGGAAGTAAAAACAAAGGATGGTCGCGAAGTAAAAACCAAACATAGTGCCTGTTGCGGCTCTGAGGCTGCCACTGCAGCCGAGGACAAAATAATCGAGGCCCGCGAAGACCGCGCCAGTTCCAAAGTTTAACAAATCACCGATAATCACTAATCTCTTTGGTAGCCGGCTGTCGACTGCCTGAGAGACCATTATCAACAAACTTGCCCAGGCGAACACCGCATTTTCTAAATTCAAACTGTACAATTGACGTTTTAGGTTTATGATTTGACGGAACCGACGCCTAACCACGTGATTAACCTGCCTTCCCAGGCAGTATTATCGTGACATCGGAGTTTATGCACCCAGGACACGACTGACCGATCTGGCGATCATCAAATCTTCGTCCGTTCGGATGACGCGCACCGTGACGCGACTCGAATTCTTGGAAATCACCGGCGCAGTTTTCACATTATGGGATTCATCCAGTTCAATCCCGATAAAGTTTAATCCCTCGCAGATGCGCGATCGGATAAGCGGTGCGTTTTCACCGATGCCTCCGGCAAAAACGAAGGTGTCCACGCCACCCAGCGCGGCGGCATAAGACCCGATCCACTTTTTCGCCTGATAACAAAATATCGCCACAGCCTCCGCAGCCCGTACATCCGATTTTTCGCGGTCAAGAAGATCGCGCATATCGGAACTGGTCTCCGAAACTCCCAGCAACCCGGATTTGTGGTTAACCATGTCGTAAAATTGCTGGGTGGTCATCAGCTCGGTACGGGCAAGATAGGGCGCGAGGCCAGGGTCCAAATCACCGGAGCGAGTGCTCATCACCAAACCTGCCGTCGGCGTGAAGCACATGCTGGTATCAATGCTCTTGCCATCCAACACCGCCGCCATGCTGGCGCCGTTGCCAAGATGGGCGAGAATGACGCGTCCGGTCTTGGCCGCCGGGTCACCAAGGCGAGCGAGTTCTTCCATCAAATAGGCGTAAGATAAACCGTGGAAACCGTAACGCTGAATGCCTTTGGCGTCGAAGCGGCGGGGAATTGGCAGCAACTTGGCCACCCGGGGCATTGTTTGGTGAAACGCTGTGTCAAAACAGGCCAACTGCGGCAGTTTAGGATGGCGCTGGCGAAACGCTTCAATCAGTTCTATCTCCCCTGGCAGATGATCCGGGTCGTACGGGCTGATGCGGTGCAGTTCTGCCAATAACTGGGATGTTACGATTTCAGGCTGGGTGTGCTTCATGCCCTGGACCACGCGATGTCCGACGGCTTTTACCGATTTAAAATCCGGCTGCTTCTCGAGCCAGTCCAACAGCGAGTTGGCCGCCGATTTATGATCGGCGGCAGTAATTTGCAGAGTCTCCTGGGGCTTTCCATCGGCGGCGCGAGACGACAGATTGGTCCCACTCAAACCGATGCGGTCAACCGTGCCATGCAGCCCGCGTTTTGGAGGTGTTGCAGCCCCATAGATCGCGAACTTGATGCTCGAGGAGCCGCCATTGATGGTGAGGATATGGGAATCAGTGGGTTTCATGGATGATGTCATCTGCCAGCGGCAAACCTAGTGTGGCCAGTTTCGCCTGCGTGGACGTATAATCGGTATGCAGCAGGCCGGTCAACCCCATGCCTTCGGCGATTTGGACAAATATCGGGGTGTTTTCGATATAGACGATTTGGCGGGCAGGTGTCACGGCGATGTCCAAGGCCAGCCGGAAGATCGCCGGGTCCGGCTTGTGGAGCCGTACCAGGCAAGAGGAAACAAATGCGTCCACAAATCCGTCGAGCTTGAACTTGTGAATCCGATAAGCATTCAATTCCCGGGCTTCATTGCTGAGCACGAAGACTTTCAATCCATATTTCGCCTTGAGCCCGCGTATTAGCTCAAGCATCTCCAGACACGGTTTAGATTGTGCGCACATGAAACGCCAAAACTCCGCCTTTGTGAAGGATCGCTTCTTGTAAAAAATCACCCACCCCAAATATTCTTGAAGCGTGAGTTTGTCCGTCTCGTAGATGACAAAGTTCAGGTTGTGTCGCTCCTGCATCTCCTCCCAATCCAATTTAAAATGCTTCGCCGCGCGCCGGCGGGCATGATGATCCCAGCCATTCGTAAGCAGCACACCGCCAACATCTAGAAACAGGCAGGTGATGGGGGAGCTTGTTTTCATCGGGCCACACCGGCAGGAATTGGCAGGATCGACCGGTTCTTGGCCTGATGCATCATCTCCTCGCTGAAAAACGGCAGCCAATGCAGTCCAAATCCTCCGCCCAATTTTTCGCTCACTTTCCGCGCTAGTTCATCATGGGTCGCGGCATCCGCGTGAAAAGGCACGGCGACGATGATATATTCGATGGGAACTTTCATGGTGCTTGACATGGCATCACCTCAACCCTGATTTCCCGCTCCGCCTGCCGCCAATCTTGGTCGGAATGACCAGCCTGACGGCCTCGCCGCTCATACAATTCATAAGCCCGCTTTTCAATCTGTGGGATGAGGCTCGCCCGCTGAATTGTTACCGGCGGCCTGGTCTTGCCGTCCATCAGTCGCCCATATTCCATCGTCAACCCTCGCAGCCGTTGCGCGAGTTTTTCGGTCAGCACGCCCTTCTTTAATCGCCAACCCCAGTTTCCTTTGGCCGTTCCAGGCAAATTCATTCGCGCTTCGGACCCCAACTCTAGGATATCTTGCGCCGGAACGATGGCCGTGTTGGCCGGCGATGCGAGGGCTGCTCGAATCATGCCCCAAACAATATCCGGTTCGCTGACTCCCAGTTTTCTCTGCAACGCTTCCCGTTGCGAAACTGACAATTGCGCATACCAGCCGGCGGTAGTGTCGTTATCATGGGTTCCCGTATAAACCACAGTTTTCAGCGGATGGGGTGTTGTCGTCTCGGAGTTCCTTTGGAGTTCTGTGCCAAAGTCAAATTGGAGCACCCGGGTGCCGGGGATTTGAAATTGATCCAACAGGGCGACCACCTCGGGAGAGGTGGCACCGAGATCATCCGCGATGAACAGCAGCGACCCAAGCGCTGCGAGGGCGGCTTTGAAAAATGATTCGCCGCCCCCGGGCTGATACTGGCCGTTCACCGCCGTCTTCGCGGTTGCCGGCACTTCATAGGTGCGGATAAAGCCAATGAAATGATCCAGGCGGTTAACATCGAACCGGCTAAACGCCGTGCGCAGACGCTCAATCCACCAGCGATAGTTCTGCGCTTGCAACGCTTCCCAATTATAAACTGGGAGACCCCATAACTGCCCGTTTTTGGAGAAATAATCGGGGGGGACGCCGGCAACCACCGTCGGATTTCCATCCGCATTCAGTTTGAAAAGTTCGGGGTGCGCCCAGACATCGGCGCTCTGATACGCCACAAACAAGGGAATGTCCCCGATGAGCCGGATGCCTTTGGCCGCGCAATAATTTCTCAACTTTTTCCACTGCATGGCAAACTGCCACTGGACAAATTCATGGTAGCGGATTTCACCGGCCAGACGCTTCCGCGCGCCCATGACGGCGTCTGGCTGGCGCGTTCGCAAGTCCTTTTCCCACCGGGTCCAGTCCGCAGTTCCCTCATTTTCCTGGATGGCTGAGAAGAGTGAAAAATCCTCCAGCCAGTAAGACTCCGCTTTTGAAAAGACGTCAAATTCAGACTGTCGGCCAGCGTGCTTTTGCTTTCCAAAATTCTCAAAGGCTTTTTTAAGCAATGCCGTTTTCCAACGGGTGGCTTCAGGAAAGTTTACACTCCCAGCTTCCTTGGAAGCAGGAGTGCTGATTTCCTGCCGCTCTAGCAGTCCCTGGTCGGCCAACCGGTCCGGACTCACCAGTAGCGGATTACCCGCAAAGGCGGAAGGCGAGTCGTAAGGTGAATTTTCCGCCCCCACCGGTCCAAGGGGCAGCATTTGCCACCAAACCTGACCACCCTCGGCCAGAAAATCCACAAACGCGGTGGCGGACGGCCCCAAGTCGCCGATGGGATAGGCATTTGCAAGCGAGGTGGGGTGGAAAAGTATTCCAGAAGCCCTTTGATTCATTGGGACTTCTCCTTCACCGTGGACCCCGGCCACTGCGCGAGCAGAATGACGCTCGAACAAGGCCTCACCAGATAAGTCTGTGGATATTTCAAAGGCGGTTCCTCTCCGGGAACCGGCAAATCGAACGGTGGTTCCGTGAAGGTATCAACGGCCAGTCGCCATTGAATTCCAGGTGGTGTGGGAGGCAAATGGAAATCAATCGCGCCGTCACCGGCATTGAACAAGAGACATAATGCGCACCGCTCATCTTCTTGGATCAAACAGGCAAAGTGTTTTTCCTTCGGGTCGGCCCACCGGGGCAAGCCACCTTGGGGGCCAAACCATTGAATTTCGGCGTCCGTATAAAATTGTTCCTTGCTCAAAACCGGATGCGTGTGCCGGAAGGCGATCATGCCCTGGGCGAAACGGAAGATCTCCTTGTGCTGTTCAAGGTCCCTCCAGTCAATCCAACTGGTTTCATTGTCCTGACAGTAGGCGTTGTTATTTCCACCCTGGGTGCGGCGGAATTCATCGCCGCCCAAGAGCATCGGAACTCCGCGCGAAACCAGCAGGGTCAGGAGGAAGTTTTTTATCTGGCGGTTGCGGACGGACTGGATGCCGGCATCTTGCGTCCCACCTTCCGTGCCATAGTTCGCGCTAAAGTTGGCATTGATGCCGTCCTGGCCGTTTTCGCCGTTTGCCTCATTGTGCTTGTCGTTAAAGCTCACCAGATCGTTCAGCGTGAAACCATCGTGACAGGTAATGAAGTTGATGCTGCTCTCGGGTCCTTTGCCGGACTGGGCATAAATATCGGCACTGCCGCAGAGGCGATTGGCGAACAAGCCCGACATCCCGTCATCGCCGCGCCAGAATCGCCGGACTTGATCACGATAGTGGCCATTCCACTCCGCCCAACGCGGTTTTGAAAAACTGCCCACCTCATACGCGCCACCGGCGTCCCACGTTTCGGCGATGATTTTCACATTTTGCAAAATCGGGTCCTCGGCGATCCTTCCGAGCAGCGGGGATTTGGCCAGCAGTTTGCCGGTACTGTCCCGGTCAAGCACCGTCGCCTCGTCAAACCGGAACCCATCCACGTGCATCTCGACCTTCCAATATCGGAGGGCAGCGAGAATGTGATCCCGCACCACCGGATGATTGGCGTTCACGGTATTGCCGGTGCCCGCAAAATCCTTGTAATGACGTTTATCATCCGCCAGCGAGTAAAAGATCACATTATCCAAACCACGAAAACAAAGGGTCGGCCCCAGTTCATTTCCCTCAGCCGTGTGATTAAAAACCACGTCCAGGATAACTTCGATGCCGGCCTGGTGAAGTGCCTGGACCATTTCCTTGAACTCCAGCTTCTGCTGGCCCAAGCCTCCCGCACTGCTGTAGGAGGCCTTGGGGGCAAAGTAGGCCACGGAATCATAGCCCCAGTAATTCTTGAGCCGCTGATTGGTTAGCGGATTCCGACGCGTCACCGAATTCTCGTTGAACTCCTGAATCGGCATCAATTCCACGGTGGTCACACCCAGGCTTTTAAGATAGGGGATCTTTTCCATTATGCCCCGATAGGTTCCCGGATGCTTCACCCCCGACTTCGGATGGACGGTAAAGCCACGCACATGCGCTTCATAAATAACCGTCTTCGACCACGGATGCCGGGGCGGCTGGTCACCCGCCCAATTGAATGGATCACTGACAAAGACGCATTTGGGCATCGTCCCGGCATTGTCCGCCTTCGAGGGCGTCAAATCTTTCCCCGACGACGACGGGTCGTACCCCAGCGCGGACGCAAAGTCCCATGGAGGGAGTTGTGAAATAGCGGTGGCAAAGGGATCCAGCAGCAACTTTTTTAAATTAAAACGATGTCCTTTATTCGGTTCGTAAGGACCATCCACGCGATAACCATAGAATTGACCGGAGGCGATTCCTTTAACCCAAATGTGCCAGACGTCGCCCGTGCGATTGCACACCAAATCCAGGTCAATCGACCGCGCGGGCGCTGCATCCTCGGGACGGTCGAATAACTCCAGTCGCAAATGGCTGGCGTAACGGCTGAAAATGGCGAAGTTTACTCCCCCGCCGATTTCCTGTGTCCCCAACGGCATGGGCGAGCCGACGCGAATATCAGCGTGTTCGGAGGTTTCCGAGATATAGCCGCGCAACTCGCGCGGTGGATTTTTTGTCATCGTTGCCATAAAATTCGTGGATCCTCCAAGGGAACCGCCATCCCATCACAATGCGGCATCAGCCGGACCGTGTAGTCGGTGGTTGGGCGATCCGCTGGCACGGTGGCGCTGTAGACATATCCGCCGGCCGCTCCCGCCACCGGTTGCAGCCGGGTCATTTCGAGACACACAGGGATGCCACCTTTAACGCCATCCGCATAAAGTTCCACCCGCAGGGTTTGGGGATCAAGCGACTCCAACCACACTTCCACTTCAAATATGTGGTGACCGTCCCCCGAACGGTTCGTACCGGCGCCAAAACGCACGCCGGACCATTTGCGCGCCACTTCCTGCCGCCACTCAACCATTTGTCGGGCCCGGGCCCCCTTGTTGGCCATGCGCGACTGGCTGGCCGCGGCGGCTGGAAGATAGTGTTTCTCCGTGTATTCGCGCACCGTGCGATCTGCCGAAAAGCGCGGCGTTAACCGTGCCATGCTTTCCCGCATGCGCCCCACCCAGGCGGTGGGAATGCCCTGGTCGTTGCGTTTGTAAAATTCCGGGATGACCTCCCGTTCCAGCCGTTCATATAACGCCTCGGCCTCCGCCGCGTCCCACGCCGGATCGCTCCCATGTTCCTTTCCGTCGCCGAGCGACCAGCCCAGGTCGGGCACATAGGCTTCCACCCACCAGCCATCCAGCTCGGAAAAATTGAGGCCGCCGTTGACCAGCACCTTCATGCCGCTCGTGCCACACGCCTCCCAAGGCCGCCGGGGCGTATTGAGCCAGACATCCACCCCATGCACCATCCTCCCGGTCAACTGCATGTCGTAATCGCTGAGAAAAATCGCGTGCGGCCGCACCGCCGGCTGGCGGATAAATTGCACCCATTGCTGGATCAACGCTTGACCCGCCCGGTCGGCCGGATGCGCCTTGCCTGCAATAATGAGTTGCACGGGTCGCTCCCGATTGCTCAGCAATCGTAACAACCGGGCCGGATCATGCAGCAGCAGGTTGGGCCGTTTATAGGTGGCAAACCGGCGCGCAAAGCCCAGGGTCAATACCTTCGGATCAAACAAATGCCGGGCGGTTTCCACGACCTCCACCGTCGCGCCGGCAGCGGCGTAGTGGTTGGCCAGCCGCTGGCGGGCATAATCCACCAGCGACTGGGTGGTGGTATTGCGAAATTGCCAGAGGGTGTCGTCGGCCACCCGGCGAATGTCCTGCTCCAGTGTGTCCGTCATGCCCAGCCAGCGGTTTTTGCCACAGGCTTTCGTCCACAGCGCGTCGGCCTCCGCCGAATCCCAAGTGGGCACGTGCACCCCGTTGGTTACGTGGCCCACGGGCACTTCATCGGTCGGCCAATTGGGGAAGAGAGGCTCGAAGAGATGCCGGCTAACTTTGCCGTGGAGCGTGCTCACCCCGTTCACTGAACCGCTGCCCCTGATCGCCAGGTACGCCATGTTAAAATATTCACCGTCGTCATTCGGATTCTGGCGGCCCAACGCCAGCAAATCCTTGAGGGGAATTCCCAGTTTTTGCGTGGCATAGTCACCCACATACTGCGCCATCATTTCCGGCGGGAACCGGTCGAACCCGGCGGCCACGGCCGTATGGGTGGTGAACAGATTGCCAGCCCGGGTGGCCGTCAGGGCAATTTCGAAGGATACGCCGTTGGCCTGCATGAAACTGCGGGCCCGCTCCAGCACCGCAAACGCCGCATGTCCTTCGTTCAAGTGGCAGACGTCCGGTTGAATACCCAGGGCCTCCAGCAATCGCCATCCGGCAATCCCCAGCAGGATTTCCTGCTTGAGCCGCAACTCTGGCCCGCCGCCGTACAATTCGCTCGTGATCCCCCGATGCGCCGGAAAGTTGGCCGCGTCATTACTGTCCAGCAGATATAACTTCACCCGGCCGACTTGCACCTGCCACGCCCGCACCCATACCGAATAGCCGGGCAGCGCGATCTCCAAACGCAACCACTCCCCGTTCGGCTGGCGCAAAGGCGTCACTGGCAATTGTCCCGGGTCGTTATATGGGTACAGCGCTTGTTGCGCTCCGTCCTTGTCAATGACCTGGCGAAAATAGCCCTGCTGGTATAACAGTCCCACGCCAACCACCGGTACTCCGAGGTCGCTGGCAGCTTTAAGTTGATCCCCGGCGACATTGCCCAAACCACCCGAGTAAATCGGCAATGCTTCGCTCAACATGTATTCCATGCTGAAATACGCCACACATTTCAAGGACGACTGCGGGTGTTTTTGCTGGAACCAAGCGGGCGACTCCGCAGTTTGGTGTTTGCAGCACAACAGGTCGTCAATGGTTTTGCGGAAGGCGGGATCGGCCAGCACACTTTTGAGTTTGTCCTGCGACACGGTTTGGAGCACCACCCATGGGTTTTGCGTGAGTTCCCACAGGGCGGGATCCAGCTGGCGCCACACTTGATCAGTGGTGTGATTCCACGACCAACGGAGGTCCAAGGCCAGTTCTGCGAGCGAATCAAACCCCTCCACGTTTTTGGTCGCCGGCGCATGGTCCGGCAGGTTGATGGGTGTTGGTTGGTTCATGATACGACTTCTTTTGGGGTGTTTGCGGGAATCGGGGTTGCCGCGGGAGCACCGGCCACAGCCGCGTCCACAATGGTGTGAGCCTCCGCCAGGATGCGCTCAAGATGCTCCTCCCCATGGAAGCTCTCGGCATAAATTTTATAGATATCCTCGGTGCCGGAGGGACGCGCTGCAAACCAGCCGCCCTCGGTCACCACCTTTATACCGCCCAAGGCAGCCTGGTTGCCGGGTGCGGTCGTGAGGATGGCCAGGATTTTTTCGCCGGCCAGTTCGGTGGTTTTGACCTGCTCCGCTGAAAGTTTGGCCAGTCTGGCCTTTTGTTCAGGCGTGGCCGGCGCCTGATCGCGCTCGTATTCTGGCTCGCCAAAATCATGCCGGAATTCCCGATATGTTTCCGCGGGATCATGCCCCGTTCGCGCGGTCAACTCCGCCGCCAGCAAACTGGGAACGATCCCATCCTTGTCCGTCGTCCAGACGGTGCCGTCCCGGCGCAGGAACACCGAGCCAGCGCTTTCCTCGCCGGCAAATCCCAACCGGCCATCCAGCAATCCGGTCACGAACCATTTGAACCCCACCGGCACTTCATACAGCTTCCGGCCCAGCTTGGCGGTGATCCGGTCAATCATCTGGCTGCTCACCACGGTCTTGCCCACGGCGGCGGCCGCCGGCCATTCCGGCCGGTTCTGAAACAAATAAAAAATTGCCGCGCAAAGGTCATGATTGGGCGGCAATAACCCCTCGTTTTTGGTCACAATGCCGTGACGGTCATGGTCCGTGTCGCAGGCGAACGCCAGATCAAATTGATCCTTCATGCCAATCAGGCGTTGCATGGCGTAAGGCGAGGAGGGATCCATCCGAATCTGGCCATCCCAATCCACCGTCATGAAGCGAAAGGTCGGGTCCACCGTCTCGTCCACCACCGTCAGGTTCAGAGCGTGGGTCTCGGCAATCCGCGCCCAGTAATGGACACCCGCCCCGCCCAGCGGATCAACCCCCAGATGCAGGTTCTCCCCGCGAATGACGTCCAAATCAATCACTTTGCCCAGATCATTGACGTAAGCGTTCAGATAGTCGTGCCGATGAGTCGTGCCCGCGCGCAAGGCTTGTTCGTACGGCAGACGCCTCACCCCAGCTAACCGGGTGGCCAGCAATTGATTTGACCTGGTTTCAATCCCGTCCGTAACGGCGTTCTCCGCCGGACCGCCATGCGGCGGATTATATTTGAAACCGCCATCGTGCGGCGGATTATGCGAGGGGGTGATGACAATGCCATCCGCCAGACCCGTCATGCGACCACGATTGTAAGTTAGAATTGCATGGGAAATGACCGGCGTCGGCGTGTACTCATCTCCTTGGGCCAGCATTACTTCCACGTCATTGGCCGCCAGCACCTCTAGCGCCGTGGCACAAGCCGGAACGGAAAGCGCGTGCGTATCCATGCCCAGAAACAAGGGGCCGTTGATGCTTTCCGACTTGCGATACTCGCAAATCGCCTGGGTGATCGCGAGAATATGCCACTCATTGAAGGCGAGATTGAAGGACGAACCGCGATGGCCTGAAGTGCCAAACGCCACCCGTTGCGCCGGCACTGCGGGATCGGGCACCCCCGTGTAATAGGCCGAAACCAGTCGCGGCACATTGACCAGTATTCCCAAAGGGGCCAGTTTGCCGGCCAGCGGATTAATTTTCATGTTGTTTTTATGATCGGTGTGTTTTCCAGTTTCTTAACCTTGGCCAGACGTCGGCGAAAGCGTTCCGCCCCTTTGAAGCGCGCTGCCAGGAACGTTTGCACCAATTCCCAAGCCAGGGCGTGACCGACCAGCAGGCCGCCAAAGCAGATCATATTCAGATCATCGTCCTCGACTCCTTGGTGCGCCGAGAAATTCTCGTCAATCAACCCAGCCCGAACCCCAGCGACCTTATTTGCGGCAATGGACGCGCCAACACCGCTGCCACATATGCCCACGCCCCGCTCCACCGTCCCTGCCGCCACCGCACGGGCCAAGGGAATGATAAAATCGGGGTAATCGTCATTTGATTTCAACTGGAGGTCGCCAAAATCGATTAATTCGTAACCGGATTCGCGCAATTTGCCGCCCAGAAACTCCTTCAACTCAAAACCGCCATGATCCGCGGCGATGCCGACGCGCTGGATCGTGGGTTGCCTTTCCGCCGCCGACGGGATATTGGGTTCCCCAATCACGACAGCAGTTTCTCCGGTTCGATTCCGTTGAGCGATTCCCTCGGTGGCGGCGTTTCCGTTGCCGGCAGTTTCTTGGCTGGCGACTTAGCCGGGGTTTTCCCATCCGCGCCATCCTGTCCCAAGCCCATGGTCAGCGCCGTCATTCCGGCAAGTCCGCCCAATTGCATCGATTCCACCGCAGTGCTGGGCACGATGACGATCGTGGCATTTTCTTTCAAACCCTCATAGAGCATATTCATCGCCCGCAAGTGAAAGGCGATCGGATTGTGCTCATAGCACTTGCCGGCTTCGGTAAATTTTTCCGCAATCTGCCGCTCGGCGTCACCCAAGATTACGCGGGCCTGGCGCTCCCGTTCCGCCTGCGCCTGCATGGACATCGCGTCCTCCAGACCCGCAGGAATCAACACATCCTTCACTTCCACGGAAATGACATTGATGCCCCAGGGTTCCGTGCGCTGATCAATAATCTTCTGAAGCAGGGCGCTGATTTTATCGCGGCCTTCCAGCATGTCCGAAAGCATGGTCTTGCCGATCACATCGCGTAACGCAGTTTGGGAAGCCCAACTGATGGCGCTTTGATAATCGGCCACGTCCAGGGCCGCTCGCTTCGGATCCACCACTTTCCAAAACAGCACCGCATCCACATCCACCGGCACCGTGTCTTTGGTCAGGGTCTTTTCCGCCTTGAAACCGGTCGTAATGACCCGCGTGTCAATCCAATAGGGAATCGCATCAATAATCGGAACAATCAGAAACAAGCCGGGCCCTTTTAAGGCGCGGAACTTGCCCAGACGCAAAATAACCGCCCGGTCCCACTGGTCGGCTACCTGGATGGAAGCAGCCACGATCAAGGCCAGAATAAAAGCCGCAACCCCAATCCCGCCGGCTAGCACATGGGCTCCGGCGCTGTACTCGGCATAAACCGGCCCTGCTCCAACCGCCAAAATAACGACGAAGGCCAGGAAGGCGAATGATTTGTTTTGTTGCATAAATATTTTCGATGGAGGATTTATTTCACAGAAATTTCACAGGGATTGGCTTTGAGATGGGACTTCGTATTCTGAACTGCGGCGTGAGGACGACGGGGCAGTATCCTGGCTGGGATAAGTGACGCCTGAAGGGTCCGGGCGAGTTGATATTCCTTAACCAGCTCCGCTTCGGCGGCCAACCAGCGCTGGATTTCGCGCCAAGGCAATAGCGCTTGTTTCAAGAAGTTCAAGTTGACTCTTCTGGCAATTTCAGCCGGAGAGGGAGCCAACACAGATTTCATGCTGAACCGCATATCTGTAACGGTTGAGGGGGTTCCCCCCGCCAGTTTTTGGTTTTGCTTCTGTGAAAGCTTCACTTGTTTCATGGTGCGATCATGGATAGCCAAACAGGTGCCGACCATGGGGTGTAACCCGGCCTGCTTGAAAAAATCCGGCGCATTGCCGGAGTCTGAAAAGGCCTGGCACCGGAGCATGCATATTCTTTGAAACAGCCATGAACCCAGGTCCCAAGCGCAGTTACTTTCCAAGATACTTTGAAGGATTGCGAATCCGGTCGAGCCGTTCCGCCTCATTTTCGAACAGGTCAATCTCCTCCTGTCGTTTCCTGACGGCCGCCGCAACCATTTTGGAAAGTGATTGAATTCCTGGCCCCACCAGCCATAGAACAATCACCGTGAAGAGAAATATACTTAACATAATTATTCTTTGTTAGGGGAGACGGAATTTATGTTCCTCTTAATAATTGATCATACGCCGATGCTCGGCGGCCACCATGGGGTAAAGACCCCATGGCAAACAACCCGTCAACATCTAGCATACCGTCGGCAATTAAAACAAAGACCAAAAACTATGACCAAAATCAATGTGGACCATTCAGTTGTCGCCATCTTCAATTCACACACTGGAGCCGAGGCCGCCGTCAAGGAACTGCAGCAAGCGGGATTTGACATGAAAAAACTTTCCATTGTCGGGCGCGATTATCACACGGATGAAAACGTCGTCGGCTACTACAATACCGGGGACCGCATGAAATATTGGGGGAAATTGGGGGCCTTTTGGGGTGGTTTTTGGGGCTTGTTGTTTGGCTCGGCCTTTTTTGTCATTCCCGGCATCGGACCGTTGCTGATGGCGGGACCGATTGTCAGTTGGATTGTCGGGGCGCTCGAAGGTGCAGTGATCGTTGGCGGACTAAGCGCGTTGGGGGCCGGCCTGTACAGCATGGGCATACCCAAGAACAGTATTTTGCAATACGAGACGGCGGTGAAAAGTGGCAAGTATGTCCTGATCGCTCATGGCTCCGATGTGGAAACTGCCCACGCCCGGGAGATCATCAGCCGCACCAATCCGGAAACGCTGGAGGCTCACCAACCGGCTTCCGCCACCAGCAAAGCAACCCCGGTAGGCGCATAGTTTGCGGCCCGGTTCGGAAACCATCAACACTGTTGACGGGTTCATTCCTGGATGAATAATAAATCAACAATCCAAGTCGACCATGAACGGGCCGCCGCCCCGGTAACGACCAAAGAATTTTACGCGCGTTTGAGTTCGCGGTACGGCCCCGATTACCAAGGCAACCAGCTCTCCGCCATGCGCCATGGATTGGGCGGTCATGCGGAAAATCCGCCGGTTGATTGATGAACCGATGATCCGGACTGACCTTGACCAACTCATTGGAGCGATTCTGATCATGATCGGTGCCGTGCTGCCGGTGGTCAATCCACTGGGAGACGCCCCGATTTTCCTGGCCATGACTCCCGGTTGTGACGAAGTAACCCGCGCGGATTTGGCGAAACGCATCTCCATCTATTCCTTCTTTTTGCTGTTGGGCTCAATGCTGTTCGGATCGTTTGTCCTCCAACTGTTCGGTCTTTCGATCCCAGTGGTCCAGGTCGCGGGAGGAGCGGTGGTATGTGCCTTGGGCTGGAAACTCCTGGCCGACAATTCAAAACCGGCGGAGGTGACCCTGGATCCGGTCCATGCCAATCTCATCGCCATGGGCCGGGCTTTTTCTCCGCTGACCATGCCGTTGACGATTGATGCCGGGGTGATTTCGGTGGCCATTACCGTCGGTGCCAATCACGCTCACACCTTCCAACACGCGATTATTCAACTGCTTGCCGCCGTCCTTGGAGCCGGTCTCATCGGGTTGTGCATTCTTCTGGCCTATCGCTACGCCCAGCGGGGGGGCCAGCGGATTGGCCACACCGGCATGATGGTGGTGGTGCGCCTCTCGGCGTTCATCATGGTGTGCATTGGAGTCGGCATTAGTTGGAATGGCGTCAAGGCATTGCTGGCAGAAGTGGGTGTTTCGGCACATTGAATGGTCAATGTCTGGGTGGCATTCCGGCGTGGGTTTCCATTCGCTCGGACGGATCAAATTTTCCAGCCGCTTGAAAGGCATCTGGACAATCGATATCTTGTATTCGGTCGATTTTCAGGAGGCGATTGTCTGACTCCCCCCCGACAACAGATGAACAGGCTTCGCTAAAGAGTTCAATTTTAGATAACGAAGCAATGTCCCTCTTAAATCATCGGGACAATCAACAACCCGGATTGCGCTTTGGCCGCCAGCGACACCACGACTTCAACGAACGGACCCTCATGCAATGTGGTGTCTTCATTGGCCACACGGCCATCGTGCTCGTGCAAAACAGCGTTACACATTCGGAAGGGAGCTCGCTGAAAGGTCCGCCGGTCTGCAAAGCCTTGGTTGAGCGCGCATAATCAGAGGAATCGGCAAAGCCATATTGCTTGTGGGGTTGATCAAGACTGGCCGGAAACTTCTCTTACAAAGTTGTAATCTTGGGGCAAGGACTGGGCAACGCGAGCGTGTTTTATTGTTGGCAGTGGCGGAGGCCGCCCGCTGGTTGCCCCTGCGCCAGCCCAATAGCAAATGCAAACATGGTTTACAATTTTATGAAATCAAAACAGCTCGCACCCCGGGTTATTGCGCTGGTCACTTCGGTTGCGCTGACAGGTCTTGTAATGGCGACGGCGTTGGGCAGTCGGACGACCGCATTCGCGGCCGGGGCTGTTGACCCGACCGATGGCAACATTGCCCGAACAACCGCCGCCCTGCTGGAACATTCCCAATTCTCACATCACCAGCTTGATGACGAACTGGCCGCGAGATTCCTTGACCGCTATGTTGATTCGCTTGACCCCGGCCACGAGATGTTTCTCCAGTCAGATGCGCAAGCATTTGACCGGTTTCGTTCGCGCCTGCCGGATATGACCAACCGCGAGGGCGACCTTACGCCGGAACAGACCATCTTCAAGCGTTTTTTGGAACGCCTGACCCAGCGCACCACATATGCCACCAATCTGTTACAGAGCGAGCAGTTTACTTTTACCAGGCATGACACATTTTTATTGGATCGCAGCAAAGCTCCGCGACCGGCGGATCTTCAGGCCGCCCATGAACTTTGGCGGGAAAGCGTCCGGGCGGAATATTTGCAGGAAAAGCTGGGTGGCAAGAAGCCGGCCGAAATTGTGAACAGCCTCACACTTCGTTATACCCGCCAACTGCAGACCATGCGAAAACTCACCCCAGAGGATGAGCTCGACATCTATCTCAATGCCCTGGCCCATGTTTATGACCCGCACTCGGATTACTTCGGCCGCGAACAAATGGACGACTTCTCCATTGCCATGAGCCTGTCCCTGTTCGGCATCGGTGCCACTCTCCAAGCAGACGACGGTTATTGCAAAATAGGCGAGCTTGTGCCCGGTGGTCCGGCGGCCAGGAGCGGATTGCTCAAACCCGGCGACCGCATCGTGGCGGTGGGACAACCGGATCAGAAATCAGTGGACATCGTCGACATGCCGCTGCCCAATGCTGTGAAACTGATTCGCGGCCCCAAAGGCACGCCAGTCCGCCTGACCCTCATTCCCGTTGGCGCCACCGACGCGTCCTCGCGCAAGACCATCACCATTGTACGTGATGAAGTTAAGTTGGAGGATCAGCAAGCCAAGGCCAGCATTGCGGACTGGCCGCAAACCAATGGGGTGGCTCTGCGTTTAGGCGTCATCGATCTGCCCGCGTTCTATGGCGGCTTTGACCAGGGAACGGGTACCAAGCCTTGCAGCGCGACCGACGACGTGGCGAAACTGATTAAAAAACTGCAAACGGAACATATTCAGGGTCTGGTCCTGGACTTGCGGCAAAACGGAGGTGGTTTGGTCGAGGAAGCAGTCAGGCTGACTGGTTTGTTCATCCACCAGGGACCGGTGGTGCAAACCCGCGATCTGGACGGCCAAACGGACGTGGAGAAGGACATAGACGCTTCGGAGCTTTACGATGGTCCCCTGATTGTTCTCACGAGCCGGTTCAGCGCTTCGGCGTCAGAAATTCTGGCGGGTGCATTGCAGGATTACGGGCGGGCTCTGATCGTGGGCGATAACTCCACTTATGGGAAAGGCTCCGTGCAAACCGTCATCCCGCTGGCGAACCTCATGGATCAGCATCGGATTGCCCACTCATTTGATCCCGGCGCCCTAAAAATCACGATTCGCAAATTTTACCGGCCGAGCGGCGCGTCCACCCAACTCAAGGGAGTGGCGGCAGACATTACGCTGCCATCCTTGAGTGGTGTGGCGGATGTCGGCGAATCTGAAATGAACAACCCCTTGCCGTGGGACCGGATCCCCTCCTCCAATTTCACCCGGGAGGACCACGTCACCCCGTTCTTGCAAGAACTGCGGGCACGGTCGGCGACGCGCGTGGCGAAAGACAAGGACTTTGCCTTGCTCGGCGAGGAGATCGGGCAATTGAAGAAAAATCTCGCATCCGAAACAGTTTCCCTAAACGAAGCGGAACGCCGCCGGGAAAACGACGCCGCCAAAGTGCGTGAAGACTCCCTGAATCAAGAGTGGGCCGCCCTTAAGGAAAGCCAGCCAAAAACCTATGATTTCACCGTCGAAAGTGCCGAGAAAGTGGGCCTGCCCCCGCCGGCGGTGGCCAAAGCAGGTATCCCGACGGCAGAACTGGCCGGGTCACCTGCTCACAAAGCGAAAGTTGCCGGGGCGGTTAATCCGCAAAATGATCCCGTCCTCCGCGAGGCAGAACAAATCATGGTTGATTATGTAGATATGCTGCACTTGCCCTCAACATTGACCGTCGCGGCTCATTGACGGTTGACGAGGACTTTTGCCGGGAATCACGCCTGATAGCGACCCATATAAACATATCTATTCCCGAATATGTGGGGTACGGTGGTATCACTGGAATTATGCGTGTGCTGGTAATTGAAGATGACAGCAAGATTGCTTCGTTCGTCGTTAACGGACTGAAGCAAAATGGCTTTGCTGTGGACCATGCGTCTGACGGGGAGAAAGGTCTCGCGCTGGCGGGTGTGGTCACCTATGACGCCGTGGTGCTGGACATCATGCTCCCGAAGCTGGACGGGCTCTCCTTGTTGCGCCAAATGCGCCAGGAGAAAATCCAGACCCCCGTGCTCATCTTGAGCGCAAAGGCGAATGTGGACGACCGGGTGAAGGGCTTGCAGGCGGGAGGTGATGATTACCTCACCAAACCGTTCGCGTTTTCCGAATTGCTGGCCCGCGTGCAGGCGCTCATCCGTCGCGCCACGCATACGGCTGAACCAACCAAGCTCTCGGCTGATGATCTCACTCTGGATTTGCTGGCGCACACGGTGACTCGCGGGGGACAGGTCATCGAGCTGCAAGCCCGGGAGTTTGCCCTGCTCGAATTACTCCTCCGGCATCCCGGTCGCGCGGTCACCAAAACCATGATTTTGGAGCATCTGTGGGATTTCAGCTTTGACCCGCAAACCAACGTCGTGGATGTTCTGGTCCACCGGCTGCGTACGAAGGTGGACAAGGATTTCCCGGTAAAACTCATCCAGACCATCCGTGGAGTCGGTTATGTCCTCAAACCCGCTTGAACGCCTGGCCAGCAGCTTCACTTTCCGCCTGAGCCTTGGCTACGCGGCGCTCTTCACCCTGAGCGCGGTGATTCTCTTCGGACTGCTCTATCTCTTGCTGGCCTCCACCCTGCAAAGCAAGGACCAGGAAATCATTGAAGCCCGGCTCCGGGAATGTGCGGCGGTTTATGACAGCGGCGGGCTCGCGGCATTGCAAGGGCTGGTCCAGCGGAGCCGGGATTCGGACCGGGACAACTCCTTTTTCATCCGTCTGGCCGGGCAACCAGGCAGTGTGTTATTACTGACGGCTCCGGAAGATTGGGTTCAGTTTGACACTTCGGCGCTCCAACCCGGCGGTGACCTGTCGCGGCTCGTCTGGTTGCGTATTCCCAAAGACGAGCAACGTGATTTCACGGTGGCGGCGATGCGGCTGCCCGATGGTTCCATATTGCAAGTTGGCCGCAGCACCGACAACCGCAAGACTCTGCTGCAGCCATTCCGCCGCGATTTTCTGATCGTGGTGACGCCCACCCTGTTGCTGGGGGTGCTCGGCGGCGCGTTTTTTGCCCATCGCGCGACCAAACCTGTGCGCGAAGTGGTGGCCACGGCGCGCGCCATCATTGACACGGGCAATCTGTCCGCTCGCGTCCCCGCCAGCGTCCACCAAACCGAACTGGCGGATCTGGCCCGCCAATTCAACCGGGTGCTCGATAAAAATGAGGCGCTGATCAAGCGAATGCGCGAGGCCTTGGACAACGTCGCCCACGATCTCCGCACCCCGCTTACCCGCCTGCGCAGCACGGCCGAACTCGCCGTGCAGGCCACGCCTGATCCCACCGCGCGCGAAGCCTTGTCGGATTGCGTTGAGGAATCAGACCGCGTCCTCACCATGCTCACCGCGCTCATGGACATCACTGAAGCCGAGGCCGGTGTCATGCGGCTAAGCCTGGAAAAGACTTCCATCGGCTCGTTGTTGAAAAATGTGGTGGAACTCTACGAGGTGGTGGCCGAAGAAAAACGCATCACCGTCGCCACCGACTTCAACCCACCGTGCGAAGCCGTGGTGGACCCAACCCGCATGCGCCAAGCCTTCGCCAACCTGCTAGACAACGCGCTCAAATACACGCCCGAAGGCGGGAAAGTCAGTCTCGCCTGCGCGGTTGAATCCAGTCGCGTGATAGTGCGGGTACGTGACAACGGCATGGGCATTCCACTCGACGAACAACCGCGCATCTGGGAGCGGCTTTACCGGGGTGACAAGAGTCGCTCCCAACGTGGCCTCGGCCTGGGATTGAGTCTGGTGAAAGCGATTGTTGAAGCCCATCATGGCGAAGTATCCGTCCAAAGCCGGCCCGGTGAAGGTTCGGAATTTACTGTGCACATTCCCCAATCGGCACCGGCAACTTGACGGTCTAATTGGGCGGGTGTTCGGATCAAATTTTGATCTGCCGGCCGAAAGCGGCGGTAAAAACCGATTCGGGAGGCGCAGACTGTGGCGGCTGGCTCGGCCAGCCATCACCGTGATGTCGCCCTGGGATGACGCCACAATGCACCATACCATTACAATCTGCGCTCCCGGAATTGCTTCTTAAGTTGACATTTTTCATCTAGCGGGATTGGTGGAGAGCACACTGTTGATGGTTTGCTCGTCGAGCTCCATCGGATGGCCCGACCAGACTACCCGTCCGTCTTTGTCCATGAGCCAGGCTTGCGGGATGGTTTGCACCCCGAACGCCGCCGCCAGCGCCTGATTGGAATCCAGTGCTACCGTATAATTCATCGGCGTTTGGCCCCGGAAACGCTCGACCACCGCTTTATCCTCATCGGCTATGCCAACGATTTGCAGTCCGCTGGCATGAAATTTTTTGGCGAGGTCGTTCAAGTGGGCGATGCTCGCCCGGCAAGGCGGGCACCAGGTCGCCCAGAATTCAATCAGCAAGGGATGACCGGCCAGCACCGGCTTGTCGCTGAGAAATTCGAGATTGGCGGCCAGCGCCTTCACATTGACACGAGCGGAGGTTCCGGTATCGCCTGCCGTCGCAGTGGTGTCGGCGGGGGTGACCGGCACTCCGGTCACAGTGGCTCCGGCACGAGTCAAGGTTGCATAGGTGCCAAGGGCGGCGAAGCCGATCGCGACGGTGAGGGATAAGATGACAGTTTTGGTTTTCATGGGATTTTGAGTATTGAGAGGTCGATGTTTGGTTTTGAGATTAAGGACAAGTGTTAGTTTGCGGTATGACGCGAGCGATATCCGCGCACATCACCCAACCGGAGCGACCGGTCTGGGTTTTCACCAGCGCAAAATCTTCATGCTTCGCGAGCACCGTCACGGTCTCGCCTTCACCCAATTTAAACGCCGGCAAAGCGACCGAGACCGGTGAGGTTCGGGCGGGCGCGGCGCGGGAAATGACAATAGCTTCATTGGTTTCTGGCCGGATCGTGATCGCGCTGCCAATGGCGGTGGTGACCAGCAATGCGCCCACGCTAGCAAGGGCGCGAAAGGCCAGTCGCCGCTGGGGATACCGGCGGATGAGCAGCAGACTCAGGCCAGCGAGCATCAGGCCACCGCTTCCCCACCAAGCCATCGTGTTCGAGCGAACGCAGCTCAAACTGCGGCCCAGCCAGCTCACCGGTGCGTCGGGCAACCCAGCCTTCGCGCGAACGAACTGAAGGTTCGCGGCAATGTCATTATCGCCAGGTGCGAGCAGTCGGGCGCGTTCGTAATTCAGAATCGCTGGACCGGTTTTCCCGTTGCGGGCGAAAGCATTCGCCTGGTTGTAAAGCTCGGCGGCCGAATAGCTGTTGGCATCCGTGCGACCTGCAACCGGTTGCGCAATGGTTGCTGCGCGCAGGGAAGCGAGGCCGACTGGCAGCATCAAAAGCACCGCAATGGTGGCGGAGCATAAGCAAACGAGGCCGTGATATTTCCTGCGGCGCGGTTTCAGCGGTGCTACGGAGTGTTTGCCAGCAGTCTCACCGCCAAGCCGGTCAACCAGTTTTTGCGTGACCTTGATTTTGCCGGTGGCCACCAGTCGCGTCAGAATTTGAAACAATCTCATAGTTCCTCCTTGTCGTTTAGTTGGTCGCGGACGATATCTTTCCACTGTTGGAAATCCGCCATGCTCAGATGTTGCCCGGAATAGGCGGCTTGATCCGCGAGCGCAAAGACACGGCGAATCTCTGCGCCGTCGCCATTCAAGTGCGCGTCGATTTCCGCAATGGTGATCGACGCGGGAGCCACGTGCCAGCGCCCGGCCATTTGCTGTTGCAAGGCCGCGCGCGCAGATTGGAAAAAGAGCGTGGCGTCGCCGACCTGAGATGCGGCATCCATCTCGTACAAATAGCTCGAAATCGCATTTGATGCCTCATGACGCCGGGCACCGTCCGTGTCATTTGCGCGCCGTTCATGGCGGCGCAACCAGATCAATCCCCCGGCGAAACCAAGCACTAATGCGCTTTGGACACCCAAGAACCACGGCTGAAAATAGAGCGGACACAGCGTCGCAACCGTGCCGCCAGTTTCGACGTGGTCCGGGCGCAGTGCCTCGTGCGGCACTTCGCTGGGTGGCATTGCACTCGCACCGGAGGGAGGGGTGGCAGCCAGGCTGCCCGCCGGAGCCGGCGAAACCTCGACGCTTAATGGCGAGGTTTCTTTGGTTTCATATCGGCGGGTGTCTGGATTAAAAAAGCTGAAGGCCAGTGCGGGCGCAACTTGCCGGCCCGACTGCATCGGGATGACAGCCTGCTCGAAATCCTTTTCTCCGCCATAGCCGGCACTGTCGGCGGGGGTGAACTTCGTGGTTGGTGGATACGTTTTCCAGCCATTCACCTCGCCGAGCATCGGGCTGTTGACCCGGTCAAAACTGCCCGTGCCAGTTACTTCCAATCGCAGTGTCAGCGGATCGCCGGCGGTGCATTTGGCTGCGGAAAGTTCACTGCCAACCTCAAATTTCCCAACTGCACCGCTGAAACCAGCGGGGCGGCCCGCCACCGGTAATTCCAAAACCTTAAAGGCATCCGGGTCGCTAGCCACGGTGATTTGTTTCTCGGTGGTGCCTCCAAAGAAGTTTTGGAAAAACGGGTCGTTGAGCATGGAATTGCCAAGCATGCCGCCCGGCATTTCTGCCGGTGCCGTGCGCAGCTTGACCGTCACCGGCGTTTCGACGGTGAGCGAGAAATCGCCCGGCTTCACTGCGGCGAGAACGCTGTGCCAGGTCAGGACCGTGTACGGGTTGCCCCCGGCCTCATTCTGCGTCTGCTCCGGTTTGACGGTAAGTTTGTTCAGCGTGAAGGCGTCTCCATTCAACGTCGGCATGCCATCAAGCGAGGCCACCAATTCCGGGCGCAGCCAGAGTTGAATTTCCACCGGCACGGTTTCTCCAACATAAAGCTCATGCTTTGGCAACGCCAATCGCACGAAGGCCGTGCCCTCCGTCGTCAGGTGCGCTGCACCGGCGGATAATCCGCTCGTGGCCGGGGGAGGAAGGCTGGACGCACCGGAGCTATTGCCCGTTGCCGCACCGCCACTACCCGTGCCGGATTGGACATAAAGCGCGAGCGACGGGGACCCGGGGCTAAAGGCCGGGATGGTGAAAGTGCCCGCCCGTTGTGGAATCACTTCATAAGTGACTGAGGTCGTCGACGTATCAACGCCGTTGATCGATTGAAACTGGCTCGACTGGCCGGTGGCCACAAACTCCAACCCCGGCACGACCGGAGGTGAAAGGGCGTCCGCACTGCCACCAGAAACGGAGATCGTCAGTTGCGCCGAATCTCCGAGTGCAATGTTGGCACGGTCAAGTTGCGCCGTGACGTCAGGAGGGGCGGCGGACGCGGTGCCAGTGAGCGTGATGACCATGGCAATCGCCGCAACCATAACACAAAGGCGGGAGAAGTTTGTTTTCATATTACCAGTCCTTAATGGGTTGATCGGTCTGCTGGGAAACGTTGCCATTCCGGGCAACCGGCGCGGCCGGCAGACGTTGTTCTTCGTTTTTCAATGAGTCAAGCAGCGCCCGTGCATCCGCTTTGCTCATCTGCCCGGGCTCGGCCTGGGCATCGGCAGCCTGCCCGGCGGCATTCTGGTTCTGTCCGGCACTGGCCTGAGCCGGGTTGTTGCCTTGCGGTTGGCCAGTGGCTGGCTGGGGTTGCTGGCCGTTTTGACCCGGCTGCTTTTGCTGGTCCGGCTTTGAACCACTGTTTGCCTGCTGTTGGTCTTTTTGCTGGTCGGGCTGGGAACCGGCACCCGAATCTGGCTTTTGATTTCCCTGGTTTTTGGCCTGGGATTTCTGACCGGATTGATTTTGTTGATCCGGCTTCTGACCCTGGTTCGGTTGATTCTTCGCCTCCGAGTTTTGACCTGCTTGATTCTGCTGGTCAGATTTCCCGTCCTTATTCTGCTGATTCTTCTGATCAGCGTTTTGGCCTGACTGGTTCGGTTGATTTTTGTCGCTTTTATCCGGTTTTTGATCCTGCTTATTCTGCTGCTGTTGTTTTTGTTGCTGCTGCTTTTTCAATTCGTCCAGTTTACGCTGCACGAGGTCTCGGTTGAACTTTGCGTCGGGGTCATCGACACGGAGTTGCAACGCCGCGTCATAGGTTTTAACCGCCTGCTCCCAAGTTTGGATGGTTTGCTGCGGGTTGCCAGTTTCGGTCTTCTGGCCCGTGCGATAGAGCGTGTTGCCGAGGTCATAATAGCCATCTTCCTGCGCGGCCAGCCGCTTGGGATCGGCCGAAGGTGTTTGTTCGAGCGATTTTTGAAAGGCCTCCGCCGCCTGGGCAAACTGGCCGGCCTTGTAAGCCGCCGTGCCGGCGTTGAACAGCAGCACTGGTTGCTGCGGGTCACGTTGGGCGGCCGCGGCAAACTCACTTTGCGCGGCCGAATAGTCACCTTTCTGGTAGTCTTTTTCCGCGATTGCGGCTGAGGCCTGGGCATGATTGAACGGCAGGAACAAAAGGGCGCCAAGCGCAGCGGCCGCCGGTCGGGCCATGAAGTGAGATCGCGCATTCACAGTTGCCACAGCCGGCGCGAGCTGCTTCCGTGGGCTGCGCCGCCGGGTGCCGACCAGAGTGCTGGCCAGCAACAAGGCGAAGGAAGCCGCCAGCGGCCACTGGAATCGTTCCGTGTACACCCGTTGCCGCCGCGACGCGAGCTCGTGTTTGGCCAGCGGCGCGAGCGCTTGCTGGTAGATGGTGTCAAGTCCCTGGCCCTCGGTGCCGAGCGGGGCGTAAATCCCGCCGGTCGCCGCAGCAATCGCCTGTAAACCCGCTTCATCAAGATGCGACTTCACGAACTGGCCGGCCTCATCTTTGACGAAGCCCCCTCCCTGCTCCGCCGGAATGGGTATCAAGTCACCATTGGCCGAGCCGACACCGACGGTGCAAATCTTCAGGCCGTCCCTGGCCGCCGCTTTTGCCGCCGTGAGCGCACTGCCTTCGAGATCCTCACCATCCGTCAACAGGATGAGAATTTTATCTTTGCCCGGACGATTTTGCAGGGCGGCTTGCGCCTCGCCAATGGCACTGGCAATGTCCGTGCCGCCACGCGGAATGATGGTGGTATCAAGCGCGGCAAGGGATTCGTGGAACGCGCCGTAGTCAAGGGTTATGGGGCATTGCAGAAAGGCGTTGCCCGCGAACGCGATGAGCCCGACGCCGTCACCGTCCAGATGATTTACGAAATCGTCCACCGCCAGCTTGGCGCGGGTGAGGCGGTCGGGTTTCACGTCGGGCGTCAACATGCTGCGGGAGGTGTCGACCGCAAAGATGACTTCGATGCCGTGCCGCTTCACTTCCTCCCAGCGGTACCCGGCCTGCGGCCGGGCGAGGGCGACAAAGAGGCAGCCCACCGCCGCGAGGAACAATCCCCGCTTCCAATTTCGTCTGGTGGTGGAAAACGACTTGGTGAGTTGTGCGTGCAGATGCGAGGAGGCGAAGGTGGCGAGGGCCGCGCGCTGGCGGGCATCATAACTCCGCCATGCCCAGACGAGCGCGCCTGAGACGATCAAACCGACGAGCAACCAGATGGGTTCGGCAAATTTCATAGGGATCCTTTATTGGTGTTTCGAGTTAAAATGAATAAGTTCCGGTTCATGGCAGTCTCCGATAGCGGGTTTGCTCCAACCCAACGCCGAGGCCGAGCACGAGGAGAGCGGGAATCACGGCCAAGGCATACAAGTCCTGATAATGGTCGTAGTGATGGACCGTCTCCTTGCTCTTTTCGAGGCCGTTGATATTGGCGTAAATGTTTTTCAGCGAATCCGTGTCCGTGGCGCGATAGAATTGGCCGCCGGTTTCGGCGGCGATTTTCTGGAGCGTGGCTTCGTCCACGTCCACTTTGGCCATGACAATTTGGGTGTTGCCCTGGTCGTCCTTCACTGGCACGGGCGCATCGCCACGCACGCCCGCCGCGATGGTATAAACCTTCACACCCATCGCCTTCGCGGCCTCGGCGGCGGCAGCAGGGGAAATTTTACCGCTGTTGTTCATGCCATCCGTGAGCAGCACGATGATCTTGGATTTGGCGGGGGTGTCGCGCAGGCGGTTGACGCAGTCGGCGATAGCTGAGCCGATGGCGGTGCCATCTTCGACCCCGGCAACCTGCACCCGGCCGAGGTTTTGCTGGAGCCAGTCGTGATCTAGCGTGAGCGGGCTCACCAGGTAAGGCAGGCCGGCAAACGCCACAATTCCGATGCGGTCATTGGGCCGCGCATCGATGAACTTGCTGACCACGGATTTCACCACCTCAATGCGATTGACCGGCTGGTCATTCACTTTGAAATCCAGCGCCTGCATGGAACCGGACACATCCAGCGCGAGCATGATATCAATGCCGCTGGCCTGGACATCGGCGCTGCCATGGCTAAATTGCGGCCGGGCCAGGCCGACCACCATCAGGGCGCCCGCCAGGACTGGCAATAACCATACCCAGTGCCCCGCCCGGCTCCGGGTTTGGCGGGCGACCTGACGGGCGAGGCTGACATTGGAGTATTGGACGGCCGCCACGGCACCCCGCCGCCCGCGCCAGAGCAGCGCCAGGGGCAACAGTGTCAGCAGCCAGAACCATTCGGGTTGAAGAAAATGAATCATAAATTTGATGAGTTAAGGGTGGCGTGGAGGGGTTCGACCATGATGGGTAATTTCTCCGGAATCGGTGGCTTGGAGACATATTTGGTTTCCGAGATCGCCGCCCGACCGGTTTCGAGCACGAAGGTGTGCGCGCTCTGCAGCATGGTTTCCATTTCCGGGACCGAGAGAATCCAGCGGGCAAACTTGGCCAGATCGCAATGGCCGAGAAAATCGTCCAGCAATTCGCGATGATTGGTGAGCATGGCATCGGATTGATCAACCACATCATGGAGAAATTCCTCGGTGGTCCGGCGCGCGGCCCAGACCCGGAAGCGAACTTCGATATAGTGGCGGATGATTTCCGAAACGGTGATGGAGAATTCACGGGCGTTTTCCGGCTGCATCAATGACCGGGCTTCCGCCAACCGGGCGAGGGCGATTTCATAAGGGAGCAGCACAGCAGCCGAGTTACGGCGGCGATTCCAGAGCCACCCGGCATAAAGCAAAACGGCGAGGGCAGCGCCGCCGGCCAGCCACAGCGGCCAGCGCCAGGGGGATGGCAGGTGGACCGGTCCGCGAATGTCATGAATGTCTTCGTTCACCGCACTTGCAGGCGCAGGGGGGGTGGCTTTCGCCAGCGAAGGCATGGGCATTCCCGGGGCCGGTGCCATGGCACTAGCGGCGGTAATGGTCGGATTGGCCGGCGTCATACTGGACTGCGCCAAGCCATTAATTCCTGCCAGTGACAGTATGACCACCGTCAAGGCCAGTCCGTGCGATAGGGTTGGTATAAATTTATTGTTCATCAGTGTCTCCTTTCCCGGTTTTTGAAAAAACGTTGCAAGGCCGGCAAATAAGGCACGGCCGTGTCCAACTCCAGAGTGTCAATCGCCTCGGCCCGGAAACCCCGGACGAGCTGTCGGGTTCGTTCGTTCACGCCCGCTGCGAAAAGGGCGCGGACCTCCGGATCCGCCGTGTCGAGTTCAATCACTTCGTCGGTTTCCGCGTCCTCCATGGCGAGCACACCCACATCCGGCAAGGACTTTTCACGGGCATCCTGAATGTGCAATGCGACGAGGTCATGGCGGCGGTTGGTTTGTCTCATCGCACGCCGCAAGTCGATGAGCGCCTGATCAGGATCCCCCGAGGACTGGAAATCGGAGATGAGAAAGGTGATCGCCCGGCGGTGCAGGATATGATTGGCAAAGTCGAGCGCCTTGACCGTGTCTGTCCCCCGTCCGCGCGGTTCGTGGAAGAGTATCTCGCGTACCACGCGCAACACGTGCCGGCGGCCTTTCTTGGGCGGAATATATTCCTCGACACGGTCGGTATAGAGAATCAGGCCGACCTTGTCATTGTTGTGGATGGCGGAGAACGCCAGCACGCTGGCAAGTTCGGCGGCTAGTTCGCGCTTGCTCTTCGCGGCTGAACCGAAATTGCCCGAGGCGCTGACATCCACGAGCAGCAGCAGGGTGAGCTCGCGTTCTTCCGTGAACTTTTTCACAAAGGGGCGGCCCGCCCGCGCTGTGACGTTCCAATCAATCGTCCTTATTTCGTCGCCGGGGACGTATTCACGGACGTCGTCGAAATCCATGCCCCGGCCCTTGAAAACCGAGCGGTATTCACCGGCCAGGCTGTCATTGACCAAACGGCGCGTGCGGATTTCCAGTTGCCGCATCCGGCCAAGATTGTTTCTGGCTATTTCTGCATTCATAATGGTAATTCCTTTCTAGTTTTAACGACGGTTCAGGGCACAGGCAGGGTATCGAGAATTTTTTGGATGATCATATCCGAGGTGATGTTCTCCGCCTCGGCTTCGTAACTTACGGTGACGCGGTGGCGCAGCACATCGGGCGCGAGTTTTTTCACATCCTGGGGCGTCACGTAACCGCGCCCATCAAGAAAGGCGGCGGCCCGCGCGGCGAGCGTGAGATTAATGGTGGCGCGCGGCGAAGCGCCAACCTGGATGAAACCGTTGAGATCGACATTGGCGGCTTTCGGGTTGCGGGTCGCCAGCACCACGTCAACGATGTAGTCCTTGATTTTATCGTCCACATAAATGCTGTTGACCACCCGGCGGGCCCGGATGATTTCCTCGCAAGTGACAACCGATTGTACACCGAGCAACGGTTCGCTGGTGGCCATGGCTTCAAGAATGGCCCGCTCCTCGACCCGGTTCGGGTAGTCAATGATGACCTTCATCATAAAGCGGTCCACCTGCGCTTCGGGCAATGGATACGTGCCCTCCTGTTCCAGGGGATTCTGCGTGGCCAGCACGAGGAATGGATTGGGAAGTTCATAAGTCGAATCGCCGAGGGTAACCTGGCGCTCCTGCATGGCTTCGAGTAATGCGCTTTGAACCTTGGCCGGGGCACGGTTGATTTCATCGGCGAGAATCAGATTGCTGAAAATCGGGCCGTGCTTGGTGGTGAAGCCACCGTCCTGGGGATTATAAATCATCGTGCCGACGATATCGGCGGGCAGCATGTCCGGCGTGAACTGCAGGCGTTGGAATCTTAGGCTGACGGCGCCCGCAAGCGTTTTGAGCGACAGCGTTTTTGCCAGTCCAGGCACGCCTTCGAGCAAAACATGTCCGTTGGTAACCAGGGCGATGAGCAGGCGGTCGATCAGTGGTTTTTGCCCGACAATTACCCGCCCCATTTCCTGTTGCAATGGGCGCACCCAGGTGGAAGCTTCTTGCACCGCGTCATTCACCGCCTGAATGGTCGCATTGGGTCCGGCGGCCGGTGAAGGCGGCCTTGATACCGGCACCGGTGCGAGCCTGGGGCTGGATTGGGGAGCGGGACGATAACGGAATTTGTCAAAGTCAGCGTCATTGGTGGTCGGCATCGGCGCAGGCATCGTGGCGACATTGGTGTCGCGTTCTCTAACTGGAGGATTTATTTGATTGTTTTTCATAAACTGTCAGCGGTCATTTGTTTTATTTTGCTTTCGCGGCATCACCTCGATACCGCCTGGTTCTGTAGGTAATAGACCATGGGCAAATGGCTGCGAGCTTTCGGCAGGCTTACAAAATTGTAAGCTGCGTCTGAAGGGTGAATGAGGTAAATTGGGAAGCCTGCTGATGCTCCTGCGGCTCCGCACATCGCTGGCGGCAAGAAAACTTCGCGGCTCCGCCTGCGTTGCAGCCTGCGGGCTTCACCAATTGATTATATGACCCGGATTCGGCTAGGGTTGAGCCGGATCAGCCATTCTACCGAGGAAGAGGATGCTGCCGGAATGAGAATCGCGGATCAGGAAGATGAAGGGATGGTCAGCCCTAAAAATGGGCGTTGGCCTCGGTGCCATCATCACGGCCATGTCCCTCATGACCACGCCCGTTGCCGCGGCGGCCACTGTGCCCGATTCATTAACCTCAACGAACGCCTTGTGCACCACTGCCGAGATGAACAGATCCCGCTGGCCATCCATTCCAGAAAAGTCCGCACGGCGTGAAAAGGCATCCGTCATCCCCATCGCGGCGAGCGGTTTCGCGAGGCTGAATTGCGCGATCACTTTGAATTTTGGCATGGATACGTTAACTTTTTGTTCGAAAGCCCGCGCCAGCCAGCGGTCAAGCGATTGTTCCGTGAGCCGTTCTTCAAGGCCTTTCAAACCATAGGTTTCGCGGGGAAGCAGAACGACCATGGCCAGGTCGCCGCCAGCATAGGGAAGCTCCAACAACTGCAATCCGTCATCCTCGGCATATCTGAATCCAGCTTCCAAGTGCATCAACGGTACCTCCGGCTTTTGCGTGGGAGAAACCAAGAAAGGCGCCTTGGCCGAGTTATTTTTGTCGAACTCCCGGGCCCATTGTCCCTTGAAGTAAATGGCATTAATCAAAACCAGCCGCGCTTTTTGATCCAGCACTCCTGGTTGAATGAGGTCGGTGATTTTGCCCTGGGTCTTGTTGCTCACCCAATCATTGATTTCAATCCGGGCGCTTTCCGAATCGGTTCGGAAATCAACCAGTTTCAAATTGGCACCATAGCTTTGTTTTGCCACGTCCACAAACGCCGGGAGGAAAGGATGGTCCTTTTGTCCCCACAACCCGTTGGCGACGTCCAGTTCGATTCCGTTTTTCTCCTGCCCAACGCTCAATTCCTTTTGCAATTCGCCGAATGAGTCAGCCAGCTGGACCTCATTCGTGTCGAAATGAAGCGTCCGGGCCATCTGTGCAGCCGTGTCCCCCCGCGCGCCAGCATAGGTCATGGCCAGGCAGGTCGAGATGCTGTAAGGGGAGAAGAACAAATTGCCGTCGGCGTTTTTAAGCTGGGCGTAGAGGTCCAGGGCGAACTCTGTATTGCCCTTGGCGAGGCTTTCAATGCTGCTGGCGGCCCTTGTGTCCGCTGGGTGGCCAATCAGTGTGGTCAAAAGCAATGTGACTAAAAGTAAACGTGATAGATTTTTCATAATTATGTCCTCTTAATCGTTTTTTATCAGCGGACACCAATTCCGTGGGCAGCGGCCACCGTTGTCCCTGCGCGAGCAGCCCTTGGGTTGCCTCCGGTCCCCACATATCGGCGGCGAATTTGGGCAAATCAATTGGGGCAGCGGCCTTCCACCCTTCGCGCACCGGCATGAGCGGCAACCAGACGGCCTGCACTTGGTCGTCCCGCATAAAGAGGGCGGTGGCGCTCTTCATGACATTCCACAGGAGCGTTTCATAGGCGTTTGGTGAAGGCACATCAAAACTCCACTGATAGCCAAACCGCATGTGGGCTGATAGCCTGACCAGGTTCCCTCCGACGCCCAACTCCAGCTTGAACGATTAAATTAATGAAATTGCTGCTGCAAGGCCGGATGCGGCCGTTCATAGTTGTTCAATCCCTCAACGCTCAGAATGGGCACCCCCGCCGGAATTGAAGGTTCCGCATTCGGCGCGTAAAACAACCGGTGCTCGGTCGGATGCTGATAACGGAACAAGTTGATCTGGAAAGCGTTGTCAATGGCCGCCACCGTGGCGGACACATCCACCAACTGGCGGTTGTCATAGGTGCGCACGATCGATAATCCGTTGTTGCGGGCAAACTCCAGCACCTTCTGATAGTCCACCTCGGTCGGCCCATAGTTCGCGGCAAACTCCTTTGGGGTCAGATAACGATGAAAATTTGTGCTTGAGGCATCGTACATTTGCCGCAGTTTAAGGGTGAGCGCAGCTTGATTGCGCAACGGCAGTCCGATGGCCAATTCCAGATGATTGGTCGCTGGTAACCGCCCCACCGGGCTCAATGTCATTACGACCGGTGGTACCAGCCCCGGCAGGACCAATCGTTCGTCTCCCCAAACCGGCTGGGCGAGCAGCACCAATAGCCCCAGGACGGCCACCATTCCATTGAATTTATGATTCATGTTGCGGATTGCATTATAGCAAGTTCCAACAAGCGTGGCGCCCAGACTTGCGGGCCATCGCCGCTTCGTCGTGGGACTGAAACGTCGCCACGACGGCCTGCTGGCGGGTCATCAGAGATTGGTTTTGTAACTTAATCAACCTTGACGCGGTCACGCACGAAACTGGCGCCCCCTTTGTGGGCGTCATTTTCCGCCTCACCCCAGCCAACCCAGGTGCCAATGCTCCCAGTCAGGGTGGCCACGCCTCCGTCGACCGCCACCTTCACGTCACTCCGATCCACAAACGGACTCCAGAACATGCGGTCCTCAATGCTCTTCTTGATTTGAGCGTCCGTCTTGTATGCCTGCGGTCCGGACACATTGTAAACGTAATCGGGCGATTCGTTGTAATACGGTGACGCGCTGTAATACGGCCAGCCGTAGTAACCATAATCGTAATCCGAATAGTACCCGTAATCATCATAATAGTCCGCCGCCGTAAAGTCGGGAACCACCTTCAGATGGTTGCGAACCTCCAACACGCCCTTGGTCCGGGAAGCCACGTCCTGCGCCTCGGCCTTTTGAAAACTCGAATCCACCCCCCCGGATAAATAGGCGACCCGGTTGATGACCGCCACATCAATAGTGGGGCTGTCATCCAGCCAGGGATCCCAGGCCAGGGCCGCTTTCAACTGGTTTTGCGTGTCCGTCGCCACCGTCGCATCACTGGAACGGACTTTCAAATGACTTTCCACCAGGCGGACGCCCACCACGTTTTTAGCGTCTTGTTTCGCCGAGGTTTCCGCCTTCGGATTCCCCACCGTGCCGCGCAAAGTAACCGTGCCGTCCACCACGGTGATTTCCGGAGAGAAGGCGGAAACCCGCGGGTCAGATTTGAGAGCTGCCTGAACTGACTGTCGGATGTCGGCATCCCGGCGCACGCTGGTATTGAGGTTTTGTAGTGCGCCATTGTGAACTCCGGGATCAACCTTCAGGCCGCTGTCGTCCACCGAGGTCACGCCATTTACCCAGGCATCGTCATACGCCCTGGATTTGCTGATCTTGCTGCCAATCGTTCCGGTGAGCGTCACCTGGCCGTCCTTCACCACCGGCGTGATCAAGTCGCCGTTGACCCAGATATCCCCCCATTGGAGAACGGATTTGAGATCAGCGTCAATGTCCGCGTCAGTGCGTTGTGACTGATAGGTAATGTTAATTTGATTGCGGACCTCCTTGACCCCCTTGACGCCTTCGGCCACGCGGGAGACGAGTTGCTTTTCCGCATAGGATGCCAGGCTGCCAGTCAGCGTGGCGACCCCGTCCTGGACGGCGACCGTGGTCTGGTAGGAATCGGTGGCGGGATCCTGCTGGAGCGCGGCCTGAATATTCTTGCGGATGTCCTCATCCGGGAGGGAGGCCGGATTGACCGTAATCTTGTCCGTAACGTCCAGCACGCCCCGAATGCCCTCGGCGGTTTTTTGCGCACGCACTTGATCCAGCAAATTTTCCACGGACCCGGACAGGGTGACGACCCCCTGGCTGGTGGTGACATCCACGCCGTTCAGGGCCACCCCCCTGGCCTCGGCCAATCCTGCCTCCACGGCGCTGGTGATGCCACTGTCGGTAATTTCCTGGTTCGTGGTCGCCGCGTGCAGCGCGGGGAGCCCCAGCGTTTGCATTCCGGCGGCCACCAGCAGACAGGCCGGCCAGCGGCTCATGGGCGCTCGGCTCGAGGTGATTTTGAATTTTAATGTTTTCATGTTGTTTTATTTTGTTTGTTGACGAATACGGTGGGTGACTGAATCTTTTAAAATATTATCCAATCCCGTCACCATCATGTGTGCATTACCGGCGGGGGGCCATGGGGTGTTCACCGGGGAAAAACTCAATGGCTGCAACGGTCGAAAACTGCGGTCTGAATTCGACCATTTATTCAGTACTGAAACCAACGCGGCTCCGAAGAATTTTTGAGCAATGAAGGTTTACGGCAACAAACTATTTTCCCACCGGCCGATATTGGTGCTGGCGTTTTCAGTCTGATGTTCCGTCGCCGACTCCGCGTTCGTGCGATTGATGATATCACGGGCGTGGGCAGAATCCTCGGCGGAGCCGTGGGCGATCACCACAAATTTGCCGCTCTTCAATGCCGTCTCATAGCCCGCAATACTATCCTCGTGTATCCCCAGGCCATAGAGACCGGCACCCAGCGCACTCAGACCGCCCACTACCACCCCGCCTTCCAAGGCCCCCACGATCATGCCGACGAGCGGCCCCGCCACTACCAGCGGCCCGATGCCGGGAATCAAAAAGAACCCGGAGCCAGCCAGGAAGCCCAACAACCCACCCCAAAAGCCCCCCATTTTCCCCCAGAATTTCATGCGATCCCCGGCATTGTAATAGCCGACCACGTGTTCCTCCGTGAGATATTCGCGTCCGATAATCGAGATTTTGTCCAGGTCAAATCCGGATTTCCGGAGTTCCTGGATGGCTGCTTCCGCTTCGTCATGGGATTTATATACCGCCACGATGGCATTCCTTTTAGTCATGCAAACATTGCTTTCTGGTTGTATGGTGGTTTATTTCGCCGAACGCTGCGGTTTTTGTGTTGTCATCACGCCCAAAGCCAGGCGTCCGGCGGCAAAACAATTCAATCATTGAGCCCGTTGTGCTGCCAGCCCGGAATCTCCTTGAGCAACCCTGTCACGGTGGTCGCGCGCAGTGTCAGGGTTTCCTCCACCATGATCATGGCGGTCTGGTCGCTCGCTGCGGAAGCAGTTTCGACCGGCAACAACCCTGCGGAGTCAATCAAGAGGAGTGGAATTGCTTTATTGGAGCGGACTGAACGGTCAAGGTTTGGTGAAGTCATAAGATGTGAAGGTTTCAATTAATCTTTGGCAGTTGGAGGTGAATCGTCAAAAAATTGTTCGCGGCATGGCTGTGCTCGGTTGGTTGTGGCAGCGGGATGTCACCGACGGCACCAACAGTCAGACGAAAAACATGCCTCACCGTCGCCAATAATTCCTCGAAGGAAAATGGCTTCCGCTCCAATGGGGTTGGTTGAAGCCCGGTCGCCGGGACGATTTCCACGGGAGTACTCCGCCCGGCGGCCAGGATAACTGGGAGGACCATGCGAGCTTCCCGGATTTTCTGGAGCAGTTCGGCACCGGACAAGTCGGACACGAATTGATCGGTTATCAGGAGACGGTAGGGTTTCCGTTTCAGCGCGTCCCAGGCGGCCCCGCCATTTTCGGCAACCTCCACCTGATAGCCCTCGTCCATTAAAACTTCGGCCGTGAGCTGGCGAAGGTCATGCTCATCCTCCACCACCAGAATACGTTCGGAGAAATTCGTCAAGCCGGGCGGTGCTTCGCCTTTTGAATCATTAACTTGGGACAGGTAATGGGGAGTCATTGTCGATACTATGGCCGGAAAAATGCCAGGAGCGCCATGGGGTATTTACCCCAGGAGACGTATTATTGGACTTCCCCGTTTCCTTTTTGATTCTGGGCACATAATTCACTTCCTTGCAGGAAGTGGGAAAGCCGGGTCATTTCAGAATCGAGAACAGACATGCCGTATTTTGTCCCGAGGGAGGGTTTTAATTCGACAAAATGATCGAAATGCTGAACCGCGCCGCGGTGTTTTGCCGCCGGGAAAAAATTGAAAATCGCAACCTGTGGCCAGACCCATTCACTACCTGAAGTTTATCCACAAATGGCTCAATGTGTGCTCAAGAATACAGGAGGAGGACAACAGCCAGATCATCGCGCCAATGGCCAGGAGGATATTGATCGCCTTTTTAATTCTTCCGTCCATGGGGATTCGGGCGTTTACCAACCAAACCAGCACACCCATGGCGGCCAGCGTCACCCCGGCGGAAATTAGTGACATACTACTCTTCCGGTTTGGGTTAACTCCAATGGTTTCATTTTTTGTAAATTGCACCAACCAGCAAACGAGAAACATGGTGCATGCCTCCCCCCGCAGGCATGGCCATGCTTGCCGCCAATCAAATTATTTGGGTTTTCATGCTTAAGAAAACCAGCTAGCTCAAGGGGCCTTTCGCGGATTAGACGAGGAATCGCCCGACAATTGCGACCACTAGCACTCCTCAGTATTGCCGACTTGCGCTGGCACCTGATTAAAAATCGTGGCCTAAAGGTCGCCTCGCTTGCCAGGAACGCGGATAGACTGGCCAGCTTTGACCCCGACAGGAGTTCGCAAGTGATATGTTTCCGTCTGCTCTCGCCCTGTCCGGAAGTTTGTCCGCCACATCGAAATATCGCGCATCGCTCCTTTGGGCACCGCATCCAGTCCAATAAAAATGTCCCCACGGATATTCTGCCCGCGCAATTCGGCCTCATGTTCCTCGTGGTCATTGGTTTCCGACTGTCCTGCGAATGGGGAACCGGCGCGGAATTGGCTGGCCCGACCGCCAAAGAACGGCTCAAAAAATTATTAACTCGTGCCTTCAAATTGGACACCATCTTCCTGACCATGATTCCGCTCAGCCGTGTAGCCTCTGGCCGGTAAGGAGATGGATTCGGTTTTCATTTTATTTGGATACCGCGTGTTTCCAAAGATTATGACCCGCCATTAAGGTTAATGCGACGATGGACATAGCCACGAGGCAAACCGCAACTTCCACTTCGATGAGCCAGCTTTTGTTGTCCATAAGGCTGAACATGAGCTGGAAACCGTGCCGAGGCCATAGGGTGTAACCCGACCCTGAATTAAATTTCAATCTGTTGCCCACCGCGCTTTCGGCACAAGTATCGCTGCGCCCTCAAATCACCCGGCCAGGAGATTGGCGAATGCCTGGCTGGCCTGGTTGGGTGGATGACTTGTGGTATTGGCGATAATCCCCAGCTCCGGTGCCAGGCGCAGGAATTCAATCCCGTCTTGCCGCGTGAGATTGGCCACAGGCACAAACTGCCGCTCTTCCCATAGTAGCCGACAGGGCAAAGCTTGGAATATTGCTCAGGGGGATGCCCGCACAAACGACGCGTCCGCCCTTGCGAACCGACTTCAATGTCAGAGGCACTAGTCATTCTCGAATGTGTTGGGGAACATCTGCTCAAGCACAAAAGATGGAATGCCAATATCAACGACCACAACCTCACCGCACAGCCGCCGCCCCGGCAACAAAAGATGCTCCGGATTCTTGCGAAAGAACGTGACGGTCAGGACCGCTATGACAGCGCCCATAACTTCAATGGCAGGCGTTCAAGCGGTGGCTATCAGAAGATCGGCACCAGCCATCAGGCCAAAATTCAGAAAAGCGGTTTGCAGGTTTTTTTATTTCAGGGAAACCTGTCAGGACCGAATTTCAAAAGACTGATTGGAAGGGCAGACGGAAATTGTCAGATCCGTGAATATTTTGGTCCCTGGATGCAAGCCAGTGACCCGGCGCAGTGGCGTCTGGCAGGGAAGGAACAACGAATCATGCAGGGCTTGGTCTTTGCCCGCCCCGGAGATCAAAACCCAGACTTGTCGGGCGGCGGCAATGGTGGCATAACTCATGGAGAGGCGGATAGCCGGCGGTTTGGGTGAGTGATGGATGACCAAAAACGGCGTTTTGCAATTCAACACGTCTTCACCGGCGCCCGGAAACAAGGACGCGACATGGCCATCCTCACCCATGCCCAGAAGCACCAGATCCAACACCGGCTCACCGGCGGCATTCTTTGGAGCCAATCGCAACAACTCGGCGGAAGCCTCCCGGGCGGCAATTCCGGGGATGGCTTCGCCCTTGAGGCGGTGAATCTGGCCAGCCGGAATGCTTAGCGGCGAAAACAAATATTCGCGGGCCGCCCAAAAGTTGCTCTCCTGATCGGTCGGGGGCACACAGCGCTCATCCGACCAGAGGAAATGCATATTATCAAAGGAAATGCCGCGCGCACGTTTTTGCGCCACCACGGCCCCGAAGAATTTCGGAGTGATGCGTCCACCGGAAAGAGCCACCAGAAAGGGCAAACCTTGCTCCCGGGGGGCGGCAATCTCATCCAGCCACTGGCTCGCCACCGTCTCGGCCAAGGCATCCGCACTGGCCAGAACCCTGACAATAATTGAATTGCTCCCGCCCTGATTGCCGGCTGTTTTCATTTTTTCTTGGTCGGTTCTGTCAAATTAGTGGGCAGTGGCCACCGATGTCCCGGCTCCAGCAACCTCTCAACGGCTGCGGGTCCCCAGGAGCCGGCGGTATAATTGGGAAAATCTGCCGGCGGAGAGTCGCCCCAAGACTCAATCACCGGCATCAGTAACCGCCAGGCCGCCTCCACCTGGTCGGTGCGCATGAAAAGCGTGACATCGCCATGCATGACATCCCAAAGCAAAATTTCGTAAGCGTCGGGGGAAGGCACGGGCGGGTTCCCGCGGTAATTGAACCGCATCTCCACCGGTCGCAGCCCCATTTTCGGCCCCGGAACTTTGGCTTGGAAGCACTGTATGATGCCTTCCTCCGGCTGGATGGACAGAACCAGCCGGGAGGACTGCCAATCGTGCTTTGACTCAGGCGGGAAGGCCTCATGCGGCACCGCGCGGAATTGTATGGAAACTTCCGACACCTGCTGTGGCAGGCACTTGCCAGTGCGGAGATAAAAGGGCACTCCCTGCCAGCGCCAATTGTCCACAAACAATTTCAGCGCCGCAAAAGTTTCGGTTTTCGAGCCAGCGGCCACGCCATCCTCGTGGCGGTAACCAGGAACGTTTTGGCCGAGCACATGGCCTTTGCCGTACTGCCCCCGGACCGCGTATCGCCGAACCTGACGGCGGCCGATCGGTCGTAACGCATGCAACACATCGACTTTTTTATTGCGGATTTCATCGGGGTCGAAGGAGACCATCGGTTCCATGGCGACCAGGCAAAGCAACTGCATGAGGTGGTTTTGCATCATGTCGCGCAATGCCCCCGACTCATCATAGTAGCCACCGCGATGCCCGACACCCTCCGCCTCGGCCACCGTAATGGTCACGTAGTCCACGTACCGCCGATTCCAAATCGGCTCGAACAGCGGATTGGCGAAGCGGAAGGCCAGGATGTTGCGCACTGGCTCCTTGCCCAAATAGTGATCAATGCGAAAAATTTGCGACTCTTGGAAGCTCTCTGTGAGCGTGGCGTTTAACTTCCGCGCCGAGTCCAAGTCATGACCGATGGGCTTTTCCACCACAATCCGGGCCCGTTTCCGATCCTGATTCAACCGCGCACCCGCCAGCATTTTTGGGATTACTCCAAATAGTTCCGGTGGCGTGGCCAGGTGAAAAATTCGGATGGCCTTTTCCTGCCAGTCCTTGTCCAGTTTGGCGCAAGTCTCGCTTAAACGAAGATAAGTTGCCGGGTCCTGGTAGTCGCCTTGATGGTAGGTGATGTGTCGGCTGAAGCTTTTCCAGTCGGTGGCCTTCGCCTTTCCCTTGGGCGAGAAACGGTTCACACCGTCCAAAAACCGCTGGCGCAACTGGGTGTCGGAAAAAGCGGAGCGCGCCACGGCGATAATCGCGAAATTTTTGGGCATCCGGCCGTCCCGAAAGAGGTCGAACCCGGCTGGCACCAATTTCCGCCAGGTCAAATCACCGGAGCCGCCAAAGATGACGAAAACAGTCGCCGCCAGTTCTTGCTTGGTTTTCATGTCGTTCACACCTTTGCCCATTCCGTGTGAAACGTGCCTTTGGCATCCAGTCGCTCATAGGTGTGGGCTCCGAAATAGTCACGCTGGGCCTGAATGAGATTGGCGGGTTGCCAGGCACTGCGCAAGGCATCCAGATAACCCAACGAAACCATCAGACCTGGAACGGGGACGCCGGCATTGACCGCCTGGCATATGATTTTGCGCAAATCCTCCTGATGTTCCTGAACCTTGAGCGACAGATTGGCATCTAACAACAAATCCGGCAATTCCGGCCGCACTTGGTAAGCCGCACAAATATCATCCAGCAAGGTGGCGCGGATGATGCATCCGCCCCTCCAGATGCGCGCCACTGCGGAAAGATCAAGCCCGTAGCCATATTTGATGGATCCTGCGGCCAACAACGCCATGCCTTGCGCATAGATGGTAATGATACCTGCAAACAAGGCGCGTCCCAATTGAGCCCGAAAAAGGCCCCGATGGTCTTGAATAGGCAGAATGGGGCGTTGATAAATGGCACCCGCCTGCTCCCGATCCTTGGTAAACACGGACATGTCTCGCATAGCCACCGCCAGATCAATGGTTGGGATCGGCACTTGCAGTTCCATGGCACTTTGGGAAGTCCACATGCCGGTGCCCGTTTGCCTGGCCACGCCAAGAATTTCGTCTATAAGCCTTCGGCCGTTCTTGGCATCCAGTTTGGCGAAAATGCCGCTGGTGATCTCCACCAGATACCCATTGAGTTCGCCCTGGTTCCAGAGCGCATAGGCCGCACTGAGTTCATCGTCATTCAAGCCCAGACCGCGTTTCATGAAATCATAGGTTTCGGCCAACAGTTGCATGATCCCGTATTCAATGCCATTATGGACCATCTTCACGAAGTGGCCGGCGGAACCCGGGCCAAGCCAGACCACGCAAGGGTCGCCCTTCACTTGGGCCGCAACCGCTTCCAGCACCGGCCGGACCCGTTCGTACGCCTCCTTGGGACCACCAGGCATGATGCTCGGACCATGACGCGCCCCCGCCTCCCCGCCGGAAACGCCGACGCCCAGGAATTGAATGCCTTTGGCTTTCAGGTTGTGGGCGCGCACATCCGTGTCTTTGAAATAGGAGTTGCCAGCATCAATGATGAGATCGCCCGGCTCCAAATGCGGCAACAACTCCTGAATGACAGAATCTACCGGGGCACCGGCGGGCACCAGCAGCATGATTGCGCGCGGGCGGCGAAGCGAGGCGATGAACTCCGCAAGGTCGGCCGTGCCATGAACCAGCAGCGAATTGGTGGCCTGGCTCAGGGCGGCGGCTTTGGCGGGGTTCCGGTCGTAACCCGTCACGGCAAAACCATGGTCGGCCATATTGAGCACCAGATTGCAGCCCATCACGCCCAAACCAATCATGCCGATTTCAGCTTTAGTGTTTTTCATATTTATTTCGTAAAATCAATGGCCACGCGGGAGACTACCTGGCCGCTTTCGAGCTATTTCAAGATCAATCGGTTCAAGACTTCGGTTGCACCACCATTATGGGCGTCGCTGTCGGCCTCCCCCCAGCCAATCCAATTTCCGACCGTGCCCGTCAACGTGACCACGCCACCATCGATCGTGACTTTGATGTCCTCACTGTTCAAAAAAGGACTCCAAAAGAAGCGTTCCTCAATGTTCCTTTTGATTTGCTTGTCGCTCTGATATGGCCGTCGCGCCGGAATTTCATTCCTGGAATAGGATCTTGGGTTGTAATTTCTATAAGGTGGCTCGCTAGAAGTATAATCATACTGGGAATCGTTATCGTAATCGGCTACTGAATAATTCGCGTTCACTTTCAAATGATTGCTGATCTCGAGAACTCCCCTGGTCCGCGAAGCCACATCCTGCGCCTCCGCCTTCTGGAATCGAGTTTCCACGTCGCCGGAGAGGTAGGCGACATGATTAATGACCGCCGCATCGATATTTGAAGCATCCAACCAGGGATCACGGGACAAGGAAGCTTTCAATTGTTTTTCCATTTCCGCAGCAGTAGTTGTTCGTCCCGACGGTCTTACCTTTAAACGATTCTCAACCAGCGACACGCCGACCACATTTTCCGCATCCTGGGCGGCGGCAGTTTTGGCCTTCAAATTGCCCACCGTGCCATCCAGACCGACCTCACGGTCCAACACCGTTACGACCGGAGAAAAGACCGAAACACGTGGGTCAAGACCAAGGGCCTTTTGGATCGCCAGTTTGATTCCGCTGTCCGAAATAATGGAGGGGCCTGTTCCACGGGGTGTTTCAAAGCTCACCGAGGGATCGACTGCCAAGCCTCCGACACCCACGGAAATGACCCCGCTGACCCAGGCATCATCGAACGCCCGTGATTTCCCTAGCGCGCTTCCGATTACTCCTTTAAGCGTCACCTCGCCATTTGTCACTGCGGTTTTAATCCTGCCCCCGTTGATCCAAACATCCCATTGGAGACGGGCTTTGACATCGGCGGCAATTTCCGGATCGGTGTGCTGCCCCAAATAATCAATCGTGAGTAAATTGCGAACCGACTTGACCCCCTTGACTCCGCTCGCAATCCGCGTGGCAAGTTGCTTTTCCATATTTGAACCAACACTGCCCGTCAGCGTGACGACTGCATCCTGCACGCTGACAATGGTCTGATAGGATTCTGTCGCCGGATCCTCCCGTAATGATGTCTGAATATCTGTCAGAATTTCGGTGTCAGGACGAGCGAGCCCGTCCACGGTTAAATTGTCGACAACCTCGCGCACACCCCGGATGGCATTGACAGTGGTTACAGCCCGCTCTTTGTCGAGTAAGTTTTCCACCGATCCGGAAAGTGTCACCATACCCTGCCGCGTGGTGACATCGACATTGTTTACCAACACATCCGTTTCGAGGGATAATCGATCTTCGACGGCGGAAGTTATGCCACTGTCGGTGACCTCCATCTTCGCAGTCGCTGCTTGCAAAGATGACACCATCAGGGCCTGCACTCCCACCGCAAGCACCAGACTGACCAGCAATCGGCAAAACAATGATTGCTTTCCAAACTCCTTCAATTCTATTGCTTTCATAGGCAGCCTGTTTAAATGCGGGGGCTTTCAACTACGTTCTCATTATCAATTTCACGGTTTGTTGCCGGTTTTTTCATGGCGAAAAGCTTAACCCGCCAGCCGGGATATACCATAGGGCAAAACCCCACCACCATCAGACCTCCATCACGCCAAATAAAAAAATACGGTCTCAACATCTTGGCCGGATTGCCAGGTATTGTCTCTTTGGCCTGCGGCCGCAAGCTTTCTCGTGGCCGCAGACAGTCTGCTTGTTCAGTGCACGGTCAAGTCAGCCTTGCGCTGGCCGGCCTTCAGTGGGCGAATGCCGGGGACGGTATGCACTGCTTTGCCATGCTGGTCATCGGAACAGGTGCCACCATCTTTGCAAACCGCGAGGCCTTCTTGATTGCAACAGGAATGAGCGAGTTCAATGAATGAATCATTCGCCGCCTTTTCCTCCTTGAGGATTCCCTCCAGGACACTGGCAGCCTCGGTCTTTCCGAGCAACGTGGCCCATGCGTGCAGGCAACCGTATGAGGCGATGGCATAATGGTCGATTTTTTGCGCGGCCGATATTAAAGCTGCATTTATGGCGGGTGCTCCCTTAAATTCCGCGGCGAGATCTTCGCCTTCCTTGATCAGCCCAGCGGTGGCCTCGCACTTCTTCGCCTTGACCTCGGCCTCAAAACTCTTGAAGACCGTTTCCAGCTTTCCGACATGGGCTTCGGTTAGTTTGAGATGTGACTGCAAATGTTCCTGCAATGATTTGCAGGTTGCCAGCTTGGCCAGCTTCGGAATCGCCCGGACCAGTTGCTTCTCGGCATCATAGCGGTCGGATAATTCTTCCAGGAATAACTTATTTAATGAACTCATGTTAATTTGCTTTGTTTTGTTGGTTGACTGTTTTGTGGTCGGATGCCGCTTGTACAGCAACCATCCAATCACGACGCCACCATGGGGCCAATGAGGCCGGAGGGCCATGGGGCATTCACCGGTGAAGGATTTCCGTCTTCAAGTTTTGCCATATGGACTTCCACTTTCCCCATCCACGTCACCGGATGGAGTTCGGCAAAAGCAATTCGATCATCGATCCTGCTGTGCTTGCTGGTGAAAATCACTTTTAGAAACTCGGTGATCATTATTCGCGCAAGGTGCCAGGATCTGCCTGTTCACATGCGATTTTAGCCCAAATTACCGGGTTAACTTTTCTTGCTGACAATGAGCAAATGCAACGGTTGCCATCACGACTTCTATTTGAGAACCATATCTGGCAACTAGTTTGGCTGCCGGCGAGGTTGAAGAATTTGCCATGCGCACCGATCGTATTTGATCCAATTAAAATTCAACTTTCAACTGGCGCTGGCCGATTAAATTGAATAAATACTTGCAAGCGAGCAGCGCAGTGTCCCCCCGAATGTCCCATCTCCGGGCCACAACCAAACACGACTAATCGCCAAAGCTAAGGAATGACCGGTAATAAAATCTGAAAAAAACCAGGCATGATGGCCGATCACCAGGCCGGATCATGGCGGCAACATAAATTATCGCACGAATCATTCTTCGGCGGCGGCTTGTTGCGCCCGCAGAATGTCGTGAAGCGTGAGAATTCCAACCAGTGGTCCGTCCGCCCGCCCCTGGAGCAGCAGAAATCCGGTCTTGGATTCAATCAACTGCAGCTCCACACCGCGCATGGACAAGTCCGGCCGACAAACTGTCGCCTCCACCAAGGCGGGCAGACGTTTTTCGCGGATAGCGCGGGCTGCTTCTTCACGCTTTAGCACACCGCGAATTTGTCCGCCAATGACGACCGGGAATTGCGCATAGGGATGGCTTTCCAACAAGTTTTGAATTGATTTCAATTCCAGCGACGAGGCCACCACCGGCTTTGAGTTGGCAAGATATGAGACCGGTTGCTTTTGCCATTCTCGCAGGTCGCGGGGCGGCGCGAAGCGTTCCACGACATGACCGTCCTGTTCCAATAATGCATCATAAAAATTATGCCGGGCCAGGCGCCGGCTGATGGCTTGGCTGATCAAGGCGGCGAGCATTAATGGCGGCACCAGGGAAAATTGATGCGTCATTTCAAACACAATCAGGATGCTCGTCACTGGAGCACGCACCACGGCCCCCAGCGTCGCGCTCATGCTCACGATGGCAAGCATGGCCACACCTTCCGGCGAGAGTGAGAAAAGTGGTTGTGCCATGCCCGCGATACCCAACCCGGTCATCGCCCCCAAAAAAAGCGTGGGCGAAAAAATACCGCCGCATCCGCCCATGCCATAGCAGGCAACCGTAGCCAAAAATTTGGCTCCTAAAAGTAACAGCGCGGTTTGCCAAATTAGCTTGCCGGTCAGAGCCTCGGACAAGTCACCATAGGGGCATCGCTCGACAAGGCCTTGCGAGATTGGCATGAACGAGTTGATAACGAAGAATCCAGCATTTCGGTTCTGGGTGTTGGAAGCCGTAGCGATCGCGTACGCTGGTTTAGGGGGGAACTCGCACGATGGGCTAAACAGCAATTCGGAACGTGGGCTTCTGCATCCAAACATCTGGGATGTGATGAAAAGACGTTACGCGAAGATGCTGGCAGTGTGCTATAACCAATGAATTCGCTATTTCCAAACGTGATCTCAATTGATATGGTCGACCCAACATGAGTAATTTATCATCCTTAACGTCGGCCCAACTCAGGCGTGCCGCCGAAATCCAAGAGCAAATCGAAGCTCTGAATGGTCAACTGGCAGGTATTCTCAATGGAAACGGCGCGGGAGAAGCACCTGAAACAGATTCTCTTCCTGTATCTGAGCCAACAAAAACGAGGAAAAAATATAAATTGAGCGCTGAGGGAAGGGCGAAAAAGATCGCAGCCCAAAAGGCGCGATGGGCAAAGGCCAAGGCACCTGCTGAACCTATTAGCACACCCGAGGCCGAGCCCTTGGAAAAGCGCAAGAAAATGAGTGCCGCATCCAAGGCGAAAATTGCTGCGGCTGCCAAGGCCCGATGGGCAAAGGTCAAAGCGGAGAAGGCGGCAGCGCAGGCTTGAACGAATCAAACTTTGATGAGAGTGCAGTTCTGCATGGAACTGCACTTTTTCATTGGCACCAACTGCCTGGGCTCAAACATCGCATCACGCCCGTTTGAACAGCCCATTGGCTTCGATGATGCTGTTATTTTTTGCCAGTTTATGAATCTGGCCTTCCACAGCATACCGGAGTTGCTGGCTGGTGTTTTTAAACCCGAGCATCCTCGCCACGGCCGTTGGAATCTCCTTTGCGGCTGCCCCGTGACCGATGTCGATCACAGCGAGCACCCCAGCCCTTAATTCCGCTGGCGCGATACGCTCTGGTTTCCGCAAATCGGGCGACGCCACGTTTTCCCGGTTACGAATAAGCACCGGAGCCCCCTTGGCGAACAAAAAGCCGTCTTCGTTGGTGCATTGCCCGGTGGTCTTCATTGATCCGATGCCCATTCTAACGGTGCCTTGTATTCGACTTCCAACTCGGGCGAAACCCCATAAGGACTTGAAACGGTTCACGACCTCGTCCTCGTGAATGGGCCCTTCGATCTGAACGATTTTCAGAATAATGTCGACCAACCCCGGCAACGAGAGGGTATGGGGTTCCTGTCTGGTTGGGACTGCAAAATTTGCCTCGACGTAAGGCACGGCGAGTTTTTCAAGGACATCATCATCCAACGTTGGCTGGGAATCCCGTTTAATCTCGTCCGCGGACTCAGCTTTGGCTGGGGAATGTCTTTTCCCGAGCTTGGCCGCTTCAATGGCGGCGGCAATATTCCGGAGTTGATCGCTCTGCCGTTGGAACCAGTCCGTGGACCAGACCCGGTGGATAATCCAGCCATGGTCTTCCAGCACGGCCTGCCGCAGACGGTCACGGTCCCGGGCGGAACGGGAGGAGTGGTAGGAAGCCCCGTCGCATTCGATGCCCAACAGGTATCGTCCCGGGGTTGTGCGGTCTTGCACAGCCAGATCAATGAAGAAGCCGGCCTCCCCGACCTGTGGCTCCACGTCATAACCAAGGCCCTCCACGGCTCGACGGACGGATTCCTCAAACGGGGAATCCTCCACGTGCCCGGTTACGATAGCCACCGATAACCGACCGGTTTGAGCATATGAGAGGAAGGTTTTGAAAGAGGCGACTCCTCTACCCCGCGCCCGTTCCAGGTCAATGTCATCGGCCGTAATTGACGCGAATACATGGCACCGCTTCTTCGCCCGTGAAATCAGAACGTTCAACCGGCGTTCTCCACCCTCGGCACCCAATGGCCCAAAACGCATCGCCATGTAGCCACTCGCATTTTTCCCATAGCCGACGCTGATAAAAATCACGTCTCGTTCATCACCTTGGACGTTTTCCAGGTTTTTGACGAAGAAGGGCTCGGTGGCGTGGTTTCCTATAAACGCTTCGGTATCACGGTGGCCTCGGCGTAGCACTTCCAATTCATCAATAATTGCCTGCCGTTGGCGAACTGAAAAGGCCACCACGCCCAACGAAAGATCCGGATGGTTTCGAACATGGTCCATGATGGCCTGGCAAACTGCCTTGGCCTCGACCCGGTTGGTCCCGGAGGCCCCTGAGTCGAAAACCCCGCCCGCAACAAACTCGAACTTCAAACCCAATTCCGGATTTTTGGCATAGGGGCTGGGCACGATGAAGAGTTTGTCTTCATAAAATTCATGGTTGCTCACCGCAATCAGCGAATGATGACGGCTGCGGTAATGCCAGCGGAGCATCTTCTCGGGCAATCCACGAGCCCGACACAATCCCAAAATGCTTTCGATGTCCTGAACTTGCGCCACCTGTGGCTCGCCGTTTTCCTCCTCCTCATCGGGTTCAACATCCGAGGTGAGCCGGGCAAAGAATTTGGTGGGAGGAAGCTGTTTGCTATCGCCAACTACGACGATCTGCTTGCAACGAGCAATGGCACCAAGGGCGTCCACGGGCTGGACTTGGGAAGCCTCATCTATCACCAACAAATCAAAACCCACGGCGCCAGGTTCTAGGAACTGGGCGATGGACAGGGGCGACATCATAAACACGGGTTTGATGCACTGCACGACCGAGCCCGCGTCCTTGAGCAGGCGCCGTACGGTACGATGCCCGCGCTTTCGCTCCATTTCAGATTTTACGATGCCTGCTGCCCCCACCCCGGTACTGGCCGGCGGCATGCGTTCAAAGTGGGCCATCAACGCCCGGTATTTGGCCAAAGCCAAACGTTCACCGTCCAACTGCTTGAACTCAGCAACGTGTTTCTCATGCAACTCCCCATTAAAATGGGCCAATTCGGGTTTCTGTCGAACAATCGATCGTAGGAGTTGGCCGAAATACACCCTGTCATAGCTGTCCACGGCGTCTTTGGAGGGTATGCCGCCATTTTCCAAACCATCCAGCAGGCTGCCGAGTCCCAGATCCTTCGCGTGGCGGGCGCGAAGTGTGTAGTTGGTCCACGCCGGCAATTGATCGATGGTAACAAGCCATGCTGCCAACCGTTCGCCAAGCTGGCCCAAGGGAACCTGACCGGTTTCTTGGATGCCAAAGGCAACCGCGCAATCCAAAGTGAGCTCAGCAAAGAGGTTTTGAGTTTCATTGACCGCTATCTTTAGCCGGTCCCCCAGTTGTTCCACCTGCTTGGCGATGACCGTCTGGCCCTTGATTTCCGAGAACATCTTCCGGAAACTGGCGCTTAAACCAATTTCTGTCTGTCGCATGACCCAGTCGAGAATAACGCCGAACTGGCCCCAATCTGATGCCTCCTTCCGCCACAGGCTGCCAAAAGCCGCATGACCGACGGGCTCAAACTCACGAATTTTCCTGAGCGCCTGCTGGCCGGCAATGAGACCATCAATAAATGTCAGCCTCTCCGCATGCGATTTGGGTATTTCGGCTTTAAGCACGCCACGGATCTGGGCCATGGCCCCGCGATATTTGGCATTTAAAAACCGAAACAGTGACTGCCCATGAGCCGCGATCTGGGTGCGGGCCTCCGTAAAATCCTTTTCCCACGCAGACTCCACCACCTTTTTGCCGGCAAGTTGTTGAGCAGCCAGATATTTTTGCCCCTCCCCGATCAACTCCCGCACCTTTTCCAGGCTCGAATCCCACACCTCATCACATAATGCCGCTTTGTCCAACTGCGGGGCATCGGCCACAAAACCGGCAATAATCCGCTGCTCTTCGGTTTCCGTAAACGTATTTGGGACTGGCTGTGACAGGTTAGCGGCCAGCGCCTGGGAGATTTCCCGCAGATTTCCCAAGGTTGTGCCGGCCTGACGGATTCGTTTTGCCAGCGGCTCCAAATCAATCTGAAGGATGGCCACCAGGTTCACTCCGCGCCATGGGTGCTTCGTTGGCAGGCCAATCTGATCAATGCGTTGGGCTAGTTCTTCTATCAGTCCGCGATTGCTCCTGCGTTGATCCACGGACCAGACTTCGGCGCCGGTAAAAGTCAGTTCGCTCGCCAGCAGGCCACGCTCACCCAGCACTGAAAGATGGCCAATAATGCTGAACGGGGTCAAACCACTCGGGCTGTGCTTTTCATGCAGAGAGTTGACGTGCTTATTCAGCACTGCTCGTTTTTCTTCCAATTTGGGCACCAGGTCTTCCAAATCCGTCGCTTTGGGCCGTCCCAACCGCCAAGTCCTGCCGATTTCCTCAATGACCGCTCGTTTGTTGGACTTGTTGCTGTGGAGTTCTAAACAAATGGCCCCCAAGCCCTCCTTTTCCAACCGGCGCTTGACCACCTCCAACGCCGCCAACTTCTCGGCCACAAACAAAACGCGTTTTCCGTCCAATACCGCAGTGGCAATAATATTGGTAATGGATTGGCTTTTCCCGGTGCCAGGCGGTCCCTGCACAACCAAGCTTTTGCCCTGCCGTACCGTTTCGATGGCTTGGGTCTGGGTGGAATCGGCATCCACCACATGATCCAACTTCGTCACCGGAATGAGTTCATCCAAGTGCGATTCGTCGGAAAAAGAGGGTTCTGAATGGGGAAATCCATCTTGCAAAAGTCCGGCGATGAACGGCTGTTTTATCAGATGGCTTGGGTCAGGCCAGTTTTTGGGATCCAAGTCCCGAAACATCAGGAATTTCGCGAATGAGAAAAACCCCAGGGTGATTTCATCCGGTAGCACCTCCCAGTTTTTGGCGGTACCAATAGCCTTGGCGACGGCAGCCAAATAAACCACCGAATCAAAATCCTCGTGGTTTGCAAACGTGGGCAATTCAACCCCGAAATCCTGTTTGAGCTTGGCCGCCAGCGACAGATTCTCCTCAAAATCATCATCATTCCAGCGGAGAATGAATTTCTCTGACGCCGTTCTTCGGCTGAGCTCCACCGGCACCAAGATGAGCGGAGCATACCGCGGTGTGTCAGCTTGGTCAGCCTCATACCATTTCAGGTGCCCCAGAGCCAAATACAGGATATTGACGCCCTGCTCCTCAATCATCGCACGGGAATCGTGATACAAGTCCAGCAACCGGCGTTGGAGTCCCTCTGGCGTGAATGAGGTCTGGAGCCGGTTATCCAATTGGCGTTTAGGCAGTCCTGTTCCCTGATGAATTTCGTCGCCTTCGTGATCCTCCTCTGGCTGCGGCAGGGCGGGAACGAGTCCGTCATCAAGGACAATGTCAGGATCCTCAACTTCCTTAACCGCACGACTACCAGCAACGGAAGGTCGGCCTGGCAGGAAGCTGAATGACTTTTTCTCGCCCACCAACATCCGAAACACCTGCACGGTTAATTCGTCCCGGATTTGGATAATTTTGGCCGATGAAGAATCCACAGGAATCGAAAGGAGGCGATTCCTCGTTGATAAATCGAGAAGCTCTCTCCGGCTCGTGTTCAGCAGATCTTCTGTAGTTGGCATCGTTTGTCTTGTTTCAGAGTGTAATCGAACGTTTTTGGGTAACAACCCCATTCAGTTGGGCGTTCCCACCAAACACATTATCGGCATTCCGCAGAGTCGTTCATCCACCCGAGCCACAGATTTAACTGAGTTTAAGGGATCGCTTCCAGGTGATCTGGAATGAGAGTTTTGCGGAGTCTTGCTCTGTTTTGAGCGTTGGTGTTTAGCGAGGTACGGCTGGCCGATTCCATCGGCCTTTCCCCGCTCGTGTTTTGAAGTTTCAGGGGGAAATGAAAGACAAAGTTCAAAATCAGAAGTGCATATATAAATTCACGCGATCCCAGATCGCCTCGGGGGACGTCAGAGAATTCCTGGCAAAATTTGACCCGATGCGAACCTCAGACACTGAGGTGAAGGATCGATTTGGAGCAATCAGTTTTCGGTTTGAGGACCTCGAAGGGGGCGAAGTAAACAATCATGCCGATCTCCGCATTTTGCTACGTCGGTTGCATGCCATTTGGCCTTGGGCAGGGTATTTTTTGGATTTGGACAAACCACTGGGACCAGAGGTCGGCGTGAACAAAACCCCGCTACTGGCTCTGGCAATGTGTGCGGCCGATAGACCTCTTGATGCAAAACAGATGCTTCATGTGGTCAAACCGCAGCTGCGGCGTTTCCTTTTCTGGTCGCACGAAGCCATCGACCGGCTTGGCAAAAGGGCCGGTCTCCAATCCAGAACCACGAGGGCCCGGCACCGCGCTGTGGACAAACAATTCCAATCATTTCTCCAAAAATTATGAAAAAAACAAACTGGGTAATAACCCAAAAACAAATCAATGAATGCGACGTCGACAGTGCAATTCTGCACGTGGACCCAGAACAAATTGCCGACGTCCAGGTCCATGGTCTCCATGGCTCCGTTCGTCTTCGGGTCGAAGGTGCAACTGGACCGGCGGATATTTTCGGGAAAACAGAAGCCCGCAAATTCTTCAAGGCCTTGCATGCACGCTGGCCGTACGCGGGATTTTTCCTTCGACTGAAACCAATCACTTTAAAATCACCGCCAGATCAAATCATGGACGTGAGCCTGTTCATGGCTCTTGCGCTTTGTCACGTAACCAATCTGAGCTGCTGCCAAACGGCGAGGGGCGTGAGGTTGCGTTACGACATGAAGCAACTCAGCCGGCATTTGGCTGAATTGTGCTGCCGTGCCATGGAGTTGGCAGATTGCATTGGTATTTCAAAGGAGGAAATCCAACGGCGTGACAATTTGATCATGGCATCGGTGGTCAGCTTTTTTGAAGCGGGCGAAACATTCGCACCCAAAATTATGAACAACAAAAGGAGAAAACGGTGAAAAACCACTGCAGAACTGAACAGATGGGCATATTTCGCCCGCAACCAAAACACGAGCGCCATACCATAAAAATCGTACTGAAAAGCCATGACGGACTGTCAGACTGGGCCACAACACTTGACTTGGAGACCAAGCTAAACATGCCTCCAAAGTTCTTAATCCTCGAACTGCCCTGCCGAGCGAAACCCGGTGCAGAAATGAGGCAAATTACCAACACACATTCTGAATTCACCGTAGATTTGGAGGGAAGTGCATCCCCAGCAACTCTGTGCGATCTCTCGCATATCCCTATGAAAAACTGGATGTCCACGTTGTTTACGAAATTCGGGGATTGCCACGCCGCCATCGGAGTCGTGGTCACCTCTGGCAAAATCAGTGTCACCCTGCACCCGGGAGAATGGCCATGAAAAAACCAAAAGTCTGGTTGCTGGAACCAAATCGCTATCGCTATCGTGTCCTGTTCAATTTTGTGGATCCGGCTGGAAAACTGCTTAAATCCAAAACCTGGCAACTCCACAAGGAACAAGCCGAACCACCGAGAATTCTCCTCTTGCAAGCCCATGCCACGCTGGCTGACCGGGCCATAAAACCGGAGCTAAAAGAGTTGGGCCCCAATTACGTGCAGGTGACGACGGTTGTCGCTGAATTTGAGGGTGAGCTGTTTCCCATTGTGTTTGAAGGATTTGACCAACGCGAAAAAATCAAAGCCCAACTGGCAGAATTCCCCCTGAGCTTGGCTCTGGTTCTCGAAAATTCTGGCATCCATTTCACCCTTCACATCGCGACACCAAGATGATCTCACACCTATTCCCCCCCCATCAGGCCAATTTGGCCGAAGCAAAAGAGTCTTTGAGGCAGCTAATGCCTCACCTTCCTTTTCCAAGGACAAGCGAACAACTGGACTGCTGTGGAATTCGTCTGCCAATTATCTGCAAGGACGACAACCTGCCAACCCAGGAACAGCCTCGCCAACTGGTGGAGAATCTGAGCCCATTTGTGCGTCGAATTCTTCCGGAGAACTGGTTGGTGGCTTACAACGAGCACAAGCTCCGATTTAAACGAAATGCCCAGTTACTGTCCCTGCATTCAGAATGCATGAATGCCGGGGTTTACGTTCCGGCTGGTCTGGATTCAAAACTGGATCCGGTCGTGGCTGGAGTGTTGCTGCTGGCGGCAAAACCTCCATCGGGTCAACTCAGAAGTGCCCTTCTCGACTATGCCATTCGAAACTGGTGGGGAGTCTATTTTGCCACCCGTGGCACCGTGATGCCAGGTGAGGAGAAGCGCTTGTTACGCGGCATCAGCAACGAACCCCGACTGATGGCGGCGCTTTGGACTGCCAATCCTTGGCTTGCTCTGCCGTTGTCACAGATCGCCA